>Ga0209415_10000729_pt1 | contig 61679 bp, 51 predicted proteins | sample PeaSoiSIISIP2007_FD_187696 | JGI IMG/M metagenome (GOLD analysis project Ga0209415, IMG submission 187696) | Peat soil microbial communities from Weissenstadt, Germany - SII-SIP-2007 (SPAdes) (version 2) | ecosystem: Environmental > Terrestrial > Soil > Wetlands > Peat | place: Germany...
ACCTTACTGGACGGGCACTCCAAACCAGTTGTATGACATGTTCGCACCGGTGATTCCGATCATCCGCAACCACGTTCCGGGCGCGAAAGTCTCGACTCCTCCGGTGTGCGGCGGCCATACTTCATGGATAACTAGCTGGATGACGCTGGAGAATACCTACGGCAGGCTTTCCGACTACTACGGCATCCACGTCTACCTGCTAGGCTATACGCCCGAAGTCCGCATGGGGATGGTTCAGAATATGCTGGACACAAAGAACGCCAACGGGTGGGCCACGACTCCGTGGATGAATACCGAGACCGGGTACGAGACCGTTACGTTCACCTGCTCTACCCAATACACGGTCGAAGACTGTAGCGGCCAGCTAGTGAGATGGCACGTCCTGCAATATGCCTATCAGGGAGGCGGGGGCGGCGCTTACAATGTAGGTTGGTTTACCTGGAAAAGCTTCAGCAGCGGCGGCTATGACACCTATTACTACACGATGATGCAGTGGCTCACAGGTGCGAGTTTCACCACCTCGTGCACGAATCAAGGCACGGTGTGGAGTTGTCCGCTGACAGAAGCCAGCGGCAACATGGCCCTGATTGTGTGGGATACTGCGGGCAATAGCCAGTACACGCCAGCGTCCGAGTACGTAGATTACAAGTACTTCAACGGCACCTATGGCGGCGCAACCGAAGCTATGTCAGCGGGACAAGGGACCACAATTGGAGTGGTTCCGATCATGTTTGAATCCGCCCAATAAGAACGAACTGCAGTTAAGGCGCGCCAGAAAAAGGCAGAATCGTCGCTTTTGCTTATATAGCAAAAAGGGGCAGGAACGCAAATGCCGTTCCTGCCCCTGCAATTCCATCCCCGCCAGAACCGCACTCCGGCGGCGCTTGCAAAAGAACCAGAGCGATTACTACTTCACCACCTGGGTTATCCAACTCGACTTACTGGGAAGGAAGTTCAGGTCGCCAAAATAGATCGCCCTGACGTTTGTTTTGCCTACGGGTAGGTACGAAGTTTGGAAGATGGCTACGCCGCCAACCAGGGGTCCCTGCCCAATCATCTCAAACGTGATCAGTTCTCCATCTGGCGGCGCGGGAGTGACTGTCGCAGTGAAGGTCACCAACTGGCCGTCGGTCGATGGATTCGGCGAAGACTTGAGCGTCGTCGTGGTTACTGCAGCATTTGGGTTCGATGCGAATACAGTACCGGATCCGTTGGATCCGCCCATGTAGGTCGTGCCATAGAGGTAGCCCGCACTGAAAATCAGGCTGCCGTACGGTTGATTCCCGTTCTCGCCGTTGAACGCCTGAAGAACCCTGTATTTATAGCCTCCGCTGCCGTTCGGCGAAAGCTCATAGATGACTCCCAAGCCCCTCAAGCCTCCTGCCGTCGTAGTGCCATAAAGGTTGCCGTTCGAGTCCACCGCGACCCCGGCCAGAGGGTGGGAAGTTGCTGTGCCAAACGAGTACACACCCTGCATCGTCCACTGCCCCTTGCCGTTAGGACTCAGCTTATAGACTGTTCCATAGCCACTCGTGCCGCCCGCATACGTCGTACCATAAAGGTTCCCGGCGCTGTCCAGCACGGGTGTGCCGTTGGGATTGAAGCTGGCTTTCGTGAACGTGTGAATCACCGTCGGTTTCCATCCGCCGCTGCCGTTGGGCGACAGTTCGAACACTGCCTGCCAGTTGACGCCATAGAGGTTCCCGCTTCCATCTATGGCCAATCCGGCGTGCGTGCTTTTCATGTCGTAGATCACTTGTTCCGTCCATCTGCCAGCCGACGGGCTTAGCTCGAAAACAGCCCCATTTCCCCCGCTGCCGCCGTTATAGGTTGTGCCATAGAGATTCCCTGCAGCATCCATGACTAGACCATTGACCGGATTGGCACCGTCCGGGCTGTTGGCAAAGCTGTACAGAACCTGCTCCGTCCAGCCGGATTTGCCGGGACTAAGCTCGAACACCACTCCGTATCCATTCGCGCCGCCCGCGTACGCAGTCCCGTAAAGATTTCCCGCGCTGTCAAAGGTCACGTAGGAGTACGTCGGATTTGCCCCGTCAGCGCAGTTCGTAGCCGGGCAGAAGTTGTAGAGCACGGTCTCGGTCCAGCCTCCGCTGCCATTCGGGGAAAGCTCAAATACGGTTCCAGAGCCCAGTCCGCCGGCGTAGGTGGTCCCATAGAGATTGCCACCATTGAGGGTGAGCCGGGATTCAGGGTTGGCACCATCGGGATTGCTGGCGAAGCTGTAGAGCACGGCCTCGGTTTCGGCTTGCACCGGGTGAGTGGCAATCAGCAGCAGCACGGCAAGCAGTGCAAGAGTTATAGCGCTGCGGAGGGTTACCGCGGCCCATTCTGTTGACCGAAATCTCGCCACGATCTGGCAAATATGAAAACGGTCCTTGGTTTCATCACTAGTTTTTGTTAACTGCATGGTGTCCTGCTCCTTTTCCTTTATCCTCAACGTTAATTTGTAACCTCTTGTCTACTTTGGCTTTGTTCGTTTGTGGGGATCGCGCTCTGTCGCGAGGGAACCGTGTAAGAGAGTCTAAAGACTCACTGCGACGGCTTTCGCCCGCGTCTTTCTTAGAACTGACCCCGAAAAAGACGCGTCTGCCAAGTGTGGCAGTTGCTGGCCGGTTGCCCGCAGTTGGTCGTTCCGGTTTGACTGGTGTTGAAGTATTCCCCCACTCCGTAATAGGTCAGATTGTCAGACGAGTCAATCACCGTCGCGGCATATTCCCCCCAACGATTGGTGTTCTCTTCATCCCCCGTTCCCTGCACAATGAGGGTGGGAACGTCGAAGCTGGTACTATTCCAGGGCAGCACGTCAAAATTGATCGCCGGCTCGTTCGGGCTCTGGCATTGGGAGCAATAGGGGCCCGAGGTGGTATAGGCAATGCCCAGGTTCCCGTTCTGATCCAGCGCCGCGCTGGGCATGAAGTAGTACAACACCCCATTGGGATCTTGCAGGTCCGGTGGCCCCGAAGCCCCACCGCTGTTGACCAGCACCGATGCCGTCCCGTTCGACAGCGTCAGAATGTAATACCGGATGCCGGTGCGCTGATTGCTCGCGCTTTCCATCACCACATGGGAAGCGGTTAAATACTGGCCGTTGGGCCCGCTCGACGAAGACAGGTGGTTGTAGGTCAGCCGGTTCGCCATCCGATCCCCCAGCGAATCCACACAAGGCGTATGGTAGTCGCCACAGGTCGGCTGCCCATAGCCCCCGATGTCATTTGTATTGGTGCTGGGTTCCGGTACACAGAAGGTGTCGCCTTCTTGACCCGCCTTCGAGGTATTGTAGCAACCCGGCGTGTACGGGTTCACCGCGAGAAAAGTAGGTCCCGTAAATCCCTTCGTCCCCCACTTGAACAGGGCGAGTTGATTCGACGTGCACGGCGTAGTCTGGCTGGTGCACCAATTTCTGCCCTTCAACCCCTGCTGGGCATTGCTGGGGTTGACAACGGACAAAAAATGCTCGGGCTCCCCGCCGAGGGGACCGGTGGCGCTGTCGATGTCCGCGACATCGACCGAGTGGATCAGACTGGGCCGCTGCGTCGAGGGCACGGTGTAGGTGTAGCAGGTCATGGGGTTGGACGCCTTGCCCTGCGTGATATCAGCACGGTCCAATTGGCAGGCTTCGAAGCCCGCTTCGGTATAGTGGACGGTGGGATCCTGCAAATCAAAGGTAATGTAGAAGCCATTGGACCAGGTGCCGATTCTTGGCCAATCGGGAAAGTAGTAATAGTACGGTCCCTTGGTGCAGTTGTTCGAACTCGGGACACAGGGGATCACCGAGGCCATCTTGTACTCGTATGCGTACCACTTAGTGTTGGGACTGGACAAGTCGCTGCCGGAGCTTGCGGCAATGCACCAGGCAGATTGGTGGATACCGCCCGCCATATAAACAACCCGCTGGCTAATGACGAACGCGTTATCCAGCCGATCATATATGATTTGCACGTTCCCGCTACTATTCTGGCATTCCGCTTGCGTCGAGCTGGACCACAAGCCTGCCACGTTGCGCGGCACCGCCGTGGTTCCACCTGTGAAAGTAAAGATAGGCTGACCCGATACTTTGTCAAAGGCCTGAACGAACTGGCCATTGACCCACTCCAAAACTTGCGCATTTTGGCCACTCACGGTTGGGCCCACCGCAATATTGGCGTCAATGTCGTATGCCGCATCATAGAACTGATACTGGCTGCCGATGTTCTGCTGGGCATCTATACCTTCGATCTGGTCCCCGGTCCAAGATCCTCCGGTGCAGGACAGACAAACCGGAAAAACGCTGGTCGAAATCGACGTAGACTCCGCCACTTGTGCAGCGGTGTAAGGCCCGGCAATTACGCCCTGCTGGCAATCGCCGGACGAACAAGCCTTCGCAAATGAGGGAGCTGAGAGTATGACGGCCCCAATAGCCCAGATCTTCAAGCTCATCGTTATTCCCCCCTTACCTTCAGACTAAGTTCTACCCAGAGCAATCACCCCGTACAGGTCCGCGTACCATCTTAATTTAGCTGACAATCCCCTCAGATCGAAAGGAGCCGGCCACAAGCCCGCGCTTTTCGTACCAGCGTCGATAGAGGTATCCGTTAGTTACGGCCGTCAAGGAGTGCTCGGCAATCGCCTTGAACACCGCCTCGAGCATGTCCCACTCACCGTTCTGTTCAATTTCCCAGCTATGAAAATAAAGATGCGCCATTCCACCGTCGCGGGAGACGTCCTCCAGAGCGCACATGAACTGCGCTGCCCAAGCGGTGCGCGCCTTGAACCTTGTGAGATAGTTATAAGATCCCGCAAGATTACCTTCCAAGAAACAGTGCCGAAGTTGAACGTAAGCCGGGTAAGTGTTGGCGTACGCACTTACCCCCCAGCGAAAAGGGTCCTTGGGAAAGTCATTGAGGAAGAACATGCAGGTGCGTGCTGCAAGAAAGCCAGCCTTGGCCACCAGTCTTTCTACGCGGCGGTTAAACTTCCCACCTGGGTAACAGAATGAGACGACTTCATGGCCCAGCATATCCTCCGAGGCTTGTTTCCCTTCCCATATTTCTCGCCAGGCTCTTTCCGGAGGAATCGAGGTCAGGCGCAGATGATTCAAGGTGTGGCTGCCGACCTCGAAAAGTCGGTCGATCTCTCTAATCTCACTGGGCCGCATCACTGTCCGTTCGGAATTTGCAGCCGGAATATAAAAGGTTGCTTTGAGTCCGTATCGCATCAGAAGGTCGACCGTGCGGAGATCTGTTGGGTGTCCATCATCTACGCTGATGGTTACATATTTCTGACCGGTGGCACTCATATATCACCAACGTGCGAAAGTTGCTCGGGTGGTTTATCAGTCATACTGACAGCGGTCAGTTGCCCGAACTCTGCTCCGCTCAGAAAGGCGGCCAGGAAGACTAATCTTTAACTGAGTTCCGGATACCATTCCCTCGGAAACGCTGCAACGCTAAAGGTACCAGCAATGTCAGCGGCTCAATCAAGTACCTCCGCCAGAGTTTTCGCGGTTCTGCGAGAAGTCGGTACAACCATTCGATTCCCAGCTGGCCGGTCCAGCGCGGTGGTGTGGGTACGACCCCGGCTACAAATCTAACTAAGTTGCCCGCATTGAAGATCGCATTTGCATCAATCCGCTCCCAGTTCTTGACAGTCCACTCTTCCTGCAGGGGCATGCCGAGACCCAGCACAAGTATCTGTGGCTTGTAGGAGCGAATACGCTCCAGCACTTCATCGTTCTCATGGGAGTTCCGATCAAAAAACCCGTGTTCCGTTCTCACTTGCAGTCCGGGGAACCGCGCTTGGAGATTCGCTGCCGCTTTTTCACCGACACCGGGCTCTGCGCCAAGAAAGAACACCCTCCATCGGCGCTCGGACGCCAGCTGCATCAGAGGATCAAGCCAGTCTAGGTTTGCAACGCGGTTGCTGCGGGGCAACGGATATCCGCACAAGCGCGCCAGCATAAGTACGCCCATGCCTTCAACGTATGTGCAATACGCGAGCCGGTAAAACTGACGCATCACAGCGCTGTTTTGGAAGAGGTACACGCTATGGAGGTTGTGATTGGCAAAAATGCGCCGCTCGCCGCATTCTGCCGCTTGCTCAACTAAGGCGGTCAGCTCACTCATGGTAAGCGGATTGATGGTGACTCCGAGGATCTGGATCTGCTTCTCCACTTTACGTTGAACTGCCAGCGAAGCCATAAACCGTCTCTCCAAATTCAGGTCCCTTGGGCGGACCTTATATTGCACAATATTCGCGGCTGAAGAGGGAGCCAACGTGCAAGCGCACGAGAGATGCATCAACCCGGCCGCCACACCGGAGGCGCATTCCGCCTTGGCGTTAATTCATACCCGAGTTTGCGATTACGTCTTTGAAAATGGCTTCGAGAGCCGGGTATCGCAGTCGAGAATCGTAAGTACCTTCCACGAGGTTTCTGGCCTTGTGCCCCATCGTCTCGATCTGTTCCGGGCGTTCGTACAGCCAGGAAGCCTTCTCGGCTAGGTCATTTGAATTTTGTGGTTCAAACAACAAGCCCGTCTCGTAGGGCCGCACGATATATGGCAGCGAGCCGGTCGCGGAAGCAACCACGGGTTTGCCGCTGGCATACGCCTCAAGCACAACCACGCCGAAAGTCTCATAAAAGTGTGATGGCACTATAGTGAACATGCTATTACGGAGGTAATCCAGCTTCTCCTGACCACTCTTGAATCCAACCATATCCACGTTTGCCAGCTGCTGGTCTCTGATGTAATGGCGCATCTCCTCTTCAGCGGGTCCGGATCCAATGATCTTGAGAGGAATGTGCGGCAGTTTTGCGAATGCCTTTACCAGCGTCAACGCACCTTTGTCGTTATATAACCCGCCTATGTACAAGACATATTTGCCGCCCCCAAACTGGGGTTTGTACAAAGATGTATCAATATGGTTGGGGCAAACATGCAGTCTATTTTCCGGTATCTCCGTCTCCAGCAGCCGCTTCTTTGTAAATTCCGTCAAGCATATGTAACCGCCTATCTTGTGCAACAGTCCGAGCTTGCGGTTCAAATAAAGTGAGGAGGAATAGACTGCGCTGTATGCAACGTTCCCGCGCACACATCCTTGAAACACCGCCGGCCAATAGTTTCCTAACTTGCAGCGCTCGCATATGCGACCTTGGATGTAAAAACGAGAGTTTGAACACCAAAGACGGTAATCATGGATCACATGCACGATCGGGACCCGAAGCCGATGCAGGACATCGCACAGCGACGGCGAAATCAACGGAAGGATGTTGTGTACATATGCAACTTCGGGACGAAAGTCCTGCACCAAGTCTGTGATCTCGCGAGCCGTGCGCCGGGAGTATACCGCTTGCATTCCGAATCGGAGTTTTTGCCACAGGGCGGCAGATTCAATCTCACCGCTATGCCGCGTATAAGTCATTACATCTGCATTCTGCGAAAGCAGCCGCAGGTCTGACTCAAACACGGCATCGGCCCCTCCATACTGCTGAAATTTATTGTGTACGCACAGGATGCGCATTGTAGAGACCTAAACCTCCGTTGCAGGCTGTGGATGAGCTTCGGGGGTGTTAACCCGCCGGGAGCCGCCGCTGTACCTACCGCCTTGACAGCGGCAACACACCAGTTCAGAAGTTCGGTATCCCCAAATGCCAGCAGTTAGCGCTCGAAGCAGGACGGTTCTGGACGAACTGGGAACAGCTACATCCAAGTTCGTATTAGTTACCTCGTTGATCAGCGGCATATTGCCGTTCCTTCTTCATCGAGGGTTGATCGATAGTGGCACGATTGTGGTGTTTAATATAGTCAGGATTGCGGTATTTGATCGTACGATACAATCGCCAGAACCACAATGGCAGAATCGAAAACGCCAGAGGCGGCAATGCCTCCTTGACCCGGAACACGAAGAAGAGAAAGCGGTCCATCATTCTGGCTAATCGGCTGGGCTTGGCTGCGGCGGGATCGCCTAAGTAACGACTCAGGATCCATGCTTCACCGTGTTCTTCTTTCCAGAGCGCCTTGTATTGCCCGACCTTCTTTTCGATCCGCGAGGGAAGGGCCGCCCTACGCTCGCGGGATGAGACGATCTGGGTGCCCATCACCATGGAATGGTGAGCACCTGCGAAAATTGCGCCTCGGTCTGCTCCTTCCAGGCTGGTGACGGTAGAGACGAAGGGCACGTCCAGAAAATCGCAGATGCCACGCATGGTTTGCGTCGTGTCTCCCACCAGCTGTTTGTGATGGATCTGGTGGACTGGAATTCCGCGCGAGACAATGCTGTCGCATTGTTTTTTCAGCATCTCGCACGCCAGTATCGCCAGATGCAGCATGCCGGAAGCCGCGAAATAACGTGACGAATCTGCTGCCTTGATTACACTACGGCAAATTTCCTCAGGGTCGCGCCAGATTATGATGAAGCGCGCAGCAGGAAAGTCACAGGCTAGGTCTACGAGACGGTTATAGTACGAGGGCGACTTACACCCCCAGATCCTGGCGCCTTTCGTCCTGCAGTACTCTCGCCCAGCGGCTTCGAAAGCTTCGGCCAGGGAGGTTATGGGCGCTGAGGGCCGAAACGAATCTAAGCCATGTCGACTCACCGCCGCGTTCCAGTACTCCCATCTTTCGAGCCAGTTCTTTCTGCTGTAGCCAACATGGAACATGGGCCATAGCACCGGCAGATCACCTTCATAAAACAGCCTGATATCCGGATGTTGGTTCAGGAGCGCGTAGAGGAGAGAAGTGCCAGAGCGCCACACACCCGAAACAAAGAGGGGGCCCGAAAACGGCGGCACCGGTTGCTGTGGTTCGAGGCTCACCGTATCTTCACTGTGGTTCGGTTTCATGTTCATGATGAGTTATGTCGCTTCTGCGCTTCCGGCGGAAGCCGAATGTTAACTGTTCTCCTTCCATGCCACGTATGCGGTTCGCTGAGAAGGCGGCGGGACCAGCTCCAGCAGTTTGTTGCTGACCAGGACGAGCGCAAAAAGCAGCATAAAGGGCGGGCGAGCTTTCCCACCGAAGCTCGCATTAAAGAAACCGTTGATGAACAAGAGGGTGTACAACGCGAGGCATCCGGCGGCAATACGGTAAACGGCATCTGTGGACGGAGTGCGGCGGAGAACCCGGATCAGATTTCTCGGGATGGTAAAGACGATGATCACAATCAGGATTAGTCCAAGCAAGCCATTGTTGTACAAAACTTCCACAAAACCGTTGTGCAGGTGGGAAGCGCCCCATTGCACGGCATTCACCTGCATTTCCACAAACATCGACGCCTGGTAACCGTGGCCCAGTATGGGCTTTTGCCGGATAGCCGGCATGACATTGCTCCACAAACTCGTTCGGCCGGTAAAGGTGGCGGCCTCACCGGACTGTTCATAATGAGCAAAATAGGATCCCAACGGAGTGAAAAGGGCCATCACGAATAGCAAAAGGGCGGCGATCGCAACGTAGCCGAAAGCGGAGCCAAATTTCTTGCGCAGAGCAAAGAACAGAACTCCCGCAATGACTCCACTTACGATGCCCGTCTTGCTTCCGGCGAGAATCATCACGGCCAGCGCCCCGGCACCTACTAATACGGCAGATTTGCGCAGCCCCTCACCTTTAACTCGCGAATATAATGTAAGGGCCAGCACAAATAAGGCGGCGGCATCGGGCCCCAGGGCGTTGGGTGAAACAATCGGGCTCATTCGCCCTTCCTCATCGAACGGGAGGCCGCTAGCAAAGCCCAGAATCACTGGCAGGAGCACGACCAGCACATAGGCCCAGAAAGTGACACGAAGAAAAGAGATGGTATCGCGGAAATCATGGATCTGAGTCGAGCACAGCAGGAGTAGCAGGACGACAATGGGAAGCTTAAAAGCCCAGCCCAGTGCGTAGAGTACTCGAGGTGCATAAATGCAGGAGGCTACGCAAAGCAGAGCGAACAATGTAAGCCACTTGTAGTCTCCTGTGAATAATCCACGCAGGTACCCGCGTATGGGCGCGAAGAAAATGAGCACCGCGATGAGATACAACATCCAGCCCAAGACTTCGCCATAGACCGCGACTGGAAACTGTTCCTTAAAAGCGGCCACATTGGCGGTAAGATCACCTTCGCGAAAGAAAATGCACCCTGACACCAGCGCCAGCCACCAAATGACAAATGCCGTTTTCGGCCGTTGCGTCGGAAAATGCGATGTCCATACAACGAGAAACAGAAGGACGACACCCACGCCCAAGACGCGCGTCGACTCCCACATCCATGAACTTGGCATTGCCGTCAGAAGGACAGCCGTACAGACAGCTGCGCCGAGGATGAGGATTGCGAAGGTAAGCCTTCCGTCCCTCGGAGTGGCCGTGGTTCCGATGCCGTGCGGCTGCGATCCCGGCCGTAGATCGGTTATTAAACCCGCCCCGTTAAGAACCGTACCGCTTCTGTCTATCATAGCTTTTTATATGGCTGAGACTACTCCCGCTCCAAACTCACCGCGCGAGCAGGCTCTCTCTGGGCCACAACAGTCACACTTGGCAACTTGAAGTCTCACCAACCCGTTTAATCGTTTGCGAACCCGGTGTCTCTTCTTCGCAAAGCTGAGACGAAAGCGGGTAGCCGAGACGCAATAAGGTGCTGCCGGCGTGCTCTTCAATCAAATGAACCTGCGCCGGCGACAGCCGCGAAACCCAACCCCGGACCGCACCATCGCGCACAAAACGTCCTCTGATGGACGCTCTGACCGGTTCCCTGTTTTCCTTTTCTCGCATCTTTTGTATTGAGTTGTTCTCCACAGCAATCTTGATTTTTTCCAGATCTGTATTCAGGCCGAGAAATTCAGCCATGCGTGCAAATCCAGGTACCGGATCTTGCCGTAGATCTTCATAGCGCACAACCAGCAGGTTTTCAGTACCTTTGAGCGGGGAGTCCAGCCAGGACGAGATGTGCTGCTGCCAAGGACCGTAGCCGTAGGCACTGCCACAGGTGAACAGAAAAGTAGAGATGTATTTATCCAAGTCGCCGCGGAAATAGTCGAGCGCTGTCAAGTAGGCAAATTCTGATGACACTACATCGCGGGCATCTCGTACGAGGTAGATCGCTTTCTGGTAGTCCTTTCGGTACTGCTGGTGCGTGCCGATGAATCGGCCGCCCCCGGGCAGCGAGTGCATAGCTCGACCATGCTGACCGATACGAGTCATTAGTTCATTAGTCGTCTTAAATCCCGCAGGCATACCTGAGAGCATTTCGAACAGTACGAAGCGTAACCATGTGCTTCCGGACTTGGGATAAGAGGCGATGAATACATCATTGGGCAGCAAGTTGCGGTGTTCCCACCAGACCAGTGGCGCTCTCAACTTGGTTTTTGCGAACACTCGGCGGAGCTTGCGATAGGCCGAAGTTGGCTTTTTATGTTTTCCTCTGGTGTTGTTCTTCGCCGATTCAGCGGCACCGTGATTTTGTTCTAGCATTAGGTCTCCTAGCTTTTGCTTCCCAGATTCCCCTGGATGAAGGGCGGCGGTCGGCCTGCACTACATTTCTTCGGGGATCGCTATTGGCTGGGAACCTCGCCTATCGCTCCCAAACACTTCGGAAAGGTCGGGGGAATCGCTGGACGCGAGCTTGCGTCGCAACACGAAGAGTAGGGCCAGCAGCGAGAGAACGTCCGCCAAGTTGCTGCCCCAAACGGCGCCTTTGAGGCCAAAGGCCCAAGTAGCGGGCACTCCGACCAGGAGAGATGCAAAGGTCGCAAATGCGAGCGCCACAAAAACGGAAGCCGGGGACTCCATCGCGCGCAAGGCAACTGAAGGTCCGAAGGTTGCGCTCCAGAAGATTTGCCCTAGCGCTAATGCAGGCAAAAGATAAGCTACGTCCGTGTAACGTCCTGAGTAAAGAATGTGGAATACCGGCTTGTGCAAGGGAATGAGAATGGCCCAATAAATAACCGCTCCGGCTATCGACAGCAAGGTCATTCTGACTCCCAAAACGCGAGCGCCAGCTTTACCTTGTTGCTTCATGACCCGGGCAGCGTAGGGCAGAAAGAGCATGAGCAGCGCCCCCTTGGTCTGCTCAAATGGCATGGTCAGGTTCATCAGTGCCTTCAACTGACCGGACTGTGCCATATCTTTAAAGCTGCTTAACAAGGGGTAGTAGATGTAGGAGGGAAGCCAGCCCGCAATACAGCTCGCCAATGCCCAGCGCCCATAACGCCAATGACGGTGCCAAGCCTCGCGAAGAGCTGGAGCGGGTCCACTGCCGCTCAGGCCGGACCGCAAGCCGAACATCAAGACTATTCCTGTAACCAGCGCACCCACGCCAATCAGCAGGAATGCGGAGAACGGCGAGAGCAGCGCGTGTTGATACACGACGTAGAGACCCGCAAGAACCAGAGTCGAGTAGATCAACGCGCCGGTAGCTGCCGGAGCTGGCGAAAGCTCCACGTAAAAGGTACGACGAGCTAGGGCGAACAACATCAGGCAAGGTGACGCAAAGGCAACTCCGGCCAACGCGCTGGTCATCGCTGCTCCAGCGCCGACCCGATGGGCCACAGCCCAAGAGATAACCAGCGCCGAGCAAATCGTGACCGAGAGAGCGACGTGGAGCCAGACCAGCGACTTCAGATAGCCGCGCAGGTTGCTGCGAAAAACTGAGCCGCCAAAAACGCCCATGGGCTCAAGCACCAAGGACTGATAAACCAGCGACAGCATGACGTAGATTCCGAACGCTACGGCATAAGCACCGTACTGATCTGGCATGAGCCAACGCGCCAGCAAGATGCTCACCATGAAGTTAGATCCGGAAATGAGCGCCTGGTCCAGAACCGCCAGACCGCCTTTGCTTCCCCAGGAAACGAGTTTTTGCATCGACGAGCGAGTGTCCGAAGTAGAGCCGTCTGGCTGCTTTGGCGGAAGCCCAGTTCCAGACGAACTGCCTCGATATTCCATAAGAACGGCTTTCTCGCTGGCTTCCGGCCTGGTTGTACTTGTGTTCATATCACTCAACAGACATTCCTGACGAGAACCTCTGCCTCACCGAGACGAGCGCCGTCGATGCAGCTCTTCAAGCTTTCAGCCACCCGGCTGACGTGCGGCTCGCGCAAAATATCCATGTGGCCGCCGGGAATTTCGATGGTTTCGAGCGCCCCGACCAACTCTCCCCACCCTGCACGAGGGTCTTCCGAAGCACGCCAGGTATCACCGGCTCGCAGCAACGTGGCCTTTCCGCTGAAAGGCCGCAGACGGTACTGTTCCGCGGCGCGAGCATTGGTATTCATCACATTTTTCAAGGCCTGAGGTAAGCGCCACATCCGAAATGTGCGGCGAACCTTCTTACGTAGAGCCTGAGGCAGCTGCCGTAGTTGCGCCCAAGTTGGGTGGCGCAGCAGATCGAGCAACGATTCGTTTGCCGACTTCACGTTGCCCGCGTAAGTGTCAAACAGAACAAGCAAGCCGACCTCTTCTCCACGGGCGACAAGCTGGCATGCCATTTCGTACGCCACCAGCCCACCTAATGAAAACCCACCCAGATGGTACGGACCCTTTGCCTGGACGGTGTGGATCTCCTCGAGATAGTGTGCAGCCATGTCCTCGATGCGCGTATGGCACGGGTGTTTCCCGTCCAATCCCTGGGACTGCAATCCGTACAACGGGTAGTCGGGCTTCATGTGCTGGGCTAATTCGTGGAAGCCGACCACGTTTCCGCCCACGCCATGGATACAGAAAAAAGGCGAATGGGAACCGTCTGGTTGCATCGGAACAAGTGAAGACCAGTGGTGAGACCATCCGTCCTGGCGGAGGGTCGCAGCCAGGCGCTCGATCGTAGGCGCTTCGAGAAGCATCGCCAACGGCACAGTTTTGCTTAGAGCCTGGCCGATGCGGTGCATTAGTCTCGCCGCTAGGAGCGAGTGTCCGCCTAATTCGAAAAAATTATCCCGAATTCCGATCGGCTTCCTGCCCAGCACCTCTTCCCAGATCCTCACCAATTGCGACTGGAACGGATCGGTGGCAGGGGCGACTGCGTCGGAATGAACTTCGACTTCGGGGACGGGCAATCCTCGACGATTGACCTTGCCGTTCGGCGTCAAGGGCATGGCCTGCAGCAGAACGAAGGTCGAGGGCACCATGTAGTCCGGCAGTGCCTGTTGAAGGTAGTGGCGCAATTCGATCGGGGTGGGCCGGGAATTCCGCACTGGTACCAGGTAAGCGACCAGCACCTTGTTTCCGGGTACGTCCTCCCTCGCTACTACGGCGACTTCCGATACCTGAGGATGTTTGGCCAGCGCCGCTTCGATCTCTCCCAGTTCGACGCGAAAGCCTCGAATCTTGACCTGATCATCGCGACGTCCCAAAAACTCGATCTCCCCCGAGGGAAGATATCGCGCCATATCGCCCGTCTTGTACAGGCGCGCACCGGGATCGTTGGAGAACGGGTCGGGAATAAACTTTTCCGCAGTCAGCTCGGGGCGATTGTGATAGCCCTGCGCCACACATACTCCCCCTATGTAGAGTTCCCCGGGAACGCCTACGGGTACCGCATTGAGTCGTTGGTCGAGCAGAAAGATACTGCAATTGGCAACCGGCCGTCCGATAGGCAGGTTTTCTGGTATAGCGTCCGCAGCACCAAATTTCGGCTCGAATGCGGTGACGCAAATGCTGGCTTCGGTGGGGCCGTAAGTATTAACCCAACGGACGCGGCCCCTCACTGTGTTTGACCACGTCGCAAAGGACTTCGCCGACGCTTTCTCGCCTCCGACGATAACCAGCCGAACACTTGGTGGGACTGGTCGTTTCAGCTCGGCGAAATTATGAACCCACTCGTGCCAATAAGCCGTGGGCAGATCGAGAATCGTAATCTTCTGCTTTTCCACCCACGCCAGAAACTCGGGCACCGCCAACGACATTTCTGCCGTGCGCAGCACGAGTGTGCCGCCGCCAACCCAGATTGTGAACATCTCCTCGATCGCGATATCAAAGCTTACTGAACAGAACTGCAGCATCCGATCGCTTTGGCCAACCCCGCACATCTCCGAGGTCGCTGCGAGATAGTTGACCAGGCCCGCATGCGAAAGAAGGACGCCTCGAGGTTTCCCGGTGGAACCCGAAGTATAGATAACGTACGCCGTGTGGTTGGGACGCGCTTCGCTATCCGGATTCGCTCGCGGTTGGCTGGAAAGCACTTTCGTGAGGCGGGATAGGATCAGAGTTTGACAGCCGGCTGGAACTTCAGCTTGCAACATGCTCTCTTGCGTGATGAGCACGCGCGCCTGGGCATCTTGCAGCATATAAGCGAGGCGCTCTTGCGGGTAGTTGGGATCGAGCGGAACGCACGCCGCCCCCGCCTTCATCACCGCCAGCACCGCAACCGGAAACTCGAGCTCGGGACGCAGGCAAATCCCGACCTTCACGTTGTTACCCACACCGAGGCTTCGCAGATAGTGGGCTAGCTGATTCGCTTGCTCGTTGAACTCGCGATACGACAATTGCTTTTCAGCTTGCGCTACCGCGGGTCTTTCAGCTATATGCTCTGCTTGTGCCTCCACCAGTTGGTGCAAGCACTTGTCGCGCGGATAATCTCTTACATTTTGGTTCCACTCGATCAGAACTTGATGTTGTTCCTCCTCGGTCATGAGGGGAAGGGTTGAAAGGTGCTGGTCCGGATTCTGCTCAACGCTGCGCAGCAATACCTCCAGATGTTGTAAGGTACGATCGATCCCTTGCGCGTCGAACAGTTCCTGGTTGTAAAGCGCACGGAGAGAGAGCTCTTCCCCACCGTCATTCACACTCAAATGCAAATCGACCGGCAAATCCGGGGTAGGGCTCTCTGCCGGACCCGATGCCCGTTCCACTGGTAAATCGCCACTCTCGTACGAAAAAGAAATCTGGAAGGTCGGAGATTGGACACCCAGATCCGCCGTGAGCTCTTCCATCAAGTCTGCCAACGTGGACCGTCCCTGCATCCTCGACTCTAGAACGCCGGCATAGCAGCGGGACACGAGGTCGCGGAACATGGGATCGCCGGAAAGATCGACGCGCAACAGAAATGCATTGTGCCCGGAAGATGGAGTGCCGTTGATCGCATCGTCCAGATTCGCAAGCGCACAGCCGATGACAAAGTCCTCTTGGGAGGTATAGCGCACGACCACCGCCTGGAAGGCGCTTAATAGAACGACAGAAAGCGGAGCGCTTTCTCGTTGGGAAAACCGCCGAAGCTGCTCTGTGTGATTCTTTCCGATCCGCCGTAACCGTGCGGCAAGCTGGCCGCTGCGTACCGCCGACATGGGCTTGGGAGCGGAGAGAGACAAGACCGGCACTCCGGAAAGCTCACGCTGCCAGTAAGCGGAGCGGCTTTCGCCGCGGATTCCGAAGGCCTCCATCTTTGCCCTGCGGCCGCCCATTCCCGCCGGGCTGGTTTCTGATGGCACGGAAGTGCCGATTATAATCTCACTCATGGGCGAAGATTCGAGAAAAGGCTGGGGTCGGAGCAGGTCAATGGGGTCTGTAGGCAGGTACGGTCCGCTGCCAGCCTGAATCAGGCAGCACCGGATCCACGAAGGACTGCGGGGATGGTCTTGGCCAGAATCTGCAGATCAAGCCACAGCGACCAGCTGCGCACATATTGGAGATCGAGTTCCATCCATTGGTGAAAAGGCAGCGAACTCCGGCCATTCACCTGCCACAGACAAGTGATACCGGGGAGGACGCTGAAGCGGCATCGCTGCCAATCTTCACCAGCTTCTGTAAACAACTCGTAATCGCGCACCTGCAGCGGACGGGGGCCCACCAGACTCATGTCCCCGCTGAGTACATTAAAGAACTGGGGCAACTCATCAATGCTGGTCTTGCGAAGGAATTTGCCAATGGGCGTGAGGCGTGGATCGTTCTTGATCTTGAACACCGGGCCAGAGAGCTCATTCAAATGTTCAATGTCCTGCAGTTTCCGTTCCGCATCCAGGACCATGGTCCGGAACTTGTAAATCGCAAAAGGTCTCTTATTAAAACCAATCCTTTTCTGTACGAAGAAAACCGGCCCGGGCGAGGTAAGTTTGATCAGGATGGCCGTCACCAGCAGCAAAGGAGCGAGGAGGATGAGCAGTATCAGCGACAGAGAGAGGTCGAGCGCCCGCTTGATCAAGGTGGGCCAGCCTTTCTCAATGCCGCTAGAATGGGTGATCAAGTGAGAATCCCCGAGATCTTCCGCTCCGGGGAGACGATTTTTCAGATTGAACAGGTCTGACAGCACGTGGAGAATGATGCCTTGCTGCTCGCACATGGTGGCGATCTCGGAAGCGTTGTTGTGGAACGAACGCAAAGGTACGGCAATCACCACTTCATCCACCACGCTGCGCCGCAAAAACGTTCGCAGGTCTTCCAAGTTACACGCCACAGACCAGCCATTCTTTCGCAGGTCTTCTGATCCTGCCCACTCGTCGTCAGCAAAGCCGATGATGCGGTAGCCTAGTTCAGGTTTGGACTGGATGCCCTCGGCAAATTCGATGGCTCGGCGATTCGTCCCAACAATCAGCAGGTTTCGCAAGTTGCGCCCGCGCTTACGCAACCGCCGCTGGTAGGTGCGAATAGCAAGCCGGCTCGACACGATGACGAAGGTGCTACAGCCCCAGAAAACTGCCACGAAAGTGGCGTTCACCATGTGAAAACCGATGAGCAACGAGGCTAGAGCCAAGACCAGCGCCGACAGTGACGTTGCCTTGATCAGGTCAAGGGCTTCGGCTTTGCGTCCGGCCAAGCGCTTGGAGTTGTACAGACCGAGCATCATGAAAATGCCGTTCCAAATCCACAACAGCAGGAAGAAGACTACGAAATTCTGTACCTTGATTCTGAGCGACAGAAACTCGCCGAATGACATCAGCCCTTGCGCCCTGGCCACGGGCAAGGCGGCCACTCCGAAAGAAGCGACCAGGAGAAGCAGGTCAAACCCTCTAGTGAATTTTGTTAGAGTGCGGCGTCCGACGATATCCATCGCTGCCTCCCTTCACGGAAAGGGTTGAGTCCTTCCGGACCTTTATGAAATTCGGGTAGGTGAAAACCGGGATTATCCCGAAGCCCCAAGACTTTGTATTGAGATTCTTTATTGGACATGAGTTCTAATGAGGGGGAGAGAAACCTGAGGCTCGTCGACTGCGGGCTAGACTTCTAGCGCATCGCCAGCCGGGGGGATTACAGCTTGTTGTAAATGTTTTCGGGAATCGGGAAGGTCCGCTGATTCAGAACCGCCCCAAGCATCCGGATATTTGCAGCCTGTAGCTGCTGAGTAATTTCCCGAGTCGCGTCCCGACGGGTGGAGTTCGCCTTCAGTACCAGAACCAGGCCATCCGACTGTCCACCGAAAACCATGGCGTGATTGCAGACATTAAACGGAGCCACATCCATCAGGACATAATTGAACTCAGCCCGCAGCTCGGCTATGCGCATACGCATGCGGCCCGAGGTCAGCAACTCCTGCGCATTGTTGTTCTCCGCACCGCTGCTCACCAACCACAGATTCGGACGGGACAGCTGTTGGGCATATTGACGAATCGGAGCATCCCCAATCAGCGCATCGGTCAATCCGTATTGGTTGTCAACTTTGAACTGCTCGTGCAAGGAAGGAGCTCGCAAACTGCAATCCACAATGCACACCGAACTGGTAACCTGCGAAGCCAGTATCTCGGCCACACGGGCGCAAATCCAGCTACATCCGCCACCGGATTCCGTTCCGGTGAATACCACGTGGTGGACGGCGTCGGTACCCGGAAGCAGGAAAAGTCGCTGCACCAACTTGTCCACCTCTTCTCGCGTTACTTCATCAATTTCCAGGGCAGGAACTGCGGCGGTGAATGCTTCCGGGGGAAGAACTGTCCCCGCTAAAGGCTCGGAATCCGTTTGCAGTATTTCTTGCGTCCTGCGCAACTGGTCCAACAGTTCGAAGTTTCTACTCATGATCGCCCCGTGAATTCCCTTCCTGATTCAGTTCCCGCTTCTTTCGCCAGCCGTGGAAGTCAGGGGGATCGATGGGGAGTATTTTTCGTCTGTGCCATTGCCCCGGAAATCTTGAAAGCGCTGGGCCACCGAAGCGAGCACGGGAATGTTCAGTTCCGCAGAAACCTCCGCCGGCGTCCGGAAGGATGGATCCATGAATTCCTGGGTGAACACAGCGCCCAACGTCACCACGATGGCCAGCATGGTGCCAAGCAATACGACCAATGCTGGGGAATTCGACGGCAAACTGGGCGCCACAGGTTGTTCGGCGATGGCCACGTTGACAATTCGAGTGCGATCCAAGGCCTCAGTCATGCGCGCCTGCTCTCGCTTGCGCTGATATAAGAGGTAGTTCTCCTCATCGGTCTTCACGGTGCGTAGCAAATCCTGCTCCGCAAGTCCCTTCTGCTCCAGGTCTCGGGTCTCGGACTCGTACTTTTCAACGATGGCCTGCTGCGCTGCCGCCCGCGCTTGCAGACCGCTGTACTCAGATTTGGCTTTGGCTAGCTCTTCGTTGATCCAGGAGTAGGTCGGGTTGCGGTCGGTCGTCTCTTCTTTGATGGGCTTGGCTTCTTCCCTTGCGATGGAAGCCTGCGTATCGGCGATCTGCTTGTCGGCTTCCTGTACCAGGGGATAGGTCGGCTGATATTTTGTCAGCAACTCGGTGCGCTTAAGTTCCAAGGTCATCAGAGTGTTCTTGAGGCCCTGCAAAACCTGGGCGTCATCCTGGCTCCGCATCGAGGTGGTGAGCCGCTCGGGGGTGGTGCCGGCTTGCTTCTGCAAAGTGTTAATTCGCTGCTCGGTGGACGCCATTTCCGCCCGGGTTTGCTGCAAGCTGGAGCGGAACTCGCTCAGTTTCTGCAGAGTAATATCCCTGGTCATCTGCGGAGCAACGCCATCCGGTTGCTCGGAGAACGTCTTGAGTTGCTCTTCCGCGTCGCCCAAGTCCTTCTTGTAACGCTCGGTCTCCTCATCAAAGAACTTGACCTGTCCCGGCTGGCTGTGCACCTCCACATGTTTTTGAATGTATGCATCTCCCAGAGTTCGCAGGACCTTGGCCGCCATCTGCGGATCGTCGGAGGTGTAGGTCACACTGATCAGATCACTCTTCTTCATGAGCTCGATCTGCAGAGCGTTTTCCAGCCGTTCGGTCGCTTTCGCCATTTTCTTCTCTGGGCTCATGGAACCAAAAATATACTCCCTGAGCGACTTGTGCTTATCGAGTCCGCAAGAGGTAACCACTTGCCGCAAGACGTCCGCACTTTGCAAGAGTTCGATCTCGGAGTTGAGTTCTTCCTCCGTAACTTCATTGCGCATGACGACCGGGGCGTTCTGTTCAGGGCTTACCACGGGGTCCTGGCGCTCCCGGTCCACGAGGAATTTAGTCGTGGCGCGATACTGCGCGGGCTGGAAAACGGCCGCCAACACCGAACCCAACAGAAACCCAAAAAAGCAGAGCATGGCGATTCGCTTGTGACGGAAACCAACCGCCACCAGGTCGCGTAAAGAGAAACTGAAAGTTCCCCGCTCGTATACGGGCGTAACATCGCGGTCGTTCATAGATAACCTCAACTAGAAGATCGGGGCGTAAGCGCCCATATTGGCCGTGGGCAGGAAGGGCTTAATCTTGGAGAGACGATTCTTCGGTACAAACAGCATGTCGCCGGGGTGCAGGAAGGGGTCTTCCCGGTAATTGCGTTCATTCTCCATCTTTTTTACGTCGACGAGCTCGGCCGAAGTCCAATTTGCGTCAACCTTCCGGAACAGCACTACCTGTGAGTGCTTCGCAGTATCTAGAAATCCCCCCGCCATGGCGATCGCTTCTGTCAGGGTGGTGTCACTTCGGAGGTCGTACTTGCCGGGACGCGCAACTTGACCATCCGCAATGAAATATGGCTTTTGAAAATCTTTCAGGACGACCGAGATTTGCGGGTTATTCAGGATCTTGCTGTAGGCAGTCCGCAACGCTTCCGTGAGTTCAGGCACCGTCTTGCCCTGAACTTTGATGTCGGGAATTCCGTGCAGCGTGACGAAGCCATCGGGCTGAACCGCAACCGCCTGCTGATTAAACTCGGGGCTAAGTTCGAAATTAATGTCGAACGTGTCCCCCGGTTCGATGTGGTAACGAGAATCGCGCGAGTGGAATTCGGGATTGTTTCCACTACTCGAAGCCGGGGGCGTCTGATTGACCGCAGGACCCGTGGCGGCCTGAGGCTGTGATTGTCCGGAACACCGGAGTTGTGCAGTCATCACCGTTAACGCAATAGCAACGAGAAATAGCCAGTTCTTCATAAAGAGTCCTGCTCGCTCACAGACTTTAATGTTACGTCGAAAACTGGGATAGCGAGCCTCCAATTTTCGATAGTTCGACCGGCATCGTCAGGCGAACCTAACAGATGCGAGGAGTTCGCTGAAGGGATGTAGGGCTGACGAGTCTTTTTGGAGAAATTCATCATAGGAGAACGGAAGCCGCCAGACAGAACCGACCTCTGGCACATCCGTAAGCGCGAAAGGGGAGAGGCCGAATCGCTCGGCCGAGAGTGCGAGTGTCCGGTACGTTTTCGTAGCTCCGCCCTCTCAGTCACGCACTGCGACTGTGGAAAAGCCACTGAAACCCCACCGGGAGTCGGCACGCATCTCCTTTGCCGAGCACGACCCTACGTGATCGAAAGCGTACCGAACCTTGTAGAATCCTACAAGTGGTAGAAAGCCCTAGTGTCTAAAGTCTCCAACATCAATTAAGCCAATAGTTTCTTTATGTTACAGCCCCATAACGAGCAACCTCTAGTCAAAATCCTGACTATTGAGGAACTTCTTTAACTAATACGGTTCAGCCACTGCAAAATATTGCACAATACTCAAAAAACTTTGCGTGGACGATTTGCGCTGGGTGGAATGCCAGGTCCGAATTGGACGACGATTTCGACAAGCCCCTCTTTGAAGCGCAAAACTCGAAAGAAGGTTGCTCGCTCAAAGTCTCCGGGATGGCATTTCCGCTCTATCCCCGGAGCGCTGTCTCTCGGCACCCTGACTCGGGACACACATACCTCAGGACATTTCGCTGTCGGTCAAGACTGGAGATAAACATCGGCCGCCCGTGTTTGTCGCAAGCTGGCTGGTCATTCGAGACAACGGGGGGCTCATCCCTTCTCGGGGTCACATATCCCAGGGATTCGCTGAAGCAGCGCTGACAAAACTTGTCGGTGCAGCGGAAAAACTCAACCGAATAGTTGACGCTGAACGGAGCCAACAAAAACTCCATGGTTCGATAATGCTTGTCGCACAACGGCAGGATGTCGGTCCTCACGGGGGGATTCTAGCATCGTGAGCAAAACAAAACCGGCGGATGAGGCCGCCGGTGGTTTACTTGTGTGGGGACGAGTTGTAACCCGTCGCCGCCGAGGGAAGCTAGTTGTTGTTGCTGTCGTCCCGCCGCTTCAGCGTTGGCTTATCGTCGTCGCCGCTCGTGCTTCCATTATTGCCGGGCGTTTCCGTGGCGGAGGCGCGCCGTAGACTGGGCTTGTTGGCGTCCTTGTTATCGTTAACCTTGCGCCGGTTTTCAAGCGAGGCCAAACGCGATTTGACGTCATCAAATTCGGATGTAGTTACTGTATATTCCTGCCGGGCCGGCAGGATCTTCTCAATCTCTTCCTGGGATTTGGCAATGCGGTCCGGGGTCTGCGGATGAGAAGCAAACGCCTTGGCCAGCGTTCCCGGCTTCTGCTTTTCCATGGCCTGCAGCTTCTCGAAGAAGGCCACGAACGATTGTGGGTCGTATCCCGCCTTATACATATATTGCAAGCCCAGGTAGTCAGCCTCCGCCTCAAACGAACGCTGAAAGCTCAGGAAGGTCAAGGGCAAGGCGAGACCGGCGGCCTCATACGCTGCGTATCCAATCCCCCCGCCGACGAAAATCAGCGGTATGGTGGCAAAGTTCGCGTACTGCGAGCGGGTCAACTGCCGGGTGGCATGGCGGGCGCACACATGCGCGATTTCGTGAGCCATAACACCGGCCAGTTCCGCTTCTCCATCCGCGGCCAGTATCGTCGCCGAGTCTACATACACGAAGCCGCCGGGAAGAGACATAGCATTGACCACGTCGGAGTCAATAATCTTGAAGGAGAAAGGAACCTGCGCGTCCGAGTTACGAACCAGGTTCTGGCCCAGCCGATTCACATACTCCGTGACTACGGGATCGACCACGAACTTCGAACTGGAATCCACCATCTGGGAATATTGTTTTCCCATCTTGATGTCGGTCTCGATGGAGTACCAGTTGCCCACGCCACGCTGGCCAATCTTCCGATTGCCGACGGCATCCACGTCAGCCTTGCCACCGTCGTGCTTGACCTTGTCCGGATCGGCAGGCTGAACCGGGGTGCTTTGGGTTCCTTGGGTACCAGAGCCGCTGGCGCTGCTCTGAGGTGCAGTTCCTGAAACCCCCGGATCGCCGCTAGGGACGGGGTTACCGGGAGCCGTGCCAGGAGTCGGCTGGCTGCCGGGGGTACCGATCTGCCCAAAGGCCACTGGTGTGAGATTGCTAATGGTGAACAACGCAGCCGTCAATAGCAAGAGTCGGAACTTCATAGCCAAACTCCGTTTTTCCGCCCTGGGCGGGCCTGTGTCCCAATTATACGCCTTGGCGCAACTGGTGTTCCGCACTATTCCCTAGTAAGTTCGACGCAGAATCCACCAAGAAGGTTATCCAGGGTACCCAGTTCGAACCATTACCACGCAGACTCCGACGCCGCGCACGGGCGGAGCAAAAACAGGATTCGTGCCGGGGCACGACTTTATGCCGGAAAGAGCACCTTCTGAGCTGTGGACCCGCTTGGAATCGCTCTCATCGAAAAGCCGCCAAAGAGGAGGGTGCCGTTCCATGTTGATGCTGAGGACCTGTGCCGTCGGTTGCTGGTTGATTCGATATCCGTTGGGTCAATCTTAAACGTCATTTGGCAGAAGACAAAGTCCCCGAGTTGCTAGATCATTCTTACGCTAATGATGTGGAAGCCGGAATCTTTAAAGTATCCATACAGGGCAACCCGTTGGGCATGGTGTCCGCTAACCGCGTCCGGATTGTCGATTCGTATAATCTTCTTAGTGTCATCCGTCACCAACACAACCTCAGCGCCCTTGGCAAGACATTTTTCCATGCACTCAGCATGACTATCGGCCGCTCCTTTGGCGCCGCACGCCGAACAAGAAATGTATCCAATCATAGTCTGACTGCCGTCGGCCGAAAGCAGCAAGAGGGCAAGTGACAGAACCACGAAAAGCTGCAGTGCTTTCTTCATCGGAAATCCTTCAATTGCTGATCCTTCGATCGCCGGAGGGAATCCCTTTTGCCTCCAGCAAGAATCGAGCCAACTATAACACGTGAGGTGCCACGCCTATTTCTCATCAGTGGGGATTTTCGTGGCCGATCCGCCGCCGCAACGGTCTTGCGCTAGGTCTCTCACAGTCGTAACATGGCGCCGTCCAAGTGTCCGGAGGTTTTTCTTGCTCGATCGCCGACGCTTCCTCAGTGCCACCTCGGGTCTTGCCGCTCTCGCTCTGCCCAATCGCCTGTGGGCCCAACTCCAATCCGTGCCCTCGGCGCTTCCCGATGCCGCTCTTTACAGCCGCAACCAGGATGCCTATTGGGCCGAGTTTCGCAAGCAATTTCTCATTCCGTCCGATGAGGTCTATTTGAACAACGGCACCGTCGGGTCAAGCCCTGCTCCCGTTCTGCGAGCCATTTTTGACGGCTACACCCAAACCGAAAAAATGGACCAACAGGATCCTGAGGATTACCCCATTTGGGGATACGCCGCGTGGAACCAATTTCGAGATCCCCTGGCCGAGTTCGTCGGATGCAAGCGCGACGAGATTGCCCTGGTTCGCAATGCCACCGAGGCAAACAGCTATATCGCGAACGGAATTGATTTGAAGCCGGGTGACGAAGTGCTCATGACCGATCAAGAACATCCCGGAGGCCTTCAGCCTTGGCGGCTGAGAGCGAAGCGTTATGGAGTCGTGGTCAAGACCGTGACTTTGCCCAAGCCCGTCAAAGATGCCAGCCAGGTTTTGAATCTGTTCAACGACGCCATCGGCGATCGTACACGCGTGATCTTCTTCAGCCATATCACTACCGTGACTGGCATCGTTCTTCCGGCGAAGGAACTGTGCGCGCTGGCGCGCTCGAAGAATGTCCTGTCGGCCGTGGATGGGGCGCATGTAACCGGAATGATGCGTCTCAACCTGCAGGACATTGGCTGCGATATGTATTCTTCCAGCCCGCACAAGTGGCTGCAGGCGCCGAAAGGATCGGGCTTCCTGTACGTGCGCGACGAAGTCATCGACCGGATGTGGAATACCATTGCCACCGAAGGTTGGGACGAACCGAACCTCCGAGCCGAGCGATTCCAGCGGATTGGTTCGTCGAACGTGCCCGCCCTCTGGGGGCTGCTAGCGGCCATCAACCTCGCCACCGAAATCGGCATTGACCGGATCGAGCGCCGCCATCGCGAGCTTTGCGACTACATTCTCGCGCAGATGATCAAACGCGGAGCGGAGTCATGGACTTCCCCTGATCCGGCGCTGCGTTGCGCCATAGCCACAGTCAATGTTCCTCCGATCCAGCGCATGGATCTGGAGACGTGGATGTGGAAGACGCACAAGATCCGCATCCGTGGCGGCGAGCCGTCCAAGCTACGGCTGTCCACGCCCTACTATCTGCAGAAGAAAGACATTGACCGATTCCTGGAAAAGTTCGATGAATACAAGCGGGAGAAGAGTGCGGCGTGAGCGTTTCAAGCGTACTGCCAATCCGCGCCAGATCCTTCGCGGCCTGACGGCCGCTCAGGATGACGTCGACCGGACGGGGTGGCGCTTTTTCGGATCAGCGTTCAGTCGTAATACTCCAGCCCTAAGTGCGTGATAAGTTCCTCGCCGCGCAGATGCCGTAACGTGTTCTTCAACTTCATCAACTGAATAAACAAATCATGCTCGGGATAAAGGCCCGGTGCGGTCATCGGAGACTTGAAATAAAAACTCAACCACTCCTGAATGCCAAGACCACGAAGCTCTGCGCTGCGCTGCGCCAAGTCCATGAACAAAACCAAGTCAAGCACAATGGGCGCGGCCAAAATAGAATCCCGACAAAGAAAATCCACCTTGATCTGCATCGGGTACCCGAGCCAGCCGAAGATATCGATATTGTCCCAGCCCTCCTTGTTGTCGCCACGGGGTGGGTAATAGTTTATGCGGACCTTGTGGGTGAAATTACCGTAGAGATCGGGGTAGAGTTCGGGTTGCAGAATGTGTTCAAGAACCGAGAGCTTGGATTCTTCCTTGGTCTTGAACGATCCGGGATCTTCGAGCACTTCGCCGTCGCGGTTGCCCAGGATGTTGGTGGAGAACCATCCGTTTAGGCCTATCATGCGGGCCTTGAAACCAGGGGCGAGGATGGTCTTGATCAGGGTCTGGCCGGTTTTGAAATCTTTGCCGCAGATTGGAGCGTTATTCTTTCGCGACAACTCGTGCATGACTGGAATGTCTACCGTCAGGTTCGGCGCTCCGTTGGCAAAGGGCACGCCTTCCATCAGTGAGGCGTAGGCATAAATCATCGAGGGTGCGATGTTCTCGTCATTCTGAGTCAACGCTTTCTCGAAGGCTTTCAGCGATTGATGGGCTGCAGTCGGCTCGATGTAACTTTCCGTGGAGCCGCACCAGATGGTGATCAGGCGTGTCGCTCCAGAAGACTTTTTGAAGTCGCGGATATCAGCACGCACCTGCTCGGCCAAATCCATCTTGTTCTTGCCCTTCTTGACGTTGGGACCGTCGATCTTCTTGACGTAGTTGTGATCGAAAACTGCTTTGCGCGGCTTGATCGAGCTTAGGAACGGTTTTACATGGTCGAGCAATTCGCGGTCGAGAACCCCGGCGTTCTTGGCCGCGGCGTACATGTCGTCTTCAAAAATGTCCCAACCTGTGAAGACCAGATCGTCGAGCCCGGCCAAGGGGACGAACTCTTTGATCTTGGGCGAGCGGGCGTCAGTGCGTTTGCCCAGACGAATCGTCGCCATCTGCGTGACCGAACCGATGGGCTTGGCAATTCCCTTGCGTATGGCTTCTACGCCAGCCACAAATGTGGTCGCGACCGCGCCCATGCCGGGAATCATGACGCCGAGCTTGCCTTTAGGGGATTGAATTTCACTGCCGTTGTGCTTCTTGCTTTCAGTTCTTGCGGACTTCTGCCGAGTCGCCATCGTATGGAGGCTTCCTTATGAGAGCTCTTGTCAGCGAGAGCCGGGGATGTAAGGCAAACAGGTATGTTCTCGTATCGACAGATGATTTGCAACCGAGGGACGCTGAATGGAAGGATATCGCGCTTCGGCGGCAAGGCAGGCGTGTTGAGGAGCATCTATCAGGAAGCCGTGCAAATCGTTGTTCTGCGTCGTTGTTCTGCGTCGTTGGTCATTGGTCGTTCGTCCTTGGCTAACGGCCAACGACCAACGACTCACGGCCAGAGGCCTTACTTCGCTTCCAAATCCACGGTCTTCACCGGCAGATCCCAGTGCGCATCGAGGATTTCGAAGCGGCGCTGCTCTTCACGTGCGTAGGTTTCTTTGTCGGGAAATAATTGCTTCTTGAGGGCGTCTTCGTCGAAGGGTTCGTTGGCGACCGTGGCATTCTTGAAGACGATGGTCACGCGGTAATCCCAGCGTCCATCTTCCGTGGTGTGGTAGCGCGGTTGGTCTATCCAGACTTTGAGCATGCGCCCCATTTCGACTTCCTTCTTGAGCAGCGGGTAGTGATTCTTCTTGAAGAGTTGCAGGAATTCGTCCGCATGTCCCCATTTTGTTTTGTAGTAATACTCGACGACGAAAGGTTGGCCAGACGAGGCTGGCGCGGCTTGTGAAAAAGCGAAGCTTGTGATCACTAGCAATACCACCCATGCAGAAATGAGAAGTTTCATGATTTCCTCTTTCCGCAGTCCGCGAAGCTCGAACCGCGAAGGACCGCGAACGACCAAAGACCGACGGCCAACGACAGTTCCTACTCCGTCGCTCCGATTCTATTCTGCCAGTGCGACCACGCGAACCAGATTATTCCTGCCGCCAGAGCAACGCCGATGACGGCATCGAACTGGTGAAAATATTTTCCTAGAGCGCGCCAGTTTTCGCCCAGCTTCATCCCGAACCAGGCCAGGGCGAAGCACCAGGGCCAGGACCCGAGAAAAGTATAGAGATGAAATCGTCCGCGCGGCATTCGGGCAACTCCCGCAGGCAGTGCGATGAAGGTGCGGACTACCGGAAGCAATCTTCCGACGAAGACCGCCAGGTATCCCCAGCGCGCGAAGAAGCGGTCGGCCCAATCCAGTTCTCGCCGGCCCATAAGAATCCAGCGACCGTATTTTTCGACCAAAGGGCGCCCACCGCAGCTTCCGATCTCGTACGCAATCAACGATCCCAGGTTGCAGCCGATGGCGCCGGCAGTTGCGACCCAGAACAGTTTCATCGTGCCTTCGAACACCAGATAACCGGCGAAGGGCATGATCAGTTCCGAAGGCAATGGAATGCATGCGGATTCAATTGCCATCAGGATGATAAGGCCGCCGTAGCCGGTCACGGCGATTGTGGATTTGATGAAGACAAACAGAACTGCCAGGATTTTTTCAGTCATGGGAGAGATCGGGAATGAAATTTGTAGAGACGTAGCTCGCTATGTCTCCGGCCGACACCGAGATGTCGCAAGCAACGTCTCTCAAAGATACTTCAGAATGAGCCTTCCTGAGTAAAGGTGAATCCGGGCAGGGATGCACCCTGAGTACTTTTGGCTACTTTCACCCGCACTGTCGGCGCGTCAGGTGCGCTTACCTCCGCCGGACGCAGCACGGCATACTGCGAGAACACCTCGCTGTACACCTTGGTGACGAGGTAATCCTTTCCGTCGTCATCCTTGCGCCAGACCTGCCCGAGTTGGATGGACTTCACTGCCACAGGAGCTTCCTCAACTTTGTTGGATCATTTCCAGACTACCTAGCGCGTTCGTCCTCGTCAATTGCACGGAGAGGTTTCCCCCTATTACGAAAGGGTCGGATTGGGCCACTGAAAGCACTGCGGACTCTCCCTCGGGATTTGCTTCTGCTAACATTCAAACTCAATTCCATACACCGAAGGAAAGAACATGGTACGCGGCGTAGTTCCTCGACAACCAGCAAAGACGGGACGTCATGAGGGAGTGCGGGTCTCCCGCTCGCTTAACAAATCGCGGGAAATTACCGGGCTGCCGCCGGAGCAGCAGGGTCAACGACCCGGCACCGCAAAACCGAAGAAGCCTGCACTCGGAGCAAAGTACAATCCTCTCGCGCCCGAGCGGATTGCCGAGATTCTGAGGCGGCTCGACCAGGTTTATCCGGACGTGACCTGTGCGCTCACCCACAAGAGCGCGTGGGAGTTGCTGGTCGCAACCATCTTGTCGGCGCAGTCGACCGACGTGAATGTCAACCGGGTCACGCCAGAGTTGTTTCGTAAATACCCAACTGTGGCGGACTTCGCTGCGCTCACTCCCGAACAGCTTGAGCCCGACGTTCGTTCAACGGGTTTCTTTCGCAATAAATCGAAGTCGGTTGTGGGCGCGGCGAAGAAGATTGTCAGCGAGTTCGGCGGGCAGGTTCCAGATGACATGGAGAGACTTCTAACTTTGCCGGGCGTGGCCCGCAAGACCGCTAATGTCGTGCTGGGCACGTGGTTTCGCAAAGCGGACGGGGTCGTGGTGGACACGCACGTTACCCGCATCGCGCGCCGACTTGAACTCACCAAGAATACGGATGCGCCGAAAATCGAACAGGACTTGATGAAAGTAATTCCGCGCGAGAAGTGGATCCTGTTCGCGCATCAACTTATCTGGCATGGACGCAAGTTGTGCTTCGCGCGCCGGCCAAAATGCGTGGACTGTGCCCTGGAGAATATCTGCCACGCTGGAGATAAGACGTGGAGCACGGTTGAGATTCACAAGAACGCGAAGCTGTAAGCGTTCTCAAGAACGTGTCAACCTGAGCGCAGCGCAACCGGTCGCTCGCGACGGGTTGCGCGGAGTCGAAGGATCCCTACCCAGCTCAGCGCTCTCAATGCCGTTTCGGACTAGCTTCTTGCGAGAATTCCCTGCCGCCTCATTTCAAGCGCCGGAGGGTAGGGATCTTTCGACTCCGCAGCTTCTTCGCTTCACGAAGAAGCTACTCCGCTCAAGATGACAGAGCCTGGCGAAGATGGCGGGGCATGAAAAAAAGTAGCTTCTGCTAAACTTTTTATTCTGACCTCGTCTAGCGACTCTTCAGGAATCGAATGCGCGCTCTCATCCCGTTTGCTATTGTCGTATTCATGAGTACTTTTGCTGCGCCCCAGACTTTGTCCGTGCCTCAGGCCATCACCGACCCCAAGCAGATCGCGAGCAAACCAAATGCGAACGTAGAGCAGAATCAGCAGAGTCTTTCCATTGAGAAGCTCTACATGACCCGCCAGGTCGGGCGCGCGTCATGGTCCCCCGATGGCAAAACGATCGTCTTCGTCAGCAACATCAGTGGCCGCAATAACCTTTGGCTGGTCCCGGCGGAAGGTGGCTGGCCGACACAACTGACGGTCAGCGATCAGCGGCAGACGGCGCCCGCGTGGTCACCAGACGGCAGATGGATCGCCTACATGTCGGATTATGACGGCGATGAGCAGTGGGACATTTTTATCGTTTCGCCGAAGACCGGGCAGGTGGTGAACCTGACTCATACGCGCGAGATTGCGGAGGAGTATCCGCGATGGTCGCACGATGGCCGCTATCTGGCTTATACCGTGAAACCGAAGACGTCGTCAGCGTTCGAGATCGATGTGTACGACATGGTGATGCGGGATGTGAAACACATCACGACCGGCACGCCGGCCGACAAGTTGAACGACAACCCCATATGGTCGCACGACGGCAAATGGATCGCGTATACCCAGGAGCAGGCCAAGGGGACGGATTCGAATATCTTCGTCGCGGAAGTCGCTACGGGTCAGAGTTCCCTGCTCACTCCGCACGAGGGGGAACAGATTTATCGCGCCAATGATTTCTCGCCCGATGGAAAGCATCTACTGCTCACATCTAATGCGGCGAATGGCTACGACAATGTTGGGTTGCTCGATATAGCTACCAAAAGGATTTCGTGGCTGACCAAAGACAAGTGGGAGATCGCTGGTGGTCAGTTTTCACCCGACGGCGAGCGTGTTACGTGGACTGCGAATGTCGAGGGCAATACCGACATTTATTTGCATGACCTCGCCACCGGCAAGACTACGGCGTTGCCTCTCCCCAAAGGCGTGAATGAGCTAGCCGGGGAACATTCCTCCTTCAGCAAGGATGGGGCACACTTGCTCTACAACCACAACGGGGCAACCGCTCCGGGAGATCTTTGGGTCTGCCAATTAGCGACGGAGAAAACTCATCAGGTGACGCAATCCCTGGTCGCCGGCGTGCACTCGGAAGATATGGTCGAGCCATTCCTGGTCCACTACCCCAGTCGCGATGGCAAGTGGACCATCTCGGCGTTCGTGTATGTGCCGTACAACATGGTGCGCAATGGGCTGAACGCGGCGATTGTTTACGTGCATGGTGGCCCTGCGTCGCAATCGGTGAATTCGTTTAGCCGGTTTATCCAGCACATGGTCAACCAAGGATACATGGTGATTGCGCCGAACTATCGCGGTTCAACGGGATACGGAAAGGAATTTCAACAGGCGAACCTGTTCGACATGGGCGGCGGCGATTTGCAGGACGTACTCGCGGCAGCGGATTTTATCAAGCAGACCGGTTATCTCGATCCCAAGAAGGTCGTTCTTATGGGCGGCAGCTATGGCGGCTACTTGACCATGTTGGGTGTGACCAAGGCGCCCGACGTTTGGGCTGCGGGTGTGCCGATCGTGCCATTCGTCAATTGGTTTACGGAAATTCAGAATGAGGACCCGGTGCTGCAACAATCGGACCTTGCGACCATGGGCGATCCGGAGAAGAACAAAGCATTGTTCAAGGAGCGTTCTCCAATTTTCTTTGTGGATCAGGTCAAGGCGCCGCTATTTTTGCTCGCCGGTGGAAATGATCCGCGTTGCCCCGAAGAGGAATCGCGGCAGGTGATTGACGCGATCAAGAAGCGTGGCGGGGTGGTCGAGTTTAAGGTGTACGCAAACGAAGGCCACGGATTCGCGCGGGTGGAGAATCAGATCGACGCTTACCAGCGCGTATCGGGCTTCCTGAAAGCGCATGTGCCACCGGCCGATTGCAGTTGCTCGCTGACGGAGTAGGTTGTCGTGTCTTCACTTGACGTCATCCTGAGTGGCCGACAGGACGCGAAGGATCTGGCGCGGATTGGCAGGAACGCGGTTAGAGGGCCGCCCACTAGAGTCGTGGCACTCCGCGCGAGATCCTTCACCCGGCTAAAAAGCCGGTTCAGGATGACGTCTTTCGAGGTCCGTGCGCGGCAACCGGGTCAGAGACCTGGTTCCACGCGAGCAGACACGATTGCCTTGATCAGTCCGGGGATCGTGTATTCCTTTGCTTCGACGTCGACCGGGAGGCCAAGCTCGCGCAGCGTCGACGACGTGACGGGCCCGATCGAAGCGAACCGGACACTGTCGAGCGGACTAGCTTTTCGCGGGCGAGGGCGCCCGCGCCACATGTTCTTTCCCGTCAGGTTCACGAAGTTCCTCACCGTAGAAGAACTGGTGAAGGTGATCACATCAGGGCGGCGTTTCGAGTCTTTCAGGATCGCGCTCAGTCTTGTGCGGGAAGACTGTGGAATGACGGTTTCGTAGGCCTCAACCACGTCAACCTTGGCACTCAGTTTGCGCAATTCTCGAGGGATCACGTCGCGGGCGACTCGGGCTCGGGCCAACAGCACACGCTTCCCCGCTACCCGATCACGCAAGCTCTCGACCACCGATTCGGCGACGTACTCTTCAGGAACGACGTCAACGTTAATACCACGTTTCTCGATCGCCTTCCTCGTAGCAGGTCCGATGGCCGCTACTTGCACGTGCTTAAAGTGCCTCTTGGTTAAGCGAAGTTTATGAACTCGCTTCCAAAGCGCTTCCACTCCATTCACGCTGGTAAGGATCAGCCAATCGTAGTCCTGTAGATTCTTGAGAGCTGTGTCCAGAGGTTTGTAAGACCGCGGCTTGCGGATTTCGATAAAAGGGATCTCGATGACTTCGGCGCCAAGTTCTCGCAGGCCGGACGAAAGGGCGCTAGCCTGATGGCGCGCACGACCTACAACAATGCGGAGTCCAGCGAGCGGAGGACCTTTTTTCGTCGTCATCGACTTAGCGGCCCAAGCCTTCTTGCTGCATGAGTTCTGCGACTCCGGAAACATTCGAGTCCTTGCTCTGGTTCAAGCACTGAATGACTCGCACTTGTTCTCCCCTGGTCCGGTTTTGGCTGAGTTTGAACTTTGCTTCCAGCCTTTTAACCTTGATCTCGAAACCCACAATATGCTTCATCATCCGGGTTCGATATCGATCGCTTAGCTCGGACCACTGCGCCATGTACGACGATTCGAAGGTGGTGATCATGCGGTGCAGCGTTGCTTTCAGGGCTTCCTCGTCCGAGAATAACGTCGGCTCACCATACACATGAACGGCGGCATAGTTCCACGTCGGAACGCTCTCTCGAATCTCATACAAGCTGGGTGAAATATAGGCGTGGGGACCGTGAAAGATGACCAACGATTCTTCGCTCTCGTTCATCGACTTCCAGTGCACATTCGCTCGCGCCATATGACCCTGCACCACGATCTGATCTCCGGCCTCGTCAATGAGGAGCGGGAGGTGAGTGGCGAACGGAACACCCTCCGCGGTCGTAATCAAAATCGCAAATGGATTCGCTCTCATGAAAGCGACGGTCGCGGCGCGATCTTCCTGGCGGTTAAATTCGGGTATGTACACTTTCGAGTCTCCCGTTTATTCGTCGTGCTAGCCCGGCCCGTCAAGGCGCTTCGTGTGAGCGTAGCACGTTCGGTCGCGACGGAGGGGGTTTGATGCCTTCCGAGAATTCCTTGCTGCATTACTCTCCTATATAGGCACTGCAGGGATCTTTCGACTGCGTAGCTTCTTCGCTTCGCGAGAAGCTACTCCGCTCAAGATGACAATCGTAGGTGATGACAATTCAGGTTAGGGCTGTTGCGGCACGGCAATTCCCTGCCCGTAGACTGCTTCGAGGATCGCATCTCCGCCGCGCTGGAGCAAGATTTCGCCGACGGACTCTCCTAGCTGAACTGGATCGCTGCCGTCGCGCGACTCGCGCAGAACTTTGGAGCCGTCGGGATCGGCCACGATTGCCTCGAGGTGCAGTCGTCCGTCGCGGACTTGAGCGAAGGCGCCGATGGGCACCTGGCAGCCGCCGCCGAGCTTGTTGAGCAACGCTCGCTCGCAAGCCGTGGTGGCACGCGCTGCGGCGTCATCCAGGAACGCAAGATGCTGTCGCGTGACCGAATCGCCGGCACGAATCTCGATTCCAAGCGCTCCCTGCCCGGCGGCCGGGCACATGACCTCGGCCGGGATCACCTGTTTGACAAGTTGTGTCTTACCCAGCCGGTTCAGACCTGCCGCCGCCAGAATGATCGCATCGTATTCTCCAGCTTCCAGCTTGCGCAGACGAGTGTCCACATTCCCGCGCAGGGGGTGGATGTCGAGATCGGGCCGCACAGCCTTCAACTGCGCTTGGCGGCGCAGGCTGCTGGTACCGACACGAGCTGCTCGCGGCAGATCTTCAATACTCTCGTATTTGTGAGAGCAAAATACGTCGCGCGGATTCTCCCGGGTGGTCACGGCCGCAATCTCAAAACCCTGGGAAAGTTCGGTGGGCAGGTCTTTCAAACTATGTACTGCAAGGTCGATGCGTCCCGCGGCCAGGGCCTCTTCGATTTCCTTGGTAAACATCCCCTTGGTGCCAACCTTGGCGAGGGCAACGTCGGTGATTTTGTCGCCCGTCGTCTTGATAATCTCAAGTTCCACTTCATGGCCACATTCACGCAGCAGAGCGCTGATGTGATGAGCTTGCCAGAGTGCGAGTTGCGAACCTCGGGAGCCGATGCGGAGACGAGCCATCAGGCGCGTCCTCCGGTACCGCCCCCGGATTGTGCAGCCTTCTTGTCTTTTTCTTTCTCCTGCAGATTAAACAAGCGGCGAACAATGTCGACCACCGTGGTGGCTTCGGAGTCGCGTGCCGCACTCTTCAGGGTGGTGATGGGCGTGTGCATGATCTTGTTCACGATGCCATGCGTGAGGGTGTCGATGGCAAGCTCCTGGTCGGGCGATAACACGCCAAGGCGTCCACGAACCCGATCGATTTCGGCCTGCCGAATAGTTTCCAAATGGTCTTGCAGAGAAACAATCGTGGGCACGACGTCTAGAGTCTGCAAACGAGCCTGGAATCGCTCGACCTCGCTCTCGATAATGGCGGTGGCGTGTTCGGCCTCTTTCTTGCGATCCGCAACGTGCGATGACACGGCTTGCTGCAGGTCGTCGATATCGTAGACAAAGATTCCGTCCAGCTTGTTCATCTCAGGATCGACATCGCGCGGCACCGCGATGTCGATAAAGAACATGGGACGGTTTTTGCGGCGGCTCAGGAATAATTCGCCGTGTTCGCGGCGGAAGATGGCGTGCGGGGCTCCGGTAGAGGTAATAACAATGTCGCCTTTGTCGCAGGTATCGTAGAGCCGGCTGAATTCGATGGCTTGGCCGTTGAATTTCTGGGCCAGGCGAATGGCCCGGTCGTATGTGCGATTGGCCACAAAGATCGACGCCGCGCCGTGAGCGAGCAGATGACGAGCTGCCAGTTCACTCATCTTCCCTGCTCCGACGAGGTACACGGTCTTGCCATTCAACGATCCGAAAATCTTTTTAGCGAGTTCAACCGCTACCGAGGCCACCGAGACTGCGGATGAGCCCACTGCCGTTTCGGTGCGCACCCGTTTGGCCACGGCGAAAGCACGGGTAAGCAGCAAGTCCAGTTGAGAATGGATCGCGCCCACCGCCCGCGCGGTGGCGTAGGCTTCCTTTACCTGCCCCAGGATTTGCGCTTCCCCTAGGATCATTGAGTCGAGGCTTGACGTTACCCGGAACAAGTGGCGGATCGCATCGTGTTCGCGATATTCGTAGAGGTGAGGCGCAAGCTCGGAATGTTCAATGTGGAAATAGTCGCCGAGAAATCCGCGAAGGTCCGCGCTGCCGTTTTTGGTCTGAGCCAGCAGCTCTACTCGATTGCAAGTGCACAGGATCAGCCCTTCGTCAACACCCGGATGTTGGGTGAAACACCTCAGAGCATCGGGCAGTCGTGACTCCGGTATGGCTAAACGCTCCCGCACTTCGACCGGCGCGCTGTTGTGGTTGACGCCGATGAGCTGAAAGTTCATGACTGTGCGAACCTATGAATGGTGCTGAAGTAGTTGGCTGCCCAAGCAACGATTGCGGCGACAAATGCTCCGGCGGCGAGATAGGCGGCGCGGCGGCCTCGCCAGCCCGCGGTCCAGCGGGTGTAAAGCATGACCAGGTATACGACCCACATCAAGATGGAGAGCAGAATCTTAGGATCGAGAAGGTCCACGCGTCCATAGGTTGTTTGGGCAACGACTGTACCTGCAATCAGACCCAGAGTCATGAAGGGAAAGCCGAGCAGCAGCGAGCGGAATCCGATTTCGTCGATTACTTCAAGTGCGGGCAGGCGCGAGAGCAGTCCGCCTCCCTTTTTCGACTTCAACGAGTGTTCCTGGATGAGATAAAGCAGGCTTGCCCCGAAACTCAAAACGAGCGCGGCGTAGCCGGTGAAGATCAGTGCGATGTGCGCAAATAGCCAACCCCGCGCCAATCCTGGCGATGTCAGCAAGAATGGTTGCTGTCCGGTTGCAGCGACGAAGGTCAGCAGAAAGACCAATGGAAAGACGACAATGCCGGGAGACGTGGTTTGATACAGCAGGTACACGATCATGAAAACGACCATGATCAGGAAGCCCAGCACCGATTCGGCATTGTGCACGGAGGTCAAGGTGATCTGGCCCGTGAGGAGTATAGAATCCGTGAGCGAAACGAAATGAAAGACCATGCCCAGGTAAGCTGCGTGCAAGGCGATCTTGTTCAACAGGTCGCTGGTGCGGGTTAGCGCGACCAACGCATACAGCAGACCGACGGCGTAAAAACCCAACGCAACTCGCAGCCAAAGTATAGGCATAGCTTGATTTTACGGCTCTTCTACGGGTTCGGGCATCCTCTCCCGATCCGCCAGAGTGATTATAGTCTGCCCTGTCGATGAGGCAGAGGGCAGTCGGTGAGATCACAGGTCATTGTGATGTAGATCACAAATACGGCTCGAAGGGCTGCATTGAACCGGACCTGTGAGTTGAGAACAAGAGCATTCCCGAGTTCATGGTTCTCAGTCCTCGGTTTGCTGTCATTCCACTCCCAGGGTGGCTAGAACTTGCTCCAGAATCTCGGAGTTCACGAGCAGCCGTCGGCCATCGGCCATCATGTTTTCGATCTCATCGAATGCCTGGAACAGCCGCATCTTGACCGCGCCGTACTGTTCCGCTTCGGTGAGAGTGCGGGCGTGACCTGCCGCCCACTCTTTCGTGGCTTCCTCCGGCAGGAAGACGCTTACCGCGAACATCGTTTTGCGGTCAGAGGTGACATCGAATACGTATTCGGTCGCCGCGCCCTCGGACGAGTTGTTCGTTCCCGCGCGCTTTCCCACAAAGTAATACTGGTAAACATATCCTTGTCCACCAGTATAGGTTTTCATGCGGCGGATGGTCATGATTGGTCGTTAGTCGTTAGTCGTTAGTCGTCAGTCGTTGGAACGTTCCTCAAATTGATTGCGAACGACCCACGGCCAATGACGATTTTGCTACGGTTCAATCCTCGCGTCCCGCAGGCGCTTTACGGCAGTCTCGGAGGACAGAGGCGAATAGTAAACCTCTTTAAAAGTATACGATTTCGCCTTCGAAGCTAGGACTGGCATGATTTCGATGTGCCAGTGATAGTCCTCGTCGATGGTCTTCCAGTAGCCGAGGTTTCCCGACCGGTGCAGGCTGTTGGGCGAGGTGTGCAGTACAAGGTGAAACTCTTCCGTGATGGTACGAATGCGCTGCAAGGTGCGCCGCAGCAGGGCACCGAGATCGCGCATCGTCCCTGGACGATTCAGGCCGAAGCGTTCGAAAGCGGCCTCGTGGGTGCGCGGCATGATCCAGCTCTCGTAAGGAACACGCGGCGCATACGGGCACATAGCGACGAAGTCACCGCGAAGCTCGATCACGCGGAGATCTTGCTTCATTTCCTGGGAAATAATGTCGCAGAAAACGCAACGTTCCTTGCTCTGAAAGTATTCGCGGGCGGCGCGCAATTCATACAACACGCGACGGGGCACGAATGTGTTCGCGGTAAGTTGCGAAGTGGGGTGCTCGAACTCTTGCCCGGCGCTGTTTCCGTGATCCTTATAGAGGCCTACATATTTGAACCGTCCGTCGCCTTTAAGATCCTGAATACGCTGCGCGGCAAGCAGCAGGAACTGTTCGATCTCGAGATCGCTCGCAGTCCACAGATGCCGGTCGTGCGAGGGGTTCTCCACCAGAACTTCGTGCGCCCCGACCGGGCGCATCCGGTCGTAAATGCCGTCGCCACGGCGGGTTGCCTCGCCCTCGATGTGATACAACGCGTTGGGATGAACGACCGCGCGCGCCGACCACGGAGCGCCGGGAGTTCCGGACATGCTGGTGATCAGTTGAGGTGGCTCGCGGGAATCAGGACAGAACCGGCAAAATGGTTCCGGGCGCGGTAGGTTGTCGGGAACGTCGTCGCCGGTAATAACCCAGGAGCGGGTGATCGGATCCTTGCGCAGTTCCATGCATAAGGAAACCATCTCATCGCGGTTGCGTCAACTGCGTTGCCCCCAGAATCCCTGTCGTTGTCTTGTAACACGGTTCAGAAGTTCGGTTCCATGAGTCATGATCCGGTTTGTTATAATCCGCGCACGAAGCCGCCTGCGATGACTGAGCCGTCCACGCCGTTGATGCGGCAGTATGCCGCTATCAAGAAGGAGCATCCCAGCGCCTTGCTGTTTTTTCGTCTGGGTGATTTCTACGAGCTTTTCTTTGACGATGCCGTTCTGGCATCACGCGAGTTGCAGATCACGTTGACCTCTCGCAATAAGGAAAAAGGCGTGGCCGTCCCCATGTGTGGCGTGCCTTATCACGCGGCGGAAGGTTACATTTCCAAGCTCATCCGTAAAGGATTCAAGGTCGCCATCTGCGAGCAGATGGAGAATGCCGGTCTGGCCAAGAAACTCGTTCGCCGCGAGGTCACGCGCGTAGTCACGCCCGGCACGGCTGCGGATTCGTCGTTGAGTTCTGAGGAGAACAACTTTCTGGCAGCGGTGGCGCAGATTGGGGATCGGGTAGGATTCGCGGCCCTGGATCTTTCCACTGGCGAATTTCGCGCCACGGAATTTCATGGCGAGGACGCGAGCAAACGGATTCAAGAAGAACTGCAGCAGCTCAAGCCGAAGGAACTCTTGTATGGCTCGGCGGCTCCGTTGTTTGAGGAGGGATCGCGTGGGGACGGGCGCCCTCGCCCGTCCGGCCCCCCAGAGGGCGGGAGCGGCTTTGCCGAGACTCCCCTCGATGATTGGGTTTTTGCCCCCGACCATGCCATCCCCCTGCTCGAAAATCACTTCGGCGTTTTGTCACTGGAGGGCTTTGGACTTGCGGGCAAACCGGCAGCCGCCTCAGCAGCGGGCGCCATCCTCTACTACGTTCGCTCCACCCAACGCGGAACGTTGGGTCACGTCGACCGGGTCGGGTTTTATGAAAGGCAGAACCATTTAGTACTTGACGCAGTAACCGTGCGAAATCTGGAACTGATCGAGCCGCTGTTTGCGGGGACCGACGCCGGAGTAACCCTGTTTCGTTCGATTGACGCCACGGTCACGCCTATGGGCAAACGGCTGCTGCGCTCGTGGATGCTGCGACCGTCAATCGAAATAGCGGAGATCAATGCGCGACTGGACGCGGTCGAGGCGCAGGTGAACGAGACCGTGGCGCGAGAGGAATTGCGGCAAGCTTTGGACGGAATCCTCGATCTGGAGCGCTTGTTGAGCCGCGTAACGCTGGAGACGGCGAATGCTCGGGACGTGCTGGCTCTGGCTGCATCGCTGAGAAAGATTCCGGGCCTGCGAGTGGCGCTGGCAAGGTTCGCGACCGAGCGACTGAAGACTCTACACCGCTCTCTCGATGAACTGGGCGATCTGCGGGAGCGAATCGACAAGACCATTGTTCCCGAGCCGCCGATTTCGTTGGTGGACGGTGGCGCGATTAAGAGCGGCGTAGATAAGGAACTCGACGAACTCCGGGAGCTGAGCCGTAACAGCAAACAATTTCTGGCGCAGATCGAGCAGCGAGAGCGACAGCGCACCGGAATCAACTCGCTGAAGGTCAAGTTCAACTCCATTTTTGGATATTATCTCGAAGTCTCGAAGCCCAACTTGCATTTAGTTCCGCCCGATTACGAGCGCAAGCAGACCCTGGTCAACGCGGAGCGCTTCACGACTCCCGAGCTAAAGGAGTATGAGTCGAAGATCCTCGATGCGCAGGAAAAGATCGTGGAGATCGAGCGGCGCCTGTTCGCGGAGTTGCGTTCGGCCATTGCTGGCGAAGCCAGACGCATCCGGCAAACGGCGTTGGCACTGGCTGAGGTGGACGCGCTTTCGGCATTAGCGCATGTGGCGGCTCTGCGAAACTATTGCCGGCCCAACTTTGACGCTTCTGCGGATATCGAAATCGTTGCAGGAAGGCACCCTGTAATCGAGCAACAGGATATGGCGGGCGGCAGCGAGCGCTTCGTGCCCAACGACCTCTATCTCAACTCAACCACAGATACGGTGCTGGTTCTCACCGGCCCGAACATGGGCGGCAAGTCAACCTATCTGCGCCAGGCCGCGCTGGTTGTGATTCTGGCGCAGATGGGATCGTTTGTCGCCGCGTCGTCGGCACGTCTCGGAATAGTGGATCGCGTCTTCACCCGCATCGGTGCAAGTGACAACCTCGCACGTGGGCGTTCGACCTTCATGGTTGAAATGACGGAGACCGCGGCAATCCTGCACACGGCCACGCCGCGATCACTCATCCTGCTCGATGAAGTGGGACGTGGCACGGCCACGTACGACGGGCTTGCGATTGCCTGGGCGGCGGTTGAATACATCCACGCACGGCTGCGGGCCAAGACCCTTTTCGCCACGCATTATTTCGAACTTACCGAACTCGCCGAGCGACTTTCGGGAGTGAAGAATTATCACGTCTCGGTGAAAGAAACCGCCGGCGGAATTGTGTTTCTGAGGAAAGTGGAACCGGGCGCGGCGGACCGTAGCTACGGAATCGAAGTGGCCAAGTTGGCTGGATTGCCGAATGAAGTCATTGAGCGGGCGCGGGAAGTGCTGGCAGAACACGAGAGTGCGGAACAACGCGTGACCGAACAACTGGCCAGCGACGAGTTACATCCGCGCCCGCCGGCTCAGCTTACCATTTTCACACCGCTCTCGCAGCCGGTTCTCGAAAAACTACGGGAGGTAGACTTGAATCGGTTGACCCCGCTCGAAGCGCTGAATCTGTTGGCGGAGTTGAAGAAGCAGGTGGATTGAAAAACACGACATCAATCTCCGGACAGATCGGCCAACTACTCATCGTGGGCTTCGATGGCACCGAGATGTCGCCGCGGCTCCGGTCCCTGCTCACTCGGCTGCAACCTGCTGGCGTGATTCTTTTCGCGCGCAATATCGCGAGTGGAGAGCAGACCCACAGGCTGCTTCAGCAATGCCAGTCCTGCGTCTCCACGCGCTTGTTCACCTGCGTGGACATGGAGGGCGGCCAAGTGGATCGGTTTCGCAACGTCACTGGTCCTGCGCCCTCTGCGGCCGACGTCTTCGCAACCAGCAATCGCAAGCTCTATCGGAAACATGGGAAGACTATCGGCGAATCTTGCCGGACCCTGGGCTTCAACACGGACTTTGCTCCGGTTGTAGATCTGGCATTTGAAGCCTCGCGCAGCGTGATGAGTTCTCGTGCGGTCTCTGCCAATCCCAAAGAAGCCACGATTTACGCCCGTGAATTTCTCGCTGGGCTGCGCTCTACAGGAGTATTAGGAGCAATCAAACATTTTCCCGGCCTTGGCGAGGCCAATCTCGATACGCACCACGAACTCCCCAATGTGGAGAAGCCATGGAAGAAGCTGTGGGAGTCAGACATTGCTCCCTATCGCGCCCTCCGTCGGGAAGCTCCGTTGATCCTGGTCGGTCATGCTGCGTATCCGGCGGTGACACGGGGCCGCACACCGGCGTCTTTGTCGAAGAAATGGATTACAGACATCTTGCGCAAGAAGATCGGCTATCGAGGGCTCATAGTTTCTGACGATCTCGAGATGGGTGGCGTGCTGAAGGCCGCGCCCATTGACCAAGCGGCCGTCGAATTCGTCCGCGCCGGTGGCGATCTATGCCTGATTTGTCATATCGAGGAGCACATCACGCGTTCGTACGAAGCGCTGCTAAGAGAGGCGGAGCGCGACGCGAAGTTTGCGCGGCGGGCGAAGGACTCCGTGGCGCGTGTGTTGACGTTCAAGACGAAGTCTAAAGAGTTAAAGCGCTCGGGGCCCGCTCCCACTGCGGCCAAGCTTGAGAAGATTTCGCGAGGGTTGTGGGAGTTTAGTGAACAGGTCCGGTTGGCGACGATAAGGCGGCAGGATCAGACATGATCGTTGCCGGAGTGATGAGCGGAACGTCCGCCGATGGAATCAATGTCGCCCTGGTACGCATAACCTCTTCGCGGAGCCGGGCGGGGATGCCCGGCCTCCATTTTCTGGCACACGCGGAGTACCCTTACCCGAAGCACGTTCGCTGGGCTGTGTTGGCTGCGATGAATTCAACCAAGGCCAACGTGGCCGACTTAGCCAGATTGAACTTCTTGCTCGCTGAACTTTACGCCGATGCAATCCTGGCCACACAGCGCCGCTTTCGTCTGAAGGCCGAACTTGTAGGTTGCCATGGTCAGACGCTCTATCACCAGGGCGAGGCTGCTCCGTTTCTGGGGCGAAGTCTTGCGGCCACCTGGCAAACTGGCGAGGGTGCAGTGGTGGCTGCACGCGTCGGGGTTCCGGTGGTTTCTGATTTCCGGCCGGCCGACATGGCGACGGGCGGTAAGGGCGCTCCGCTGGTTCCCTTCCTCGATTTTCTTTTATACCGCGACAGTCGTGTAGGCCGTATTGTGCAGAACGTCGGTGGGATCGCGAACTTGACCGCGATTCCTGCGGGCGCTTCTCCAAGCAAGGTTGTAGCCTTCGACACTGGCCCGGGCAACATGGTTATTGATGCCGTGACCCAACGGCTGTTTGGAAAGACTTATGACCGCGACGGAAGAATCGCCGGCTCTGGCGCGGCACTCGACCGTGTGATCAGCGATGTGTTGAGTGGGCCATTCTTTCGCCGCAAGCCACCGAAGACTGCGGGGCGCGAGGAATTTGGACGCGAGTTTACGCAGGAGTTCATCCGGCGCTGCGGGCGCGTCGATAAGCGCTATATCGTTGCCACCGCCACGGCATTGACTGCCAAGTCTATCGCGGATGCGCTTCGACGGTTCGTAAACCATCGAACAGGCACCTACCGGGACTTCATTGTCTCCGGCGGCGGCGCAAATAATCCGACGCTCATGGCTATGCTGGCGAACGAATTGCGACCGCTTGGCCTGCAGATCCATACCTCGGATGAATTCGGGCTGCCCTCGGAGGCGAAGGAAGCAGCGGCATTCGCGTTGCTTGCCTTCCAGACATGGAATCGGAAACCGTCGAACGTCCCGTCGGCAACCGGAGCAAAGCGGCCCGCGATTCTGGGAAAGATTTCGTATGCGTGAGCGAAAACTCTTTCGCCGCTCTGCGGCGAATGCACAGCCGTGGGCGACTATGCCCACGTGTTCTTTGTTGCTTCGAACTTTTCTCGTTCTCTCAATCTTTGTTCCTGTACTCGGCTGCTCGGGCAGGCCTGATCCCAATACCCTGGTGATGATTATCGAGAGCAGCCCCACTAATTTGGATCCGAGGATTGGCCTGGATGCGCAGTCCGAGCGCATCGATGAGTTGCTTTTCGATGACCTGTGTACACGCGACGATCATTTTAACGTTCAGCCGGGATTAGCGGAGCGTTGGGAAGTCCCAGATCCTCGCACTTACATATTCCATCTGCGTCCAGGAGTGAAATTTCACGACGGGCGGCCGCTCGCTTCCCGCGACGTAAAGTGGACCTTCGATTCCCTGCTTCAAGGAAAGATTCGCAGCGCCAAGGCAGCCACATATCGGCCTGTGGATCACATCGATGTTCCGGACAGTTTCACTGTAGTGTTTCATCTGAAGGAGCCATTCGCCCTGCTGTGGAATGTTTCGGATGGCGCCATCGGGATTGTTCCTTACGGCAGTGGCGACGAGACTAGTCGTCATCCCGTCGGCTCTGGTCCGTTCCGCTTCGTTAGTGCTGAACCGGACAAAGAAGTCGTCATCGAGCGCAACGACGACTATTGGGGCCAAAAACCATATTTGAAGCGAGTGCGATTCGCGGTGACTCCGGATGCCACTACCCGTGCGCTCGAATTGCGAAAAGGCAGCGCCGACATTGCGGTCACGTCTCTCACTGGGGACACAGTGCTGGCGCTTGAACGCGAACCGAACCTGGAGGTGCTGCACGCGCCAGGCACGGTGCTCGGCTATTTAGCATTCAATACGCGCGATCCAATTCTCAAAGATGTGCGGGTGCGGCAGGCAGTGGCCTATGCCATCGACAGAATGGCAATCATCCATTATCTGCTGCGCGATTTTGCACGGCCGGCCTACAGTCTTCTTCCGCCCGAGAGTTGGGCGTATAACGCTGATGTCCCGCACTACGAACACAATCCCGAGCGGGCGCGACAATTGCTCGAACAAGCCGGATATCCAGCCGTCAATGGCGTGCGTTTTCATCTCACGATGAAAACCTCGACCGAAGAAAGCCCACGACTGGTGGCGGCCGTACTGCAGCAGCAATTGCGCGAGGTTGGCATCGCCCTGGACATTCGTACATTCGAGTTTGCCACTTTCCTTTCCGATGTCATCCGTGGTGCGTACCAAATGCATACTTTGCGCTGGATCGGAGGGAATGAGGATCCCGACATCTTTGGATACGTCTTCCACTCGGCCAAATTCTCACCCAATGGCGCCAATCGTACCTACTACGCCAACCCGCGCGTGGATGCGCTTATCGATCAGGCGCGCGGCGAATCCGACCTGGACGCACGCAAGCAGATCTATGCAGAGATCCAAATAATCCTGTCTGAGGACTTGCCTTACATCGATCTCTGGTACATCGAAAATGTGATGGTGCACACGCGACGAGTACGAAATCTGACGCTGAACCCGCCGGGGAATTACGACTTCCTGAGAACGGCAGAACTGGCACCTTGACTGTGACAACGATCCCGTCCCCACGGCAGCTCCGGGACCGCGTGTTACCATCGAACTCTCGGTAAATTTCACGTGCGCATTCTTTTTATTGGTGACATTTTTGGCAGACCGGGACGAACCATCGTCAAGGATCGCCTGTCGGCTCTCGTAAAAGAGCACGCCATTGATCTCGTGCTTGCCAATGGAGAGAACGCAGCCGCCGGTTTCGGCATCACCCCGCCGTTGGCCGAGGACTTGTTCGAGATGGGCATTGACGTTCTTACGACCGGCAACCACATCTGGGATAAGCGCGAGATCATCGACTACTTCAATGCCGCTGACGGGAATCCGCATAGCCCGGCTCGCCGGGTTTTGCGTCCTGCCAACTACCCGCCTGGAATGCCGGGATGGGGTTTATACGAGGGTCGCAAAGGCAACGTTCCATATGCCGTCATCAATCTGCAGGGCCGCGTCTTTATGGCCTCGAATGATGATCCGTTTCGCGTGGCCGACCAGCTGTTGAAAGAAATCAAGGCCAAGGTTATTTTTGTCGACGTTCATGCGGAAGCAACTTCAGAAAAGGTTTCGCTGGGCTGGTATCTCGATGGGCGAGTCACGGTCGTCGTCGGAACCCACACGCATATTCCCACGGCCGATGAGCGCGTGTTGCCGGGCGGCACCGCTTACATCACCGATGTCGGCATGACCGGGCCATACGACAGCGTGATCGGGGTAAAGAAGGAACTGATCGTGGGCAAATTTCTTAGCAATATGCCGACACGATTCGAGGCAGCGACGGGGGATGTCCGCCTGTGCGCGGTCGTGGTGGATTGCGATGAGCGAACCGGCCGGGCAAGACAAATCACGCGCCTGATGGTGGCGTAGTAGAACTAGGCCCCGGGCTTAGGCTTCGGGCTTTAGGCTTCAGGAACTGCAAAGCACAATCATGAGCGAATTCCAACTTCGGACCCAAGCAATCAAATCAAATGGCTTCCAGTGGATGAACGCGGATGCCTATCTCTTCGACATTGATGGCACGCTGCTCATCACCCGCGACGGCGTCCATCGTAACGCTCTGCATCAAGCGATGCGCGAGGCATACCAGGTGGACACTACGATTGACGGGATTGCCTATCACGGCAAGACCGACCCGGGGATCTTGCGCGCGGCTCTGGACCGCACTGGAGTTTCAGGCGACAGCTTCGAAGCAAAACTTCCAGCAGCTCTGGAAATTGTCCGCCGCGAGGTGTCAGCGAACGCGCATCGCGTTACGCCCACGGTCTGCTCTGCAATTCCCGACGTGCTTGCTGAATTAAAGTCTGCCGGCAAGTTGCTGGGCGTGGCCTCCGGCAATCTCGAATCCGTCGGCTGGCTCAAGGTCGAAGCAGCCGGGCTGCGCGAGTTTTTCAGCTTCGGTTGCTTCACCGACCGTCACGAAAGCCGCGCGGACATCTTCCGGCAGGGTGTGATCGAAGTGCAACGCAGGCTGGGCGAGTCGGCGACGGTTTGCTTTATCGGCGACACTCCTGAGGACATCAAGGCGGCTCGTTTGGCGAATTCCAAGATCGTCGCGGTATGTACGGGGATCTTCACCGCGGATGACCTTCGGCACCTTGAACCCGATGCCTGCGTAGCCTCATGTGCGGATTTGCTAACCAAGATGGCTCGAGAGTGAGTTCATACGTCGAGAGCCCGTTTCAACTCCGCGCGATTGCGCGCTGGCAAATATCGCAGCGCTGCCCGTGCCAAGGCCAGATAGACGTCCGTCGTTTCAGGAACCTTTCTCAGGACCCGCAGATGCTTGCGCACGATCTCTGTATCGCCGCGCACGATGGGTCCGCTGAACGCTCCAGCCGCTCCGAGCGTCTCGTAGTTCGCGATGGTTTGTCTCACGATCGGAAGGATCTTCTTGCGCGCCTCAACTGCGGATAGCCCAGCCTTGCGCGCCAACTGTTCCGCAGTCACCAGCATCGCCACGAGCAATGGTGAAGCAAACGCTCCCCACGCATGGTAAGCAGCCTTGTACTGCTTTCGAATGGTGAAAGTTTCTCCTCCCAACGCCCGCACGATCTGCCGCGCCGAGCGAACCGCCGCCGCATCGCCTTCCACTGCAAAGGGCACTCCAATGAGAGACGGCAGCGATCCAGTCACGAATGTCATCAGGGGATGAACCGAAGCGACCGCCGCTCCGCCCTGGCGCAAAGACTTCAGTTCATCGCTCGCCAGTGCACCGCTGGAGTGGAACGCAATTTTTTTCGTCCAGTCAGTCACCGAAGCAAGCTGGCGTGCCGACGCCGCAATCTCACGATCGGGCACACAGAGCCATACAAGATCTGCATCCAGACGAGCGCGGTCCCTGGTCGAGGAGCGCGCCTTGACTTTTCGAGCCAGGTCAACGGCCTTCCGTTTTGATGCCGCGCTGCTGCCCGAAACGATTTCGGAGATGGTGTATCCCGCTCGTTTCAGCTCCAGCGCCAACGCTCTGCCCAATCTTCCCGGGCCGACAATCGCAATCCGTGGTTTCGCTGCCATGGCGGGCAGCATATCAGGGCAATTGCCGTACTGACAAAATCTCCGTGCCAGCTTTGATCAACCCCGGTATAGCGCTTGTCGCTTATATTGTTGTTATGCAGAAATCATCCCATTCCAAGACCAAAGCTCGCGTGCTTTCTTCTGTCGAAGCCTACCGTGGCCCCGCCTTTTGGGTCACGACCGATCAGGTATTGGAGCCGACCGGAGTGCGTGGCCGTCGCGACATCGTGCACCACACCGGCTCGGTCGTGATTCTCGCAGTTGACGAGACCCATTCCGAGCCTCACGTGCTGCTGGTGCGCCAATATCGACATGCCGCTCAGGAGTATCTCTGGGAGCTCTGCGCAGGTCGCATCGATAAAGGAGAAAACGAATTGACTGCGGCCAAACGCGAACTGCTCGAGGAAACCGGCTACGCGGCCGCCCGGTGGAAGCGAATCCTGAAGTTTTATGCCAGCCCCGGTTTTGTTGCCGAAACCATGTCCATTTATATGGCGGCGGGCCTGCGTCCCGGCATCGCGCAGCCGGAGGAAGATGAAGTCATCGAGACTAAATTTTTTCCTCTGAGCGTCGCCGTCCGCATGGTAATGGCCGGTCGCATTCACGATGGCAAGACGATCTCAGGCGTGCTCTGGCTGGCTCAAGAGTGCGGCCGCCGCAAGAAACGTAAATAGCCACTTTTTTGTGACTCGCCCATGATTCGTTCCTCTTGACAGCCTCTTCGAGTAGCCGGAAAATGGCAGGAAATCGGAGGGCATGGATTGGATTCAGGAAAGTTCTGTGCCCCAGGGGGCGTAAGTGGAACGCTTGAAAGGTACGGTAAAGTGGTTCAACAATGCCAAAGGATATGGATTTATCGGCCGGGATGACGGAGCCGACGTGTTTGTGCATTACAGCGCAATTACGTCGGAAGGATACAAGAGCCTGCAGGAGGGGGATCAGGTAGAGTTTGAGATAACCCAGGGACCAAAAGGGCCGCAGGCGTCGAATGTTACAAAGGCTTCGTAAAGTAACACGTGAAGCTATAGAACTGCGTGACGAGATCGTTGCTGCTCTTGGCACTTCGCTGGCTCTGCGAGTCTGTCGTTTCACTTCCGACAATTCCGCTCGGATCCGGTTTTGTCTTTTCCAACTCTGCACCACGAATCTCATAGAACATCCGAACCGTATCGAAGCTCTCTTCGGTAATTTGACGCGTCTGGTTTTTGGGTGTATCTGTATTGGCGCGCCACATGTCCAAACGTATCTTTTTGCTGCTCACGGTATTCGCCGCGCTGCTAGCCCCTGCGCGGGACAAGCCGGAAAACTGGCTGGAGGTTCGCAGCCCGCATTTTATCGTCCTGAGTGACTCCAGCGAGAAGCAGGCTCGCCACGTCGCCGACCAGTTCGAGCGCATGCGGACGGTGTTTCACGCAATGTTTCCGCAAGCACACGTCGATCCTGGAACTCCCATCGTCGTGTTAGCCGTCAAAGACAAAAAGGACTTTCAATCGCTCGAGCCAGAAGCTTATTTGGCGAAGGGGCAAATTGAGCTTGCAGGGCTCTTCTTACGGGCGCCGGACAAGAACTATGTTCTTCTGCGGCTCGACGCTCAGGGTGAGCATCCCTACGCAACGGTTTATCACGAATACACACATCTGCTTTCGAGCCGGGCTGAGGCGTGGCTCCCACTCTGGCTTAACGAAGGCTTGGCTGAGTTCTATCAAAACACGGACATACGTGATAAAGAAGTGCTGTTAGGGGAGCCGAGCACGGAAAACATCCTTCTTCTGCGTCAAGAACACCTTCTGCCACTCGCTACCCTGTTCACAGTGGACTATAACTCGCCGTACTATCACGAGGAGAACAAGGGTTCGATCTTCTACGCCGAATCTTGGGCTCTGACTCACTATCTTGAGGTGAAAGATACCCGGGAGAATACTCACCGCTTAACCGATTATGCGAAACTGGTAAGCTAAAAGATGGATCCGGTCACCGCCGCCACGAGCGCTTTTGGCGACTTGAAGCAACTGCAGGCAACGCTCCAGAAATATGTCGCGCAAGGCACCTTCTATCAATTTAAGGCGCCACTTTCCACAGATGTCGACGAAACAGCCTTCAAGGTAGCAGCGCTCAGCCCCGCGCAGGCGGATGCAGTGCGCGCGGACTTTCTCGCTTACAACCAGCGCACCAAGGACGCACGGACTTTGCTTGAGCAGGTACTGCGAGAAGATCCGACCGGCGCGTCGGCGCATGAAACCATGGGATACCTGGAGTTCCGCCAAGGCAATCTCGCCGAAGCCCGGAAATGGTACGAGCAGGCGGTCAAGCAGAATTCGCAGAGTTTTCTGGCCTATTACTATTTCGCCGCCATTACCATGAACGGCGGACAACTCGACTCCGAAAACAAATCGCAGGTCGAAAACAGCTTGCGAACCGCCATCAAACTCAATCCTTCTTTTGCCCCAGCCTACGATCAGCTGGCGGTGTTTTACGGAATGGGGCGCGAGAATCTCGACGAAGCTCACACCCTGGTCCTCAACGCAGTGCAATTGGAACCTGGCAATCTTCATTACCGGCTCAGCACGGCCAATATTTTGCTGCAAATGCAGCGTCCCACCGACGCCATAGCCGTACTTCAGAACGCCGCGAGCGTGGCCAAGACCCCCGACGAGGCCAGTTCGGTCCAGAATCTCCTAGAGGCGGCCCAGCAATATCAGGCATCACGCGAGCAACTAGAACAGCCGCGCGCTACGCAGGGAATTCAACCTACTGCTCAGGGGCAATCTTCTGCGCAGGCAACGCTTGGCGGTGTCAAACAACCCGCACCAGAAGAGACGCGTGGGCCGCGCCACGGGGTAAAGGGCACGATTAAGGATGTGCAGTGCTCCCTGCCCGCAATTATGGAACTGAAAGTCGAGGGCGATGGCAAGACGCTTCCCCTGCATAGCAATAACTACTTCAAAATTCAGTTCACTGCTGTCAACTTCACTCCGGAAGGCGAACTGCATCCTTGTACTGATTTGGAGGGCATGAAGGCGAACGTAGAGTTTTTCGAAGCCTCTGGCAAATCCAGTGAAGGCCAGATTTTTTCCATCGAACTCAGGAAATAGGAAGACCGCCTGTCGTCATCGAGTGGAGCGCGGGACCGGGATCCTTCGTGCATGCCGACGAAAGCCCAGATTCCTCGTCGCCTCACTCCTCGGAATGACAGAGAGTAGTGGGTCGATCAGGATGACTGGCTAGAAGACGTTGCTAGAAGACCAGGGCCTCGCGCATACCCTCGAAGTGAATCTCAAGGAGAGTGCGCGATCCGTCAGGATTTCTTCTGTACATGTACGCATTACGCGGGAATTTGGCGTCATGTTTCACCCATTTCCCGTCTGCTTCCGCAACCGTGGAATTATTGTGCTGAAATTTGACGGTCGCGTTGCCGACATACGATTCCCAACGGATTATGTAATCTCCCTCAGGGGTGCGCGCACCGCCAAGCACGACCGGGGAACCTAGCGTAAAGTCCCGCGAGCCTCTTACGAAGGTTCGTGGCTTGAAGCCGCTCGAAACCAGATTGTCGTGCGTGGATTTGGCGTGATCCTCATCGCCGTAGGGACCTACAAGTACGTGGTAGGAATTCGTCCATAGGAAACCCTTCTGAACGGCGGTTACGGGAAATCCGAGTTGCGCCAGCTTGTCGGTTTCGTCGTGAGCCTGCGATGGATTCTTGAATTTCCCTACTTCGAAGAAGAGTTCCGAAGTCGCGGCTGCATTCGCTCCCGGATTCGCCGGTCCAGACTCTTCGGTGCGCACAGCCGATTGGGCAGCAGGTTGCGCAGCGGGTTGAATGGCAGGTTGTTGCTTCGGAGTTGTGTCGAGTTTAGCCGGAACCAGGTTGGACGCGGTCGCGACGGTGGGCGCTGGCGCGGTCGTCGGGACGGACGGTGTCGTCGCCTTCAACGAAGTCGGCGTAGTGGCAACCGTGGCAGCGGGTTTGGGAGTGGGATTACTAACACTGCTAGGCAGAGCCGCCGGAGTTGGCAACGGTTCAACTGTCTCGGCTTTCGCTTGCTGAACCTTCCCAGTGTTCGATGAAGGTTGTGGCGCGAGCTTTTCGGGTTGTGGCAGGACCTTCTCAGCTTGCGGAGCGGGAGCCGGCGCTGGCGCTGGCGCAGGCGAAATCGTCTTCTGCTCTGCTAACACCGCCTGTGCCGCTGGCTGCACGATCTGCGGCGCTGGGGATACTATCGCCGGCGACGGCGACGTGGGTTGCGGCTCTGGCGACACAACCGGAGACGCTGCTTGCACGGCTGAGATCTGCGGATCCGGTTTCGCCGCAAACCGCTCTCCCAAGTGGATGAGCCACACTCCAACCTCGCGGCGATAGCCGTTAAATAAGAACCCACCCGCTACCAAAACCGAAACCATGAGCCCGGTCGCCAAACCCCGTGAGAAGCCGCTTAATTGAGTCGGTACTCTGGGCTCTGCTGAGCTAAGCCTAGCCTGTGTGTTCCAGGAGCCGTTAGACGGGGGAACCGCGCGCGGTGACGTCGCGACCGAGCCAGCGTCAGCCGGGAGTGGTGTTGCAGGCTGCTTGATCCAATCGCGAATTTTTTCGCGGGCTTCCGGGGGCAGCGCAGCGAACCGCAGGCCTCCCTTTTGCGTTTCATCCGTCCACACCAGCGTACTGTCGGCCTCGATTCTCTGATTCTGGTCCGAGAACCAAAATCGGATCTTTCCATTATTTCCGTTGGGTTTAACGGGATCGTACGAGTGAAAGCACAGTCCTCCATCCGAGACATTCAACACAATGCCGCCGTTGTTCGGTTCGATGTTGATATAGGCGTGCCTCTCCATTATCGTCCGTGCAGTTTGGCGTCGTTCCGGGCCTGTCATTGCACCACCAATGTGTAGAGAGAAATTTATGGGTAATCGCAACGCGTGCAGCAATCGAGTCCGTTCAAAAAGCGGCGAACCGACCTGCAGCAGGTAACTTACGTCGGAATCTCTAGTTTTGACTTTCCGACAGAGCCGTAATATACACCGGACCGCCCCGACGCACAATATTTAGCTCATTAGCTCACGTCAGAGTGGCCGAGGCCTGATTCCCTTCACGGACAACCAACAACCGGAGGAATTCCGTGTACGCCAAGTGGGATCGACCGGAATGTTCCTTCCCACCTATACACCGAAACGCGCGTCGCGAGCCAACAGTCCCTGAAGGCCCCAGCACGGGCGTTACTAGTGAAACTACTAGTTGTATCTCTTCACATAACGGTTTATTTCTACAGGACTAGCAAAGATGCTAGTTGCGTGCCGTTAGGCGATGGCCGCAGAGGGAGATGCTGATCCGACTCGTCTCCAGGTAACTGTGTCCATCTCGCCTTGGCCCACCGACGGGGTCCATTACCTTTGCGAGTCCTCAAATCTCAATTGGGACCGAACTGCATCAGTGGCGCGGCGTCGAAGGCAGGGCCGTGTTCTGCCCGACTCGCGTACCACGGGCAGTTCAGCAAATCTGCACTGAATTCCTGCTCTGGGAGAAAGCATGCCAGGCATATCTCCTAAGCTAGGATCGCGGCTTTATTCGTGGCCGGCTATCGCTGTCGCCCTTCTGGTGGCTCAGGCAGTTCTGTCGCTCACGCTGAAGCAAGGTCCCGCCCTAGTCGCATTCTGCGAAATCACTTATCTCCTTTTGCTTCTCATGGCCAGCGGCGTTGCCGCCTTGAATGCAATTCAGAGCAGGCAAACCATCCGGTTATTCTGGTTATTCCTGGCAGGGGCATTTGGCCTGTGGGCGCTGGTCCCGTGTTCTTGGTTTTACAGTGTGGTCCTGCACGGCAAGATTCCTACCTTCTTGTTCGACAATCCTCCACTATTTCTGCACATCGTGTTGATGATGGCGGCGGTAGCATCGCGCCCCCATTTACGATTACCCACTCAAAGGCCGTATCGGACCACGTTCAACTTTCTCGTTTTACTCTTCGTTTGGGTCTTTGCCTACGCCTACCTCCTGTTTCCTTACCAATATGGCTCTCAGGCGTCGGCCATGATCTTGCGCTTTGAGGGTCTTTATTTCACGGAGAATCTCTTGCTCCTCGGAGTTCTGGGCATGGTGATCTTTCGATCCCAACCTCCCTGGAAGTCCATCTATTGGCATCTATTCGCGGCGTCTGCCCTGTATGCGTTCGGTTCATTGGCTGCAAACGTCGTCTGGGCCTTGAAGGACCCTTCGGGCGATTTGACCGGAACCTCTTTCCCCGCCGCAAGAGGTTTAATCGGAATGGTTTTCACCGCTGCCATCTCGTGGTTTGTATGGATCGGTCTGCAGGGGCGGAAACTGGCACCGCAACTGGCGCAGACCGTTCAATTGGACACCACGGACACCACGTATAGCTCTGTTATGGCTATGCTCGCCGTGCTTGCCGTCCCGATTGTCGGCGTCTGGGAACTGTTCCGCACGGATGAACCGTTTGGGACCCATGAGATTCGCCTGCTTTTAGTAATGATCGCCGGAGTGGTTTTAGCCGTCGCAGTGTTCATCCAGGATTACCTTGCTAACCGCGAGTTCACTTCCGATGTCAGCGTAGCCCACGATCGGCTTCGCCTGGCCATGGAATCCAGCAAATCAACCGGGTGGGATTGGAACTTGAAGACCGGACAAAACATTTGGTTCGGTGATCTGGGGACCATATTCGGGATCGAGGCCGACACCTATCTCCCTCGCGACCAGGAGTTTTATCAGCGGGTGCATCCCGACGATCGGGAGCGCGTTTCGAAAGCGCTCGCGGATGCGATGCAAAACCAGAAGCCCTACGCCGCGGAATTTCGCGTGGTGCGAGCGGACGGGACTATACGCTGGGTCACAGACCGGGGCAAGTTTTACTACGCGGCCAACGGTAATCCCGAACGTGCCTCAGGCATCGGCGTGGACGTCACTGAGCGTAAGCAGGCCGAGGAAGCACGGTTGCAGAAAGAGGCAGATCTAAGAAAGACCGAGCACCTGGCCAAGGTGGGCGCCTGGCAATGGGACCCGGAAAAGGACACGGTAACCTGGTCAGAAGAACTCTATCGCATCGCCGGCCTCGATCCCAATCAGCCAGCCCCCAGCTATAAGGAACACCCGAAGCTGTACACGGCAGAAACCTGGAAACGTGCGCAGAGTGCGGTAGAGGAAGCGTTGCGGAGTGGAGCCCCGTACGAACTCGATCTCGAGATGATCCGGCCGGATGGCAGCACGAGATGGCTCATCGCTCGGGGCGAAGCAAAACGGGATGACACGGGCCGCGTCGTGCAGCTTCGTGGCACGGTTCACGATATCACTGAGCGTAAACGGGCGGAAGATGCCATGCGGGAGAGCGAAGAACGCTTCCGCTTAGTGTCGAACACGGCTCCTGTCCTGATCTGGATGTCAGGCACCGACAAGCTGTGCACCTATTTTAATAAGCCCTGGCTCGACTTTACAGGCCAGTCAATTGAGTCGCAGCTTGGAAACGGCTGGGCGCAGGGGGTTCACACCGAAGATCTGCAGAAGTGCCTGAACACCTACACCCAGGCTTTTGATAAGCGAGAGGACTTCAGGATGGAGTATCGGCTGCGCCGGCACGATGGCGAGTATCGCTGGGTTCTCGACATTGGGGTGCCGAGATTCAATGCGGACCGTTCATTTGCCGGTTACATCGGATCGTGCATGGATGTTACCGAGCGCAAGCTTGCGGAAGAGGCGCTTTCCAATGTCAGCAGCAGATTGATCGAGGCGCAAGAGCAGGAACGCACCCGCATTGCAAGGGATCTTCACGATGACATCAATCAACGGCTGGCATTGCTCGCCATCGAGCTTGAACGACTCAAGATGGACGTGCCTGACCTGAGCGTTGAACTCTTCAGCCGCGTGGGCGAATTACGGAAATACACCGCTGACATAGCCAGCGATATCCAGGCCCTGTCCCATCAGTTGCATTCTCCCCGGCTGGAATATCTCGGCGTAGTTGCGGCCATGAGAGGCTTTTGCCAGGAATTCGGCGAGAAGCAGAAGCTTGAAATTGACTTCAAGAGCCACGATCTTCCCACCCCGGTACCGTCGGATATTTCCCTTTGTCTGTTCCGAGTTCTGCAGGAAGCCTTGCACAACGCCGCGAAGCACAGCGGCGCACAGCATTTCACGGTGCAATTTTGGGGAACGCCGGGTGAGATTCATCTGACGATTAGCGACACCGGCGTGGGTTTTGACCTTGAAGCAGCGATGAAGGGCCGAGGTCTGGGTCTGGTCAGCATGCAGGAACGAGTCAGGCTGGTGAACGGCACGATCTCGATTGCTTCGAAGTTGACGCGCGGCACGGAGATAACCGTTCGGGTTCCAGTGAAAGTGGTCGCCACAAATGAGACTAAACCTGCGGGCGTGAACTTAGCGTTTTCCCGCGCCGGTTAGTATGCGTTGATGCATTCCGCTCGGACGTTTTTTCCCGACTTTGCCTTCTGTTTCTCTGAGTTTCGATCTCGACATCAGTCGGAATTTATGAAGCGCGTTCTCACACTGTTCCTTTTGTTGTTATCAGACGTCGCCTTGCTGGGCGCGCAAACATTCCGTGGCTCCATCAATGGCACTGTCACCGACCCGTCCGGCGCGTTTGTTCCGAATGCTCAAGTACAAGCCATCGAGACAGCAACAAGTGTGAACCACAACACGGCCACTACCGCGGACGGCCAGTTTTCCGTGCAGGACCTTCCTTTGGGCGACTATAGGATCGTCGTGGCGGCTTCTGGATTTGCAATCTACACCGCAGATCGCGTGCGAGTAACGGCGGGTTCCATTTACACCTTACCGGTTAAGCTTTCTCTTGCGCAAGAAGACAGATCGCTGGACGTATCGGCCGCTCTGCTCACCGTCGATGCGAGCACTGCGACTCAGAGCGATTCGATCCCGGAAGAAGCTCTACAAAGCATGCCGCTGAACGGACGGGACTTCACTCAATTGATCGCCATAGCGCCGGGCTACGGAGGCTACTCAATTAACGGAGGCGGCACGATCAACGGGGCTCGTAACAACGGAGTCAACTGGCAACTCGACGGCACGGATAACAATGACTTCTGGTACAACATTCCCGCGATCAACCAGGGTGGCGTCTCGGGAATCGCCGGCGTGGTAATGCCCATTGACGCCATTGAAGAATTCTCTACGCAAACCGAGTCGACCGCGGAATCCGGGCGCGACGCCGGAGGCACTGTCAACGTGGTTCTCAAGTCCGGCACCAATCAAGTGCACGGAACGGCATACTATTACAACCGCAACGAGTTCTATGCGGCGCACTCTCCTTTCTTCGTGTCAACCTCGGAGTTTCCGAGAGCGCCCAGACTGCGCAATGAAAACTATGGATTCACCGTGGGCACACCGATTATCGAGAATAAGACATTCCTTTTTCTCGGCTTCGAAAAGCAGAACTACATTTTTGGACTCACGGGCTTGGCTACCGAACCGTCGTCGGCATGGATTCAGAGCGCTCAGAGCTTGCTCACGAAATACAATGTCCCGCAAAGCCCACTCTCGACGACCCTGTTCTCAACCCTGTGGCCAAGTTCGATCAGTTCCCTGCCCGGCACCCTCAGCAACTTCTTCGGCAACGACCCCGCCACTGGATACAGCTACAACTACGTGGCGAAGCTGGATCACAATTTCAACGACAAGGAACATCTGTCGGGACACTGGTTCATGGGACAAGGAAACCAAATCCAACCGCCGGGTGCGGCCTTGGTGCTGGTTGAGGCGAGTTCCAATCTCGGCTACTATTTTGAGGCCGCTCCCATCCGCGTGGAGAATTATTCCGCGGTACTAGACTCACAGTTCACGCCCAAGTTGAGCAATCAAGCACTCTTTGCAGTCAGCTATTTCAATCAGGTATTTCACGATGCCAACAACAGTTTTGATACGAGAGCCCTGGGTCTGTATCTTAGCCCGGACGCGCTGATTAACGGCCAGCCCATTCTCGGCGCCCCGAATATCGTTATCTCCGGGTTCGATCAGGTCGGAATCACGCCTCCGGAAGGCCGCAACGACATCACCGGTCACCTGACGGACATCGTTTCCTACGTTACCGGCAAGCACCAGCTACGCTTCGGAGGTGAAGTGCGTCAGGGCCGAGTGGACGAATTCTACTTCCGGCGCTCACTAGGGAGCTTCACGTTCAATGGTACACAAGGACCATGGGCGGGAACGTGCCCTGCGGCCAATGCCACATGCTCAAACACGCTGGCTCTCGCGGACTTTTTGGCTGGGGATGTAAGCACATCCTCGATCGCTGTGGGAAACGCGGAGCGGCACGTCTTGGTCAACTCATTCGCTTTGTTCGGGCAGGATGCGTGGCGTGCCACGCCAAACCTGACTTTGAATGTAGGCCTTCGCTACGAATACGCCGGCCCTTTGCACAATGGCGATAACAATCTCCCGGTCTTCATACCAGGAAGGGGCTTGGTCATTCAGGGAGCTGGCATCAGTTCGATCTACCCGGCGGACAAAGATAACTTCGCACCGAGATTCGGTTTTGCCTATCAGCCCGGGCACGCGGGTAACGTCGTGGTGCGGGGCGGATTCGGCGTCTTCTACGAGCAGACCGCGATCAGTCCGTTCCTGGACAATCGTCCGCCAAATGCCGCGGCCAACGGATTGGAAAACAATCCGGCAGGTCCGGACGCAGTCGACAACTACAGCCGCAATGCCTATAACTGGCAGACGGTTCAGCAGGGCGGCCAATCGATCTTCCCGGGAGTCGTGACTTGCGCAAGCCTTAACTACACCCTCGAGCCAGGGTGCGGCGTTCCGAATCCGGTGACCGGAGCCAATATTTATAACGTTTTCTCAGTCGGCCAAAATTTTCGTACTCCTTATTACCTCAACTATGACCTGCAAGTGGAAAGAGGTTTCGGGAACGTCGCCGTATTGCAGGTGGGCTACGTCGGCAGTCTGGGACGCAAACTGACGATCACGGAGACCATTAATCAGAATGGCACATTCAACGCCCAGTATCCCAACATCGGCTCCGTCAACCAATTCAACAGCGCAGTGACCTCTAATTACAACTCACTGCAGAGCGTGCTGAAGATACGGTCCTGGCATGGCTTTACCTCCCAGTTCGCCTACACCTGGGCCCATGCCCTGGACGAGGCAACGGAGTTCCGTGGCGTGATTCCGCTCCACGGCATCAATCTGAATCAGGAGTACGGAAACAGTGACTTCGATACTCGCCAAAACTTCACCGGTTATTGGACGTACGATATTCCCGGCTCTTCGCACGGGCCGAAAATCCTTTCGCAAGGCTGGCAGTTAAGCGGGCTCTTGTCGTTCCACTCTGGACAACCTTTTAATTTCCCCGGGCCAGGCGCATCTGGCAGCCAGCGCCCCGGCTTGAACCTGATCGGCGAACCATTTGCCGGCGTTTCGCACGCCTTCCACCCGGCCACTGGCGAGCAATGGGTTAATCCAGCTGCGTTCTGTGTGCCGTCGCCCACCTGCTTACCCGACGATCCTAATGGCGACCTCTCGCGTAATAAATTGTACGGGCCCGGCTTCGCCGATGTGGATGTCTCAGTCATCAAGAACATTCCGATTACCGAGCGCTTCAAACTGCAGCTTCGCGCGGAAATGTTTAACGTCTTCAATCGAATCAATCTCGCGACCGGCGGCGGCTCTGTGGGATCCAGCGGCTTTGTTACCGACACCATCGGCGATTTCTTCGGTGGTCCCGGTATCGGCCCCGGCGAGCCTTTCAACATGCAGCTTGCGGGAAAGGTTATTTTCTAGCGCGGAACTCACTACAAATTTTGTCTGTTGGAGCTATTCTCTCCAAGCTTTAGAAAAGGTAAGATGCAGTGTCTCGGCGCACCAAGGTCACCCAGCTCAGAGCGTGTGAGCCTTCGATGCGGACACTGAAAGACGAAAAAGAAAGAGGGCCGCATGAAATTGAGAATGTTTATTCTTTGCGCGATTTGCGTCGGAGTGGCGTGCGCGGCTGCAGCTGACACGCTTGTTCTGACCAACGGCCAAGTCATCACCGGGACTTTCCTCGGTCGCAGTTCGGCCGGAGTTCAGTTCGTGGGGCCGGATGGAACCAGTCAGATCTATCCGTCCCAGGAAGTGCAATCGCTGTCTTTTGGACCTGTTCCCACTCCGCCGCCGCCCCCTCCGGCAGCGCCTCAGCAAGTTCAAGTCCCAGCCGGAACTGTCCTTCTCGTCCGCATGGTGGACGGCTTGGATACGAGCACCGCTTACACCGGCCAGACATTCTCTGCCACTCTCTCCACCAACCTCGCTGCCAACGGCTACGTGGTCGCGTACGCCGGTACAACTGTCTATGGCCAGGTAGTCGCGGCTAATTCCGCAGGACGCGCGACTGGCTCATCGCAGCTGAAACTGCAGCTGACGCAAATCGTGATTGGCGGGAACGCCATTCCGATCATGACCGATGTTTTCGATTCCCAGAAAGGCAAGAGCTCAGGAGGTCGATCCGCGCGCAGGCTTCTCGGCGGCGCCGGGCTGGGCGCGGCCATCGGCGCGATTGCCGGCAACGCCGGCATGGGCGCGGCCATTGGCGCAGTAGCCGGCGGTGTGGGCTCCGTCGTACAGAAAGGCGACCAGGTGCAGATTCCCAGCGAAGCGCAGCTGGAGTTCCACCTGACGCAACCAGTAATGCTGCCGATCGCGCAATAAGAGCATGTCATATTTAGTCGAAGAAATAAATTTTCGGAGGAACTCATGAGAATTCGATGGATGATCGCGGCTCTGACTCTAACCGTCGCAACGGGCCTATGGGCTCAGGAAAAAAAGGTTCAGGATCCAGCGGAGAGCAAAGAGCTCAACGATCAAGCCTACATCCGCCTCCTTCGCACTGACCTGAAAACCAAGAGAGAAGCGATCATCAAGGAAGAAATGCAATTAAATGATCAGCAAGCGGCCGTCTTTTGGCCCATCTACCGGAACTACGAATCCGAACAGACAAAACTAGGCGATGAGAAGCTTGCGATCATCCAGGACTACGCCCAGAACTTTCTGACCATGAGCGACCCAAAAGCCGATCAACTGGCTCAGAGAGTCATGACCCTGGACGACCAGAGGCTGGCCCTCAGAAAGAAATATTACGAACTGCTCAAGAAATCACTCCCAACAATTCTCGTGGTCCGCTTCTTCCAGGTGGAGAATCAACTCCAGTTGATTCTGGATTTACAGATCGCTTCGAACCTGCCGATTATCGAGCAAGCCGAATAGATCGCGCTCTCAGGCTTGATTAGGATGGGCCACGTTTGCCGCCTCGTCGAGCAGCAGCCGGTCAGTCTGTGAGTCGTAGGTAAAAATCTCTGCGTATCGGCCCCAATTCAATGCGGCATCGAGTTGGTGCTGAACGTCTTCCTGAGAAAAGTGTTTATCCAAAACATCGCGAAAGAATTCAAGGGGAACGGCCCGGTCCGACTTCCGCTCCAGCGCGTTCCGAATCTGCTGAATCAGCGTCACATGACTAAGCACGGCGTCGCGAAACAGTTTCTTTCGCGTCGTAATATCGGCCTCTGCAAATTCCTTTCCCGCCGGAGTAATCTGCACATCCCCCTGAGTTGATTCTGCGAAGCCCAGCATGACCGCCTCATCCACGATGGGAAACAGATCATCCACTTCCATCAGCAATTCGTCGGCGAGGTGGTACAAGTCTTCCCTGCCCCCGCGATCGTTCAAAAACTCAAGCAGGCCCGTCATTCC
>Ga0209415_10000731_pt1 | contig 61619 bp, 55 predicted proteins | sample PeaSoiSIISIP2007_FD_187696 | JGI IMG/M metagenome (GOLD analysis project Ga0209415, IMG submission 187696) | Peat soil microbial communities from Weissenstadt, Germany - SII-SIP-2007 (SPAdes) (version 2) | ecosystem: Environmental > Terrestrial > Soil > Wetlands > Peat | place: Germany...
TCTGGCCGTTGATGTAGCCGGCCAGCTCGATGAAGCGCGCCTCGATGCCCGCCTGTTTCGTTTTCCAGGAGAGATAGAACGGGTCGATAGGGATGCAGTGGCCGCCCAATCCCGGACCGGGATAGAACGGCATGAAGCCGAAAGGCTTGGTCGCCGCCGCGTCGATCACTTCCCAGACGTTGATGTCGATGCGGTCGCACATCAGCGCGATCTCGTTCACCAGGCCTATATTGATCATGCGGAACGTATTCTCCAGCAGCTTGACCATCTCGGCGACGCGCGTCGATCCCACCGGCACCACAGTTTCCAGAGCCTGGCGATAAAAGGTCGCGCCCACCTCAGTGCAGGCGGGCGTGATGCCGCCCACCACTTTGGGAATGTTCTTAGTCTGAAACTTGGGGTTGCCCGGATCCACGCGCTCCGGCGAAAAGCACAGAAAGAAGTCCTGCCCGACTTTCAGGCCGCCCGCCTCGAACATGGGCAGCATCAGTTCATCGGTAGTTCCGGGATAGGTGGTGGATTCGAGAATCACCAGAATGCCGGGGTGAAAATGTTTGGCGATCTCCTGGCAGGAGCTCACGATGTAGCTCATGTCCGGATCCTTGGTCTTGCGCAGCGGCGTAGGCACGCAGATGTTGATGGTGTCGAGATCCTCGACGGCGGAGAACTCAGTAGTGGCGCGGATTTTGCCGGCCTCGACAAGAGGCTTCAGAACCTGAGTAGGCACGTCCTGAACGTAGGATTCGCCGCGATTGATGGCGTCAACTTTGCCGGCGAGAACATCGATGCCGGTGACGCTGAATCCGGCGTGCGCCAGCTCCACCGCCAGCGGCAGCCCGACGTAACCCAATCCAACTACGCCGGCGCGCGCCTGGCGGGTTTCGATCTTGCGCTTCAGCTCTTCAAAATGATTCATGATCCTCCTTAATTATTGTGGATTCCAACAGAAGTTGCCGCGCGCGACAATCTGGGCGGGGCCGGTCAGGAAAATTTCCTCGTCGTTGCCGTTCAAACTCCGCCAACGAAGAATCAGAACTCCCGCAGGAGTCAAAACGAATACGGGGCTCTCCGCCAATCCAAGCGCCACGGCCGCGGCTCCGGCTCCTGTCGCACCTGTGCCGGAGCTCATCGTCTCCCCTGCGCCGCGCTCAAAGAAGCAGACCTCCAGCGTGTGACGATCCACCACGCGCGCGAACGAAACGTTGGTGCGACGGGGAAAGCGCGGATGCCGCTCCAGATCTGCGCCGAGCGTTCTCCAGTCGAAATCGAAATCCGGAACAAACACCGCGCACTGCGGATTGCCGACGTTTAGAATCACGGTTTCGCGGCCCGGGAGGATCGAGGAGTGCAGCTCCTCAATCTGCGCGCGGCCCATGTTCATCTCGAATTGATAGTTCGATCCACGCGACAGAAGGTTCAAGCGTTTGATACCGGCCCCTGTGGCGATCGCGACTTCCTCGCGCGCGCGTCCTTCTTCGATCAACAGCGCCGCGGCGCAGCGCGTCCCGTTGCCGGAGATCTCGCTCGCGCTCCCGTCGGAGTTGAACAATTCGATGGCGGCGTCCGCATCGGCCGAGGCCGATAGTAAAATCCATCCGTCCGCCCCCACTCCAGTGTGACGGTCGCAAATCGCCCTCGCGGCAGTCGCTGGATCGCGGATCTCTCCAGGCAGCTCCGCCCGCCAGGTCAGCAGAAAGTCGTTGCGGGCGCCGTGCGCTTTCACGAATGGAATGGTGCTCACTGTTCAGAACGACGTGAACTTCACGAACTCTTCAAAGCGGCCGTCGATCTCCTTGCGCTCCAGCGTGCGGAAGCGTTCCACGCCGAAGCGTTCGCAGCAGAAGCTGCCCATGACGGAGCCGTAGATAACCGCGCGGCGCAGCTCCCCTCGGCTGATGTGGTCGCCCTTCAGGTCAAACCCCTGCTGCGCCAGATACCCGATAAATCCGCCCGCAAAGCAATCGCCCGCGCCGGTGGGATCGAAAACGGTTTCGAGCAGATAGCCCGGCACCACGAAGAAAGAATCCTGGCGGAACAGCATGGCCCCGTATTCGCCGCGCTTGATCACCAGCGTGTGCGGGCCCATATCCAGGATGGCGCGTGCGGCGTGCTTGAGATTTTCCTGGCCGGAGAGCATGCGCGCCTCGGCATCGTTGATTAGAAGAAAATCCCATTCGCGAATCGTGGCTAGCAGCTCTTCCCGGAAATCCTTGATCCAAAAATTCATGGTGTCGCCGCCGGCGAGTTGAATATTCCGCATCTGCGCCCGCACCTCCCGCTGCAGCCGGGGTTGAATATTTCCCAGCAGCAGATACGGCGCCGAAAGGTAGCTGGGGGGGAGCTTGGGCCGGAAGTCGGCGAAGACGTTCAGGTCCGTGGTCAGCGTAATTCGGTCGTTCATGTCGGGCGTATATTTTCCGGCCCAAAAGAACGTTTTCCCGGAGACGCGTTCCAGACCTTCCAGGTCGATGCCATGCTTCAGCAGGAGTTGGGTATCCTCCGGGGCAAAGTCATCGCCCACCACCGCGACCAGTCGAGTCTGTGTGAAATAGCTAGCGGCCAACGAAATATAGGTAGCCGCCCCGCCCAGCATGCGATCCACGCGCCCGTGGGGCGTTTCGACGCCATCATAGGCGACGGAGCCAACAACGACAAGAGACATTTTTCAATTGTAGCGTTTCAGAGGAACCGTGCGGGGAGAAAAATGCCGAGCCTATGCTAGTATTAGTCAGCTTTCATGGCATTTCCGAACTCGCACGCAGGCCAAACTTGGAGCCGTCTGGCAAGCGGGATCGAGGCGGGCATTGTCGGCGGCGCGGCGATGTTGGGAATGCTCATCAGCGAGTCGTTGTGGAGCGGCCATGTGTGGTGGGAAGTCCCCAACCTCCTCGGGTCCACCTTTTACGGAACCAGGGCGCTTCGCTCGGGAGCCGATCTATCCATCCTCGCCGGCGCCGCGCTGCATTTCGTCATTACCGGAACGCTGGGCGGATTATTCGGGTTGGCGTGCGGTGGGGTGCATCAGCGCGGCAGGCTGGTCTTGCTGGGATTGCTGGCTGGCGTGGGATGGTATAACTTGGCCAACGCGATCTTCTGGCCTCGAGTGAATCCGTGGGTTCCGTTCGCCTCGCCTCGCCCGGCAACGATGTTTTCGCATCTTCTCTTGGGAGCCTGCCTGGGTTTTATGGGCCGGGGCCAGAAGGCTCCGGGATCCGATGCGCCCGCGAGACCGTCGGAACCCCCGGCAGAGATCCCCGCGCCCACCGTTATCGAATCCCCAGAACCCTCCGAGACTGGGCCTTCAGAGCCCGCTGCAACGCCTGCCCCGGATGCGGTAGAATAGCGGCTTCTCGCCTGTTTTGCTTCCCCTGTTTTCAACCGAGGTGGTTTCCGGTGAAACCGTAGGGCGCGGGTGAGCGTCTGATGGAAGTCGCAGAGTGGAAAGGGTAGCGTTCATAGGATGACGTTTTCCAGGCCTGGAAGCCTGCGCGCGCTAGGGCTTTGTTTCCTGGCGTTTCGCGTGACCACTTTGCACGCCCAGCAGTCTCCGCCGGCGAATCCGCCTGCGCAAAATCCGCCCACTCAGAATCCGGCGGGTCAGACTCCAGCTCCCAGGCCGGCCAATCCGTTCGAGAACGTGCCGCAGGCTCCGCCGACCGAGCCGCCCAAGCCGGCGAATCCGTTTGAGAGAGTGCCTCCGCCTCCTGGGGCTGAAGCGCCCAAACCGGAGGCTCCGAAGACCGAAGCTCCTAAGCCCGAGCCGGGAACTCCGGCCGCGGCCCCGCCCGAGAACATTATCGAAGCCATCGAGTTCCGGGGAGCCCGGCGCGTCTCCCAAGATCTGCTCCTGAGGTCGATCACCAGCAAGAAGGGCGACCCGTTCGACAAAGACGCGCTGGATCACGATTTCGTCGCGCTTTGGAACACGAACCGGTTCAACGACATCACACTGGAGTATGAGCCTGGGCAGACGGGCTGGATCGTCACCTTCGTCCTGGTGGAGCGTCCGGTGATTCGCACCTTCGATTTCGACGGCCTGAAATCGATCCAGAAGTCGGAGATCCTGGACCGGTTCAAGGAGCGCAAGGTCGGCTTGAGCGCCGATTCTCAGTACGATCCCAACAAAGTCCAGCACGCCACAGTAGTTCTGCAAGAGTATTTGGCGGAGCGCGGGCGTCAGTTCGCCACCGTGGACCCGCAGCTCCATCAGGTTCCCCCAGCCGGCGTGTCCATTATTTTCAAGGTGGATGAAGGACCGAAGGTAAAGGTCAACGAAATCAATTTTATAGGCAACAAGGTCTTCAGCCATCGGATCCTGCTGCGGTCCATGCGCAATCTGCATCCCTATGGAATTCCCTACTCCATTTACGCGGAAAGTCTGTTCAACAAGGCCTACGATTCGACCAAGCTGGACGAAGACGAGGAGATGCTGGAGCTGTTCTACCGTGACGAAGGCTATTTCACGGCCCATGTCACGGATACCTCAGTGAACATCGTCGATACGGGCGGAGGAAGATTCCGGATGCCGCTGTTGTGGTCCAACAAACCCGGCAAGGGCGCCAACATCAACGTCACCGTCGAAGAAGGCCATCTGTTTCATCTCAACAAGGTCAACATCACCGGGATGAACTTTTTCCATACCAACGAAGTGATCCTCAAACTGTTGCAGATGGATACCGGCGACGTCTTTTCCACCGCGAAACTGCGCAAAGGCTTCGAGGATCTGAAGAAATACTATGGGATCTTCGGCTACATCGACTTCACCGTGGAGCCGAATATCGAACCCATTCCGAACGAGGATAAGATCGACCTGACGCTGGAGTTCGACGAAGGCAAGGCCTACTTCGTCCGCCGCATCGACTTTTCCGGGAACACCACCACCCGCGACAAGGTGATCCGCCGGCAGCTGCTGGTGGACGAGGGCGACGTCTTCAATCAGCACCTCTGGGAGCTCAGCATTCTGCACCTGAATCAGCTCGGCTACTTCGAGGCTTTAAAGGCGGAGTCGGCTGCCAGCATCGCCAAGGACCTCAAAAACGACACTGTGGACATCACGCTCAAGGTGCGGGAGCGAGCCAAGAATTCCATTCAATTGCAGGGCGGCGTCTCGGAACTGGCGGGAAGCTTCCTGGGCCTGTCCTACACCACCAACAACTTCCTTGGTTTGGGTGAAACCTTGGGCCTGAACGGGCAGGTGGGCACGCGCACCTCCAGCGCGACGTTGAGTTTCACGGAACCGTACTTGTTCGACATACCGCTGCAACTCGGCGGCACCGTCTTTGTCCAGCGGTTCAACTATAACCAAGCCCGCGAGGCGTCCATTCTCTCCGGCCAGAACCTGATCCCGCTGTACAATCAACTGGGCAGTCAGAACCTGCTGAACTACACCACCAACTCGCATGGGTTCACGACGTTTTCCAGCTATCCGCTCAAGCGGGCCTTCGCCCGGCTGGGAGTCGCCTACGGATTGACCATCCAGAACGTGACCACCCTCACGACGGCAGCGCAGGTCTATTATCAAGCCCTGAACTTCCGAAACTTCAACGGCCCGAATGCGCTCAGCGGAATTGTGTCGTCCTCGATTACGCCGAGTTACACCTACAATTCGGTGAACAGCCCCATCAATCCTTCGGGAGGCAAGAGCATCTCCTTTTCGACGAAGTTCACGGGCAGCGTTTTGGGCGGCAACGTCAATGAGATCCAGCCGGTCTTCGATGTCCGTTATTTCCGGCGCGGGCTCTCGCCCAAGCACGTCATCGGGATGCACTTCAATGCCAGGTTCCTAACCGGCTACGATGGCCGGGTCGCCGCGCCGTTTAACCGCATTTATATGGGTGGAGAGCAGGATATCCGCGGATTCGAAATCTGGGAAATCAGCCCGGTGGCGTACGTGCCGTCCTCGGGAACCGTCAACGTGCTGAATAACGACGGCTCGCCGCGGCAGCAGCGGTTCGTGGACCCCTCCTCGGGAACCGTGAGCCTGACCAACGTCACGCAGACCATTCCCACCTACCAATTGGTTTTCCCTGGCGGCGACATGGGGGCCTATGGGAATTTCGAATACCGCATTCCGATTTTCGGACCGGTCACCTTAGCGTTGTTCCTGGACGCGGGCATGAACCGGCTGGTCGACACCAACCAGTTGCAGTTGAACCCGACTACGATCGCAAGCTTGAACAGCCAGTTCCCGGAGGCGAGCTTCAAAAACAATGCCTTGGTTGCGCCGGGAACGCAAGCGCTGCGATCCTCCACGGGTCTGGAGCTCCAGGTCCTGATGCCGGTTGTAAACGCGCCCTTCCGGGTGTACTTCGCCGTGAATCCCAACGTGGTCCGCGAGAACCTGATTCCGCCCATCGCCGCGGACCGGAGCTATTTCCCCAACAATGCGACGTACGAGAACGCAGTTGCGACCTACGGCCAGCCGCTGCCCTTTTTTGAACGCCGGGATTTATTCCGCTTTACCGTGGGGCGAACGTTCTAAAGTCAGAACCGCTGAAGTCAAGTCCACAGTGTTACGATGTTAAAAACTGAATCGAGGAGTATGGTTGTGAAGAATCCAATGTCTGCCGTTCTGCTTCTGGCCGCCGCCGGCCTGGCCGCTGCGCAAACTCCCGCGCCTGCCGTCACTCCCGCCGCGCCGGCTCTCCCTCCCGCCACGTTCAAAGTGGGCGTCATTCAAGCGGAGCTTGCGCTCTTCCAAACCAGGGAGGGACAAGCCGCCAAGGCTGAGCTGGATAAGAAGTTCGGTCCCCGGGCGGAGGTGCTCCAACGGGCCAAAGCGGATATCGACGATCTGCAAAATAAGCTGGAGCGCGGAGGCACCACCATGGCGCAGGCCGCCAAGGATGAGTTGCAGAGGCAAATCACGACCAAGACGCGAAACCTCCAGCGCGATGCGCAGGATTTCCAGGATGAGCAGCAGGCCGAGGGCAACAAGGTGATGGCGGATCTGGAGGAGAAGATGAAGGCGGTGATCTACAAGTTCGCCGCCGACAATGGGCTTTCCCTGATTCTGAACGTCTCCGAGGAAAACTCGCCGGTGTTGTATGTTACAACATCGCTCGACATCACCCAGTCGATCATCGACGCCTACGATAAGGCGTATCCCGCGGTCAAGGGCGCGGCTCCTGTTACCAAGGCTCCGGGCGCTCCGTCGGGAGTCAAGCCCGCGGTTACGCCGTCTGCTCCCAAGCCACCGGCGCCCGCTCCCGCGAAGCCGTAGAGTCCCGGCATGTCCGCGGCGTCGCGCACATTCGCTGGGTTCGCCTTCGGCGTACCCCTTCTGCTTGCAGGCTGCGGAGCGAAACCAATCACTACGGACTTCGACAAACTCAGCCAAGACCTGATCTACGGCAGCCTCGCGTTCTCCCCGGTGAACGCCACGGCCACCGGATATCACGTGCACAACGGCATCCCGCTCGATGAGCTGCTGGACGATTACAGCCCCCAGGGCATGGACCAGCAACGCGGGTTCTACCAGGGAATGCAGACGCGGGTGATGGCCGTGGACGCGGCCTCGCTCGACCGGGAGCAGAAGGCCGATCTGGAGATCATGAAGGACGCCCTTGGGCTGGCGCTGCTGGAGCTCAACACCATCCAGAGCTATAAGCACAACCCGACGGTGTATGTGGAGCTGGCCGGCAACGCGCTGTTCAGTCCTTACATGCTGAACTACGCCCCCAAAGAGAAGCGCTTTCAGCAGATCACGCGGCGTCTGGAGAAGATGCCGGCTCTGTTCGAGCAGGCGAAGTCCGAACTTGTGGACGCTCCGGAGATCTGGAATCGCGTGGCCCAGGAAGAGAACGACGGCAATATCGAGCTGATCGACAAGACTCTGCGGGCTGAGGTTCCCGAGGCGCAGAAGGCCGGCTACAATCGCGCGGCCACGGATGCCATCGCTTCGCTGCGCGAGTTCAATGCGTATCTCAAAGACACGCTTTCCAAAAAAACCAGCGACTGGCGCCTCGGCAAGGACAACTACGCCAAGAAGTTTCAGTTTGTGCTTCATACCGGTAAAGCCCCCGAGCAATTGCTGGCCGAGGCCGAGGCGGAGCTGAAGACGGTGCGCGAGGATATGGCCAAACTCGCCGCGCCCAAGACCGTGAAGCAGACTCTGGATGAGATCGCGAAACAGCATGCCACGCCGGATACTTTTCTCGACGCGGCTCGGAAGACGCTGGAGCAGGCTACCGCGTTCGTGCGCGAAAAGGGGCTGGTGACGCTTTCGGCGCGCTCCAATCTTCAGGTGATCGAGACGCCGGAGTTCATGCGCGGCATCTATGGCGTGGGCGGCTTCCAGCAGGCGCCCGCGCTCGAACCGCAACTGGGCGCGTTCTACTGGATCACTCCCATTCCCAAGGACTGGCCCAAGGAACGGATCGAATCGAAGCTGCGGGAATACAACAATTATGGGCTCCAGGAGCTGACTATCCACGAGGCGATGCCCGGCCACTACGTGCAGTTCGAATATGCCAACGACGTGCAGCCGCAAGCCCGGCGGCTGCTGCGCAGCGTCTTCAGCAACACGCCCTACGTCGAGGGCTGGGCGTTCTACACCCAGCAGATGATGTCCGACGAAGGCTATCTGAACAACAGCAAGGAACTGCGGCTTAGCTTCTACAAGCAGGCCCTCCGTGTGCTGGCCAACACCATTCTGGACGTGCGGCTCCAGACCATGGGCATGACCGAACAGCAGGCCCTGGACCTGATGATCAACGATACGTTCCAGGAAAAGGAAGAGGCGACGGCCAAGTTCCAGCGCGCGCAGCTTTCCTCCTGCCAGCTTCCGACGTATTTCGCCGGCTGGAAGGGCTGGCTGGAGGCGCGGGATCAGTTCAAGCAGAAGCTGGGCGCGGCGTACACTTTACGCGATTTCCATGATCGGGCTCTGAAGGAGAGCGCGGTTCCGTTGCCGGTGCTGGAGCAGTTGCTGCAATAGCCCAGTTGTTGCAATGGCCCAGTTGTTGCAATAAAGCCGTGGGCGGCGAGGCTCCCGTGTTGCATCCTGTGGCTATGCGGTTTCCCGCGCAGCCTTCGCGCCCCTGGCGGGCCCTTCGAATTCTGACCGTGGCATCTGACACACGGCAATCCGGCGGTTGCGTGTGGTTTCGTAAGTGGGTCAAAACCTGCCCTTTTTGAAACACGGGGGGCCTGCCCAAAAATGCGATCATCGTTCTCGTGGGCACGGTCCAAAGAAACCCGCCGACACCGTCGTCCCTGGCATCGCATTCCCTCGTTTGACGCCGCCCATTTCATTGGAATAACATTGCTACCACGATGAAGGCAATCCACGTAAGCATTCGGAGGATCGGCAACTCTCAAGGTATCGTTATTCCCAAGCCTGTTCTGGCGCAATTGGGCTTAACCGGAGAGACTGAAGCGGAGATGACCATCGAAGGTGGAGCGCTGGTATTGCGCAGGCCGGCCAGTCTCGCGCGCCAAGGTTGGGCGGAGGCTGCCAGAAGATCGCGGCCGCCGGCGATGACGCGCTGGTGATGGGGGAATTCAGGAATGAGGCCGACTCTGAACTGACTTGGTGATTCTGCTTCAAGATGCGCGCCCTGGACAAGGCCCGTCTGGTCAAGAGATTGGGCTCGGTTTCGGCAGGGACGCTTACCTCCACCTAAAGCACGCTCCAGGAAGTATTCACCGAATAAGATTTCAACCGGTCGCCGCATCCATCCTCTCGCTGCTCACTAACAGTGATCGCGATGGTCAGCCGCCTCGGGAGTTTTCAATGTTGAGGGAACACCTGCCTCCGGCTCGACTCGTTAGAAGCGATACTCGGAGCCCCGGATGGACATCTTCTTCATAAAGTCCTGAAGCTCCGCCTCCCCGCGAAACTTGGAACGGTCGTATCGCTCACGGTGAACCATTTCTTCCAGCGCCCGGCGTGGATGGTGAATCGTTGGACTTCGCTTGGCAAACCCTATGGGAAGCAGATGATAGATCTGCAAAGGCTCCGGAATGCCGAGGAGAGACTTGAGCATGACACTGAAATAAGGCGAGGCCACATCGCTGATGTACATGGAGCTGAGCCCCAACACTTCGGCAGCCAGAAGCATCTGTAAGACGCAGTTCGCCAGACTACTGAAATAGTGCGCTTCCCACTTGTCGAGCTTCGTGCGCATGGGATAAGCGTCGTTCGTTCGCGGATCGCCGAGCACAATTACATGGACCGGCGCATGGCGGAAATCCACACCGGCATTCACACGGCGGCGCTGGCCCCGGGTCGCTTCCTCGATTTCGATCTTTTCGCGCATTTGCGCCTTGAAGATCTCCACGATCTTTTCCCGAATCACTGAGTCTCGGATGACAAGGAATTCCCAGGGCTGCGAGTTTCCAGCCGAGGGAGCCCAGCGTGCCGCTTCCAGGATCTTTTCGATAAGTTCATCTGGGACTGGCTTGTCCTGCAGGAATCCGGTGCGAATGCTACGGCGCGCCTGAAGCACCTCCAGAAAGGCGTCAATCGATTCGGCCTGGTGGCGATTTGAGAGTTCGTTCATGTCACTTAATACTTCGCTCGGATGGCGAAAACGGTTATGCCGGTGTGCCGAGTTTTTCGATTTAAACGACGCGCAAGGTCGGGAGGCTAGTCCACGGACCGCAGCAATGCGCGTAGTCTCTTATAGCCGCGATGGGCTCGCTGTTTCACCGCCCCCTCAGAGCACGCGAGTGCAGCCGCGACTTCCGGCACGCTGAGGCCTTCCACCTTGGTCATCCAGAGGATTTGGCGATGAGATTCAGGCAATCGATCAAGCAGTTCCAGCGCTTCCGAATGAACCAACGATTCAAAGGGAGCAGTCCGCTCCGGCAGGATCGGCATCGCGATCTCTGTTGATCGGCGACGCCGCGTTGTCCGGCGGGCGTCCAGCCGGGTGTGTCGCATGAAGGCGAAAACCCACGGAAGCACCGGCCGCGTATCCTGGTACATGTGGCGGGACCGATGGATGCGAATCCAGCATTCCTGCAGGATATCTTCACGATCCCCAGGAGGAACGTTGCAGTAGTAGAGGTACGCGGTCAGAGTGGGAGCAAGGCGATAGACCAGCCGATCCGCCGCAGCCCGGTCTTCCTGTTGATACCGGATCATGAGTCTGCGGAGACAATCTTCCTTTACGTTACCGGTTACTGGCGCGACAACGACGGAAGACTGCGGCTGATCCGTAGCTGGGCCCGACACCATGAAAATCAAGCCGATCATAGCATCTTGGCGGCATCAAGCGAAATACGAGATCGGTAGCGCTGCGCCGGCCCTCCTTCCAAAACAGGAGTGTCTAGTGTCTAAAGGTCCAGCCCGTTTCTTTGTACACTAGTAGGGACATTCCGCTTCAAGGCGTAAGGGCCGGCGAAGCGGGCGACTCACACAAGAGGAGAACTTTAGGAATGAACACACGAACGATTCTTAGTCTTGCGCTTGCCGTTACGCTCCTGCTGGTCACAGCCGGAACCGCCGCCCGCGCCGCCGAAGTGCCCACCGTGGGATCCCCCGCGCCCGACTTCACGCTGAAGTCGCAGGAAAACAAGACCGTCAACTTGCACGACTTCAAAGGCAAGTGGGTGGTCCTGTATTTCTATCCCAAAGACATGACCCCGGGCTGCACCATTGAGGCTCACAATTTCCAGGCCGATCAGGACAAGTACACCAAGATGAACGCCGCTATCGTGGGCGTGAGCGTCGACCCCGTGGATTCGCATGTTGAGTTCTGCACCAAAGAGAATCTCACCTTCAAGCTCCTGTCGGATGCGGATCATAAAGTGGTGAACATGTACGGTTCCACCCAGACCATGGGCAAAATTGGAGAAGTGGCCGCGCGCAACACCTTCATCGTGGACCCCAAGGGCGTTATTCGCAAAGAATTCATCAAAGTAGATCCGACCCCGCACAGCAAAGAAGTGCTGGCGGCGCTGGCCGACCTCCAGAAATAGTCTCGTCGCAGGGGTGAGGCGATTACTTCACCCCCGTCTCGATCGCAGTCCTTCCAAATCCAGCGTTTCGTCCTCCCTAACGGCTGGAATCGCATCCGAAACCTAAAGTAGCGGCGCGGATCGGGCGAACTACTGGGTAGGGATGACTCCGCCGCAAACATTGCCGGCTCTGCGCACACCCTCGCGCAGCGCCGAATCCGTGCTCACCACCCGTTGGGCTCGGGTGTTTGTGCCTACCCTTTCCGACCTCTTCTTTCTCGCCATCCTGGTGTGGTTGTTCATGAGTTCGGGCGCCGCTGGATGGCAGGGCCTCCTGCTCGACGGCGACGCGGGATGGCACATCCGCACCGGCCAGTACATTCTCGACCATCACAGCGTCCCGCATCAGGATCTGTATTCGTTTTCGAAGCCCGGCGCGCCCTGGTATGCGTGGGAGTGGGGTTCCGACGTCCTGTTCGGATGGCTGGAGCGGTTCGCGGGCCTGAAGGGCGTGGTGCTGTTCACCGGCGTAGTCCTGGCGGGATTTGCCACCACGCTGATCCGCCGTATGGTGTGGCGGGGCGTGCATCTCTTTGTGGCCGTTGGCATAGCCTTGCTATCGGTGGGCTCCGCCTCGATTCATTTTCTGGCGCGCCCGCACATCTTCACGCTGCTGTTTCTCTCGATCTCGGTGTGGATGGTGGAATCCGACCGGGAAAAGCAGAGCAACCGCATCTGGCTGCTGATTCCTTTGACGATTGTGTGGACCAATCTGCACGGAGGGTTCCTGGCGCTGATCGCGCTGCTGGGGCTGTGCGCTGTAGGAACGGCGCTCGAAGCCTGGAGCGCGAAGGAAGCCTGGGGCGGCTTGTGGTGGCGCAGCGCGGCGCGCTATGCAACTCTGGCGGCGGCCTGCGGAGCGGCTTCGCTGGTGAACCCCTACGGCTATCGTCTGCACACGCACATGGCGGCCTATCTGCGCTCGGACTGGATCAAGAGCGTGATCCAGGAGTTCATGTCGCCTACCTTCCGCAACGAAAACATGCTTCAGTTCGAAGCGCTGCTGATGATCGGCTTGATCGCGGCGGGCGGGCTGATCCGCCGCAAGTCGATCGTTGAAGCCCTGTGGATCGTGTTCTTCGCGCATATGGCGCTGGCCAGCGTCCGCCACGTTCCGGTATACGTGACGGTAGTGGGTCCGGCAGTGGCTTATGAGGTGGCCGGATGGTGGAAAGCCTGGAGCCACGGCGCGGTCAAGAAGTCGCTGCCGGCCATCTTCAACCAGTTGGCCGCCGATTGGGCGCCGGCGTTTCGCCGCACCAGCATCTGGCCCTGCGCCGTGGTTGTGGGGCTGGCCTTGACCGGAGCTCCGATCCGCTGGCCCAAGGATTTCCCGGAAATCGATTTTCCCACCCAGATCGTGCACGACCATGCCGCCGAGATCCTGTCCTCCCGGGTCCTTACTACCGATCAGTGGGCGGACTATCTGATCTACGTAGATCCCCGGCAGAAGGTGTTCATCGACGGACGCAGCGATTTCTATGGCCCCGAGCTGGGCGATCCGTACCTCCGCCTGATAAACGGGGGACCGGATTGGCGGGACCTAGTCAAGAAATACGACTTCGATTTAGTGCTTCTACCCAAGGATCTTGCGCTTGTGCAACTGCTTGAAACACAGCCGGACTGGCGCGTGACTGCCGATGACGGTAAGCGGATTCTCTTAGTCCGTACCTCCGCCTCAGTACCAGTCACAGGCAATTTCGGCGCGGAACCAAGGTTCTAAGGCACACAGGTGTTGAGCCCGGTTGGGCTAATGAAAACCACCGACGCGGCCGAAGTTATAACTGGAGCACACGACAGAATGAAGTCCCAGAACGCAAGCCAGCGTAAAGGAAGCGCTGGCCGGCGAGGCGCACCCATGCGGATCCCACAGATCCCCATGGAGTGGATGGACCCGATGAGTTGGCGGTTGCCGTCGGGCAAGGCGCTGGCGGAGTTCGCGTTGCAGACAGGATTTTTGGCGCCCTTGATGCTCGGCACGCCGGCTTTTAAGAAGCGCAAGAAACCGGCGGAGCCGGTGGCGGTGGCGGGTGTGAAGGCGGGAATTGAAAAGCAGATGGGGGAGGGGCCGGAGCAATCCGGCAGCTTTCGTCAAACAAGATGAGCGCGCAGGTGTGGATCGCAATTCTGGTGGGAGTAGCGGCGGCGGCGGATGATCTGGCCCGGCGCCAGATCGCCAACTGGATTCCCGCTGCGGCGCTGGCCGGAGGATTGGGTTGGCAGATCGCGCAGCACGGCTGGTGGGGCTGGTTATATGCGCTAGGCGGCGCGGCCTCGGGTTTCGGCGTCTTTTTGATCTTTTATTTGCTCGGCGGAATGGGTGGAGGAGATATCAAGCTTATGGCCGGGTTTGGCGCGCTGCTGGGCGCCGGGCGGCTGCTCGAAGCAGCGCTGTGGACCGCCGCGACCGGGGGATTGCTGGCGCTGGGGGTTCTGGCGTTTCGCTCGCTGCGCAAACGCGCCGGCGGAGTGGTTCCCGCGGGAGCCTCGAGCGAATCGATTCCGTATGCCCCGGCCATCGCGCTGGGAGTTTGGCTTTCGCTGGTGCCCAAGAGTTGAGATCGCAAGGGGTGGTGACGCCCGGCGGTGAGGTAGAGGAGAACAGGTTATGGATCGCAGATTTCTCACGGTATTGGGAGTGAGCCTGGTGTTCGCGCTGGTGGTATCGAGCGTGTTCTATCAGATGACCTCGCGCGGCAATAGCGCTCCCAAGCAGGGACCGACCGACTTCCGGGATATTGTGGTTGCCTCCAGGCCCTTGAGCGTGGGCGCGGCGATCAAGCCGGCCGATGTCAAGATCGCTAAGATTCCGGCTGAGGCGTTTCCCAAGGGAGCTTATTCCAAGGTCGAGGAGGTGCTCGACCGTCCCGTGGTTTCCAACATCTTATTGGAGGAGCCCATTCTCGATGGCCGCCTCTCGGCCAAGGGCGCTGGACTGGGCCTCGCGCCGACCATCCCGGTGGGCATGCGCGCGGTTACCGTGCGGGTCAACGACGTCGCCGCGGTCGCCGGCTTCGTGCTGGCGGGGTTGCACGTCGACGTGCTGGTGACCGGCCGTCCGCCGGGAAGCGATGGCGATATCACCAACACCGTTTTGCAGGACATGCTGGTGCTCTCGGCCGGCACGACGCTGCAGCCGGACGCTCGCGGCCAGGCCATCAACGCCCCCACCGTGACGCTGCTGGCGACGCCGGAGCAGGCCGAAACCCTGACCCTGGCCAACGTCGATGGCCGCATCCAACTGATCCTTCGGAATTCGAGCGACACGACCACCGAGCATACCGCCGGACGCTACGTGGATGAACTGTACGGCGCCGGCCGGCGTGCGCCGGTTGCCGCTCCGGCTCCCTCCGGCGCGCCGAAACCGAGGCCCAAGCCCGTGGAGACCGTGCAGGCGGCTCCGCCGGTTGTCATTGCCGTGCCTGCTCCGCCCGCCCCGCCGCCGCCGCCCGACCAGGTGGTGGTGATTCGCGGAGCTACCAGAACCGTCGAGACTTTTCCGAGCCGCAGCAATTAATGGCCGGGGATGAAGGAATAGCACAATGATCCGGAATCGTCATTTATTCGTGAAACGCGGCGCGCTGTGCGGCGCTGTCCTGGCGCTCGTAGGGGTGAACCTTCCGGCGCAAAACGCCGAGGATCTGCGCCTCACCGTCAACAAGAGCGTGGTCATCGAGTACCCCAGCGATGTCGCCAAGATCGACATCAGCAACCCGGAAGTCGTCGACGTGGTGCTCAGCACCACGCGCGAAGTCCTGGTGAACCCCAAGGCCGTCGGCAACGCCACGCTGATTATCTGGAATCGCAACAACCAGCGCACCATGTATAACGTGAACGTGGAGCTGAACCTGGATCCGCTGCGCCAGCTTCTCCGCCAGTCCTTTCCCAATGAGCCGATCCAGGTGTACAGCTCCCGCGACAGCATCGGGCTGACCGGAACGGTTTCAAGCAAGGACGTGGCCGACCGGGCCGGGCTCCTGGCAGCGTCCTTCTCCAAGACTCTTTTGAACAACCTGATGCTGGCGGCGCCGCCGGCGGAAAAGCAGATCCTGCTGCGGGTCAGGTTCGCCGAACTGGACCGTTCGAAAGAGGTGCAATTCGGAGTCAACTTGCTGGCCGGTCCGGGCGGCAACGCGATCGGCGCCCAAACCGGGCAATTCGCCAACGGCAGCTTTACCGGATCGCTGACGGTTCCTCCCAGCTCCTCCGGCTCAACCACTACTTGCACCGTCGGAGGTTGTACCACCAGCACCGCCGGAAACAACGGCGTCTTCACGATTTCCCAGGCGTTGAACCTGTTCGCGCTCGACCCCAAGCTGGACCTGGGCGCTTTCATCAAGGCGCTCCAGAACGAGACCATCCTTCAGATTCTGGCCGAGCCGACGCTGGTGACGACCAACGGCAAGGAAGCCCAATTTCTGGTAGGCGGCCAGTTCCCGGTGCCGATCGTGCAAGGCGGCGCGACCTCGGGCGCCATCACCGTGCAGTTCAAGGACTACGGCATCAAGCTGATCTTCACCCCGAACATCACGGCGCATGCCAACATCTCCATCCATCTGAAGCAGGAAGTCACCGCTCTCGATACCTCCAATTCGGTGGTGTTGAACGGATTCAGCATCCCGGCGCTGACCTCGCGCACGGCCGAATCGACGGTGGAGCTGGGAGATGGGCAGAGCTTTGTGGTGGCCGGCCTGCTCAACAATCAGGAGCAGTACGCGCTTTCGAAAGTCCCCTTCATCAGCAGCATTCCCATCCTGGGCAACCTGTTCAAGTCGAAAGACGACAAGGTGTCGCGCACCGATCTGATCATGATCGTGACGCCGGAGATCACCATGCCTTTGGGACCCAACGATCCCAAACCCGACATCTACATGCCCAAGGATTTCCTGAAGAGACTGGATCCCAAGGACGTACCGCCCCAGCCGGTTGCAAAGAAGAAGTGAATGCGGTCCAGGTCCCACAACGATGCGGAGATTACGGCGCTGCTGATTGCGCCGCACCGCGAGCTGGCGCAGCAGCTCCTCGATACGCTTCCGCAAACGCGGGCGTTTCAGATCCTGGCCGACCTGAAGAGCTATCCGCCGCACCAGACGCTGGACATCCGCGCGCGGCAGCTTAAGCCCGACATCATTCTTCTGGACCTGGCCACCGACCTGACGGTCGCACTGGAGCTGATCCGCTGGGTGGCCGGTTTCAACCCGCCGGTGCATGTGGTGGGTTTGCACACCCACAACGACTCCCAGGTGATTCTGCAATCGCTACGCGCCGGCGCGAGCGAGTTTCTCTACGCGCCTTTCGAGCTGGCGACCCAGCGCGAGGCCATCTCCCGCTTGCGGCGACTGGTCGCTCCCGAGCCGCAGGCCGAGGCCGAGGAGGGGCACGCCATCGCGTTTGCCAGCTCCAAACCCGGCTCCGGCGCTTCCACCATCGCCACCCAGACCGCCTTTTCGCTGGAGCGGCTCACCGGCAAGCGGGTGCTGCTGGCAGACTGCGATCTGACCGGCGGGACCATCGGTTTCTATCTCAAGCTCAGCCACAATTATTCGCTGGTCGACGCGCTGCAACACGCCGAACATCTGGATCCGGCGCTGTGGAACTCCCTGACGGTCAACTATGGCGGCGTGGACATCCTGCCGGCGCCCGCCGCGCCCTACGCGGACCCGGTGGATCCGGCGCGGCTGCGCATGTTGATCGAGCAGGCGCGCCATCTCTACGACTGGGTGGTGGTGGATTTGCCGACCGTGTTTAACCGCACCAGCCTGATGGCCATCTCGGAATGCGAGCGCGCCTATCTGATTTCGACCGCCGAGCTGCCCAGCCTGCACCTGACCCGTAGAGCGCTCACTATGGTCGACCAATTGGGTTTCCCGCGGGATCGCTTTCAGGTCATCGTGAACCGCGTGAGCCGCCGCGACAGCATGGGTTCGGAACACATCGAAGGCCTGTTCGGCTGCAAGGTTCACGCCAGCCTGCCGAGCGACTACTTCTCGCTGCATCGCGTGGTCACGCTGGGCCAGCCTTTAGGCGCCGAGGGCGATTTGGGAAAGGCCATCGAGAGCGTCGCGGCGCGGCTGGTCGAAAGCATCTCCGAAAGGAAGGGAGCGGCGAGCGGCAATCTCAAGCCCGCTCTTCAGTCGGCGTAACCGCTGGAATAAGCATCTATGTTCTCCTCTCTTGAAAATTCCAACAAAACCAACCAGCAAGTCTCCTGGGAACAGAGGCTGCTGAAGAACTCGACCAAACAGAAGGCCAGTCTAAAGCCGGAGTACCAGGAGCTCAAGTTCACCCTGCACCGCAAGCTGGTGGACAAGATCAACCTGGAGGCGCTGGCCACGGTCGACAATCAGCGCGTGCGCGCCGAGGTCCGCCAGGCGGTGATCTCGCTGATCGACGCCGAGCCAACCCTGCTGAGCTCGCTTGAAAAGCAGCAGATCTCCGACGAGGTTCTGGACGAAGTTTTCGGCCTGGGCCCGCTCGAGCCGCTGCTTCAGGACCCCACCATCTCCGACATCCTGGTGAACACGCACCGGCAGGTCTACGTGGAGCGTCGCGGTTTGCTGGAGCTCACCAACGTAAACTTTCGCGACGATGCGCACTTGCTGCGCATTATCGACAAGATCGTGAGCCAGGTGGGCCGCCGTATCGACGAATCGACGCCGATGGTGGACGCGCGTCTGAGCGATGGCTCGCGCGTCAACGCCATCATTCCGCCGCTGGCGGTGGATGGGCCGCTGCTATCCATCCGCCGTTTTGCGACCGACAAGCTGACGCCGCCCGACCTGGTCGACCGCAAGGCGCTGACGCCGGGCATGATGGAGCTGCTCGAAGCCGCGGTCAAGGCGCGCATGAACATCATCATCGCCGGCGGAACCGGCTCCGGTAAAACCACTCTGCTGAACGCGCTGTCGGCGTTCATCAACCCCAAGGAGCGCATCGTCACCATCGAAGACGCAGCCGAATTGCAGCTCAAGCAGCCGCATGTGGCGCGTCTTGAAACCCGTCCGCCCAATCTCGAGGGCACCGGCGCGGTGCGCCAGCGCGAGTTGCTGGTCAATAGCTTGCGTATGCGTCCGGACCGCATCGTCGTCGGCGAAGTCCGCGGCGAGGAAGCGCTGGACATGCTGCAAGCCATGAACACGGGCCACGACGGCTCGCTGACCACGGTCCACGCCAACTCCCCGCGCGACGCGGTAAGCCGCTTGGAAGTGATGGTGTCGCTCGCCAATTCCAACATGCAGTTGACCTCCATTCGCCAGCAGATCTCGAGCGCGGTGCAGTTGCTGGTGCAGGCCTCGCGCATGAGCGACGGCTCCCGCCGCGTGGTCAGCCTCACCGAGGTGACGGGCATGGAAGGCGACGTGGTGACCTTGCAGGACCTGTTCGTGTTCGAAAAGCGCGGACTCGATCCGGACGGCAAGGTGGTGGGACGTTTCGCCGCCACCGGCATCCGGCCGAAATTCTACGAAAAGCTGTTGAGCGCGGGCATCCGCCTGCGTCCGGACCTGTTCGACGAGGTGGTGGAAGTTTGATCGGGGCCGAGGGAAATTTCAACGAGGCTGAGGGAAGTTTGATCGGGGTAAGGGAGGTCTAAATGGGATTCCTGCTGGGATTTTTGGCCATCTGGGCGGTCGCGATGGGGGTTTGGATGCTGGTGTCCAGATACGCCGTCTCGAACGAAGTGCAGAAGATCAAGGACCGGCTGGTGGGAACCAGCAAAGCCAAAAAGGCAGGCAAGAAAGCTGCCTCCGGAGGCGGGCAATCGATCATTCAAGCTCAGGAGAAATCGCCCAGCCGCCTGGCCCAGATGCTGGTGGACAAGTACAAGCTCGGGCCCAAGATCATGGAGTTTCTGGAGCAGGCAGGCCTGCGCTGGTCGCCGGCGCGGCTGGTGCATCTGTGCCTGGTCGCCTTCGCCATCGGCCTGGTGGCGGCATACTTGATGCTCCCCCTTCCCAATTATGTGGATGTGGTGGTGGGACTGGTGGCCGGCGGCGCCCCGCTGCTGTATGTGTGGTTCAAACGCCGCTCCCGGCTGAAGCACTTCGAGGAGATCTTTCCGGAAACGCTGGAATTCATCGGCCGCTCCATGCGCGCCGGGCACGCCTTCTCGGTGTCGCTCGAAATGATTCACCGCGAGTTTGGGGAGCCGGTGGCGGGCGAGTTCCGGCGTACCTTCGAGGAACACAACCTGGGCTTGCCGATTGAGGTGGCGCTGCAGAAGCTCGGCAAGCGGGTGCCCTCGATCGACGTGCACTTCTTCATTTCGGCGGTGTTGCTGCAGAAGCGCACCGGCGGTAACCTGGCCGAGATCCTGGATAAGCTGGCCTACATTATCCGCGAGCGCTTCAAGCTGCGTGGGCGCATCCGCTCCGTCAGCGCGCACGGCCGCATGACCGCGACCGCGCTGAGCTGCATCCCGATCGCGGTGGCCATTCTGATGTTTTACACCAATCCGGATTACGTCAACTTCTTCTTCAAGGACGACGTGGGCAACATCATGCTCGGCGCCGCGGTGGCGCTCCAGCTCATCGGCTACGGAGTAATGAAGAAGATCGTGAACATCGAGGTATAAGGACATGCTTCTGTTGACCGTGCTGATTTTCCTGGTGCTGGCCATGGGCCTGGCCGCAGTGGGCATGAAAATGTACGTGCGCCCGAAGGAGGCCATGGAACGCGTGGCCGGAGGTTTGCAGGCCAATGAGCAGATGCCGTCGCATCCCAGCCTGGCGATGCACGATCTGATCAAGAAGCTGGGCAACATCATTCCGCAGTCGCCCAAGGACGTTACCGTCATGCAGCGGCGGTTGATCCGCGCCGGACTCCGCCAGCCTACCGCTCTCAAAATGCTGTACGGCTTTAAAGTGGCTCTGGGAGTGTTGCTGCCGGTATTGGCCACGGTGTCGGTGGTGGGCTCTTCCTGGGACTCCGGAAACAAGGTCTTCACGGTTCTGGCGGCGAGCGCGATCGGTTTCTTCGGACCCAACGAATACGTGCGCCGCCTGGCCAACAAGCGCCAGAAGGAGATTTCGAAGGGGCTGGCCAATGCGCTCGATCTGCTGGTGGTTTGCGTCGAGAGCGGACTGGGCCTCGATCAGGCCATTCTCCAGGTGTCCAAGGAATTGGAGCACGCGCACCCGGAGATCAGTGAGGAGTTCGGGCTGGTGAACCTGGAGCTCAAGGCCGGCAAGCGCCGCGTCGAGGCCCTGCGCAATCTGGCCGAGCGCACCGGCGTGGACGATTTGAAAAAGCTTGTGGCGGTGCTGATTCAGGCCGACCGCTTCGGCACGGGTGTATCGCAAAGTCTGCGCGCCCACGCCGATTTCATGCGCATTCAGGCGCGCCAGGTGGCTGAGGAGAAAGCCGCCAAGCTGGGCGTGAAACTGATCTTCCCAATCTTTTTCTGCATCCTGCCGTCGCTGTTCGTGGTGACGGTGGGTCCGGTGGCCATGAAGATCGTGCGCGAGCTGATACCGATGATGAATAACATCTAGTACCTGCCTAAAGGTTAGTGCTAGTGGAGCCGAATTTACTCTTGTCAGGAAAGGAGAAAGGGCAATGGATACTTCAACTGTTCGTTATGTTTGCGCCGCGCTGGCGGTGGTGTTTCTGGGGATTATCTACCTGCGCCGCAAAAAGAGCGTCGATGAGTAACGCCGTGCGGACTGGGGAGGCGCCTGGGTGGTTCGCGCGCTTCTCCGGGACGCGCGCCGCCTAAGCGGGAGCAAATTGCAACACGGGCGGCGTGGATAGTTTTGGGTAGGCAGCCGGATAGTTCCGGATAGTTCGAGGATAGGCAGCGAGCTATTGGAGGAAGGCAAGGACGCGCGGCCGCCGCGGGGCGGCCTGCCGTGTCCGCCGCAGGGCGGCTTGGCTTCTCCGTCGCAGGCCCAAGGGGTTCGGTGCGCGCACCGTATCGACCGGCCAGGGACTGCTTTGCGCCGCAATCGTTTTTTTACGCGAGTTCGTTAGAAGAAGTGGAGATGGAGTCACGTATGCTTCGGAAGTCATGGTTATGGGCAATCACGGGCGCGGCGCTGATGGCCGGCCCCGCGTTGGCAGGCGTCTTCGGGACAGTGGTCCCTATTGGCGGCGAGGGAGCGGACCTGGCGCTGGATGAGGCTCGGGGACTTTTGTACATCGCCGATTTCACGGCCAACCGGATCGATGTGATGTCGCTGGCGAACAATCAGGTGCAAACCTCGATCAACGTTCCAGCCCAGCCCAGTTCCCTGTCGATCTCTCAGGACGGGCACTGGCTGATCGTGGCGCAGTATGGCAACAACACCGCGCCGGCCACGCCGCAGAACGGGCTGACCTTGATCGATCTCACCAACAACTACGCGCAGCAGAACTTTGCGCTGGGCAATCCCCCTCTGGGCGTATCGTTCGGCGTCGACGGCAACGCGCTGGTGGTGACCTCGGGCGAGTTCATGGTCTTCAATCCGTCGCAGGGAACCACTACGACGCTAACCACGATTTCGGCCGCCGCGGGACAGGCCATTCCGCAGCCGGCGGTGAACTTCCCGCCCAACATCACGGGCGCCAGCCTCGCCGTTTCGGCCGACTACACGGCTATCTACGGACTGGCCAACACCGGGAATCAAAGCCTGTCGTTCTACTACGACGTCATACATCATACGCCCCACTACGCGCAATATACCTCGAGCCCTCCGCAGGGGCCGGCCGCAGTCAGCGTGGCGCGGGACGGAAGCTACGCCGTGATGGGTTGGATCAGAGTCAACCAAGCCCTCCAAGATACAGCCGAGTTTCCCAGCCCTTCCGGAGTGTTCAATGTCGGCGGGCATGCGCTCGATTCGGCCAACAACGTGGTGTATTCGCAGGTGCCGCAGACTGGTGCGACGAACACCGGACAGGGCGTGACGCCGCTCCTGCAAGTTCTCAGCTCCGATAACCTTACGGTCCTCAACACCCTCCTGCTTCCCGAGAATCTGGCAGGCAAGGCGGTAATCAAGAGCGACAGCAGCGTCGTATACGCGCTCTCCAGTAGCGGCGTGACGGTGCTTCCCGTGGGCAGTCTGAACAAATACAACCGGCTCACGGCCAGCGTCCAGGACGTCTTGTTCCTGGATAATTTTTGCACCCGCAACGCCACTTCGCAGACCTTCACCCTCAGCGATCCGGGCGGTAATCAGACCACGTTCAGTATCTCCTCCCCCAATCCTGGCGTGACGGTTTCTCCCTCCGTTGGCGTCACCCCGGCGGTCATCACGGTCAGCGTGGATCCGAATGCTTTCCAGAATCAAAATGGAACCTCTTCGGTCATTTTGACCATCAGTTCCACGCAGGCCGTCAACATTCCCGCCGGCGTCACGGTGCTGGTGAATGCGCCACAGCCCAGCCAGCGCGGAAGCATCGTGAATATCCCGGGAACCCTGGTGGACCTGCTGTCGGATAATTCGCGCGTCCAATATTACGTGCTGCGCCAGGACATCAACCAGGTGCTGGTTTTCAACGGGACGAACAATACCCAGATCGCGACCCTGCGCACCTGCACCCAGCCGACGGCGATGGCCGAAACCTTCGACGGAAACAAGCTACTGGTTAGTTGCAACCTCGCGCATATCATGAGCGTATTCGATTTGAACGCTTTGCAGCCGCTCCCATCCATCGATACGGGCAGCGGCTATGGGCAATCGGTGGCTACCTCCAATGGCTTGAATTTAGCGGTCATGCGCGACGGCGGAGGCGGCCCTCCGTTCGTGTCGTCGGTCGACCTCACTCTGAACACCGCCACGCGGCTCCCCACTTTGGGTGTGTACACCAATCAGGTACTTCTCAACACCGTTCTGGCGCCTTCTCCCAACGGGTCCACCATCCTGCTGGCCTCGGCCGACGGACACGTGATGCTGTACGACGCGAATGTAAACTCGTTCACCGCCTCGCGACAGGATGTCACCTCGCTGGGAGGTCCCTACGCGGCTTCGGCATTCGGCCAGTACGAGGTAGGGCCATATTTGTTGAACTCGTCTTTGGTGCAGACGGCTACCTTTTCCCAGGCGTCGGAAACGGGCCAGCCGTCCGGCTTTGTCTTCGTGAACCAGACTGGATATCTCACCACCGCGCCGAATCAAGCCTTTCCTGGCGTAGTGCAGAACGTCAATCTTGTCACCGGCAGCAGCATCAAGCCGACGTCGATGGTGGAGGCTCCCCTGGTGGCCATACAGCCCACTTCGATAATTGGAACAGACTGCTCTACCAGCACGACCACCAATCCGAACGGTTCCACCAGCACGGTTGAGACATGCCAGACAGGTTTGGTGCAAACCATCACGATTTGCACCATCACCAACAGCACCAACGGAACCACCACGACAGCCACCAACGACTGCACAAGCAAGACGCTAACCGAGCCGGCTCCGGCCAATGCTTTCACCCGGTCGCTGGTGATGCTCCAGGACGGCAGCGCGTTCGTCAACCTGACCACTTCGGGGGTCACGATCTTGCCTCCAACGTACGCGGCCTCGGTGGCCCCGCCGCAGATCAACGCGGTGGTGAGCGCGGCGGACTTCATGTCGCCCTCGGCTCCTGGTGGCCTCATCTCCGTGTTCGGAACGGCGCTCAGCCCCACCAATCAAGCCACCACCGAGATTCCGGTGCCGACGGCGCTGGCCTCCAGTTGCCTCACCGTGAACGGCCAACCCATGCCGCTGATCTTCGTCTCTCCGACGCAGGTCAACGCGCAGATGCCCTTCCAGGCCATCGGAAACGTGGTGATGGTCGTGCACACGCCGGGCGGCGTCAGCCCCAACTTCAACATGACCGTTCAACCCACCGCTCCGGCGGTGTTCCTGAGCGGGTCGGCGGGTCCGCTAACCAATTTACCCACCGTGGTCCGGCAGTCCACCGATCTCCTGGTGACCGACTCCAACCCGGTCCATTTGGGCGACCAGTTGGTAATTTACTTGACCGGTATGGGCGCGGTATCGCCGGTGGTGGCCAACGGGACTCCGGGTCCGTCAAATCCATTGGCGATGGCCATCGCCCCGCCGCAAGTGACTCTCGGCGGAGTCTCCTTGGGCGTGGAGTTCGCCGGATTGGCGCCGGGCGAAGTAGGCGTCTACCAGATCAACGCGACGGTGCCGGGTGACGCTCCGCAGGGACTGAGCGTTCCTCTCGTGGTCACGCAAGGCGGCACTACGCAAACCATCAACAACCTGCGCGTCGTTCAGTAATAGGTCCAATAAGAAGCGGCGCGCCAACAGATAGATCGTAAGGGGATCGATATGAAACTCGCTCGAATACTCGTGGTGTGCGCGGCCGTTTTACCGGCCGCCTGGGGACAGAAATGGGAGGTCGGCGGAGGCGTGGGAGGCGGTTTCTCCACCTCCGACGACATCACCTCGCCTAGCGGATCCGCTACGGCCAAAATCCAGACCGGCCTGGCCGGCAGCGTGTGGGTCGGTAACTATAGCCAGGGCCACTGGGGCGGGGAATTGCGCTATGACTACCAGATGGGCGACCTCGAACTGAGCCAGGGTTCCACCCAGGCAACTTTCGCCGCGCACAGCCAGGACATTCACTACGATTTCCTGTATCATTTCGCCGCCAGGGAGTCGCGCGTGCAGCCCTTCGTGGCCTTCGGCGCGGGCATCAAGATCTATCAGGGAACCGGCGCGCAAGTGCTCTATCAGCCCTTGAGCAACGTCGCGCTGCTGACCCAGGCGCAAGACCTGGTTCCGATGGCCAGCGGCGGCGCCGGCCTGAAGTTCAAGCTTGCCACGCATCTGATGCTGCGCCTGGACGTGCACGATTACCTGACCCCGTTTCCCAAGCAGGTGATCACGCCGGTGACCAACAAGACTCAGGGATGGCTCCAGGATTTCGTCCCCATGGCCGGCATCGCGTTTGTGTTCTAGGCCACGTGTGCGGTCCAACTTTTAACTCTGTGGAAGCGGCCCCAAAAAGCCGATAGAACGGACATGGAGTTCAACGCGACCTCCCACAACGTCACCGAAATGCTGGTCATCGGCCTGGCGGTGGCGGCCGCGATCCTGGTGCTGCGCAAGCGCTATGACAGCAACGTCCCGCTGTTGTTTTACTTCATTTTGGTGGTGTTCAACAACATGTCGGACCGGGAGACCAACCCCTATGTGCTGTATGTCGGCCTGATTCTGGCCTTGCTGCTGCGCTTTGAGTTCATGGGCGGAGGCTTCGCCAAGTTGGTCGCGTTTCTCACCACCGCCAGCCTGGGCATCATCATCTGGATGATGATGTCCGAAGTCTTTACGTGAGCTTCAACGGGCGCGCTTGAAGCGGTAATCTTCGACCGAAATCTCCACCACCTTGCACATTTCGTGCAACCGGGAGTGCGCCCGGCGTCCGATCACTTCACTGAGCTTGCGCCGCGGGTCTCCGGGAGTGTCCTTGTCCGGCAGATTCGTAGTGGCGATCAAGGGCCTCTGATGATTGCAGCGGTAGGTGATGATCGAGGTCACCGTATCCTCGATCCAGTCGATGGTGCGGTGAGATCCCAGATCGTCTAGCAAGAGCACTTCGGTCTCGAGCGCGGTGCGGTAGGCTTCGCGGTCGGCCGCGCCGGCGTTCGGGTCCCAGCCGGAGCGAATGCGATCCAGCAGATTCTGGAAATCGAAAAAGACGCATTCGTGGCCCCGCTCCAGCAGAATCTTCATCGCGGCCACGGCCAGATGAGTCTTGCCCGTGCCGGTGTCGCCCACCAGAAGCAGCCCGGGATGATCGGCCGCGGGAAACTCGCGCACAAAACCCTTCACCTGCATCAGGGCCTCGCCGAGCGCCTTGCGCGCGATAGGGTTGTCTTGCGGGACTTCGAAATTGTCCAGCGTGGCGCGCTCGTAATTCGGAGGAACGCCCGCGGCTTCCTTGAGAGCTCGCGCGCGAGTGACGGCGGAGCATGAGCATCGCTCCGCGCCGGACAACCCAGCTCGCTCCACGATCTTCCACCCGGTGCCGCCGCAAATCGAACAGGTTGTTGTTTCCATCATTCCACCACCATCAACACTTCTCCGGCGGCCACGGCCGCATCTGGTTTGGCGCGAACTTCCACCACGCGGCCGGTCTTGGGGGATTTCATTTCATTCTGCATCTTCATGGCCTCCACCACAACCAGCCCCTGTCCCTCCTCCACCGCTTCGCCGGCGGAAACCAGCAGGCGCACCACTTTGCCGGGCATCTGCGCGGCAATGTTGATGCGGCCGCGATTGGCGGCGGAGCCCTGACGCTCGCGCCTCGCGCGGGGATCGAAGAGCTCGATGGCGAGCCTCACGCCGTTGACGATCAACTCGCCGGGCGCCCCCGGATCGACACGGTACACTCGACCTCCGATCAGCACTGACCACGCTCCCGCATCCAGTGCCTCTATCGAAAACTCGCCTTCAACGACGCGCCCGTCTTCGCGCTGGTAGCGGAATCTCGTGCCCTCTATCGAAATCGATCCCGCGCGGCCGTGGGTCAGTCCATGGATCAGCGTCTCCAGCTTCACCGAAACATCCCTTCGCGCGCGGCCGCGAGCCATCCTGACCGGGTCTCGGGCGCGGCCGGCTCGGCGCGAGGCCTGGACGCAACGGCAGCCAACGCGGCAGCCGCCTCGGCCTCGATATCCACTTCGCGCGCGTCCGTCCCGCTAAGCCGGCGCTTGAAGAACCCCTCGAGAAATCCCGTGGACAGCCGCCCTTCGCGAAACTCTGCGTCGGCCAGAATCTCGCGGAAGAACGCCGTATTCGTACGAATTCCGGCGACGGAGTATTCCGCCAGCGCCCGATCCAATCGTCCCATTGCCCGCTCACGGCTTGGTCCCCATGCCGCCAGCTTCGCCAGCAAAGGATCGTAATCGAACGGCACCGTGCAGCCTGCGTAGACGCCGGAATCGAGGCGCAGCCCCGGACCGGAAGGCTCGCGCAGGTGCGTGATTTTGCCGGGCGAAGGCATAAACTGATTGTCCGGGTCCTCGGCGTAGATGCGGCACTCGATCGCCGACCCGGACCACTTCACGTCCTCCTGCGAGATCGTCAACCGTTCCCCCGCGGCGATGCGGAGCTGCCATTCCACCAAATCGAGACCCGTCGCCAGTTCAGTCACCGGGTGCTCCACTTGCAGGCGCGTGTTCATTTCGAGGAAGTAGAAATTGTGGTCGCCATCCACCAGAAACTCCATGGTGCCTGCGTTGGCGTAGCCGGCGTGCCGCGCGATGCGTACGGCCGCTTCGCCCATTTGCGCGCGCAGCTCCGGGTGCAGCAGCATGACCGGCGAAGGGCACTCCTCGATCACCTTTTGGTGGCGGCGCTGAATGGAACACTCGCGCTCGCCCAGATGGATCATGTGGCCGTGATGATCGCCCAGCACTTGGATCTCGATGTGGCGCGGCTCGCAAACCAGCTTCTCGATGTAAACCTCACCGCTGCGGAACGCCCGCAGGGCTTCGCTCGAGGCATCGCGCAGCGCCGAAGCCAAATCCTCTTCGCGATCCACTTGGCGCATGCCCTTGCCGCCGCCGCCCGCCGACGCTTTGAGCAGCACCGGGTAGCCCAACGACCGCGCCGTACTTTTGGCGTGTTCGATATTCTCGATAGGCTGCTCCGTTCCAGGAACCACGGGAGCACCGGCGGCGATGGCCACCTGTCGAGCGGAAATCTTCGACCCCATCTTGCGAATCGCCTCCGCCGGAGGACCGATGAAGACGATACCGGAGGTCTTGCAGGCTTCCGCGAACTCGGCGTTCTCACTCAGGAAACCATAGCCGGGATGGATCGCTTCGGCTCCATGGCGGCGCGCCGCATCGATGATCTTGTCGATGCGCAGATAACTTTCCGACGACGGCGATGGCCCCAGATACGCGGCTTCATCGGCGAGAGCCACCCCGAGCGAGGCGCGATCAGCGTCGGAATACACCGCCACGCTGGCGATTCCCAGCTCCTGAAGGCCCCGAATCAGCCGAACGGCGATCTCTCCGCGGTTCGAAACCAGCACTTTGCCGAACATGAAGGTCGATTGTAGCAGTTGCCAGCTCGGGGAAAACCCTTACTTCAGCGTGACGACGGTGGCTCCCCAGCCCCCGGCTTCTACCGGTGCATCGGAGTAAGAAAGAACGAAGGGGGTTGCGGCCAACACGCCGCGGACGGCTTCCCGCTGGACCCCGATGCCACGCCCGTGAATGATTCGCAAAGCCTTGAAACCCAAGCGGTTGGCCTCGGACAAGTACTCCTCGACCACGGCCTTGACGTCGCGCGGGGAGACCGTGTGCAGGTCCAGGACATCTTCTATAGGGATCTCTACCGGCTCTGGAAAGGGATTGTCTGAGTTCATGGCAGCCCGCCCTCTAGAAGTCTATTCGATGATACACCTGAGATTAAACCTCCACGCAGAGCACCCCTTTAGAAAATCTTCCCTTAGGACCGCTGCATTCGGGGTGGTACTTGATAGAATCGGGCTACGGCAATAGGATGACCAGACTCTGCTTCCTTTGCGGCAAGAAGATCGGCTTTCTCCGATCCATGACTGACCAGCAGTATTGCACTGCTGCGCACAGGCAAGAAGCACGCTTGGCTTCGGCGCAGGCTTTCCGCGACGAAGACGAGATGGAGACCTGGTCGGTTGAGAAATCCAAAAACAAAAGGAAGACTCACGGATCGCCCGGCACCACGGCTGGACAGACGGCCTCGATTTTCGCCTTCTTGACGGTGGCGGGGCTGCTGGTGGCCGCGCTGATGCTGCCTGGGCCGACCACTTCATATCCGCCTGCTGTCTCGCTCGACGCGGGTGTGAAACCGGGAATTCTGGCGCGGGCCAGCGATGCGATCAGCGAAGTGGTACGCAGCAGCGCGCCCGTTACGCTGCATCACGATTTTACCAGCGGTCTGGGAGACTGGGCCACGCTGGCCTTGCATAACACCGTGGACGATCCCCGCAACACCCTTACGTCGCCCGATATGCCCAAGGTGGGAAGCCTGCGTCTGTGGACCAAGTCCGTAGCCCTGCAGAATTACGAGATGGAGTTCCAAGGGCAGGTAGAGAAGCGCAGCCTGAGTTGGGCCGTCCGCGCCAGCGACCAGAACAATTATTACGCCACTAAGCTGATAATCACCAAGCCGGGAGTCTCGCCGAACGCGAGCCTGGTCCACTACACGATCATGAACGGGCGCGAGGTGGACTCCCATACCGAGGCCGCTCAGGTAACGCTCGAAAGAGGCAAGAATTATCGCGTGCGCGTGAGCGCTGAGGACGACCATTTCAACACCTATCTGGATGGGCAGTTGATCGGCCATTGGTCCAACGAGAAGCTGCACCGCGGCGGTGTGGGCTTCTTCGTCGACGACCAGGATCCGCAGCAAGTGGCCTGGGTGAGCGTCTCTGAGCGGGACAGTTTCCTGGGGCGCATGCTGGCCCACTTCTCGCTGTTCGTGGTCCCACCGGGATTGACTCCCGGCCTGCCGTAGCCCGCATCCCACTGCGCCGCGTTACGCTGGAGTTATGTCCCCGGCGGCTATATCCTCGGAAGCGATCTGGCGCAAAGCCGGCGTTCTCGAACCACTCGCGATATTCACCCTCATCATGGCCTACATCTGGAGGTGGCGCTTTACGCACCCGAGACTCTGGCTTCCGGTTGTTGCGCTAACCCTCGCCTCGCACGTTGCGCATCGCGAACGCGCACGCGCCTTGGGCCTTCAGACCAGGAATTTCGGAATCTGTATGCGTAGGTTTGGCCCCGCTCTGATCGGGCTGGCTCTGGCGATGTTGAGCGTGGGATTATTGCTGGGCACCATTCGCCCCATCGGATTCGAACAGGCGCTTGAATCTTTCGCATTGTATCTGCCCTGGGGCCTGTTTCAGCAGTATCTGCTGAACGCCTATTTCCTCACGCGATTTGAGACGACATTATCGCAAAACGCGGCAAGCATCCTAACCCCGGTATTGTTCTCGGTGGTTCATTCGCCCAACTGGTTTCTCATGCTCATCACGCCCATCCTTGCCTATGTAGCCATTTGGGTTTATCGCCGGCACAAGAATCTTTATTTCCTGGGATTGGCGCACGCCACCATCGGCTTCCTACTATTTTTCGTGGTTACGGATTCGGTAAGCCATCACCTGAGAGTGGGCCCGGGCTGGTTCACATATTGATGGATTCACTACCTGTAATACCTCACGTAGTTCTCGTAAGCTTTTTCAACTTCCGGATCTTCGGCCAGGTGTTGTTGAAGAATCCAGATGCCATCGCCATTCGCGATAAAGATGAGCCCGCGCGAATCGCTCCTGCCGATTGCTGTAACCCCGGTGAACTCCCGCGCGATCGTCGGATGCTGGGGGTCCGAAAAATCCATAATCCTAAGAGTTTGTGGCGTCGCCGTGGCAGGCGCGGCCGCGCTCGGCTCGGAATTTACCAGCGCGGCGGTCCCAGCGACCACTAAGAGGCTCTCGGACGCCCCACTCGAAGAATACGACACGTCGGTCAAGACGGCGGGCTTCGCGGCCTTGGTCACGTCGATCAGCGTGACGCTCTTGCCTCCGTCGTGTTCCGCATAGAGATAATAGCTACTGTAATGCTGCGTGCTCTGGAACCGCGTCACCGGCCCGCCGACCAGCGGGATGTGGCCGACCACTTGAATTTCGTCCTTGGGCGGGCTCGGAGGCGCTTTGGCGGTCTTGTCCTTGGCGTAAGCCGGAGACAAACAAACCAGCGATCCTACAAAAAACATCGAAAACAACCCGCGATACCTTTTCTGCATTGCAATCCTTCCGTATCGTTTGTAGCATCCAACCCCTGGTGTTGCGCCTTAAGATTTCCTGACGTTTTTCTGACGGGAGCGCCGGCGGATCTCCCATGAGTTCCTTGCGTCCGAAGCACGTCCGCACTCGCTTGGCCCTTTGGTACGTGGCGCTGCTGGCGACCATACTCGTGCTCTCGTGGGGTCTCGTTGGGCTCTTCCTGTTCCTGCAATTACGCAGTCAGGTAGATCACTATGCGGTCCAGGACATCGAAACGGTGGAAGGGCTCCTCTTCTTCAATTCCGCCGGCCAACTCGAATTGCGGGAGGACTACCACAATCACGAGGAATCCAAACAGGTGCTGGAATGGCTGCTCGAAGTCCGCACTCCGTCCGGTGATATTTTGTACCGTAATGAGCGCCTCGGCGGCCGATCCCTGGGCGGCGTGCCGTTCTTCGGAGAAGGTGTCGGAGGATACTCCGTGCGCTCCTTACGTCTGCAGGATGGAACCCGCGTGCGGCTGGCGAGTAGGCGTCATTCCCTCGACGGCCGTGTTCTGATTATCCGGCTGGCTTACAGCGAGGAAGCAGTTTGGGCGCGCGTGAAGGAGCTTGCCGTCTCTTCGGCGCTCGCATTGCCGTTCGTTCTGGCGATCGCCGGCTTTGTCGGCTACTGGCTCGCACGTCGCGCGCTGGCGCCCGTGGAACGGATGACGCAGCGGGCCGAGCACATCACAGCAGGGCTCCTCCATGAACGTCTCCCCGCCGGATCGGCCGACGATGAGCTCGGACACCTGGCGCGGGTGTTCAACGACTTGCTCTCCCGCCTGGAGCATTCCTTTGAGCAGTTGCGCCGATTCACCTCCGACGCGTCGCATGAGTTGCGCACCCCGCTCACCTTGATCCGTAGCGTCGGCGAAGTTGCGTTGCAGAAAAGCGGCACCATCGAGGAGTATCGCGACACCATTGGGAGCATGCTCGAAGAAGTGAATCATCTTACTTCGCTGATCGAAAATCTCCTGACCATCGCACGCGCGGACGCCGGCCAGATCCCGCTTCACCGTTCGGTCTTCGGTGCGGCGGAGCTCGCTCGGGAAGCCGGTGGACTGCTGGAAGTCCTGATCGACGATAAGCGCCAAGCGCTGCGGATCGAAGGAGACGAACGGGTGAGCCTGGAAGGAGATCGCCTTTTGTTGCGGCAAGCGCTGGTCAACATTATCCACAATGCCGTCAAGTACACCCCCGCAGGAGGCGCGATCTCCGTCCGCGTGGCCCGTGAAATGGACGATCGCGTTCGCCTTGAGATTGCCGATACAGGCCCCGGAATTCCACCGGAGCACGCAGCCAAAATCTTCGACCGGTTTTATCGCGTCGATGAGGCTCGTACGGGCAATGGAAGCGGTGCGGGTCTTGGCCTTTCGATCGCCCAATGGGCGGTGCAGATGCACGGCGGCCAAATTAAACTGAAAAGCTCAACCGGCGGATGCCTGTTTCAGATCTGGCTGCCAGAAGGCGGCCGCGTGCAGCCAAAGCCGAGCCACAATAACGTGGCCTGAGGTGAATTACTGGCGGGTCTCGCGCACCACGAACCCCACCCCGCGCACCGTTTGGACCAGCTTCTTATCGAACCGCTCGTCGATCTTCCCCCGCAGCCGGGCCACATGCACGTCGATCACGTTGTCGAGTGGCGTATGCCGGCCTACTTCTTTCCAGACGTCGCGAGCCAGCATTTCGCGCGAGACAACGTGGCCCTCGTGCCGCACCAGGTATTCCAGTAGGTCAAACTCGCGGGGCGTCAGGTCGATCTCGTGCCCGCCGCGCGTCGCGATTCGTCCCATCACGTCCATCTCAAGATCCGCGACCCGCAGATGTGAGCTAAGGTCGGGTGCGCCTCTGCGGGAAAGCGCGCGGATTCGAGCCAGAAGCTCCGGAAACGCAAACGGCTTCACCAAATAGTCGTCGGCGCCCGAATCCAGTCCCAAAACTCGATCTTGCACCGTATCTCTGGCAGTCAGCATAAGCACCGGAGTCTTAAACCCACGCTGACGCATGGCCGCCAAGATCTCAACCCCGCTGCGCCCGGGAAGCGTCACATCCAGCAAGACCAGATCGAACGATTCCGTTTCGACCAGATAGAAGCCTTCTTCACCGGTGTGCGCCAGATCGACGCTGTGTTGATCCGCCTGAAGGACCTTCCTTCAAGGCCTTCGCCAGCTTCTCCTCGTCCTCAACCACCAAGATCCGCATTGGACTCTCTTCTTAGAGTTTATAGAGTACCCGGCCCAATCTGCCTACTGAAGAATTCCTGACTTTTTTCTGACGGTTCCGTCAGAGATTCTTCAGAAAGTCTTCAGTGGTGTCTTTGGCTTTTCACCGCTAAGAATGGAACTGCATGAGAAAGGAACGGAATCCGTGCTCGCTCCCGGCCCAGCGAAGAAGGTAACCATTCACCTGAATGTCGATACAATCTCGCACCGGGACTTCCTGAGCAACGAGATTCTGGCATTTCTTTTCGAGCACGGCGTCGCCGGTGCGACGGTCACGCGGCCGGAAGCTGGCTTCGGATCGCACCATCGGATGCACACCGCAGGCGGCGGAATCGATGCCGACCGCCACATGCCCATTCAGATCGAATTTATAGACGCGAAGGCCAACTTCGAAGCCTTTCTGCCCGGCCTGGAAAACCTGTTGACCGACGGAGTCATCGAAGCGCACGACACGACCATTCTAAAAGTCGCCGTGGAGGATCGGCGCGCCGAGGAGGAAACGCGCGAGGCCAGCCGCAGCGAACCACTCCGATGAGGCTTAGATGCTCGCTCTTGCGAATGTTTTTCTCGCTTGGATTAGGGATCGGCACGGTCTTTGCTCAGACGCCCGCCCCGCCTCAGGCGACCATGACTCTGGCCCAAGCGCAGGAAATCGCTGTCCGGAATCATCCCCACATCGCCTCGGCTTCTCTGACGGCACAGGCGGGCGAATCGGCGGTCAAGGAGGTCGAGGCGGCCAAATACCCCACTCTCTCCGGGAATGTGACGGGCATCGGGGCCGAACCGAATGCGGCAGTATCCGCCGGCGCGATCACCACTTCAAGCCTCTACAGCCGCGCGGCAACGGGAATTCTTGCGACGCAGCTGCTCACGGACTTCGGGCGCACCTCGAGCTTGGAGCAGAGCGCCAAGCTGCGCAACGCCTCCCAGAATCAGAACGTGACCAATGCCCGAGCCCAAGTATTGGTTTCTGTTCAACAGACTTACTATCAAGCGCTGGCTTCTGAATCGGTCCTCACAGTTGCCCAGGCGACGCTCGATCTTCGCAACGTGACCCTTCGTCAGGTCACTGCGCTGGCCCAGAGCGCCCTGCGCTCGACTCTCGACGTCAGTTTTGCGCAAGTAAATGTCTCACAAGCCGAGCTCGATTTGTTCCACGCCGAGAACGACGCGAAGGCGAGTCATGCGCGACTCTCCGCCGCCATGGGCTATGATCGCGGCCAGCCATTCACCTTGACGGATGAGGCGCTGCCGCCGCCGCTCGATCCGGACGTGGATGCATTGATTCAGCGGGCGATGCGCGAACGGCCGGATCTCGCCGCGCTTCAGCTCAATCGCGATGCGCTGGACCGGTTTGCCGATGCGGAGAAGCGTTTGCGGAATCCGACCATCACCGCCGCCGCGGTGGCCGGCGTCGCGCCGGTACACGATGACCGCTTGAGTGAAAGCTATAGCGCTGCCGGCGTCAACGTGAGCATCCCCATTCTAAACGGCGGACTGTTCAAAGCCCGGCGTCAAGAAGCCGAGTTGCACGCCGCCGCGGCGAGTAAAGACGCTCAGGAAGTGGCCCTCCAGATCGCGCGCGATGTCCGTGTTGCCTGGCTGGACGCCAACGACGCCTTCCGGCGGCTGGACGTGACCGCGCGTCTTGTCGCGGAAGCGAACGAAGCTCTGCGATTGGCCCAGGCGCGCTACGACAATGCTTTGGGCAGCATTGTCGAACTCAATCAGGCTCAGTTGAACCAAACGTCGGCGGAGATCGCAGCTGCATCGGCCAAGTACGAATATCTGAGCCGGCGTTCGGCGCTCGATTATGAAATGGGGGTACTGCGATGAGTCGCATGATACAAAAACGTGGACGATATCTTTTGATCGCGGCCGCAGTCGTATCGTTGTTGGCCGTGAGCACTTCCTGCTCCCGTAGCGGCGCCGCGGCACTAACCCAGACGGCCGTGGATGCTCCCACCGTCGCGGTGGTCAAGACAACGCGCACCGATCTCTCTAGCGATTTAATCCTGACCGCGGAATTCGCACCGTATCAGGAGATCGACGTCATGGCCAAGGTGTCTGGATATATTCGCCAGATTAACGTCGATATCGGCGATCGCGTGAAAGAAGGACAGCTTCTCGCAACTCTCGAAATTCCGGAGATGCAAGACGATCTCACCCGCGCCTCCGCGGCAATCGAGGAAGCGAACGCTGAATTGGCGACGGCGCGGGATGAGTTGCAGCGCGCCGAGTCCGCTCATGATATGACGCACTTGTCTTACTCGCGAATCCTGGATGTCTCCAAGAAGGAACCCGGATTGGTTCCGCAGCAGGAGGTGGATGAGATCCACTCGCGCGATCTGGTCGCGGAGGCGCAGGTCTCCGGAGCCAAGTCCCACATCACCGCTTGTGAACAGCGCATCCGCGTTTCTCAAGCCGAGCAATCGCATGTCAAAACCCTGTATCAATACGCCGTCATCACCGCGCCCTTCACTGGCGTCGTGACCAAGCGGTACGCCAACACCGGCTCATTGATCCAGGCAGGGACGTCTTCACAGACACAAGCGATGCCGGTGATTCGCCTCTCCGAGAACGGCCGACTCCGGCTCGCGCTGCCAGTGCCTGAATCCGCGGTTCCTCTGATTCATTTGGGTGAGCCACTAGACGTAAAAGTATCCGCGCTGAACCGAACTTTTCCGGGCGTCGTCGCTCGTTTCGCGGATAAGGTCGATGAGTCCACTCGAACCATGAAGACCGAAGTCGATGTTCAGAACCCCTCTTTGGTCCTAGTGCCAGGCATGTACGCTGAAGTCGACCTCATCACCGAGCAGCGCAAGAACGCTCTATCGGTTCCGGTGGAGGCTGTCGACGGCTCTGGAGATTCCGCCCGCGTCTTCACCGTTCAACCTTCCGGGAAGATCCAGATCGTTCCGATCCACGCCGGCATCGAGACCGCGCGAATGATCGAAGTTCGATCCGGAGATTTGAAGGCGGGCGATAGTGTTGTAGTCGGCTCCCGCTCTGGGCTCAAAGACGGCACGGCGGTTCAACCCAAGATAATCGTGCTGGCCGCGGATTCGGCGTCGAAACCGTAGGAGCTTCATGTCGCGATTCGCCATCAATACCCCGTATCTCATCCTGGTTGTTTGCCTGATCGTCGCGATCCTCGGCGGAGTCAGCGTTTATCAGATGCCCGTGGACATGTTCCCGGCAATGAACATTCCGGTGGTTGTGGTGGCCACCTTTTACCCGGGAATGCCGCCGGAGCAAATCGAGGGCGACATTACCTACCACCTCGAGCGTTTCTTTACGTTCGCTAGCGGCATCGACCATATCGAATCGCGCTCGCTGAACGGCGTGAGTATCATCCGCGTGTATTTTCAATCCAACACGAATGCGGACATTGACGCGGCCACCATCGCGAATCTGGCCGTCTCGGATATGAAAGACTTGCCGCCCGGCACACTGCCGCCTGTGGTTCTCAAGTCCGATGCTTCGAGCCTTCCCGTTTGCCTGGTCACCATGAACGGCGAAGGAATGACGGATGGCGATTTGAAAGACATCGCGCAGAACTTCGTTCGCAATCAACTCGCAAGCGTTCCCGGCGCGTCCATTCCACAGCCGTTTGGCGGGCCCTGGCGTCAAATCCAGTTCTACGTCGATCCGTTCAAGCTCGAAGCCCGGCAGATCAGTCCCATGGACGTAGTCCGGTCGCTCAGCCAGGCGAACGTCATTCTTCCCGCAGGCGACGTGCAGATCGGAAATCTCGACTACAACATCTATTCGAACGCTCAGTTCAATCTAAAGGACGCCAGCCAGTATCCGGTCAAGATGAACGGCGACAATCCGGTGGTGATGTCCGATATCGGACAGCTCAAAGACGCCCACGCTCTTCAGTACAACGTGGTTCACGTAAATGGACAAAGGTCGGTTTACCTCCCCGTAATGAAGCAGGGCGGCGATTCGAACACCATCGCCGTCGTCGACGGCGTCCGCAAGATCGCGTCTCGTCTGGTGGATGTTCCTCCGGCCATGAAAACGGGTGTGGTGTTCGATCAGTCGCGCTTCGTCCGCACGGCGATCGAAACGCTGCTGCACGAAGGTGGCATCGGCCTCTTCCTCACTTGCGTGATGATTCTGATGTTCCTGGGCAGTTTGCGAGCCACCGTTGCGGTCTTCTTCTCCATTCCGTTGTCGGTATGCGCGACCTTCTTCGTCCTGCAACTGGGCGGATCTTCCATAAACAGCATGGTGCTGGGCGGGCTCGCGCTGGCGTTGTCGCGCCTGATCGACAATTCCGTCGTCGTTCTCGAAAACATCTTCCGTCATATTGAATTGGGAGAACCTCCGCTAGTCGCCGCCGAAACGGGCGGAAAGGAAGTTGCCCTTCCCGTTCTCGCGTCTACGCTGACCAGCGCCGTGGTTTTCTTCCCCGTAACGCTGCTGACCGGCGTCAGCAAGTTTCTCTTTTCGGCGATGGCCCTGTCCGTGGTGGTTTCGCTCTTCGCTTCTTACATCGTCGCCATGACGGTTGTGCCGCTATTCTGCGCTCGCTTTCTTAAAGTCCACGCGCCGGCATCGAGCCGCGAGAAAATCAATTGGGGCGCGCGCTTCAACTCGGCGTTCAACGGCGGGTTTAATCGAATGTTGGGCGCGTACGAAGCTGTGGTCCAGCGCGTTCTTCGCATCCCGGCCACGGTCCTGGTGCTTTTCTTCCTGGCTTTTGCAGTCAGTCTGCTTCTCTACAACCGACTCGGTTTCTCCTACTTCCCACAAACGGACGCCGGTCAGTTCGTAATCACCTTGAAAGCTCCGTCGGGAACGAAGTTGACCGTGACCGAGCAGGAAGTCGCTCGTCTTGAGAGTCTGATCAAGGAGATCGTCCGCCCGGACGACCTTGGCATCATCGTGGACAACATCGGCGTAGATAACGGCTTCTCTGCCGTTTACACATCGAACGCGGCGATGCATACCGGCTTCGTTCAAGTAGGCTTGCAGTCCGATCATCGCATCGGCATTTACGACTACATCCACCGGATCAAGAAGCGTATCGCCCGGGAGATGCCGGAAATCACCCCCTTCTTCTCCACCGGAAGCTTGGTCGATGCCGTCGTCAGCATGGGCGCGCCGGCCCCGATCGACGTGCAGGTGAGTGGAGCAAACCTGGACGCCGACAATAAAGTCGTTCAGGATATCGCCGCCAAGTTGCGGTTGTCGCCCGAGATCGCCGACGTTTTCATGCCCCAGGATCTTGACTATCCTTCTCTCCGCGTCGATGTCGACCGCCTGCACGCCGCAAAGCTCGGACTGACGGAGAGGGAAGTCTTGACCAACGTCATTACCTCGCTCACTTCCAACCAGATGATCGCTCCGAATCTGTGGATCGATCCGCGCAATGGGAATAATTACTTCTTGACGGTTCAATATCCGGAGGCGCAGATTCGCTCAATTCAAGATCTGCGCTCCATCCCGCTTCACGCCGATGGCGCGGCTGAGCCAACGCGCCTGGATATGATCGCCAACATCGAACGCATCCAGGCGCCGACCGAGGTGGATCATTATCAGATCCGCCGCAAGCTCGATATCTATGCGCGCCCAGCCACTGAGAATCTGGGCGCAGCCGCGGACTACGTCCGTGACGTGATCGCGCACGAAGAAATTCCGTCCAATGTGAGCGTAGCCGTACGAGGCAGCGCCGAGGCCATGAACGCGTCATTCAAGAGCTTTGCAGTCGGTCTCACGCTATCCGTGGTGTTGCTGTACTTGATTCTTGTCGCCCAGTTTCGATCCTTCATCGATCCTTTCATCATCTTGTTGGCGCTCCCTCCCGGCATTTCCGGCGTCTTGCTGCTACTCGTCCTCACCGGAACGACCCTGAACGTCATGTCCTTGATGGGGGTTGTGATGCTGGCCGGAATCGCGATGTCCAACAGCATTCTGATCGTGGAATTCGCGCATCACCTCAAGATGGAAGGCAGAGCGGTCGGCGAGGCAGTCATCGAATCCTGCCGTGTTCGTTTGCGGCCGATTTTGATGACCTCTCTCGCCACCATCATCGGGCTGCTGCCGATGGCGATGAAGCTGGGCGAGGGCAGTGAATCCTACGCGCCTCTGGCTCGCGCGCTGATCGGCGGGCTGCTGGTGTCGGTGATCCTCACCGTCTTCCTAGTTCCAGCCGGTTTTTTTCTGGCGTACCGCAACCACTAGACCAGCCCCGCCCGCACCAGCAGCGCGTTAGGATCCGGATCGCGGCCCATGAAGGAGCGGTACAACTCCGCCGGATCTTCGCTGTCGCCGCGGGCCAGGATCTTGTCGCGATACTCGCGGCCGGTGGAGGCGCTGAACACGCCCTCCTTCTTGAATCGCGTGAACGCATCGGCGTCCAGCACCTCGGCCCACTTGTAGGAATAGTAGCCGGCGCCGTAGCCCACCGGGCTCGAAAATAGATGCGTGAAGCTGGCCAGCATGGCGTGCTCCGGCGGAAACGGCGCGGGCGAAAATTGTTGCAACACCGCCCGCGACCACGCGATGACGTCGCCGGTTCCGTCCCATTCGCGGTGCAGCGCGAGATCGACATAGCCGAAGCCCAACTGCCGCATCTGCGTATTGGCGGCCCGGAAGGTGCGCGCCCGCCGCATCTTTTGAAATAGATCCTCGGGGATGCTCGCGCCGGTCTCCCAATGCCGCGCGAACAGGTCCAGCGACTCGCGCTCCCAGCACCAGTTTTCCATGATCTGCGAAGGCAGCTCGACAAAATCCCAGGCGACGCTGGTTCCGGCCAGGCTGCGGACCTCCACTCGGCTCAGCAAATGATGCAGCAGGTGGCCGAATTCGTGAAAGATCGTCTCCACTTCGCGGTGCGTGAGCAGCGCCGGCTTGCCGTCAACGGGCGGCGTGAGATTGCCGCAGATCAGCCCCAGATGCGGCTTCGACTCGGCCGGGTTTCCAGTGATCAGCGCGTCCATCCACGCGCCGCCGCGCTTGTTTTCCCGCGGAAACCAGTCGGCGTAGAATGAACCCAGATAAGCATCGGACGCCCGGTCGTGCACCGCATACGTGCGCACGTGCGAATCCCACACCGGGACTCCCGATTCCTCCGTGACGCGGATACCCAGCACGCGGCCGAAGATGTCGAACATTCCGTTGACCACATGTTCCAGCGGAAAATACGGGCGCAGAGCTTCCTCGTCGAAATCGTAGAGCTTGGCGCGCTGCTTCTCCGCCCAATACCCGACATCCCAGGGCTGCAACGCCATGCCGGCGAACGCTTCCAGTTCCCGATTCTCCTCGCGAAAGCGAGGTTCCGTCTTGCGCCGTAGATCGTGCAGAAAGCTCTGCGCGCGCGCGCCCGTATGCGCCATGCGATCGTCCAAAACGAAGTCGGAGAAATCGCGGAATCCCAGGAGCTGAGCCTTCTCCTTGCGCAGGGCAAGGATCTTGGCCAGCAGTGGAGCATTATCCTGCGCCGCGCCGCCGGGGCCTTCCGCGGTCGCGCGCGTGCTGAAGACGCGGTACATCTCCTCGCGGATCGCCCGATCGTCGAGGTAGGTCATCACCGCGGCGTAGCTGGGCGCTTGCAGCGTGAAGCGCCAGCCGGAGCGGCCCTTCGATCCGGCCGAAGCCCGCGCGGCGGCGACAGCGGCCGGAGGCAGACCCTTAAGCTGCGCCTCGTCTTCGATCGTCAGATCGTACGCGTTGGTCGAATCCAGAACATGCTCCGAAAATTTCGTGGTGGCCTCGGCCAGCGCCACGTCGATCTCCTGCAATCGGGCCTTGCCGGGGGCGTCGAGCTCCGCGCCATGACGCTTGAAGCTGTCGATCGTCTTGGTCAAATAGCGCTTCATCGTGCCCGTGAGCGCGCGGGCTTCGTCCGTCGCCGCGTAGCGCTGGATCGCCTTCCACAGACCCTCGTTCAGAGGAAGACTGGAATAGAACGCGCTGACCTTGGGTTCGATGGCGTTATGGGCGGCGCGCAGCTCGGGCGTCGTGGCGACGCCCTCCAGATGCCGGATCACGCTCATCGTGTAGTCCAGCTTTTCGGTTAGCGTGTCCAGCGCGCGCAGCGGATGGTCGGACGCAATCGTGGCCTCCAGCCGCGCGTTCGCATCGGCAAGCAGTTGGTCGATGGCGGGCTCGACGTCGGAGCCCTCGATCTTGTCGAAGGGGACGCGGAATTGAATATCCAGGAGTGGATTCATAGCCGAAATTTCAGGCTAGCAGACGGCACGGTAGTGGGTGGGTTTGAACGCGCAGGCAGGCAATCCTAAACAGGAGGCGCCTCCCGAGTCGCCGACGGGACCAAATGAATTGACTGAGTTTTACAGCAGAGTCTTGCAACGCCACCGATTCGCGGAACGCTCCGCGCGGATTTGGGTCTTCGAGAAGGTGTCGGTTCAGGCTGTCCGGTTCCCCAAAAGCTTCTTGATGGATTCGGCGATGAAGGAGCCTTTTTGCAGGTTGTAAGCGGCCCGGCTTCCGGGAGCGGCGGCCTCAGCGCGCTTTTTTTCCTGCGCATAGGACTCGCGTAAACTGGCGTCGCGCCGCAACGCGTCGCGGAAGGCAAGGCTGCCGCGCCACGACTCCCCTTGGTACTCCACTACATGCACCAAATGGGTGCGCTCCGTCCGGTCGCGCCCGCGCCCGAAAATGTAATGCCCTGGAACACCCGCACCTTCGGCGTAGTCGTAGCCCAGAGCCTCCAGCGCAGGTTTGCATCCTTCCCACTCAGAGAGCGGTGAGATTCCGACCATGATGTCCAGTATCGGCTTCGCACAGAGCCCCGGCACTCCGGTCGACCCGTAGTGCTCGATGCCCTTTGCAGCCGGCCCGAGCGCCTTCGCAAGACGCACCTTTTCGTCTTCGAACGCAGCAGGCCAGAGCGGGTCATAGGCAACCAGCAGGTTGAGATTGGCCTTGAGGCCGAGATTTGCTGTTCTGCGCACGCCCTCTGCCTCACAGGTTACTTCGTTTCAGCTTCACGCGGCTCTGCCGGACCTGGCGGCCCGTGGAGTTGCCGCTGCTGCTCACGGCTAAGCGCCTACGAGGAAACGGAAAATAGCCAAGGCGTATGCCGTTGGATTGATCGGCGCCGGTGTTTCGCCGTCGATGGTACCAATGTCCGAGTGACTCGCGCAAAACGGCGTTGTGAACCGCGATCCGTTGCCGGCCACGGCGACCGGTACGGAGGCGGGGGGGCGCGGCAGTCTGCTAATGAGATCGCGACTTTCGGGGGGTAGACCGACCTGGAACAGCGTTCGGCTCGAAGCCCGAGTCTTTTCCTCGGCTCGCGCTTTGGCCGCCGCACGGAGTGCTGCTCGGCGACGCGACAGCAGGCCTTCCGCATCGGGAACTGCAAGAACAACCTTTTCCATGTGCTCGCAAATGTTCCCTTCGCCGCTTGCGGCGCGCAACTCAGAAAGAAACGGATGGATCTTGCTGAAGGTCGCAAAAATCTCTCCATGCGCCGCCCTAAAAGCGTCACCACCATGCGGAATGCCGAGTTCCTTGGACCACTCACTGTAGCGATCAATTCCGCAAACGTCTCCGGATTGAACTCCAGCAAGAACCAATTGCGAGCTTCACGAAGTACGGCTCCGCGGCGGAGATCGCATAGTTGGAGGTTCAAGTGCGCGCTCTCAAAGGGCGTAGGCATAATCAAATATCATAACTATCGAAGCAGGAGACTGGTCTCGGCATGGGTCACACATCAGAATTCGTTTTGCGAGCTTTTTTTATCGGCGTCGGGGCCACGATCGTAATGGATCTTTGGGCACTCTTGCTGAAGCAGCTTGGAATTCCATCGCTGAACTTCGCCTTCCTCGGTCGCTGGATCGGTCATCTCCCCCACGGTCAATGGATTCATAAGAGCATAGCCAAAGCGGCGCCCATGAAAGGTGAGTTGTGGATGGGATGGTTTGCTCACTATTCAATTGGAGTCACCTTCGCGGCACTCTTACTCGCCGTGTACGGATTGGAGTGGGCACGAAAGCCGACTTTGCTCCCTGCACTCATCATAGGAATCGTAACGGCTATTGCGCCACTATTCATTCTGCAACCGGCACTTGGTGCAGGAATCGCTTCTTCTAAAACTCCAAAGCCGGTCTTCAATTGCATCAAAAGCCTAACTACGCACACCGTCTTTGGACTTGGTTTATACCTGGCGGCCCTCGCGACAGCCACGCTAATTCCGCCCCAGCACGCGTATGTTTACCGGCGCCTGGTGCTCGTCCGCACCAGCATCGCCACCGCCACTCCAACCAGCGCCAGCGCCGCGGGCCCGCCCTCCCACACCAGAAATCGGTTGTCGCGGAGGCCGTAGAGCTGCATCGCCGCAGTGATCAGGAACAGCCCGCCAACACCACGCATAAGCAACCCAGGCGCGCGCAGGAAGTACGTCGAAAGCAGGGCGAGCGTCAGCGCGGCCAGCGCCCAAGTCGCAAAGCTGGCGCTGCGAATCGCCCCGATCATCGGCGCTGTGGTTTCGTACAGAGGCACGTCGAGAATCCGCAGCACGGCCAGGTTCTCGACCGCGTTGAACGCAGCCGTCGCCAGCGCGCAGATCGTCGCCGCCGGACCCACCATGCGCCCGATGCCTCCGGCTCGCATCAGCAGCAACGCCAGCGTCAGAAAGAGCGCGGTGTACGCGCCGATGAAAACGAAGCCGATGCGCTGCTTGATGCGCATCACTTCACGGTCCGGACTGGGGGCATTGCCCAGCACCCAATCGACATCCGTGATGCTTCGCGCCGCCTGAATTGCGATCACCGGATCGTCGATGCCGCGCACCGGCAAGGATGCGTTGCTGAACGACGGTTTGCCCACCAGCAGCGCCGCGATAGCCAGACACAGCACCGCCAGCGCGCCAGCCAATCGCTCGGCGTTAACGAGTTTAACCAATGAGTCGCGCGGCATCGCGAGCGAAATAGGTCAGGATAATGCCGGCTCCGGCGCGGTGAATGGACGTGAGCGTTTCCATCATGGCCCGCTCATATTCCAGCCATCCGCGCTCCACCGCGGCCATCAGCATGCTGAATTCGCCGGAAACCTGGTAAGCCGCGATGGGCACCGGAAAGCGATCGCGCGCCTGGCGGATCAGGTCGAGATAAGGCATCGCCGGCTTGACCATCAGCATGTCCGCGCCTTCCTCGAAATCGAGCTCCATTTCGTGCATGGCCTCCCGGCCGTTGGCCGGGTCCATCTGATATGTCCGGCGGTCGCCGAACTGCGGCGTCGATTCCGCGGCTTCGCGGAAGGGCCCATAGAAGGCGGAAGCAAACTTCGCCGCATACGCCAGGATCGCTGTTTTCTGAAAGCCGCTCTTATCGAGCGCGGCGCGAATCGCAGCCACGCGCCCGTCCATCATGTCCGAGGGCGCGACTATATCGGCGCCGGCGCGCGCGTGGGAGACAGAGGAGGCCGCCAGCCACTCCAGCGTAGTGTCATTGTCCACGTTGCCGTCCACGTCTCCTTCGATCACCTTGCCGCAATGCCCGTGACTGGTGTACTCGCAGTTGCAGACGTCGGTGATCAGCAGCAGCTTGGGAAACGCGCGCCTCAGCGCCCGCAGAGCCCGCTGCACGATTCCGTCTTCGGCATACGCGCCCGACGCGGCGTCGTCCTTGACGTCGGGAATGCCGAACAGAATCACCCCGCCGATCCCTAACGCATGCGCGCCTTCACATTCCTTCACCAGCTGGTCGATAGAGAGTTGGAAGTTCCCCGGCATGGAGCTGATGGGTTTGCGGACGCCTTCGCCCGGCACGACGAACAGCGGAAGAATGAATTGAGAAGGATGGAGGCGGCTTTCGCGAACCAGGCGGCGCATGGGTTCGGAGACACGCAGGCGGCGCTTTCGATGAATCGGGAACGGCATCTGGATTCGATTGTAGCGCTGCCTAAGGTGTTGGTCCGCGAGAGAATTGGTCCCTCACATGCATTCCCTGGATTCATAATGAGGTTGGAGGAACAGAATCAGGTATTTAGCGGAGCCGGTCGGAAATATTTCCCGGTTGGAACCGGGTATATTCTACCGGTGCCGCGACAGAAACCCGTGGTTGCTCCCGCGGGCTCGGCTCTCCGGGCTAGGCTCTCTCAAGCGCTCGTTTGTTGTGCGCAGCCGGCCCGGAGACCGCTTAAAGGCCGGACGGTTCCGGCTCAGCCCTTCGAGGGAGCATCCACTGACGGTACAATATTAGTTGAATATGTTTTGGGCGGTCCATCCGCCCGGCCGGCGCGGCTCCGAGCCCCGGCGTCAAACCAAAGAACTCTATGTGGGAGCAAACGCAGTCGAAATCTAAAAAAAATCGTAGGAGAAGAGGTTATATGAAACATCTGTTGATTGCTGGTGGAATGGTGCTGACCGTATTCAGTGCGGGTTGCGCAACCAAGAAGTATGTCGCGCAAACCGTGGCGCCCGTGGAAACCCACGTGACGGCCGTGGAAACCAAGAACGACGCCAAGAACGCCGATCAGGACAAGATCATCGATGGCCAAGGCCAGCAGATCAAGGATCTGGATCGGAGCTTGTCGCAGACAAAGGAGAAGCTGACCGACACCGATGCCAAGGCCGTTTCGGCCGGGCAAGCGGCGGCGCAGGCCAACCAGGCGGCTCAGGAAGCCAATCAGGCGGCCGGCCGGGCGCAGACCTCCGCCGATGGCGCGAAGACCTTCGCTGACCAGGGCCTGACCCGGCTGGAGCGCACCATCGATGCCTCGAACAAGTTCCAGATGGTGAAATCCTCCACCGTGTTGTTCGGCGTGAATGAGTCCAAGCTCACCGCCGACGGCAAGAAGGAGCTGGACGACTTCGCCAAGCAGGCAGACGGCTTGCAGCGTTTCGTGATCGAGGTCCAGGGCTTCACCGATAAGACCGGTCCGCCCACTCTCAACGAAACGCTGAGTCAGGCGCGCGCAGAAGAAGTAGCCCGGTATCTGGCCAATGAGCACAAGATTCCGGTGCGCGCCATTGCCACTCTGGGCTCCGGCTACGCGCAGCCGGTCGCCGACGATAAGACCCGCGAGGGCCGCAAGCAGAATCGTCGAGTGGAAGTTCGCTTGTTCGTGCCGGAAGCCGGTTCGGGTCCGGTCGCACAAGCCCAACAGTAAACGGGGCCAGTAAGCGCTCCGCTCAGGTTAGGCCGCTGGACCCTCCGACCCGGCGGCCTATCAAGGCAGGCGATCGAGAAGATCTTTCGCGAGACTATCTGCATGCTTCGCGAGGCTGACCGCGGTCACCAGATCCTCTACCCTCGCCTGCTTTGCTTGCGTTTGGAAGTCCCGGATTTGCGCCACCCTGTTTCGCTGCTCCGCTGTTAGATTCTTCTTCGCGAACGTATCCAGCGCTCTTTGCACCCTCTCCAACATCTCATCCAGGATTTTGTTGTTTTCGCGTAACTGCTCCGGCGTAAATATCTGCGCGATTCTTGGAGTCGCGGGTGGTTCAACCGCGGCCGGCGGAGTCGCCGCGGGCTTCACGGGTTGGGGACGGCGGGCCGCGGGCGGCGCGGGCGGCGGCGGAGGAAGCTCAGTGATTCCAGTGCCGATCACCACCGGCGCATTCTCAGAACCCACCGCGGCCACTACCACTAAGTCCGGAGGTTCCAGAACCGGCGGCAGATTCATGTTTATGGGTTTCGCACGCTGCACCGGGGGAGGAATGAAAACCCGAGCCCGGGGCTTCTTTTGAAACAGGCATCCGGTGCTGAATAGCGCGAGAGCGAGCACTGCCGCGCAGGCCCAGGAGCCAGCGCCCCTAGACCGTTCGATTGGGATGGCGCACGCGGTTTCAAACATGCCGGATTGCAGCCGGAAACTGAAGGCGGAACGTGGTGCCGTGGCCTTCAGCGCTCTCAAATTCGATAGTACCATTATGCAACTGGACGGCACGATATGTCATCGCCAGCCCGATTCCCGAGCCCTTCCCCTTGGTGGTGAAGTAAAGCTGGAACACCTTGTTGCGCATCGCGGGAGGAATCCCCGGGCCGGAATCGGAAACCTCCAGCGTGACCGCGCCGTTGTTGCAAGCGGTCTTCAGGTGCAGACTCCCGCCTTCCTTCATCGCCTCGATGGCGTTGGTCACCAGATTCAGCACCGCCTGCTTGATTAAGTCCGCGTCGCCGCGCAAGGGGACCGGTCCGGAGGGCGATTCCACATCCAGAGCCACGTGCGCCAGTTGCGCCGGAGGCGTCATCAGATCGGCCACCTCGCGGGTCAGCTCCGCCAGGTCCACGTCCTCGAAATGCACTTCCACGGGACGAGAGAAATCCAGAAAGGTTTTTACTACCCGATCCAGACGCTGCACCTCCTTCGATAGAACCTCGATATCCTTGATCAGTTCTTCTTCTCCAGACTCGCCCAGCTTAGCGCGCAAAAAGTCCAGGCGCAGTGAGATGGCGTTGAGCGGATTCTTGATTTCGTGCGCGACCCCGCCGGTAAGCCGGCTGATGGCGGCCAGGCGTGAGGCGACGTCCAATTGCGAGGCGAGACGCTCCAGCAGTTGATCCACGTCGTGGCGCAGCTCAGTGGCGTCCTCGCGCGCGCCGCGGAACTTCTGGCCCAGCAGGTTCAGCTTGCTTTCGAGGACCACGAACTCCTTGGCCGCTCCGGTTTCGGTTGGCTCGCCGCCGTAGTTGCCCTGAACGATGCGGTCGATGGTCTGATCGATGCGCTTTAGCGGACGCAGGGCCAGGTTGGTGGCCGCCAAAGTGATCACCAGCGCCACCAGCAGCGATCCGCCGGAGACCGCGGCAAGCCCTCGCACCTGGTCCAGCAGCGGCTCGCGCAGCAGCGCCGTGGAGGTGACCACCTGAATGGAGAGGAGCTTGTTTTGGTCCTGTCCTTCGCCTAAGGGCACCACCACCTGATAATCCGGGCTGCCCCTTCGTATCAAGTCCCGCAGACGCGACATCGCCGAGCCCTTGGTCCATTGGGCAAAGTCTCGAAACTGAGTGATGTTTGCGCCAACCCGCCGCTCGCTCGAAGAGGCCAGAATCTGCCCGTCATCGCCGGCTACGTTGATCTCGATCAGGGAGGATGACAGACCCATCTTCTTCTCCAGCATGGTGGCGATGTCGCGATCGTTGGAGACGATGTAGTAGGACAGCTCTTTCGCGCTGACCAGTCTCCCGAAGGTAGGGTAGTCCGCGGCGTGCCGCGTGATGTGGTCCACGATAAAGGAGCTGACCTCCTGGCTGGCGCGCTGGCTGCGATCAAATGCGTCTTCCGAGAGTGTGTTGACCAGGGTCTCGAGGTGGAGTACGGAGAGCGCGACGGCCACCAACGCCACAAGCATGACGGTCAGCAGAACCAGGCGGACGCGCAGCGACATTGAAGATTTTCCGATCAGTCGGCGGTGGCTCCCTGGGCGCCGTATTCCTTGAGTTTGTTGAACAGCGTCTTCTGGCTGATGCCTAGAATCTCGGCGGCGCGGGTTTTGTTGTTCTTGGTGTGATCGAGGGTCAGCTCGATCAAGGCGCGCTCGGCCTGTTCGATGGTGAAGCCGACGGGAATCTGCAATTCGCCTCCGGTGGGCGCGGGGCGTGCCACGGGAGCGCCGCCGAAGCCGGGAGCCAGGTGCCCCACTTCCAGCGTGCCTTCGCCGGAAAGGATGACGGCCCGCTCCAGAACGTTGCGCAGTTCGCGGACGTTGCCGAACCAGGGGTGGGCCTGGAGGCGCTCCATCAACGCGGGCGATACGTCAGTCACCTTGGTGCCGTGCTTGCGGTTCAGATCCTCGAGTAACGCCTGAACCAGCACCGGCAGATCCTCCAGATGATCCCGCAACGGCGGAAGCGGGATCGGAAACACGTTCAGACGGTAAAACAAATCTTCGCGGAATTTCCCTTCCTTGATGGCCGCATCGAGCGGCGCGTTGGTGGAGGCGAGAACGCGCACGTCGAGTTGAATCTCGGTTTTCCCGCCGAGGCGCCGCACGCGGCCGTCCTCCAGCACGCGCAGGAGCTTGGCTTGCGTCGCCTGTGGCATATCGCCGATTTCATCCAGCAACACGGTTCCGTTCTGCGCCAGCTCAAAACAGCCGGCTCGACGGTCCACCGCGCCGGTGAAGGCGCCTTTTTCGTGGCCGAACAGTTCGCTTTCCATGAGCGTGTCGGGCATGGCGGCGCAGTTGATGGCCACAAAGGGGCCGGCGCGCCGCGGGCTGAGATCGTGGATGGCTCGCGCGGCAAGCTCCTTACCCGTGCCGCTTTCGCCGGTAATCAGCACGGCCGCGCGGCTGGGCGCCACCTGTTGGATCAGTGCGAAAACTTCCCGCATCTTGCCCGACGCGCCCACCATCTGGCCCATCAAGCCGCGGTTGCTCAACTGGCGTTCCAGGCGCTGCGCGTGCTCGGCCAAACTTCCCTGTTCCACCGCGCGCGCCAATAACAGCCGCAACGCCGGCGCCTGCGACTGGCCTCCCTTTTCGAGGAACCAGAAAGCGCCCAGGTCGTGAACCATGTTCACGGCCATCTCTAAACCTCCGTGCGCGGTGAGCACGATGGCTTGCGGGCCGCTGCCGCTGGACTTGAGCCGGCGCAGCAGCTCCTCGCCGTCCATGCGCGGCATCTTGATGTCGGTAACCACCACTTGCGCCGGAAACGTTTCCAGTTTCTCGAGCGCTTCCTGTCCGTCGGCCGCAGTCTCGACGCTGTAGCCCCATAGCGCGATCATGCCGGCCAGCGCGCTGCGCTGCGCTTCTTCGTCGTCGACCACCAGTACTCGCGGGCGTTCTGGTTCCATTCCATCTTATTGTGACAGCCCGCCGGGCCGTCGTGCGCGCCCTGCATCATGTTATGATTCTGGCGATGGAAGTCAGGCAGTCGCTCAAGGCGGTGAAAGCCGCATACCTGCTGTGCCTGCTGCTGGAGCTCGTTCTGGTCGGGCTGTGGTGGTACTTCAAACCCGACGTGACGTTTTGGGCTGTGGGTCCCATCCCCTTCGTTCTGGCTTTGTTCGTGGTCATTCGCCACATCCAGCGGCGCATGACCAAAATCACTATTTCGACCGATCGTCTGCATTATGAATCCGGCTTGGCCTCCAAGTCGACGCGAACGGTGGAGTTGGTCAAGGTGCAGGACGTGCGCGTCAACCAATCCCTGGTGCAGCGGATTTTCAATATCGGCGACCTGTCGCTGGAGACTGCGGGAAGCTCCAGCCGCATCGTGATGCTCTCCATCGACAACCCACAGCAAGTGGCCAATCACATCCTGGATATGGCCCGGGCGGCGGGGAAGGCGGGCGGCAACACGGGGATCAGCCCAGCGAACAACCCAGGGATCGCTCCGACGCAACCGTAAGTGATATATCGAGAAAAACGATTGCGCGAGGCCATTGCATGAATCCAGTGCACGAATTGGGGCCCCCGAGCGTCTGAAGTAACAGTGAAGCTCCGTTTCCTCTGCCTGCTCCCGCTTGCCGCCGCGGCTTTCGCCGGAGAATCCGCTGTGCTCACCAGTGGGTTGAGACTCCATGTGGACCGTCACGAGGAATTGGGCGCTATGGTCAAGCTCTACCGCGGGGAGGGCGTAACCGAGATCCCGCTATCAATGATCACGGCCTTCGAACCCGACGAGGCGACGCCTCCGGCGCCTTTGCTAGCCGCGTCCGCTCAGCTCCGGCCTCCGGCGGCAGCTCCGCAAGCGTCCCCTCAACCGCCGCCGCCGGTGGTACTGCCGGCTCCGGTCACAGATCCAAGAATGCTGGTGCGGGCCGCGGCGGCGCGCGCTGGGCTCCCGGCAGCTTTTGTCGAGAGCGTGGCCAAGACCGAATCGGGCTTCGATCCGGCGGCGGTTTCACCCAAGGGCGCGATCGGCGTGATGCAGCTGATGCCCTCCACGGCGAAAGCCATGGGCGCCGATCCCAACGATCCGGAGCAGAATATCGACGCGGGTGCAAGGCTGCTGCGCGAGCTGCTGCTCAAATATAACGGCGACGTGGTGAAGGCTCTGGCGGCGTACAACGCGGGCGAGCCGGCGGTGGATCACTACCAAGGCGTTCCTCCGTATCCTGAAACGCAACATTACGTCAACACGGTTGTGAACACCTATCTGAAAAACGGGCAGTAGTTCGTCAAGCATTGGGCGCCTGCTAACATCGGATTTAATGGCCTCTCCGCAAGAACCGCCCAAACCCCTGATCCCTGGCGTACAGTATCTGGTCGCAGTCGGCTCCGGCAAAGGAGGGGTGGGCAAGACCACGGTTGCGGTCAACCTGGCGCTGGCGCTGACGAAACTCGGGCGGCGCGTGGGCCTGCTCGACGCCGACGTCTACGGACCCAACGTGCCTCTGATGATGGGCACTCGGGAGACGCCAATGGGACACGCCGAGAGCATTCGACCCATCGAGAAGTTCGGCGTGAAGCTGATGTCGATGGGATTCCTGAATCCCGGCGACAAGCCGCTGATCTGGCGCGGCCCGATGCTGCACAGCGTGATCCAACAATTCCTGCGCAAAGTGATTTGGGGTGAGCTGGATTATTTGCTGATCGATCTGCCTCCGGGCACCGGCGACGTGGCGCTGTCGCTGATTCAGAGCGCGCCGCTTTCGGGCGCGGTGGTGGTGACCACTCCGTCCGACGTTTCGCTCGAAGACGCGCGCAAGGCCGTCAACATGTTCTCTCAGGTGCGCGTGCCGATCTTGGGGATGGTGGAAAACATGAGCTATCTGATCGCGCCCGGCAGCGGCGAGCGCATCGACGTGTTCGGCCACGGCGGCGGTAAGCGCACGGCGGAGCAGATGGGCATCGCGTTCCTGGGCGAGCTGGCGCTGGACCCGGAGGTTCGCATCGGCGGCGACAGCGGCGAGCCGGTAACGACCCGTGCGATTGACGATGCGCACGCGGCTCCGTTTATCGAGCTGGCTCGGAGGGTAGAGGAAAGCTGCCGCCAGGCGCAGAAGGCGGGGCCGACGGTGACGGTGGAGGATTAGAGGCGCATGGCAGAAGCCGCTCGCAGGCCGGAGGCCTGCGCCACTACATCCTCAGCCAGGTCGCGGCTGTTTTGGTCCACTCCAGCAGGAAGATCTTGCGCGCTTCGCGGTCGCGCCACCAGCCATCGGGGGTGAAATATTGGTCCGGTGCGGCGACGACGATGAACGTCAGATCGGGGGCGGCGGCGCGGAAGAGGGTCCCGGCGCGGCGGGTGTGATACAGGCTGGTGACCAGCAGGACCCGGTGCGCACCCAGAGTGCGAAGCTCCTCCGCGGCGGCTGCGGCTTCCTCGCGCGTGGAGTGGGCATCGTTGGGGAAGGGCACGAACTCGCTCTCGGGATAACCGGCTTTGACGGCGAAGGGGATCGCGAGATCGCACTCGTGGTAGCCGTAGGTGCCCGCGGGGCCGCTGACAACCACGTGTGGCGCATAGCCTTGGCGAACCAGCTCCGCGCCCTTTAGAATCCTGTTTCCGGTGGCATCGCCGGCGAGCACGAAGACGAGGTCGGCTTTCTCAGGCGGGCTGGATTGATCGAGGTATGCGCCCAAGGCAGTGAGGATCGGCGCGTGAAATGCGACTGCAAGAAAGATTGCGAGCGGAATCGCGGCTGCGGCAACAGCGGCGAAACGCCGCGAGCGATTACTCTTCGTCGGCGTCGCGGCGCTCCAGATGGCCGACGGATTTCAGACGCTGGAACATGCGCTCGACCTCTTCCTCGTCATCCGGCCGCAGCAGGGGATAGCGGGGAGGGGCGATCTGCAGGGGCGCGGCCGAGGGCGGCTCACCCCAGAACTGGCGGTAGGGCACGCCGTCAAGCAGGGCTGCGCGGGAATGGCGGCGCAGATGGCGCAGCAGGCTGGCGGAAGAATCGAAATCGCCGGGATGAATCAGCAGCACGCGGCGCTCTCCATCGAGGGTCAGATGGACCACCAGAGGCACGTTCCATCCGGTTTGATCCAGGCGGCGAATCTCGGCCCAGGGGATCTGGCGGCGTCCGATCTTCAGATGCGCCTCATGGATTTCGATGGCCGGGCGGAAGGCGAGAAGGAACAGCGCAACGGCGGGGATCGCAAACAGCACGGCCGCGATCCAGGAAGGACTGAGGGCTGGACCGAACGCCGAGCCTAAGTCGCGCGGAATCCACGGAGCGGCGTCCAGAAGCCAGGCAGGGTCCCACCGCAGAGCCGACCAAATCGAAAGGGCGGCTCCGGCTGCTGCCGCGATCGCCATCGCAAGATAGCGGCGGGCGGGGGTAAAGCGCACGACCGGACTGCTCACATTCCCAGACTACCATCACTTCGGGGGATTGGGGCGGGACGAGTAAAGACACTTCGGCCGCCGCAGGGTTGTCAAACACAAACTACGTCTTCAAACACCAACTACTTTTTCAAACACCACGTTTTCAAACACCGTCTACGCGATGGGCCTCATTCGCGAACGAGACCCACCGCGGATGGAAAGGTTCCTCTCAAACGATTTGGCATACACCGGTTTGTCAGACCGATGAAACCGTCAAGATTTCCTTCGTCAAGAGAATCGATCCTCCCTCCAGCCTGCTTTTTACGGCAAGCCGGATTCACCACAGACGACGTTGCCTGGCCAGGCTGTGCACGTCCTTCTGGCTCGATGATGGAGCATAGGGCGGCGCAAGAGGGCGGTGTGGGCGCGGGAAGTGGTTGAGGGGATGGGAGAAGAAATTTTTTGGAAGAGGCGTGATTCAATTTTCAGAGGGGCGCTCGACGTGATCGATGACGAGGAATTCGCGGGGACCCTTGGTTGGTTCGAGCTTCAATCCTAGTTGCTCCTGTATCGCGGTAAAGATGGAGGGACCGGAGGGTTCAAGGGGCTCGGTCGGGACGACACCGGGAGGCGGTGGGGGAAGAGGGAGCGTGGTCTGATCGCGTCCGAATTCCATATGAAGATCGTAACTGCCAGTGAGCCCGGTCTTATCGACGACGGGGCGATCCAAGGTGAGCCCGATCAGGAAAGCGATTACCTCGAGATTGGCTCCCTGAGCGTCCAGAGTGAGGTTTGGTGGCGGGAAAAGGCGGATCATTCCATTGCAGTTCTTCTGGCTCGGGTCAGGAGCGTAAGGCATGTTCGCGTAATTGAGGGGAATGCAACTACCTTCCCTGAACGTCTGGAGTTTGGGTCCACCCTTGGCGATGGTCAGGGCGTAGACCGGGACCTCTCTGGTCTCGCGATGCATTTTCAGCTTGAAGCGGTCTTCGAGAAGCGCCTGGAGCATGGGACCGTTCATCGTCTCCAGGCTGGTGTTGTCCTCGGCTCTGGCGTTGATGTTGTAGGCGTCGGAATGGACCCAGGCCGGGCCTCCCTCCACCGGCATCACGGCCCAAGGAGGATTGCGGCGGCCATTGGCGAAGCGGAAGTACGCCTGTTGAATGAGGCCGCCCATTTCCTCGACAAGGGCCCTGCACACGCTCAGCCTCCCAGGAGAGGACGCCGGGATCGCGACTCCAGGGCCCTTCTGCTTGCCGTCGACGCTCTTGCCCGCGCCGCCTCCGCCGCAGCCGGGCCGGATCGAGGCGACCTCGAATTTCACCGTGGATGCTAGTGCGGATTGGGCGCGGATGGCGGGGGCGTTGAGGATGCCGATTGCGATCGGCACGGCGAGGGCGGCGGCTCCGGCGACGGTGAGCGAGAGCTTCTTTGAGATGCTCAGGCAGAGAGGAGTGCGGTTGGTCATGATGGCCTCGATTCTTTTCCCGATATCCGAGCCGGCTATTCCGGACACGCACACCAGCGGCGACTCGACGTACAGCTTGCAGACGTTGAGGATGCCTTCGGCGTAAACACGAGGGTCGCTGCCGAGCCGCAGGACCTCTTCATCGCAGGCGCGCTCGCGTTCTTCGACGAGCCGCGCTCCGAGCCACCACACGCGGGGAAGGAACCAGAACAGAGCCTCGACGATCATGTGGACGCAGGCAAAGAGGTTGTCACGGCGGCGGATGTGGCACAGCTCATGGGCGAGCACCGCTTCGAGTTGAGGCGGCGTGAGGTGCTGCTTGATTCCCGCGGGCAAGAGGATGATGGGGTGGGACCATTTAAATAAACCCAGTCCGACGACTCCGGGTTCGAGAAGTCCGGGGGCGCAGCGAACGTTTGCTGGAAAGGGAAGGTGCAGCGGAAAGCTGGAGCGCACCGCGGCGCGGATGCGGAGCCAGGTGCGAAATCGGATCACAGCCACGCTTAAGAATCCGCATGCCCAAATGCCGAAGATCGCGATGGGCAGCCAGTCGCGACGCGATGGAGCCGGCGATGCCAGAAGCGGAGCGCCGGAAAATGGCTGGGCGATCTGTTCCATCCGGAAGGAGACTTCGGGCGTGGCAAGCTGCGATGCGGTCTGCTGCGCGGCCGGCGTCCATAGCTCGGCGCGAGCGCCGAGGCCGATCAGGATCGTGAAGGGGACCAGGAATTTGAACGATGCGCTGTACCAGAGCCAGTAGCGGATCTCGGCTCGGTTGTTGCGGAAGGCGATGGTCAGGAGACCGGCGACGACTGCAAACAGCGTGGATTGCCAGAGATGGTTGAAGAGCTCAGGGAGCATTTACTTCACCTCTTACCCCACTGCGAAACGAATCGTTTCGTAGTACGTTTGCCCCGAGGCGTCTCGCACAAGCAAGCCGCAGATATAAGAGCCGGGATCGAGGGTGAAGTTCGCCGTGTAGGTCCATGCACCCGCGGCAGCTTGAATACTGTCCCGAATATTCGCGACAACCTTACCTTTTGCGCCTGTGTCCGAAAGCGCCTGGATTTGGCCGACGACATCGACGCGGCCGGCGACCGGCGAGTCCATCGCTATCGTGAGCGTGCGATAGCTCCTGGCAGGATAGATTTCCATCGAGGCGTGGCGGCCGGGGAGTCCGGGGATAACGTTCGGTGGGGGCACGCCGGGGAAGTGGACATCGAAGTTGCCGGGCTCGCCTTCGAACGTCACGGGCGGAGGGTAGTTGATGTGCGCGGGTCGCCCCTTCGCAAATTCGAATTCCACGTTGCTGTGGAAATCCTCCAGATAGTTGTAGCGCCAGATCTGCGAGGGATTCTGCGCGTCTGTGCTGCGGTCGTCAATCTGGTCCGGCGGGCCGTAGCGTGCGTACATGCGGGCCATGGGGCTACCGGGAGTGACACTCAGCGGCGGCGATTGAACTTGCTGGGTTTGAGCGAGGAGCCGCGGGGGGTGCATGACGCCGACCAGGATCGGCAAGGCGAGAACTGCGAGGCCGGCAGTGGCGAGGGTGAGTTTCTTTGCGAAGTTGAGTTGGAGCGCAAGGCGGTTGGTCATGATGGCCTCGATTCTTTTCTTGATGCCCGAGCCGGTTACTCCGGACACGCACACCAGTGGAGATTCGACGTAGAGTTTGCAGACGTTAAGGATGCCTTCAGCGTAGACGCGAGGATCGCTGCCGAGGCGTAAGACAGCTTCGTCGCAGGCGCGCTCGCGCTCTTCGACAAGCCTTGCTCCGATCCACCACACCAGGGGATGGAACCAGAACGCGGTCTCGACAAGCATGTGGACGGCTGCAAGAAGATTGTCGCGGCGGCGGACGTGGCACAGCTCATGCGCAAGAACCGCTTCAAGCTGCAGAGCGGTCAGGCGCTCCGCGATGCCTTCGGGCAGGAGCAGGATGGGATGAAAGAATCCGACAACTCCGGGTTCGAGCAAACCGGGAGACGAGCGAATGTCGACGGGCGCGGGGATGGAGATCGCTGAGCTGGAGCGAACGGCGGCGCGGATGCGAAGCCAGCCTCGAAAGCGGATTAGGGCGATGGCGAAGAATCCGCAAGCCCACAGGCTGAAGATTGCGATGGGCGGCCAATCGCGAGTTGCTGGCGTGGACGGCGTCAACGGCACCGTCTCAGAAAACGGCTGCGTTATTTGCTCCATTGCGAACGAGACCGCGGGAGGCGTCGCGATTTTTTTGAACTCCACGTGGGAGCCGAGATTCGTCAGCAGCGCGAAGGGGAGGAAGAACTTCAACGACGCGGTGAACCAGATCCAATAGCGGACTTGGGCCCGGTTCTTGCGCAACGCCGCGGCCAGGAGCCCGGCTGCGACGGCGAACAAGGTTGATTGCCAAAGGTGGTTGATCATTTGGATTTACCCTTGTCCAGCCTCTTAATTGTTTTTTCCAGCTCGCGAACGTCTTCTAGAGTGAGCTTCCCAGCCTCGGCGAGCTGCGCCATCATGGGCTGCGGACGGCCTCCGAAGAAACTCAGAATCTCGTCGAGCAGGCGGTGCCGCGTGACGTCGCGGGCGACGATGGGCTCGAAGATATGCGCGTTGCTGATCTTGCGCACGCGGCGCACGGCCTTCTTGCCTTCCAGGCGATACACGGTGGTCTGGATGGTGGTGTAGGCGGGGCGAGGCTCGGGGAAGGCCTCCTGAATTTCGCGAATGGAGGCTTTTCCGTGGGCCCAGAGAGCTTCGAGGATTTGAAGTTCGAGTTTGCTGAGTTTGGGTTGGGCCATGCGTTCTACTATGTCCTGTCCGATGCTACTATTCTATAGTAGAAGTGTCAAGGGGATTTTATTGGCAGGTCATAGACCTGCCCCACTTGGTTTAGAAAGGGGGCTCTGAGTTCGCTAGAGTAGAACAGAACATGCCCCACAAGCTATCAAATCTTTTGAACCCCGTCCCCGGGGATCTTGAAATCGCACAGGCCGCTACGCCGGTTCCTATCGACCGCATCGCGCACGAAGCCGGGATTCTTCCCGACGAGCTGGAGCTGTACGGAAAGCACAAAGCGAAAGTGCACCTTTCGATTCGCGACCGGCTGAAGGATTCGCCCAACGGGAAATATATTGTGGTGACCGCGATCACTCCCACGCCGCTCGGCGAGGGCAAGACTACAACCACCGTAGGGCTGAGCCAGGCGCTAGGCGCGCATCTCGGCAAGAAGGTATTTACCAACATTCGCCAGCCCAGCCAGGGCCCGACGTTCGGCATCAAGGGCGGCGCGGCCGGCGGAGGCTACAGCCAGATCATTCCCATGGAGGAATTCAATCTCCATTTGACCGGCGATATCCACGCCATCACCGCGGCGAACAATCTGCTGGCGGCGGCGATCGATACTCGGATGTTTCACGAGAAGCGGGTGAAGGACGATCAGGTGCTGTTCGACCGGCTGTGCCCCGCTGCGAAAGACGGCAGCCGCCGATTCACCGGAGTGATGCTGCGCAGATTGCGGAAGCTGGGGATTGCCAAGACCGATCCGAATACGCTGACGCCGGAGGAGCGGAGCCGGTTCGCGCGCCTGGATATCGATCCGGACACGATTACGTGGCGGCGAGTGGTGGACACCAACGACCGCATGCTGCGGCAGATCACCATCGGCCAGGGTCCAGAGGAAAAGGGCGCCGAACGTGTCACCGGCTTCGACATGACCGTGGCCAGCGAGATCATGGCGATTCTTGCGCTGACCACTTCGCTCAGCGATATGCGGGAGCGGCTGGGGCGCATCGTGATCGGCAGCAACCGCTCGGGAGAGCCGGTGACGGCCGACGATCTCGGCGTGGGAGGGGCTCTGGCGGTGCTGATGAAGGACGCTATCCAGCCGAATCTGATGCAGACGCTGGAGGAGACTCCGGCGTTCGTGCATGCGGGACCGTTCGCGAATATCGCGCACGGAAATTCGTCGATTGTGGCGGATCAGATCGCGCTGAAGCTGGCCGGGCGCGACGGCTACGTGCTGACCGAGGCGGGCTTCGGCGCGGACATGGGCATGGAGAAATTCTTCAACATCAAGTGCCGCTATAGTGGGCTGACGCCGGACTGCGTGGTGCTGGTGGCGACCATTCGCGCGCTGAAGATGCACGGGGGCGGACCCAAGGTGGTGGCGGGGCAGCCGCTGGCTCACGCGTATCTGGAGGAGAATCTCGAACTGCTGGAGAAGGGGTGCAGCAACCTGACGAAGATGATCGCCAACGCGCGAGCCTTCGGCATTCCAGTGGTGGTGGCGGTGAATCGCTTCAAGACCGATACACCGGCCGAGATCGAACTGGTGCGGCGGTTGGCGATCGAGGCGGGGGCGGAAGACGCGGCGCAATCGGACCACTGGGCGAAGGGCGGAGCGGGCGCGGTGGATCTGGCGAACGCCGTGGTGGCGGCCTGCGAGAAGCCCAGCCACTTCCGGTTCCTGTATCCGCTGGAGATGAGCATCAAGGATAAAATCGAGACCATCGTGCGCGAGATGTATGGAGGCTCCGGCGTGGAATATTCGGCGGAGGCGGAGAAGAAGATCGAGCTGTACACTCGGCAAGGCTTCGACAAACTGCCCATGTGCATGGCCAAGACGCACCTGAGCTTGAGCCACGATCCGAATCTGAAGGGCGTACCCACTGGGTTCGTGGTGCCGGTGCGCGATATTCGCGCCAGCGTCGGCGCGGGATTCCTGTATCCGCTGCTGGGCACGATGGCCACGATGCCGGGGCTTTCGACGAGGCCGGGTTATTACGAAATGGATCTGGATCCGGAAACGGGACGTATTATTGGGTTGTCTTAGGTCAACCAGGGTCTAGCAGGCTGCGGAAAAGGGGCACAACAAGTTGGCCGCAGATGAACGCGGATAAACACGGATCGATTTGGAAGGCCCCGCTGGAGTCGCTGTATGAGGGCTTGGCGGCGGCGAAGCCTGCACCGGCGGGGGTGACGGCGGCGGCGGTGAGCGCTCGATTCGGGATGGCGCTGCTGATTAAGGCCCTGGAGATCACGGTGAAGCGGAGGGATTTCGCGGGCGATGCTGCGACGGTTCGAAGCTGGATCGATGCCGCGCGCAAGGAAGCTGATGCGTTGGCCGAGGCCGCGAACGAGGACATCGCTGGCGCAGCGGAACGCAAGCGCATCGAAATTCCGATGATGGCGGCGCGGGCGTTAGTGGCGGGGCTGGATCTGTGCGCCGAAGCGGCGGGGGTTGTTCGGGGTGCGTTGGCTGCGGATGTCGGGGTCGCGGCGATGTTGCTGGGCGGGGCGGTGCGGGCGATCGTGCTGTGCGTGGACTCTAATGCGGGGGGGGTCGGCGCGGAGGGGCGGCGGGAGTTGGAGCGTCACGCGGTCGAGCGGCAGGAGAGTATTATAAGGCAGGTTTCGAAGGCGGTCGGGTAGTGGGTTGAGGTGTGATGTGAAGGCGATTCTTCTTCTCGCGATGTCGCTTGTCGCGCTCGGTCAGGCGGTAAAAGATCCCGTACGGCCGAACCCCGTGCGAGTGTCCACCCGTCTTCAGTTGGTGGCTTCCCTGGAACAGACGAGCGTAAAAATTGGAGATCCGGTAAGGCTCCGTCTGCATTTTAAGAACGTGTCTTCCGAGGTCGTCGGCACGTCGATGAACGGTTGGGCGACTGACTTCTGGCTGACAGTGATCTATGCTTCGGGGACGGAGCTTCCACGTACGAAAGAGGGCGATCGGATGTTGAGACCCGTCATGGGGGGGGGGCCTCCATCAGCAGCCCTGTACTGCCTGGTGGCGAGTATAGCCGGGGCGTCGTGAACATCGCTGAATACTACCGGTTGGACCGGCCGGGAAATTACTTCGTCCGCATAGCGTACCGAGTGGGGCCTGCCGATCCCGCCGATCCAAGGCTCCGATCCGGGGACCAAAAGGTGGCCAACCAGATTCCCATCGAAGAGGCCGTCTCCGATCTGATTCCGTTCACGATCACTCCGTAGCTGGTGGCGCACGCACTTTGCGCAATGCCACTTAGTTTTTCTCCCTTCGGCGGATGGGAAAGCGATAGCCCCGCCCCCACACCTCTCGCGGATA
>Ga0209415_10000733_pt1 | contig 61510 bp, 58 predicted proteins | sample PeaSoiSIISIP2007_FD_187696 | JGI IMG/M metagenome (GOLD analysis project Ga0209415, IMG submission 187696) | Peat soil microbial communities from Weissenstadt, Germany - SII-SIP-2007 (SPAdes) (version 2) | ecosystem: Environmental > Terrestrial > Soil > Wetlands > Peat | place: Germany...
CCGGCCGGTCGACGACGCGCGCCGCAGCCTCGACGCGGCCGCGCGCTCGCTCGCGGCCCTGCGCCGCCTCGGGGCCGCGCCGGAGGAGGCGGGCGCGCGCGCGAGCGCGGAGAGCGCCGAGAGCGCGGCGGGCCTGCGCGCCGCGCTCGAGCAGTCGCGGCGCGCCCTGTCGGAGCGCGCGCGAGAGCTCGAGGAGGTCAAGGCGCGCGTGCGCGAGCTCGAGCGCGAGAGGACCGAGCTCATCGCGCGCGCGGCGCCGGCGTCCGAGCCGGGCGCCGAGGAGCGCGCGCGGCGCGCCGAGGCCGAGACGCGACGCGTGCGCGAGGCCGCGGCCTCGGAGTCGGCGGGGCTCGCGGGCCGCGTGAGCCTCCTGCAGGCCGAGATGGTGCGCCTCGAGTCCCTGCGGCGCAAGGCCGAGGAGGCCGCGCAGAACTCCGAGCGCTCGCGCCGCGGCGTCGAGGAGACGCTGCGGCGCGAGCTGCGCGAGGCGCACGCGGCGCTCGACCGCGGGGCCGTCGACCTCGGCGCGCGCGAGGCCCGCGCCGCGGCCGCGCTGCAGGCGAGCCAGCGCCGGCTCGAGGCCGCGCTCGGCCGCATCCAGCATCTCGAGCGCCAGCGCCGCGTGGAGACGGAGAAGGTGCGCGGCGAGCGCGAGCGCCTCGCCACCGCGCTCCAGCGCGCCGCCGCCGCGCAGGCCGCCCTGCGCCGCGATCTCTTGGAGGCGCGCGGCGAGGCTCCCGCCCCGGAGTCCGCCGCGCCGGGCGCGCCGCCGCCGCCGTCCGCGTCGCCCGCGCGGCCGTCGCTCGCCGGCGGCCGGACCTGGGCGCGCATCGTCGCGCGCCTGCGTCCGGGCGTCGAGGCGGCCTACGCCCAGCTGCGCGGCCTCTCCGCGACCGTGCCGCTCAACGAGACGGAGCGCAAGGCCCTGCGCTCCGCCGCCTCGTCGCTGGCCGGCCTCGTCGACTCCGTCGTCCTCCTCGAGCGCTACCTCGACGACGGCCCCGCGGGAGTGGCCGGCCCGATCTCGCCGGCGCTGGAGCGCGCCGTGGCGGACTGGCGCGCGGCGCTGGGCAAGCGCGGCTGCCGCGTCGAGCTGTCCTCGGCCCCCGTCCTGCCCGACGTGCGCCGCGACCTCGACGACCTGCGCCTCGTCTTCGACCAGCTCCTGCGCAACGCCTTCGACTCCCTGCCGAGCGGGGCCTGCCTCTCGATCACGGCCGCGCCCGCCGCGAACGGCGGCGTGCGCATGGCCTTCGAGGACGACGGCGCCGGCCTGCCCGTCGAGGCGCGCGCCGCGGCCTTCGAGCCGCTCGCCGAGACGCGGCCCGGGCGCCTCGGACTCGGCCTCGCGCTCGTGCGCCGCGCCCTGCGGCGCTGGGGCGGCGACGCCGTCCTCGAGGCGCCGGTGCTCGGCGGCTCGCGCGTCGTCCTGCTCTTCGCGCCCGCGCGGCCCGCGGCCTGACCGGCGGCCGAACGTAACGTAAAAACCACAGAGACACAAAGACACTAAGTGCGGCGGAGAAAAAAGGCGTAAACTTTTTCTTCCTCCGTGTCTCTGTGTCTCTGTGGTTATCGCCGTCGTTTAAAAACGGCGGGGATGAAGCGTTAAGGCGCTTGGGTCAGAGACTTCAGCCAGCTCAGCTGGCTCTCGCGCCCGCAGGCGGCCGCGAGGCAGGCCGCCGCGCGCGCGCGCGTGAAGTCGAACTTCGGCAGGGCCGCGACCTTGCGGTACTCGGGCAGGGCCTCGTCGCGGCGGCCGAGGTCCTCGAGCGCTTGGCCGCGCAGGAGCCTCAGCAAGGCCTGGAAGCCGTCGGCGCGGCGGCCGGTCTCGGAGACCAGCGCGCGGTCCAGCCACTCGAGCGACGCCGTCGCGTCCCCGGCCGCGAGGCAGTCGGCGTCGGACAATCCGCAGACGAGCGTCAGCCATTTCGGCCGGAACGAGACCGGATCGAGCGCGGCCTCGGCGACGAGGCGCCGCGCGGCGGCGAGCGAGCCGTCCTCGTCGCCGGTCTCGTGGCGGGCGAGCGCGTCGAGGAACAAGTAGTACGGGCTGGCCGGAAAGTCGCTCTCGAGCTTTTGGATCAGAGGCAACGCGCTCGCGTAGTCGTGCATGTCCTCGATGTAGATCAAAAGCAGGAACTCGGCGGCCTGGCGCGAGGCGTAGCGCGAGCGGTCGATCGCGGACTGGATCTGCTCGAGGCCGCGCTTCTCGTTGCCGCGGATGCCGAGCAGGACGCCGATGCGCGCGATGCCGGAGAGGTGCGCGGCCTGATAGTCGAAGACGCCGAGGCCGAGGTCCGCGTCGTAGTATTCCTCGTCCAACTTCCTGCACTTCTTGAGATTCTTGACGGCCTTCTTGCCGGCGAAGTACGCGTCGATCCAGTGGTGCTTCATGAGCCGCCACTGGCCGAGCGTCCCGTACGCCATCCCGGAGACGAAGTAGCCGTTCGCGCGGAGCTGCGGGTCCTTCGAGTTCTGCCACGCCTCGGCCTTGCGGATCGCCTCGTCGACGTCCTCCTCGAAGAGGCCCTGCAGGGTCGGCGTGTCGGTGAAGAGCCCGAACTCCTGCGAGGACTCCCACCAGATCCCGCCGGCCTCGAACAGGTAGCCGAACGGGTTGTCGGGCTCGAGCTCGATCAGGCGCCGGAAGGCCGCGCGCGACTTGGGGTAGTCGAGCTCGTAGAGGCGGCTCAGGCCCTCGTCGAGCTGTGCCACGGCGGCGGAGCTCAGGCGCGGCCCGCCCTCGGCCGCGGCCGGCCGCGCCGCGAAGAGCGCGGCGGCCGCGAGCGCGGCGAGGAGGAGACGGCGCGCGCGGGCGGCGGTCATTCCTCCGGGACGGCGCCGCGGTGCGTCTTCCAGAAGCGGCGGATGTGCTCCCAGCCTTCCTCCGCCGTCTCGACCATCTTGACGAGCTTCACGTCCTCCCAGGCGATCATGCCCTGCTCGGCGAGGAACTCGAAGTTGATCGCGCGGCGCCAGAAGTCGCCGCCGAACATCACGATCGGCAGGGGCCGCTTCTTGTTCGTCTGCACGAGCGTCAGCGTCTCGAAGAGCTCGTCGAGCGTGCCGAAGCCGCCCGGGAACACCGCGAGCGCCTTCGCGCGCATCAGGAAGTGCATCTTGCGCACGGCGAAGTAGTGGAACTGGAAGCAGAGCTCGGGCGTGATGTACGGGTTCGGGTCCTGCTCATGAGGGAGCGTAATATTAAGACCGACGCTCTTCGCGCCGCACTCCCACGCGCCGCGGTTGGCGGCCTCCATGACGCCGGGGCCGCCGCCGGTCACGATCACGTACTCGAGGTCCTGGCCCGCCTGCTGGGCCTTCGACAGGATCGCGGCGAAGCGCCGCGCCTCGTCGTACCAGCGCGAGAACTCGACGCACTTCTCGGCCTGCGCGAGGCGGCGCTTGGCCTCGGCGTCCTTCGGGCGCTCGGCCGCGCCCTCCTGCGCGGACTTCAGGCGCCGGTGCGCCTCCTCGGGCGAGACGATGCGCGCCGAGCCGAAGGCGACGATCGTCGAGCGGATCTTGTGCTCGCGCAGGACGATCTCGGGCTTGAGCAGCTCGAGCTGCAGGCGCACGGGGCGCAGGTCCTTGCGTTGGAGGAAGTCGACGTCCTCGTACGCGCGCTGATACGCGTGAGCCGCGCGGATCTTCTGGATCAGGGCTTCCTTCTCCTCGGGGAGGAGTTCCTTCGGTGATTTCATGTTCATGGGATTCTCAAGAGCTTGGGGAGCCAGAGGCTCAGCGACGGGACGTAGGTGACGACGAGCAGGGCCGCGACGAGCAGGACCCAGAACGGCGCGACCGCGCGGTAGAGCGCGGGCAGCGGCTTCTCGAAGCGCCGAGACGACAGGAAGAGGTTCAAGCCGAGCGGCGGCGTCATGTAGCCGATCTCGAGGTTCAGCAGGAACAGCGCGCCGAGATGGACCGGGTCGATGCCGTAGTGCGCGGCGACGGGTGCGATGATCGGCACGACGATGACGATCGCCGAGAAGATCTCGATCATGTTGACGACGAGCAGGAAGACGTTGAGGAGGGCCAGGAAGCCCCAGGCGCTCGAGACGTGGACGTGCAGGAAGTCGAAGAGGCGGCTCGGGATCTCGGCGTCGATCAGGTAGTTCGTCAGGCCCAGCGCGCAGCCGAGCACCACGAGGATCGCGCCGACGAGGATCATGCTCTGCCGCGCCACTTCCGGGAGCTTTCCCCACGAGATGTCCTTGTAGACGAGCGTCTCGACGAGGACCACGTAGAAGCACATGACCGCCGCGGCCTCCGAGGCCGTGAAGAGCCCGCCGTAGATGCCGCCGATCACGACGAACGGCAGAGGGATCTCCCACAGCGCCGCGCGCGCGGCCCGGCGCACGGCGTCCCACGAGAAGGACGTCGGCTTGACGCCTTCGCGGGCGGCGACGCGGATCGCGTAGAGGGAGAGGGCCGCGATCAGGACGAGGCCGGGCCCGGCGGCGGCGGCGAAGAGCTTGTCGATCGAGATCTTTCCGACGAGCGAGTACAGGATGATCGGCAGGCTCGGCGGGAAGAGCAGGCCGAGGCTGCCGGTCGTCGTCACGAGGCCGAGCGAGAAGCTCTCCGGATAGCCCTGGCGCCGCAGCAGCGGGTAGACGAGGCCGCCGAGCGCGATGATCGTCACGCCCGAGGCGCCGGTGAAGGCGGTGAACATCGCGCACGCGCACAGCCCGGCCACCGCGACGCCGCCCGGGAGCCAGCCGAACAGCGACTCGGCGAGGTCGACGAGCCGCTTCGGCGCGCCGCTCTCGGCGAGCACGTAGCCCGCGAACGTGAAGAGCGGGATCGCGATCAGCGACGGCAGGGAGGCCAGGCGCGCGAGCTCGATGATGACCGCCGTCGACTCGATGCCCGCGCCGTGGAAGAGCCAGAGCGCGAGCGCGCCCATCAGCGCGAAGACCGGCGTGCCCGCCGCGGCGAGCGCCGCGAAGCCGGCGAGGAGGAGCGCGGTCATCGCCCGGCCGCGTCGAGCGCGGCGTCGGCGGCCTTGAACAGGAAATGCGCCGCGAGGAGCGCGAAGCCCGCGGGAATCCCCGCCGCCGCGATCCAGGACGGGACCGAGACGGAGCCGATCGACAGGAGGACCTCGCCGGCCGCGCGGTCGTCGGCCGCGTAGCGCCACGCGGCCTGCAGCATCAGCGCGCAGACCGCGGCGGCCGCGAGCGACGCCAGGAGCCGCAGCGGCGCCTTCCACTTCTCCGGCGTGCCGAGGTGAGCGGCCTCCCAGGCGAAGTGCTTCTCGGCGCGCGCGGCGAGCGCCGCGCCGAGAAAGCCGGTCCACATCACGAGCTGCTTGAGCAAGGTCTCGCCCCAGAGCAGGCCGTCGCCGAAGCGGCGCAGGACGACCTGGGCGAAGGCGAGCGTCACCATGACGCCGAGCAAGGCGACGAGGGCCGCGCCCTCGGCGCGCGCGAGCAGGTCCTCAGTTCTGCGCAGTCTTTCGCGCACGGAGGGCGGCGAGCTCCTTCTCGACCGAGTCGAGCAGCGACTGCGAGAACAGATGCCCGGCGAGGTCGCGCCGGGCCGCGCGGCCGAGCTCCTCGTAGTGCGCGTAGACGCCGGCCCCGGGCTTCGCCGCGAGCTTGAGCCCCTGCTTCTGCAGGCTGACGAGCGCCTTCTCGTTCTCGAGGTTCGTCTGCGCGTTCAGCGTCTTGATGCGCGCGGCGGACAGCTCGACGAGGGCCTTGCGGTCGTCCTCCGGGATCGCGTCGAAGAACTTCTTGGAGATCATGACCGCGCCGGTGGACTCCGCCATCGGGACGGGGTAGATGTTCTTGACCTTCTGGAACCACTGCAGGGCGACGACGCCGAGCGGCGGGCCGTAGACCGCGTCGATCATGCCCGTCTGCAGGGACTGCATCACGTCGATCACCGACAGCGGCACCGGGTTGACGCCGAGCGCGTCGTAGGCCGCCTTCGCGATCGGGTCCCCCTCCCAGATCCACATCTTCGCCTGCTTCATGTCGTCGGGGCCGGCGATCGGGTCCTTGCTGAACACGTAGACCGAGCCGAGGTCGGTCCAGCCGAGGACGACGAAGCCGCCCTTCTCCACGTCGGCCGAGAGCTCCTTGCCGAACTTCACGCGCACGTGCTCGAGCTCCGCGGGCGAGCGGAACAGCCACGGCGCGTCCAGCAGCCGCACCTCGTGCGCGACCTCGCCCAGGCCGATCCCGGTGAAGCCGCCGGCCTGGAGCTGGCCGATGCGGATCTTCTTGATCACGTCCTTCTCGTCGCCCGCGACGCCGCCCGCGTAGAACTTGAACCTGATCCGGCCGGACGTCCGCTTCTCGACGTCCTCCGCGAGGCCCTTCATCTCGTTCATCCACGTCGAGCCCTCGGGCGCGAGCGTGGCGAACTTGATCGTGCGGACCTCCTGCGCGGCGGCCGTCCGCGCGAGCAGGACGGCGAGCGGGAGGACTCTAGAAATAATCATCGATCTTCTCCAGCAAGGCGCGGGCCTTGCGCTTGGCGGCCTCGTCGGTGAGCCGGGCCTCGGGCAGAGAGACGAAGGACGCGTCCGCGACCTTCGCGAGCAGCTGCTTGAAGAGCTCGCGGTCCTGGACGGCGACCGCGTACCAGCGCGCCTCGAGCAGGTAGGCCATCAGGTAGCGGTCCGAAGTTGCCTTCTGCGCCGCCGCGAAGCGCTGCAGGGCCTTCTGCGGGTCTCCGCCCAGGATCGCCGGGCGCGACGCGTAGTAGACGCCGAAGAACAGGTCGGCCCCGTCGAAGTGGTAGCCGGGGTCGAGCTCGGCCGCGCGCGTCATCAGCGCGGAGGCCTTCGGCAGCTCGGCGAGCATTCCCGCGTCGTCTTTCGAGAGATTGATCTCGCCGGCCCAGCAGAACGCCGCCCAGAAGAGGTCCGGGACGTCGTCCTTCTTGGCTTTCGCGAGGGTCTTCGCGAAGTCGTCGAGAGTCTTGTCGGCCAGGCCCCGGAACGCGGCCTTGCGCGCGAGCGCGGCGAGCGCGTGCTCGCGGCCGCGGCGGTAGAGGCCCTTCGCGCGCGCGGGCGCGGAGTCCTCGACGAACAGGAACGCCTCTCCCGCGAAGCCTTCCGCCGCGAGGCGATGCAGGGCGCGATTCCTCGGGTCGGAGACCAGCACGGACTCGATGAGCTTGAGCTGCGCCGGGGAGGCCTCGCGCGCGAGGTCGAAGTCGGGCTCGTCGAGCGAGCCCGCGCGGGCGCGCTCGAGCAGGCGCGCCGTCGAGCGCGTCGCGACGCAGTCGACCGCGCCGCAGGCCGACAACGACGCCGCGACGGCCAGCGCGAGAAGCCCCAGGAGCTGACGGGACATGGGGGCCATCCTACAATATCCGCGCCCGCGCCTCACGCGCGGCGCAGCCGCGCCAGGATCTCCGCGGTCGAGTGCGAACGGTTCAGCGTGTAGAAATGGATGCCCGGCGCCTTCGCGTCCAGCAGGGCGCGGCACTGCTTCGTCGCCCACTCCACCCCGATCTGCGCGACCGCCGCCGCGTCGTCCTGCACCTTGGCCAGGCGCGCGTCGAGCTCCGCCGGGATGCGCGCCCCGCACAGGCTCGTGAAGCGCTTGAGCTGCGCGTAGCCCGTCACCGGCATGATCCCCGGCACGATCGGCACGCGCACGCCCGCGGCCCGCGCCCGCGCGACGAAGTCCAGATAATCGGCCGCGTCGAAGAAGAGCTGGGTGATGCCCCAGTCGCCGCCCGCCGCGACCTTCTCGGCGAAGCGGCGCAGGTCTTCCTCCTTGGACGGCGACTCGGGGTGCTTCTCCGGGTAGCCCGCCACGCCCATCTTGAACCCGCCGCGCGCGCGCACGAGCTTCACCAGATCGATCGCGTGCGTCAACTCCGGAACCGCGGCCGGCGTCGGCGCGTCCTTCGGCTTGTCGCCGCGCAGGGCGACGAGATATCGGATATGGAGCTTCTCGAGCCGGTCGAGGATCGCCAGGATCTCCGCGCGCGTGTGCGCGACGCAGGTGAGGTGGCAGGCGGTCGTGAGCCCCGTCTCCTTCTGGAGGCGTCCCGCCGCCTCGATCGTCAGCTCGCGCGCGCTTCCCCCCGCGCCGTAGGTCAGCGTGATGAAGTCCGGCGCCAGCGTCTTGAGCTCGCGCACCGACGCGACGAACGCGCCGAGGTCCGTCGGCGCCTTCGGCAAGAAGAACTCGAACGAGAACACCGGACGCCGCGAGGACGCGTACAGCTCGGGGATGTCGATCACGGGAGCGGGATTCTATCAAACCGACGCGCCGTATCGAAATTCCTCATGGCCCGCAAGCGCCCGCGCCGAAGGCGCGGCGCGAGGTCGTCGCCGTTTCCGTTCGCGAGGAGGAATCGAAAGCGTCCGCTCCCGTCCCCGACGGGATGTCGAGCGACGACGGCGTCCTGTCCGTTGTTCCGCCGTCAGCCGCGGAGCGAGGCCAAGCGGCGGTCAATCCGCCGCGTTCCCGGCGGGGACGGGAGCGGACGCTCCCGAGTTCTCGTCCGTTACGAGGACGTCTTCCCGCCCGCCGCCCGCGACTGCGCCTGCTCGATGAGCTTGCGGTACTCGTCGGCGAGCTGCGGGTCCGTGTTGACGAGGCTCGCGGTCCGGAAGTCGGTCGCCGCGTTGCCGTACTTCTGCATCGCGGCCCAGACGGTCGCGCGGTTGCGGAACGAGCGGTCGGAGAGCGGATCGAGGGCGGCCGCGCGGCTGAAGGCCTCGATCGCCTCGGGGCGGCGCCCGAGCGCGAGGAGGCCGAGGCCGAGGCCGTTCTGCGCGTGGGCGTCGAGCGGGTCCTCGCGCGCGGCGAGCTCGAAGTTCTCGAGCGCCTTGTCGTACTCCTTGAGGAAGTAGTGGGCGTTGCCGGCGCGCAGGTGGGCCGCGGCGTCGTGCGGCTCGATCTTCAGCGCCTTGACCAACTCCTCGAGCGCCTGGGCGTACGAGCGGTGCATCGTCAGGACGACCGCGAGCCGCACGCGCGGGTCGGCGGAGTCGGGAGAGAGCTCGACCGCGCGCGAGAGGTCCTGCTGGGCGTTGTCCAGGGAGTCCGTCGCGGCGAGCGCGAGCGCGCGGCCGACGTAGGCGTCGCCGCAGTTGCCGTCGAGCTCCATCGCCTTCGTGTACTCGAGCACGGCCTTGTCGTACTGGCCCGCATTGGCGAGCGCGTCGGCGCGGACGACGTAGGTGTACGGGTCGCGCTGGTCCGCCTGGAGCTCGGCGTCGAAGTCGAGGATCGCCTTCAGGTACTCCCGGTCCGGGGGATGGGCGGCCGTGAATCCCAGGTACGGGCTCGTGACGTTCGCGTCGAGGTCGAGCGCGCGCAGGAAGGTCTGATGCGCGTCGCGGTACTGCTTCACGGCGACCTGCGCGATCGCCTTCGCGAGCAGGCCCTGGGGGCGCCGTGCGTGCAGCTGCCACGCCGCGTCCACGTCCTCGACCACGCGCGCGTACTGCTTGAGCTCGAGCTGGGTCAGGCCCATCTGGAGATAGGCGGGGCCGTGCTGGGAGTCGATCGCGACGGCGCGCGCGCAGGCCGCGACCGACGCCTTGAGGTCCTCGGCGAGGCGCTCCGCCTGGCAGAGGGAGGTCCAGGCGTCCTTCGAGCGCGGGTCGACGTCGACCGCGCGCTTCAGGTCGGCGACGGCGGACTTGTAGTCGCCGAGCCCGCCGTAGGCGAGGCCGCGCTCCATGTACGCCGCCGCGCTCTCGGACGCGGCGACCGCCTGGTTCAGGTCGCGCACGGCCTGCTCGTAGTCGCGCGAGCGCAGGCGCATCGAGCCGAGCTCCTCGTAGGGCGAGGGATTCTTCGGGTCCTTCTCGAGCGCCGACTGGACGTCGAGCTTCGCGCCGACGTGGTCGCCGAGCATGAACTTCGCCTCGGCGCGGCGCTCGAGGATCTTGCCGGCCGGGCCCTTGAGCTCGAGCGACGCGTTGAACTCCTCGATCGCCTTCGAGTACTGACGGTTCTTGAGCCTCAGCATGCCGAGGTTGAAGCGGAAGCCCGCGTCCCACGGGCGGAGCTCGGCCGCCTTGAGCACGTCGGCGAGCGCCCTCTCGTAGTCGCCGAACGCGTTCGCGCGCAGGGCGCCGCGGCCGTTGTAGGCGTCGGGGACGCGCGGGTCGGCGGCGATCGCCGCGTCGAAGTCGCTGAGCGCGAGCTCGGGCTTCTGGCGCGAGGAGTAGAAGCTCGCGCGGGCGGCGAGCGCGACCGGATCTTTCGGCGCCAGGCGCACGGCGCGCGTGAGGTCGGCGAGCGCCTCCTTGTCCATGCCGAGGCGGCCCTCGAGAGCGCCGCGCGCGGCCAGCACGGACGCGGAGTCGGGCGCGAGGCGCAGCGCGTCGTCGAGGTCGGCGATGGCCTTCTTCGGCTGCTTCAGCGCCTCCCACGCCTTCGCGCGGCGCGGCAGGGCCTCGACGGGCTTGCCGAGCTTCGCCGCGCGGCCGTAGGCGTCGGCGGCGTCGGCCCAGAGCTGGACCGACATGTAGCGGTCGCCGATCTGCATCGCCGCCTCTGGCGTCAGCTTCGGCGCGGCGAGAGCCGCGCGGTCGTCGGCGAGGGCCTGCTCCTGGCGGCCGGCGCGCCAGTGGGCCTGCGCGCGGTTGTAGTACGGCGCGTAGTCCTGGGGGTCGGCGCGCGCGGCGGACTCGTAGTCCCGCATCGCGGCGGACTCGTCGCCCTGCCGCAGCGCGAGAGCGGCGCGGCCGAGATAGGCGAAGGCGTAGCCGGGCTCGAGCGAGATCGCGCGGTCGTAGGCCTTGGCCGCGCGCGCGAAGTCCCCCTGCCGCGCGAGCGCCGCGCCGATCAGCGCGTACGCGATCGGGAAGTCCTTGTTCGCGCGCAGGGAGTCGGCGAGGTCCGCGATCGCGCCCTTGTCGTCGCCGGCCTCGTAGCGCGCGCGGCCGCGCGCGTAGAGCCAGAGCGGGACCTTGCCGGCGGACTTGAGCGCGGCGTCGAGGTCGGCGACGGCGGCGTCGTTCTTGCCGAGCTCGCGCCAGACGCGCGCGCGCGCGGCCAGCGCCGCCGCGCCGGACTTCGACAGCTTGACCGCGTCGTTGAGGCTCGCGAGCGCCTTGTCCGTCTGGCCGTCGAGCAGGTACGCGCTGCCGAGCGCGGTCAGCGCGTCCGGGTCGCTCCGGCCGCGGCCGAGAGCGGACAGGGCCTTCTCGGCGTCGAGCTTCTGCTTGGCCGGGTCGCCGAGCGCGTGCTCGACGCGCGCCCTCAGCTCGTAGGCCGCGCCGCTGCGCGAGTCCGCCGCGAGGGCCTCCTCGGCGGCGCGCAGCGCGTCCTTGAACTCGCCGCGCCGGTAGCTCTGCTCGCCTTTCGCGACCGCGCCGGCCGCCGCGGCGCGATTGGAGGCGAGCGCGGCCGGCGCGCACGCCAGCAGGGCCGCGAAAAGGGCGGCGAGGGTCTTGGGCCACATGTGCGAGGACGAGTGTGACGGATTGTTGTTACAAATTCAAGACAGGACGGCCCGGGGCCTAGAGGTAGAAGTCGCGGATCCAGCGGTGCTTCGCGAGCTCGGCGAGCTCGCGCGCGTCGAAGTAGCGGCCGTCGGCCGCGCGCGCGTTGGAGTTCACGTGCGTCGCGCGCCGCATGCCCGGGATCACCGTCGAGACGGCCTCGAAGGAGAGGCAGAACTTGAGCGCGGCCGTCGCGAGCGTCTCGGCCTTCGGCCCGATCGTCGCGAGCATGAGCTTCTCGACGCGCTTGCAGGTCTCGACGAGGCGCTCCCCCCCGAAATAGTGCGAGCGGAAATCCTCGGGCTCGAAGCGCGTCTCGCGCGTGAGCGTCCCGGTGAGCCCCCCCTCGTCGAACGGGCAGCGCGCCATCACGCCGACTCCCTTCTCGCGGCACAGCGGCAGGAGGCGGTCGGCCGCGCGCTGGTCGAACAGGTTGAACAGGACTTGCACGGCGGCCACGCGGCCGCGGCGCACGAGCTCGAGGCCGGAGTCGGGGTCGTCGTTGTTGAGCGACACGCCCCAATTGCGCACCTTGCCTTCCTTCGTGAGGGCGTCCATCGTGGCGGAGAGCTCCGGCCAGAGCGGATCGGACAGCCAGGAGTCGTGCCAGACGTGGAGCTGCAGGAGGTCGAGCGAGTCCGTCGCGAGGTTGCGCAGCGAGCGCTCCGCGCAGAGCCGGACCCAGTCCGGCGCGAACGCGTGCGCCAGCCGCGTGCGCGGATGCCCGGGCCACTCCATGTTCTTCGGCGGGACCTTCGTCGAGACCGTCGCGCGGCGGCCGGCGTCCTTGAACGCGCGCGCGATCAGGCGCTCGGAGTGGCCGCGGCCGTACGCGTAGGCCGTGTCGAAGTAGTCGACGCCGGCGTCGAGCGCGGCGCGCAGGGCCTTCAGCGACTCGGAGTCGTCGGTGTGCCCCCACATCGACTTGCCGATGCCCCAGCCGCCGAAGCCGATCTCGGAGACCGAAAGGCCCGTGCGGCCGAGGGGCCGGTGGGGCAGCTTCAACGCCGTCTCGCTCGCGCTCATGACCCCGCCATTATAGAAAAAGACCGGGACCTTACTGAACGACCTTGACCTGGAGGCCGACGGCGCCGATCACGTCCGCAACCGCCTCGCAGCGCTCGCGGGGCCCCGAGTAGACCACGGCCGAGCCCTTCGTGTGGACCTCCCACGAGAGGCTGCGCGCCTGCGACAGGCTGCAGCGCGTGGCCTTGATGACGACCTTCTCCACCTCGTCGAAGGTGTGGCACTCGCAGTTGAAGAGGACGGTCTTCCAAGCCTCGCCGGCCGTGCCGTCGTCGACGGCGGCGCGCTCCTCGCGCTCGGCCGCGGTCCCGCCTACAGTCCGATCCACTGCAGGAGCTTCCACTTCTCGACGGCCTCGATGTCCTCCCCCTTGCGGCGCAGGCGGTAGCGGCGGCGCAGGGCGCGCGCGTCGCCGCGCAGGGCCTCGCGCTCGTTCTCGAGCAGCCCGACCCGCTCCTGCGAGGACATGAAGTCGACGAAGGCGAGCGCGTCGGCCACCGGCGTGGCCTGACCGTGCGGCCGGCTGTGCGGGGCGTAGGCCAGGAAGAGCGCCCGGTAGCGAGTGCCGAGCAGGCGTACGGTCTCCGGCAGGCACGCGGCCGTTTTCCAGAGGCGCGCGACGGGCTCGGGGGTGGCGTCCATCGCCGGCAGTTTAGCAGGTCCTCGGAGGATCGTCAAGCGAGCGTCAAACGGGGGTGTGGACAAGTGGATAAGTTCGGGGATAGTAACAGATTTGTCATATGAGTGCCAGGCATTAAAAGATCATTTTACGACGAGGACCGATCTCTTAAAGTGTGGCACCAGGTTGGCCCTCGGTCCCCTGTCCAAGAGGGTCCAAGGCCTGGGTCCCGCCTAGGTCCAAAGGCCCGAACGCCGCAAAAAAAGCGCGGGAGAGTCCCGTGCGCCCGAGAATTGATATCATCCCCGCGTGGAGCTCGACGAGGTTTTCGGCGCCGGCGGCGCTCTCGCGCGCGTGCTTCCGGGCTGGGAGCCGCGCCTCCCTCAAGAGGAGATGGCGGCGGCCGTCGGCCGGACCCTCGAGCGCGAGGAAAGCCTGGTCGTCGAGGCCGGCACCGGCGTCGGCAAGTCGCTGGCCTACCTTCTGCCGGCGGCGCTCAGGGCCGTGCGCGGCGCGCGGCGCGTGATCGTCTCCACGCACACGCGCGCGCTGCAGGAGCAGCTGATCCACGGCGATCTGCCGGTCGTCGCGCGCGTTTTGGGCGAGCTCGGACTGCCCTTCAAGTCCGCGATGCTGATGGGCGCCGACAACTACCTCTGCGTGCAGCGCCTCTCGCGCCTGCGCCTCCAGCCCGACGCGGCCTCCGGCGAGTGGGCGGAGACGCTCGCGCGGCTGGACGAGTGGTCGCGCCGCTCCGACACGGGCCACCGCTCCGCCCTGCCCGAGGCCGTGCCGCAGAGCCTTTGGGACAAGCTCGCGCGCGACTCGGACGTGTGCCTCGGCCCCGCGGGCCCGTTCTGGGAGCGCTGCCTGTGGCGCCGCGACCGCGAGCGCGCGGAAAAGGCGCACGTCGTCGTCGTCAACCACGCGCTCCTTCTCTCCGGCGCGCGTCTTCCCCCCGCCGACGCGCTGATCCTCGACGAGGCGCACAATCTGGAGGAGGCGGCCGCCGCGCGCTTCGGCTGCGAGGTCTCGCTCGGGCGCGTGGTCGCGCTCGCCGACGAGGCGCGGCTCGGCGCGCGCCTGGCCGCCGACGAGGGTCTCGCCCGCGCCGTCGACGCGGCGGAGAACGCCGGCGTCGCGTTCCTTCGGAGCATCGCCTCGGATCACGGCCTCAAGAGCGCCGAAGAGGAGTCGTCCGGCCGCCTGCTCGAGTCCGCGCCCGAGACCGCGCCGCTCGAGCTCATGGCGCTCGAGGCGGCGCTCGCGGCGTCCGTCGCCGCGGCGGAGGGCCGCGCGTGGGAGGCCGACCTGCGCTCCCTGCACGCGCGCGCGGCCCAGCTCGGCGCCGACATCGCGTCGATCCTGCGCCCCGCTCCCGCGACCGCGCGCTGGGTCGCGTGGAACCGGCGCGGGCCCGAGCTGCGCGCGGCGCCCCTCGACGTGGGACGGCGCCTCGCCGACAGCGTGTTCGCGCGCGGCCTGCCGACCGTGCTGACCTCGGCGACGCTCTCCGCCGCCGACGGACTCAAGGGCTTCAAGGCGCGCGTGGGCCTGCCCGACGCGCGCGAGCTCGCGCTCGACTCGCCTTACGACTACCGCGCGCAGGCCGCGCTCTGGTGCGTCGACGGCGTGCCCGAGCCGTCGGACGAGGCCGCGCACGCGAAGGCCGTGTCCGCGCTGTGCGCGGACATCGTCGCGCGCGTGCCCGGCGGCGTGTTCCTTTTATTCTCGAGCTGGAAGCTGCTCAAGAAAGTCCACGTCGCGCTGCGCCGCAAGATCAAGGACCGTCCGGTCTGGGCGCAGGGGACGGCCGGCCACGAGGCCCTGCTCGAGCAGTTCGAGGCCGCCGGCGACGCGGTGCTCCTCGGCGTCGACACGTTCTGGCAGGGCGTCGACGTGCCCGGGCCCGCGCTCTCCTGCGTGGTGCTCGTCAAGCTCCCGTTCCCGAACGTGGGCTCGCCGCTCGAGGAGGCGCGCCGCCGCTACCTCGTCGACGAGGGACGGGACTACTTCCGCGACTGGTCCTTGCCGAAGGCGGTCATGAAGTTCCGCCAGGGCTTCGGCCGCCTGATCCGCTCGAGCAAGGACCGCGGCGCGGTCGTCTGCCTCGACTCGCGCCTCCTGCACAAGGGCTACGGCGCGGCGTTCCTCGAAGCGCTGCCGGCGTGCCGGAAGCTCGAGAGCCTGGACGAGCTCGCGGCGTTCTTCAGCCCGCGCGAAGACGCGAAAGCTCAGGCTTGAGACGCTCGAGCTCCGCGTCCATCGCGCCGCGCCACATCTTCGCGTACATGCGGAAGTCGGCGCGGAACGAAAGCCAAGGATAGACGAAGGTCGCGGGCCGGTTCTTTTCGAAAAAGAAGTGCCCGATCCAGGCGAGGCCGTAGCCCAAGACCGGCGCGGCGGCGAGGAAGGCGGGCGCGCGGAAAGCCGCGGCGAGCGCGAGGCTGGCGAGCCCGAGCGTCGTGCCCGCGAAGTGCAGGCGCCGGTTCGTCGGGTTCAGGTGCTGGGAAACGTAGAATGGCCAGAACTCGTCGAGGCTCGAGTACTGGCCGTTCATGTTATTGAAAGGAAAAGCTCGGAGTCGTCTCGTCGGCCTAGACCGACGCTAAGACCCGAATTTCCTCTGAAGTATTGAAAAATTCGGAGAGGGAGGGATTCGAACCCTCGGTACCCGTTTGCACAAGTACAACGGTTTAGCAAACCGTCGGTTTCAGCCGCTCACCCACCTCTCCAGGAATCGGTGAATGCTGCTTTGAAAATATTAACTCATTTCCGACTGGAAGAATAGTTTCTTCGAATTCTTCGACGAAGACAACGGCCTGGGCGCGCACCATAGAAACAAGTAAGATTTAGGAATCTCTGACGATTCTCCCGCACCAAGCCTGAGATGAGAACCCATCTGATGATGCGGCAACATGGACGATCCGGTCAATTCGGCTCTTTCGAGCTTTCATGGCACAGGTAGCGATTCTGGCGGGAGGCCGCGGGGTGCGAATGGGCCCGGCAACCGACTCTCTGCCGAAACCCATGGTCCCTGTCGGAGGGAAGCCTCTGCTTGAATACCTCATGGGATGGCTCAAACGTTCCGGCGTGACCGAGGCGTTCATGTGCCTGGGTTATCGGGCTGATGCGATCCAGCGGCATTTCGGGGATGGAAGCCGGTGGGGCGTTCGCCTGCAGTACCAGATCGAAACCGAGCCTCGCGGTACGGCCGGATGCGTCCGAGATCTCGGCTCAAGAGTGAGAGAAGACTTGCTGGTCGTATACGGAGATCTTTTCTTGGACCTGGACTGCGAGAGGCTCCTCGACTTCCATTCCAGCCACGACGGGGCCGCCACTCTGGTGGTGCGGCGGTCGGATCATCCCCATGACTCGGACCTGATCGGCTGCGAGAACGGCCGGATCACAAGAGTCTATCGCGCCAAAGAAGGCGAACCTTTTGAGAATCTCGCATGCGCCGCGGTATGGGTCATCCGTCCTGAACTCCTCGAGCTCATCCCGAAAGACCGTCCGACGGACTTCGGCCGGGACATCTTTCCGACCGCCCTCGCCGAAGGGCGAAAACTCATGGCCTACGTGACGGAGGAGGTCGTTTTGGACGTCGGCACGCCGGAACGAGTCAAGGCCGTCGAGAAAATGCGGCCAGGGCTGCGGTGATGGGCTGCTCACCGCGACCGACTGGATTTTGAGACGGGCCGGTCGGGGCGCTCAGCGCGACCATTCCGTGTAGGTCCGAATGGACTCTTTCACGGCGGCGGTCGAGTCGAGGCGCGGCTTCCAGCCGAGAGAAAGCATCCGGCCGACGTCCAGGCTTGTCCTGGCGACGTCGCCGACCCATCCGACGGCCGAGGCGCCGTAGCGAATCCGGGTCTTGCCGCCGGTCATGACGGCGACGGTTTCCTCGGCGATTTCGCGCACCGAGGTGGTTCCCGTCGTGCTGAGGTTGAAGACTTGGAACCGCTGCGCATGGGTCCGCCCGGCCGGGCTCTTATCCAAGGCGTGCAGCATCCCGGAAACGCAATCCTCCACATCGATATAGGTCTTCGCCTGCCGGCCGTCGCCGAGGACCACGAGCTCCGTCGGGTCCCGGCGCAGCCGGGCGACAAAATCGAAGATGGCGCCGTGGGTCAGCTGGCGCCCCACCACGTTGCCGAAGCGGTAGACCCAGGCGTTCAAGCCGTAGTTCTCCACGAACGCGCTGATAAAGGCCTCCGAGGCGAGCTTCGCCGCGCCGTAAACGGAGACCGGGTGCATGGCCGGGCAGGCCTCCGGGGTCGGCATGACCGGCTCGGCGCCGTAAACGGCGGAGGTGGAGCCGAAGAGGAGTCGCGGGATGCTCAGCGCCCGGGCGGCCCGCAGCGCCTCGAACGTCGTGTCGAAGGTCCGGCTTCGGTCCGTTTCCGGCCGCTCTCGCCCGAGAGAGATGTCGGAGTTGGCGGCCAGGTGCGCCAGTAGATCGAAAGTCCGCCCGCGCAGAGGGGCGTGCCAGTCCGGCCGGCTGACATCCCATTCGGCGAACTCAAAACCGGGACTGCTCCGGAAATCCTCGATATGCCGTAGGCTGCCCAGGCTGAGGTCGTCGACGCACAGCACCTGCGCGCCCTGCGCCAGGAGCCTGCGGCAAAGCGCGCTTCCGATCAAGCCGGCTCCCCCCGTCACCAGGGCCTTCATGATGGAACGCCCGGGGTCGGATGTCTCAGCGGGCCGTACAAAAAGTGACGACTTTGGTCTTGCCGCTGGAATCGTCCGCAACCCGCATTTTCTTCCCGGTGATTTTCACGACGCGCACGTCGAGGGAGCGGCGTCTTCGGTCGTGAGCGGTCACCGTCTCGCCGACCGCGGCCGCATGAGGCAAGACAAGAATGACGGGGCCGCTCATGTCGAACGGTCCTCCGTCGGGAGTTTCCGGCAGGCTCGCAAGCAATGTCTCGAGGTCGCCGCAGGAGGTGGAGTAAAAAAACTTCTTCCCCGCAGGGGAAACGGAGGCGCCGGCCGCGAGGCCGGCGGCGGCTGCGGGGTTGCCGCCGGCCGCGGCGGTTTCAGCGCGTGAGGATTTGGCCGCCCCCTTGCACTCACTGAGAAAACCGAGGAACTGCGTGGAATCCATGCCGCGGCCGGCGGCAAAAGCGCTGAGGCACCCGGCCCGACCCTGCGCGGTCTTGACGTCGCGCACGCCTTGGCACGCCGCGGCGTGAAACGCGGGATCCACGCCGGCGTCGGCCAGCATCTTTTGGCAGGCCGCGACCGCGTCGACATTCGCCGCGTCCCGCACGCCTTGGCACGCGCGCGCGCGATACATGGGGTCCACGCCGGCGTCGGCCAGCCGCTTATGGCAGGCTGCGACCGCGTCGATATTGCCGGCGTCCCGGACGCCTCTGCAGGCCATGGGGAGAAAATCGGGGTTGATGCCCGCCGCCCCAAGTTTCGCGTGGCAGGCCGCGACCGTTTCGGCGTCGTTCGCATTCTTCGCGAGACCGCACTCGATGGCCGGAACTTCGGGGGCGACGCCCGCCGCGCCGAGCTTCTTATGGCAAAGCGCGACCGCCTCCGCGCCGCCGGAATCATTCACGCGGCTGCAGGACGTCGGCAAGGATTCGGGGGCCTCCCCGGCCGCCTTCAGCGTGCGATGGCAGGCGGCGATGCCCTGCGCGGCGCTGCTGTCCCGCGCATAACGGCAGGACGCGCCGTAGGTCGCGGGGTCTTCGCCGGCCGCATGCAGCGTTCGCTGGCACTCGATGACGGCCGCGATGCCGGCGGAGTCGCGCACGGCGCTGCACGCCCCGCCGATCATGGCGGGATCGATCAGCCCTTCAGCCTTGACCGCCTGCCGGCAATCGGCATCGGGGCCGGAGATGCCGGAGGCGGCGGCGGCTTGCTGGCCGCTGAGCGATTTGACCTTGTTCATTTGCGCCGCGAAATCGTCGTCGGAGCCGTCCTGATCGCCCGAGAGACCTTGACCCGAGGCGGGCGGGGTCTGCGCCGAGGCGACGGGAATCCTGGCCAGGGGCAGGAAAAAGGCGAGCGCGAAAAATAATGATTTCACGCGCGTATTTAATAATACCGCGCGTTGCCCGTCAACTGACTTTCCGCGGACCAGGGACGCGATATCGCGCCGCGATGTCAGCCTTGTGGACATGCCGCTCGCGTCGTTATTTTGGGAGCAGGCAATGTTAGAATCAAAACGGCTCGGCGTCGCTACGCTCCGATCGTGATCGGCCTGGCTGACACAAACTCAATGGCAACGGCAGAGACCGCATCGAGCCGCAATCGAGCGCACGCGAAGGAGCGGATTTTCGGCCTCGATGTCATGCGCGCCACGGCCGTTCTGCTCGTCGTCTGCGGGCATTTTCTCGACCACGGCAAACAACTCTCGCCTTGGATTTACGACCTGAAGCGCCCGGGCATCTTCGGAGTCGAGATATTTTTCGTTCTCAGCGGCTATCTGATCGGCGGGATCATCATTGCTGCGATCAAAGCTCGGCGTTTCGACAGATTTTCGGACTTAGGGAGATTCTGGATCCGAAGGTGGATGCGAACCCTCCCGCTCTACTATCTGTTTTTTGCGCTCTATCTCCGGTGGGAATGGACGGGTCCGCAGCGTTTCGGCGAGCGAGCGGAGTATCTGGCGTTTTTGCAAAACTTCGCCTGGCCGATTCCGAATTTTTTCATCATTTCCTGGAGCTTGGCCATCGAGGAATTTTTTTACCTGCTCTTCCCTTTTTTCCTCTGGCTCGTTCTCAAACGCAATCCTCCGCGTCGAGCTTTGGCCATCAGTATCGGGGCTTTTATGATCGTTCCCTTGGCCCTTCGAGCCTTGACGGCGCCGTATCCGGGTTGGGACGCCTTTGATTTTCATTTGCGGATGATGATCGTCAAACGGCTCGATGCCCCTATGTTCGGCGTGGCGGCCGTATTCATCCAGGAATATTTTCCCGAGAAATGGCGCGCTCTGGCCCGATGGACGCCGCTGTCGGCGGCTTGTGTTCTTTGCGCCGGCGTCGGCATTTATTTCTCCGATAATCGCTTTTTGTGGATGCCGACGTGGAACGGCCTGCAAATTTTTTATTTCCCCATCATGGCGACTTTGGTCGCTCTGCTGCTGCCGGCATTGTCCCAATGGTCTCGAAAAACATCGCTTGTGACGGCGGGGATCACATTTCTCAGCACCATCTCTTACTCGGTCTATCTGGTGCACCCCTTGGTCATTCATTGGGTGCGGGAGTTTTTCGAGCGAGAACCCGGGCGCATGGAGCGAATGGATGCGCAGTTCGTCTGGCTGACGCTGATCAATCTGGCTTTAATCGCGCTTTTTTCGTCTTTGAGCTATTACGGCTGGGAAAGGCCGTTCTTGCGCCTGCGCGATCGGCGCTGGACCCAGAAAACGTAGCCAAAAAAGACGAAGGCCCTCATGGGCGCGGCGGGATTTGCGGCGGGAGGCCAGCGCGAAGATTATCCCGGTTCTTCAGTACGCTGGATCGCAAGTGTAATGCATCTTCCCAAGGATTTCAAGGGACGCGCCTCGGCTCGGCTTCGAGCTCCGCGAGACGATGAAATTTTAGGAACTCGGAGCGAAAAGGCGATTGATTTTCCGGCGAACTTGGGTTAGACTGTGAGTTGCGGCCCGTGCCCGCCGAGCCGTCGATGCTCGGCGGCGGGACGCGCGAATGATGGCGAGACGGCGGGCCATCCCAGTGGGAGCAGCGCTATGAGCGACCCGACGGCCACGCGGACGATATGCAAGCAGTGCGTCCTTCCCGAAGCGAAACCCAACATCTTTTTCAACGAAGACGGCGTCTGCAACGTCTGCGTCGAGCACGCCAAGACGAAGCAGCTCGCGCAGGAGAACAAGCTGCTGGAAAGCGAGCTGATCAAGCTCCTCAACAAGCACCGGGGGACGGGGAAGTACGACGTGATGGCCATGTGCAGCGGCGGGAAGGACAGCACCTCCGCGCTGTACTACATGAAGACGCGTTATAAGATGAACCCGCTGGCGTTCATGTTCGACAACGGCTTCGAGACCGAGGACGCGATCGCCAACACGCAGCGGGCCGCGGATAAGCTGGGGGTCGATTTCCTCTTTTTCAAGTCCGGCTACATGAAGGGCCTGTTCGCGAAGATCCTCGAGACGGAGTCCAAGACCGTGCCGTGCCATCCCTGCTCGATGTGGTACATGGATCTCGCCTACGAGACGGCGGCCCGCTACGAGATCCCGATCATCATCGCCGGCTGGACCAAAGGACAGTCCACCAACCAGAAGGTGATGAGCAAATGCGGCTGCAACGCGGGCTCGCCCGAGTTCAAGGAGATGAGCGCCGCCACCAAGGACTTCATCGACCAGCACGTCCGCAGCGACCCGCGGTACCAGGACTTCCCCCACAGCATGGAGGAAGTGCTCAAGCGCGCTCAAGCCCGGCGCAAGGCGATCGTGCTCTCGCCGCATTGGTTCCTTCCCTACGATCAGGAGACGTACGTCGAGACGATCAAGCGCGAGCTGGGCTGGGAGTATCCGCGCCTGAGCTATCCGGGACGATCGACGAATTGCTCCATGAACTTCATCTCCGTCTGGAACTCGCTCAAGTATTACGGCTACACCCACTACCACGTCGAGATGAGCAAGATGATCCGCGAAGGCATGCTGACCCGGGAAGAGGCCTTGCGGGACCTCGAGCTCCAGGTCTCCAAGGAACAGGTCAACGAGGTCGCGGCGAAGCTGGGACAGCATATTGACTGAGATCTACCTCGACAACGCGGCGACGACCCGGATGGACCCGCGGGTCGCGGAGGCCGTTCTGGCCGCCGGCCAACTCGGTCTCGGGAACGCCTCCTCGATCCACGGTCCCGGCGTCCGCGCGGCCGCCCGCATCGAGCTGGCGCGCGCGCAGCTGGCCCGCAAGCTGGGCGCCGCCGAGGAGGAGATCTTCTTCACGGCCAGCGGCACGGAGTCCAACAACTGGGCGCTCATCGGCGCGTGCCAGGCCGAAGGCGTGCGCGGGAACCATCTCATCGTTTCCCGGATCGAGCATCCCAGCATACTCGCCGCGGCGCGCTGGCTCGGCGCGCGGGGCTTCCAAGTCACCGAAGCGGCCGTGGACTCCGAGGGGCGCGTGGACCTCGACGGTCTTGCGCGCTCGATCACGGATCGGACCGTTCTCGTCTCCATCATGCACGCCAACAACGAGGTCGGAGTCCTCCAGGATCTCGCCGCCATCGGCCGGCTCTGCGCGTCGCGCGGGTGCCTCTTCCATACGGACGCGTGCCAGAGCTTCACGCGGTCGCCGATCGACGCGCGCGCGATGAATCTGGACCTGGTCAGCGTCAACGCGCACAAGATCCACGGCCCCAAGGGAGTCGCCGCGCTGTTCGTCAAGCGGGGAACTCGGATCGTCCCGATCCTGCACGGCGGCGGCCAGGAGCGGGGGCTGCGCTCCGGCACCTACAATACGGAAGGAATCATCGGCTTCGGCCTCGCGGCCGAAATCGCGGACGAGACCGACAACAAGAGGATGACGGCTCTTCGGGACCGGCTCATCGCGCGCGCGCTGGAAACGATTCCCGGCGCGGTTCTCAACGGTCCGAGAGAAGACCGCCTGTGCAACAACGCCAACTTCTCGATCGAAGGGGTTTCGTCGAAAAAGCTGCTGTTCGCTTTGGACAAGGCCAAAGTCTACATTTCCGTCGGCTCCGCCTGCTCCTCCGGAAAGAAAACTCCCAGCCACGTGCTCCTGGCCATGGGACGCGACGCCGAGGCCGCCGCGGAGTCCTTTCGCGTCAGCCTCAGCAAGTGGACGACCCCCGCCGAGATCGACGGTTTTCTGGCGGCATTGGAGCGCTCCGTACAGAGCGAGAGGGCCGGCAAGTCTCATGCCCGACGCTGACGAATTCCTGGACCTCCGAGGCGTGCCCTGCCCCGCCAACGCCGCGCGGGCGCTGGTGAAGATCGCGACCATGAGCGCCGGGGAATCCCTCGAGGTCCTGTTGGACGCGGGCGAGCCGATGGAAAACCTCCCGCCCGCGATCAACGGAGAGGGGCACAGCATCGTTTCCCAAAAACCGTACGACGAGCGGAGCTGGTCGGTGCTGATCCGCGTGGCCGCTTGATATCCGGAATGCCGCGGTTGCGCCCATGAAGTCCTCAGTCCTCGGACTCTCCTGTCATTACCACGACTCGGCGGCCTGCTTGATGCAGGACGGACGCATCACGGCCTCGGCGCAGGAGGAGCGCTTCGTCCGGCGGAAAAACGCTTCGGACCTGCCCCTGCAGGCCATCAACTACTGCCTGCAGGCCGGCAACATCACCGCGTTGGACCTCGATGCGGCGGTCTTCTACGAGAAGCCCTTCCTCAAGCTCGCCCGCGTGTTCACCGGGCACCTGCGCTCCTTCCCGCGCTCCTTTGGCGGCTTCCGCCGCTCCATGCCCCATTGGCTCCAGGATCGGCTTTCGGTGCCCATCACCTTGCGCGAGGAGCTCGGCTTCTCGGGCCAGACTTATTTCATCAAGCACCACTTGTCGCACGCCGCCTCGGCCTTTTTCCCCTCCCCCTTCGAGGAAGCGGCCATCCTGACGGCCGACGCGGTGGGAGAATGGACCACCGCCTCGCGCGGCACGGGCCGGGGCTCGCGCATCCGCATCGACGACGAGATGCGGTTCCCGGACTCGCTCGGCCTGTTCTACACCGCGGTGACCACCTACCTCGGCTTCGAGGCGCACGAAGGAGAGGGCACGGTCATGGGACTGGCCGCCTACGGCCGGCCGAGCTTTCTGGACCGCCTGAGGCGGATCGTGCCCATGCGGCCCGACGGCAGCTTCACTCTGGACAAATCCTACTTCGATTTCTACGGCGACAGACGCCTGTACACCCCGCGCTTCGTCGCGGAGTTCGGCCCGGAACGCCTGCCGGGCTCCCCGCTCGAGGACCGCCACCGCGACATGGCGGCGAGCCTGCAGGCCCTCACCGAGGAAGTCGTCTTGGCCATGGCGCGCGACCTGCATGAGCGCTCGCGCATGGAAAACCTGTGCCTGGCGGGCGGCGTCTTCCTCAACTGCGTCGCCAATCAGCGCCTCCTCGACGAGTCGGGGTTCAAGGCCGTCTTCATCCAGCCCGCGGCCGGGGACGCCGGCGGAGCGTTGGGGGCGGCGGCCTTCGTGAGCCATTCCCTCTGGGGCAAGCCGCGTCCGGGCCGGATGGACCCTTACCTGGGACCCGATTTCAAGCCCGGAGAGATACGCCGGGCCCTCGCCCTCGCGGGCCTGCAGGGCCGCCAGCTGCCGGAAGACGAGTTGTGCCGGACCACGGCGCGGTTGATCAGCGAGGCCAAGGTCGTGGGCTGGCTGCAGGGCCGCATGGAGATCGGCCCGCGGGCTCTCGGCAACCGCACGATCCTGGGAGACCCGCGCAATCCGAAGATCAAGGACCTCATCAACGAGAAGGTGAAGCACCGGGAGGAGTTCCGGCCTTTCGCGCCGGCGGTGCTGGCCGAGGCCGCGGGCGAGTATTTCCACATGAACGCGCCCTCGCCGTTCATGCTGCTGGCCCCGCGCGTGCGCGAGGAGAAGAAATCCGTCGTCCCCGCCGTGACCCACGCGGACGGCACCGCGCGCGTGCAGACCGTGGTCGAGGAGCACAACCCGCGCTTCTACCGCCTCATCCGCGCTTTCCGCGATCTGACCGGAGTGCCCATCGTCATCAACACCTCCTTCAACCGCCGCGGCGAGCCGCTGGTCTGCTCGCCCGACGAGGCGATCGCGGTCTTCCAGTCGACCCAGATGGACGCCTTGGTCCTCGGCGACACGGTGGTCCAGAAATGAGCGATAAGGGATTCTTCCGCCGTCTCTGGGACCGCAGCATCAAGGCGGCCGAGGCCGTGATCCAGGCCGTGTTCCTCCCGGCCGGGCTCTTCCTGCTCTACTTCGCGGGGCTGGGGATCACGTGGGTCTTCTCGAAGCTGCTGCGCGTCGAATCGCTGCGCGACCCGGACCCGTCCGCGAAGACCTTCTGGACGCCGGCGGAGGGCTTCGAGCCCGACCTAGAGGACTGCACGAGGCAATCATAGTCATGAAAAAATTATTGGCCATCTTCAAAGAAGGCTTCTACATGGTCAAGAGGCACAAGTTCTATTTCCTCGCGCCTCTCATCATCGCGATGGCCCTGCTGGCCTTCCTGGTCATCGAGATCGGCCCTGCGGCCATCGTCTCGTTCATCTACGCGGGACTCTGATGCCGGAAGCGACGGACGAAGACGAGACAAGCCGGATCATAGGGAGAAGGCGAATAAGAACCCCCCCTGATTCCGTTCGAAGCGAATTGCCGGCGCGCGCCGGCGATCTCAGTCTGATTTGGCGACTCCTGCGGGACGCTCGCGCGCATTGGCCGCAGTTGTGGCTCATCATTCTCTTCAACTTCCTCGCCACGCCCCTGGGCCTCCTGGCGCCTTTCCCGCTGAAGATCGCATTGGACAGCGTGCTCGGCGGCAGGCCCGTGCCCGGGTTCCTGAGGGCTCTCCTGCCGGTTTCCTGGCAGGAGTCGCCCGCGGCGCTGCTGTGGCTGGCCTGTTTCGCGACCTTCGCGGTTCTCGCGCTGCAGGCCCTGCAGGGGTTCGCCTGCTGGGTCTACCAGCTTCACGTCGGCGAGCGGCTGGTGGTGAGCGCGCGGGCCCGCCTCTTCGAGCACATGCAGAGGCTGTCGCTGCGCCACCACGACGAGAAGGGCAGTCCCGATCTGTTCTATCGGCTGCAGAGCGACGTCGCCGGCATGCACGACCTGATCAACTACGGCCTCATCCCGTTCATCAGCTCGGTCGTGCTGTTCGGCTGCCTCCTCCTCGTCACCTTTCGCCTCGATCGCGAACTCGCGCTGCTCGCCGTCGCGGCCTTGCCGGGGTTGTGGATATTGAGCCGGATCTATTCCCGGCGCTCGCGCCGCCGCTGGGCCGACGCCAAAGAGACGGAAAGGCAATCCGCCGGGGCGATCCAGGAAGTTCTCGGGCAGGTCCGCGTGGTCAAGGCGTTCGCGGCCGAGGTGCGTGAAGCAGATCGGTTCCGTGGGCTCGCGGAGGTTCATTCGCGGACGTACATGCGCGCCGTCACCAACGAAGCGGTTTCCTGCCTTCTCGCCTCGCTCTGGATCGCGGTCGCGTCGGCGGCGGCCCTGGGCCTGGGCGTGCGGCACGTGCAGACGGGCGCGCTGAGCCTCGGGAATCTGATCGTGGTGCTGGCGTACTTCGCGCAGTTGTTCAAGCCGGTCGAGGCCATGGGCAAGCTCTCCGCGTCCTTCCAAAAGTCCCTGGCGAGCGCGGAGCGCGCGTTCGCGGTGCTCGACGAAGATTCCGGCATCCGCGAGCACGAGGGCGCCGTTCCCATGGAGCGCGCCCGGGGCGACGTCGAGTTCCGGTCCGTGGGCTTCGCCTATCGCCCCGGGCGGACCGCGCTGAGCGACGTCTCCTTCCGGGTGGCGGCGGGGCAGCGGGTGGCGATCCTCGGCCCTACGGGCTCGGGCAAGAGCACGCTGCTCCAGCTGCTGGTGCGCTTCCTCGATCCCGACCGGGGGCGGATCACCCTCGACGGCCGGGATATCCGGCACGTGCGCCTGAGCGACCTCCGCCGCCAGTTCGGCATCGTCCTCCAAGAGCCGGGGCTCTTCAGCTGCACGATCGCCGAGAACATCGCGTACGGCCGGCCCGACGCCAGCCGGGCCGAGATCGAAGCGGCGGCCAGGGAGGCCGAGGCCCACGATTTCATCAACAAGCTTCCCGAAGGGTACGACACTCGCGTCGGGGAGCGCGGCCACACGCTCTCCGGCGGCGAGCGGCAGCGCATCACGCTCGCCCGCGCCCTGCTCCTCGACGCCCCGATCCTGGTGCTCGACGAGCCGACGAGCTCCGTGGACATGGACCGGGAAGAGAAGATCGTCGCGGCGCTCCAGAGGCTTCGGCGGGATCGGACGATCCTCACCGTGACCCACCGGACTTCCCTGATCAAGGACTATGACCTGATCCTCAAGCTCGAGGACGGCCGCCTGACCCGGATCGATCGGCCGCGGGAGAAACAGAGGGAATCATGAGCGCAAAGAAGCAGAGCCCGTCGCGCAACGAACGGCGCGAGATCGCCCTCGTGCTGCTCCTCGGCACCGTCTTCGCCTTTCTCGCGCCCGAGCTGCTGCTCCGCCTGGCGGGGCGCAACCTGTTCTCCACGCGAAACCTGATTCTGCGCCAGCTCGATTCCTCGCCCCACGAGTTCGAATTCGATCCCCTGCTGGCCTGGGTCCCGGTGAAATCCAAGACGTACGTGAGCCCGCCCTACGCCAGCGGCCTGCCCTTCAAGATCACGCTGGACGATTACGGGTTCCGCGTCAATCCGAGTCCCTGGGGTTCGGCCATCGACCGGAACTTCCGCATCCTGGCGACCGGCGACTCCTTCACGTTCGGCAACGAGGTGAGCGACGAGGAAACCTGGCCCAGCCACCTTCAGGAGCTGATGAAGACGCAGGTGATCAACGGCGGCACGCCGATGTATGGATTCGACCAGGTCTTTCTGAGGCTCGAGCCCACGGTCGATCGCGTGCGGCCGGCGATCGTGGCCGTCTCGATCACCCCCCAGGACGTGGATCGGACGGTCTACTCCGGGCAGATTCGCTCGATCACGCATCAGGCGGTGAACAAGCCGTATTTCGCGATCGAGAAAGACGACCTGCGCTTGATGAACGTGCCGGTCGAACCTCCGAAAGAAAAGGCCTCGATCGGCTGGTTGCGGAACTGGCTCGGGAGGAGCTTCCTCGTGAACCTGCTGATGCGGAGGTTCGCCGTGAACTGGTGGCTTTCGCTGGGCACGTTCAACAACGCGCCGCCGCAGTTTCGAACCGGCTTCTCGCCGGTGGACGTCTCGTGCCGCATCCTCCGGAAGATCGACGAGCTCGGCCGGCGGAAGCACTTCGTCCCCTTCATCGTGGGACAGGTCTACTGGCAGGACCATTCCTCGCCCTACGAGTCGAGCGAGACGGTTGCCGAGGTCTACTCCTGCGCGAAAAAGCTGGGCTGGCCTGGCATCTCCATGGAAGACACGCTCCACGAGATCTACGATCGCGACCCTCTCGAGTACGATTCCCTGTCTCTTCCGTGGGCCCACATGACGAATCGGGGAAATCTCATCGTGGCCCGGCGCATCGCCGACGAAATGACGGACCTTTTGAAGGGTCCCCGCTGCGCCGCTTTCTCGAGCAAATACGGCGTAAAGCTGCCGTGCGGCGCCCACACCCCGAACGCGGGAAAGAGATAGGCTGATGGCACGCGACTATTGCATCAGCGCCTCGGGAGACGACGCTTCTCCGGGTACGGAAGCCGCTCCCTGGCGCACGCTGACGCGGATGCGGGAGGTGCAGCTCGCGCCCGGCGATCGTATCCGCCTCGACAGCCGCGCGCCCCACCACGGCGGCCTAGTGCTTCACGGGCAGGCCGGCGCCCCCGAGGCTCCGATCCATGTCACCAGCTACGGCTCCGAGCGCCCGGCCGTCATCCTGGGCGGCGAGGAAATAGCCGTGCTCCTGTGGAACTGCTCCGGGATCCGCGTGAGCCAGCTTCACCTGATCGGCGCGGGTTTTCCGCGCAACCGGACGCACGGGCTCTGCCTGTTCGCCGACGAACGATCCGATCCGCCGGATCAACAGCGGAAGGAATCCGCGAGCTACGGCACGAAGTACTCCGACATCGCCCTCGAAAACCTGGAGATCGAGGGGTTCGGCTGCGCCGGCCTCGCGATCGGCGGGAAGGCCGACTTCGGCTTCCGCGGCGTGCGGGCGCGGGGCGTGAAGTCCCACGACAACGCCTACGCGGGAATCTTCGTCTGGGGACCCGGAACGTCCGAGGTGCACGAGGACATCGTCATCGACGCGTGCGAGGCCTTCGACAACCACGGGATCGCCGGCCTGCTGCACCTCACCGGGCACGGACATCACTCCGGCCACGGGATATTCCTGAGCTGCGTCGCCGGGGGAAGCATCGAGAACTCGCGCGCCTACCGGAACGGCGGGCGCAACACGGCGCACCTCTGCGGCCCGGCCGGGATCTGGGCCAGCAACAGCCGCCGGATCGTGGTGCGCCGCAACGAGTCCTTCCGCAATCGCACCGTCGGCGCGACCGACGGCGGCGGGTTCGGCTTCGACGGCGGCATGCGGGACTCGCGGATGGAGGAGAACGTTTCCCGCGAGAACGACGGCTCGGGCTTTCTCATGGCCCAGTACCGCGGGGCGAAGCCCTTCGCCGGCAACCGCTTCACGGGCAATACCAGCGTCGACGACGGCCGCCATAACGACAACGGCGCGATCCACGTCTGGTGCGCGCCCGATGAGATCATGAGCGACCTCCTCATCGAAGGCAATCTGGTGCGGGTCTCGCCGTCGCGGCGGGGCCAGCCGCTCGCGTTTTTCGTCAACGCCGTCACGGAGAACCTAGCCGTGCGGGCGAACAGCTTCCGGGGCGACGGCCTGCCGCTGCTCCTCGAGGTGTCCCCCACGCACCAGGGCTTCATCTTCACCGGTAACCGGCTCGTCGGCTCGGGTGGGATCCTCTGGCGGGGACAAATCTACGAAAAAGTGTCGGGGTGGCTGGAAGCGTTTCCACAGTGAGGGCCCGCGCGGCGCCGCCGGAGAGCAGAAGATGCGCTCCGCCTGATCCATCGCGGCCGCGCCCTGCCGTCCCGCCCGCCGCAGCAGCCAGCCGGCCGCCGGCAGCGTGATCAGCGCCGCCGGCCAAGCCCGCGTCCAGACAGAAAAGGCGGCGAGAAGGATCAGGCCGGCGAGCGAGAACGCCGTGAGGGGAGCGACGAAGGGACGAATCCTCCAGACGGGCGTCCGTTCCGAGGAAAGGCATGCTCTTGCCCCGGCGAATATTCCCCCCTCGATCTGCACGTGCCAGCCGTCGCTCCCCCCTCCCCGCGAAACGGGAACGAGTTTCCGGCGCGCCTTTTTGAGATAGGAATCGATCAACTCCTCCTCGCCGTTCGCCGATATCGGCACCCCGTCCGTCGTCCCCTTGGCGGACAGGACCGGCGGCGGCGAAAATGCCTGCCGCAGGAAGCGCCGGACGTTCGCGTCTTGTGTAGGCAGGCGATCCCGCCACGGGGTCATGCCGTCGCCCCAGCGGCCCCAGGCGCGGGCCAGGGGCTGCGCTAGGAACAGGAAAAACGTCACGGCCCGCAGGCGGAGCGTGGGCTTTCGCAGCGGCGCGCGCGTCGCCTCGCGCAGGGCGGGAACGATCCAGAGCGCGAGGCCGATGCCGCCGAGCCCGAGGAAGACCAGGAACGGCGCCCAGAAGACAGCCAGGACGCTTAAACAGAGAAACACGAGACTCGCGAGCTGGAACTCGGGCAGGCGGCCCAGCGTGAGCAGGAAGCCCGCGGTGGAGGCGAAAGGCTGGTATATTCCCCCCGGCGGGGAAGGCCGCGCTCTCTTCCAGCCGAACAGCGCGTCCGGGGCGACCTGGTGACCCAGCGAGTTGAACCGCTCCGGCCAGTCCCGCTCGAGCGCGCTCTCTCCCCGGCCGTACGTGCGCTGCTGCTTAAGGTACTGGCGCACCGTCCAGCGCCGGTAATGCCACACCATCGCGCCCGGCGCGAAGCCCAGCGATCCGCCGTAGCGGATCACGCGCCAGCAGAGGGTCACATCGTCGCCGCCGGCGCGGTAGGATTCCGTGAAGCCGCCGAGCGCGTCCAGGAACTCGCGCCGGATCGCCAGATTGCAGCCGGCCACGTGGTCGCACACGTCGGCGTCGAGCATCACGAGGCCGGGATTGCCCGGCGCCTTGTCGACACAGTCGGAAATCGCGTTCGCGCCGGGCGGGTTGAGGTTCGGGCCGCCCACGATCGCATGCTTCGTCTGGAGGAACTTCAACGCGAGGTACCGCAGCCAGTCGGAGTCCGGATACGCGTCGGCATCGAGGTAGGCCACGATCTCCCCGGTGGCGTTGCGCGCCCCGATGTTCCGCGCGGCGCTCAGCCCGCGGTTGGTTTCCGGCGTGAACATCCGGAAGCCGGGCTTCCGCGCCCAACGCGCGGCGATGGCCTCCGAGAGGTCCCTCGATTTGTCGACGACGACGATCACCTCGAAATCCGGGTAGTCCAAGGCGGCGCAGCCGGCCAGGCATTCCTCCAGCGTATCCTCGGAATGGTAGGCGCAAACGACGACCGAGATCGTCGGCCAGAGCGAAAACGACGAGAAAGGCGCCTGCGAAAACGCCGTCGCGGCCGCGGCCAAAGAGGGTTTCGCGCGCCCCCGCGCGTCGATCAGGCCGCGCTCCTCGGCGCCGTCCAGGAAATCGTCGATCACGACGCCGGCGTAGCCGGCGTCGAAGCCGAGGTGGATCTGCGCGTCGAGGGTTCGCGCCTGCGCGGCGAGGCTCGGGCTTCCGGAGTCCGCCGGGTGAACGTGCGTCACGAGCGGCAGGTCGTTGCACAGGATCTGCGCCCGCGCCAGGGCGTTGCGCAGCCCGGTCAGGTCGTCGTCGAGGAACTCGAAGCTCGCGAAATCCACCGGGAGCCCGAAGACGCCGCGGAAGGTGTCGCCGATGTCGGCCGCGAGGCCGCTTGCGAGCATCGCGCCTTCGCCGGACACCGGGATCGTGCATGTGAGGAGCTTGTCTCCCGCCTCCGCGCGAAGGGCCCGGAGCGCCTCGCGCACCAACCGCAGCCAGCGGCGCTTCCCGAGCAGTTTCCACGGCCCCGAGGAGCGGCCGGCCCCGAGATCCAGGCCGAGCACGTTCGGAAGCGCGGCGCAGTGCCCAAGGCACCGTCGGGCGCGGAGCCACCAGCGCTCTTCGGCGGCGGCGTCGCCCGTGAAGCGGGCGTGCAGCACCTCGCTGAACCTTAAATCCGGGACAACGAAAAAGCCGCGGGAAAGGTGGAGATCGATTCGCTCCGGCGTGGGATCTTCCAGCCAGACGGTATTCGCGCCGGACTTCCGGAGCTGGCCCGCGTCGAACGCCCCCTCACCGACGCGAATCGCCTTGAGGAAGACCTTGTCGTCCTGCCGGAAAATAAATTTGCCGCGAGCTTGAGTCATGGCCGAATAGGCTTATGCACTTGACGCGACCTATTCATGAGATTCTCCGCCAGGATATTGTTGAACTGGCCAAGAAATCCCTGGAGCGCGAAGTCGGCGGTTCTTGTTGCCATTAATTGCCTTCGAAACAGCGTATTTTAGCAATCTGGCCGTCGCTGGTTCGAGGCAATGTCCCTTTCCTTTATATTAGAAGCTCCAGCTCGCCAAGAACTTGTAGAGCTGTGCGGCGACGAGTTGATTGCCGTTCACGTACTGCGCGATCGGGAAGCTGACGTCGGCGAACGCGCGCCAGCGGCCGGCCGCGGCCTCCAGGCCCGGCGCGAGCATGAGGCGGCGGTAGCCGCTGTCGAGCGAGTCCGCCTGCGCGCCGCTGTCGCGCCAGCGCAGCGAGCCGATCGCCGAGGCGATCGGAGCGAGCTTGACCCCGCCGACGGTCCAGTCGTCGTAGTAGACGCCCGCGTCCGCGTCGACCTCGGCGCCGGGACGGTAGCCGGCCATGATCAAGGCCGGCTCGTCCCACTGCGCGGTCGTAAACCACGACCAGGCGTTGTCCGACGTGAGCCAGCCCTGGTGATAGGCGCCGAGCAGGAGGTCCGTGCTGCCGGTGCCGATCTGGGTGTCGCGGTCGAAGTTCGGGTATTCGTAGTCGCCCGTCGGCAGCTTGAGGCCGAAGGTGAGCCCGGTCGACATGTCGGAGGCGAAGCCCGAGTAGATGCCGCGGACGCGGATGTCGCCGACGCCGCTATGGGTGAAGTCGCCGACGTTCCCATTGCCGTCGGTGGTCTTGAAGTAGCGGTTCCAATACGGGATATCGACGTTGAAGCCCCAGTCCTTGTCGAACATGTATTGGACGCCGGCGGTGACGAAGTTCGTGCGGATCTGCTTGTCGCCGTTGACGTCCGAGGCGCCCTTCGTCAGTCCGCCCCAGTTCTGCTTCTGGTCCATGAAGTCGTACTCGAGGGAGACCATGCCGCCGGGCTGGGTCGGGAGCATGGCGCTGGTCTGCACGTCGAAGGCGTAGCAGCCGCAGGCGCAGGCCCAGCCGAGGCTGGGGAGGCCCGCGGCGAGAGCGGCCGCGAGCAGGAGGCGCGGCGCGCGGCGCGCGAGCGCGCGGGACGTCGCGAAGAAATAGTTCATGAGGACCTCGGTCGAAAACGCGTCGGGACGTCGGCCGCGCGGCGGGCCTCGGGAGAGGCGGCCGAGCGGCGGCGCGAAAGGAGGGCGGGATCAGGCCGCGAGCGTCTTCGGCGGAGGCGTCGCCGGCGGCGCGCACGCCGCGAACGCGGCGCGGTTCCGGCGCGGCGCCGCGGCGGCGTCGGCGCGCGGCGCGTCCGGGCGCGCGCCGGACGGCGGGAAGAAGTCGGGCTTGGCGGCGGACGGGACGGCGCGAAGGCTCGGCGCGGGCTCGGCGCGCTTCAGGCGCAGACAGACCGAGCACGGGTGGAGGCCGTCGAAAGTCTCGGAGACGGCCTGGGCGGCGGAGTGGATGCGCGCGCCGCGCGCGAGCATGACGGCCCACGCGCACGCCTGAACCGCGGTCGCCGGGACGTCGAGACCGCAGAGGAGCGCCCCGATCAACGTCAGGCCGAGCCCGCGCCGCATCAGGCGGTCATGCTATCAAACGCCGCGGCCGGCCGCCAAGACGCGAAAAAAGGGCCCCCCACCGCCGAGGGGAAACGATCGGCGGCGGGGGGCCGAAAAGGACTACTCGTCGTTGCCGCCGCCGGGACCGCCGCCGTCGCCGCCGGGACCGCCGCCGCCGCCGTCGCGCCTGCCGCCTCCGTCGCCGCGACCGCCGCGATCGCCGCCGCGGCCGCGCGGGCCGCCGCGTTGGCGCTCATGCATGAGCATCCCCATGAGCATCTTCGCGCGCTGGGTGGGTGTGAGGAAGGACGCGAGGGACTCCTCGAATTTCTCCTCCTGCTCGCGCATGCTCTTGCGCGCCGCCTTCAGCGTCTCGAGCGTCGCCTTCACGTCGTCGTCCGAGGCCTTGCCGCGCACCTGATCGCGGAGCTTGTCCATGCCCTTGCGCATCTGGTCCATCGCCGCCTTGGAGCCGTCGCGGTGCGCGTCCATGGCCGTCTTCAGCTTCGCGGCCTGCTCGTCGCTCAGGCCGAGCCGGGCTTTCAGGCGCTCCGGACCCTCGCCGCGGTCGCGCTTGCCGCCCCCCTGCTCGCCGCCGCCGGGCGGCGCCTCTTCGCCCGGACCGCCGCCGCTCGGAGCGGCTTGGGCTCCCCCGTCTCCGGGCCCGGGCTGAGCCCAGGCTCGGGGCGCCAATCCCGACGCCGCCAGCGTCCCGGCGGCCAGCACGGCAGACAGAATTCGCTTCTTCATCCGTCCCCCTTTTCCGGCGCGAGGCTATTCTCCGTCGTCGCCGTCTTTATCGCGCTTCTCGCCGCCCCAGCGATGATGGCGGCGCTCCGACCGGCCGCCGCAGCGTCCACCGCGTCCGTGTCCGCGCCGTCCCATCCCGCCGCGGCGCATCATGCGCTCGCGCTGGAGCTGGAGCTTCGCGAGCTGGCGCGGCTTCAGGAACGAGGACAGAGACGTCTCGAGCTTGCGGTGCTCGTCGACGAGCGCCTTGCGCGCCGCGTCGGAGTCCTTGAGCGCGGCCGCGATGTCCGCGTCGGAGCCCTTGCCCTTCACGAGCTCGGCGAGCTTCTTGTGCGCGGCGCGGGCCCTCTCCATCAGAGGCTTCATCGCCTCGCGCGAGGACTTGAACGCCGCCTCGAGCTTCGCGGACTGATCGTCGGTGAGCTCGAGCTTCTCCTGCATGTGCTTCTTCATCTTCGCGGCCCACTCGACGCGAGGACCGTCGTCCTTCTTGTCCTCGCCGGCAAGCGCCCGGGGCGCGCAGAGTCCCGCGGTCAGCACGGCGGCCACAGCGACGGCCCACACTGAGTTCTTCATGGCGAACCTCCTAAAATAGGCGGCGTTTCGCAGGCGTCTGCGATGAGACGGCCGCCGCGGACGGAAAGTGTCGCGTTCTTACTTCGGAAAGAGAGCGACGATGCGCGCGCCGACCGGCCCGTTCGGGTCCGCGTGCAGGCGCTCGAGGCCGCGGCGGGCGGCGTCGCGGTCGGGGCGGCGGCCCTCCGCCCACTGCGACAGCGGCGCCTTCCCGGATTTCTGCGGCATCGTGTAGCCGAGGAAGACCACGACGACCGCGATGAACGCGGCCTCGAGGGCGAGCTTGAGCGCGCCTTCGCCGATGTCGAGGATCTTCTGCAGAAACGCGAGGCCGACGACTCCTCCCGCGAGGACGAACGGCACGATGCCGTGATAGACGCGGCCGTCGCCCCAGTCCGGGAAGGCGACGAGGTAGGCGCAGTAGATCAGCGCGCAGAGGACGGCCGTCCGAATCAGCGCCACGAGACCTCCGCCTTCAGAGCGAGATGTATCTTAAGGAAGGGTTCGTGGAAGTCCCGCGGCAGCGGCGGGAAAGGGGCGGCGGCCTCGACCGCGGCCATCGCGGCGCGGTCGAAGCCGGCGTCGCCGGAGCTTGACTCCACTTGGAGGTCGGTGTAGCTTCCGTTCGGCAGCACCGAGAATCCGACGGCCCCCTCCGCGTCGAGGGCCGGCATCTTGCGCTGCCACGACTGCCACAGCATGAGGCGAACCTGCGAGATGTACCACGGGTAGGGAAAATTGGGGAGGTCGGTCGTCACGCCCGCGCCGGCGGCGGCCGAGCCGCCGGTCGCGGGAGCGGCGGAGTCGGGCTTCGAGGCGCCGGGGCCGGCCAGCGAATCGGGCGAGGCGGGCGTCGTCGGACGCTTGTCCTGCGCGCCGGTCAGCAGGCTGGGACGGGGCAGCGGAGCGGGGCCGTGGCGGCCGGGAGCGATCGCGTCGGGATCGGTCTGGGCCGGAATCTCGTCGGCGGGCTTCGCCGGCGCGGACGGCGCGGGGCCCGCGGGCGCGGCGGAGGCGAGCGTGACGGAGGGACCGATGAAGTCGATCGTGTAGACGTTCGCCGTCTTGAGACCGGCGCGCGGCGCGAGGAAGAGGAAGGCCGCGACGGCGGCGGCGTGCAGGCCGAAGGAGCGCGCGAGGTACGGCTTCAGCGCCTCGTTCACGGGCTCTCGGCCTCGGGCGTGACGCCGACTCCGAGCTTGCCCACGCCGAGCCGCTTCGCCGCGTCGAGCACGGCCACGACCTTCTCGACGGGCACGCTGCGGTCGGCCTGCACGAGCAGGGTCTTCCCGGCGGACTTCGGGAGGCGCAGGACGAGCTCCTTCTCGAGCATCTCCCAATGCACGGCGACGCCGTCGATGGTGACCGCGCCGCTCTTCGAGATCTGGACCGTGACCGCGCTCTCCGCCGCGCTCGGCTCGCCGGACGTCGCCTTCGGGAGCTTGACCGTGAGCTGGTGCTGGACGAGGATCGGCGTGAGCACCATGAAGATGATCACGAGGATCAGCGAGACGTCGATCAGCGGGATCAGGTTCATCTCCGCGATCAGGCGGCGGCGCGCGGACGCGCCGGTCTCGATCTTCAATGCGAGGTCCTCTCGGCGAGCCCGTCCAGGACTTCCTCGACCATCCAGCCGAGGTCCTCTTGAAAGCGCGCGATGCGCTGGTTGAAGAAGTTGAAGGCCGCGACGGCCGGGATCGCGACGAGCAGGCCCGCCGCCGTCGTCACGAGGGCCTCTGAGATGCCGACCGCGACGAGGCCGGGGCCCGCGCCGCTCGCGCTCGCCAGGTCGCGGAACGCGCGCATGACGCCGACGACGGTGCCGAAGAGGCCGATGAACGGAGCGACCGACGCGATCGTGCCGAGCGTCGCCATGCCGCGCTCGAGCTCGGCCGCGGAGCGTCCGATCGCGCGCTCCGCCGCGCGCTGGCGCTCCTCGCGGTGCGGCGGGCCCGACAGCGTCGCCGCGACGACGGCCGAGGCGAGGCCGTGGTGGTGCTTCGTCAGCAGGGCCGCGTCTTGGAGGCGGCCCGCGGCGGCGGCCTGGCGCACGCGCGCGAGGAAATCCTGGTAGCCGTCGGTCGCGCGCGAGAAGAAGCGCCAGCGCTCCCAGATCAGCGCGATGCAGTAGACGGAGAGCAAGGCCATGCCCGCGAGCACCGGTCCGCCGGCGGCGAGAATGTCGAGGAAGCTGGTCTGGTGTCCCATGCGCCGATTATACTATTCGCGCGACGGACGCTTGCGCGCATGCTTCGCGGCTGTTACACTGACACGCGCCGATGACGAGAGGTTCCGCTCTCCTCGCCTTGCTGTTCGCCGGGGTCGGCTCCGCCGCGGGAGCGGCCGAGTCCGCCGCGCCCGCCGTCACTCTCGAGCCGCCTCCGGGCTGGAGGGACGTGCGCGGCGCCGGCGGTCCGGCGCGGGCGCTCGTCGCCCTCAAAGGGCCCGAGTCGAGCTCGTTCGTCCTCGTGCCGGCCGACGACGCCCCCCGCGACAGCGCGGCCGCCGTTCTCTCGTACCTGACGAAGGTCCTCGGCGGAATCCGCGACGGCTCGGGCGCGGACTTCCGCGCGGTCGGCCCGATCGAGACGCGGGACATCCGCGGCGTCACGGTCCAGCTCCTGCGCGCGACGCTCGACGGCAAGCCGCGGCTCATCGTGGCCCTCGTCGACGCCGGCGGCCCCCCTCTCCTCGCGACGCTCACGAGCGCGGCGCCCGAGGCGATGCTGACTCCGATCTTCGGCGCGCTGCGCACGACGGTGCCGGAGGGCGCGGTCCGCACCACGGGGGTCGAGCGCAGTCTCGACGGCCAGCTCGAGATCGCGCTCGGGGGCGGCCTGCGCGCGCGCGGGCTCTCGGCCGAGGAGCGCGGCAAGGGGGTCGTGCTCGCTCTGCAGGGCGCGGGCTCCGAGGTGGTGTTTCTCAAGCTCTCGGAAGAGGACTCTTCGCCGAAGGATCAGGCCGGCATCGTGCGCGCGATGGTGGCCGACGCGGCTCGGGTCCCGCTCGACTCGGTCTCCCCGTCGCGCCGCGCGGCCACGGCCGCCGGGCCGGCGGGGGTCTACGCCTGGGCGAAGCTCCCCGGCTCGCCCGACCTGCGCTTCGCGGCGGCTTTCCTCCCGTGGGCCTATTGGGGCTACTCGCTTCTCGCGCGCGGTCCCCAGGCCGACGAGCTGACCGTCGGCGTCTTGGCCGCGCTCAAGGCGGGCCCCTCGGCGGTGCCGAAGCTGCTCGCGGACACGCCCTCGGTCGAGGCGCTCGAGGAGAGCCCCCCGTTCCGGCGCTACGCCCCGGCCGCGGCCGCGGTCGCCGCGGTCCTGCTCGCCGGGCTGGCGTGGAGAGGCGGCCGAAAAAAAGGTACTCTGCGGCCATGAGCGTCGACACGCGTCGTGACGTCGCGATGGCCGAGCGCCTGGCCGAGGCGCGGGACTCTATCCGCCGCCAGCTCGGCGCCGTGATCGTGGGCCAGGAGTCCGTCGTCGAGGAAGTCCTCATCGCGCTGTTCTCGCGCGGGCACTGCCTCCTGCAGGGCGTGCCGGGCCTGGCGAAGACTTTGCTCGTCACGAGCCTGGCGCGCATCCTCGACCTCGAGAGCTCGCGCGTGCAGTTCACGCCGGACCTGATGCCCTCGGACGTGACCGGCACCGAGATTCTGCAGGAGGACAAGACCACCCGCGAGCGCTCCCTGCGCTTCGTGCCGGGGCCGGTCTTCGCCAACCTAGTGCTCGCCGACGAGATCAACCGTACGCCGCCGAAGACGCAGTCCGCGCTCCTGCAGGCGATGCAGGAGGGCCAGGTCACCGCGGGCGGCCGCACGCACGAGCTGCCGCGGCCCTTCTTCGTCATGGCGACCCAGAACCCGATCGAGCAGGAGGGCACCTACCCGCTCCCCGAGGCCCAGCTCGACCGCTTCTTCCTCCAATCGCTGATGGACTACCCGAGCATGGACGAGGAGCGCCGCATCGTCATCGAGACGACGGGCGCGCAGGCGCCGAAGCTAGAGGCGGTCCTCGGCGCCAAGGAGGTCCTCGAGCTTCAGGACCTCGTGCGCCGCGTGCCGGTGCCGGACTCGATCGTCGAATTCGCGGTGAAGCTCGCGCGCTCGACCCGTCCCAAGGACCCGCTCTCGCCGGAGTCGGTGCGCTCCTGGGTGTCCTGGGGCGCTGGCCCGCGCGCGAGCCAGGCTCTCGTCGTGGGGGCGAAGGCCTGCGCGCTCCTCGGCGGCCGCCTCGCCGTCGCGCGCGAGGACGTCGCGCGCGTGGCCAAGCCGATCCTGCGCCACCGGCTCGTCCTCAATTATCAGGCGGAGGCGGAGGGCGTCCGCGCCGACGATCTCGTCGAGCGCCTTCTCAGTGCGCTGGCTTGATCCCGCCGACCAGGCCCGGCTGAAGGCTCTCGGCTTCGCGCCGCGCCGCCTCGCCTCGCCCCTCGCCGCCGGCACGCACCGCACGCTCGCGCGCGGCTTCTCGCGCGAGTTCTCCCAGTACCGCGCCTACTCGCCCGGCGACGAGGCGCGCGCGATCGACTGGAAGGCCTACGCGCGCTTCGACCGCTGGTACGTGCGCGAGCACCGCTCCGAGGACCGCGTGCGCCTGAGCGTGCTGCTCGACGCGAGCGGCTCCATGGGGTTCGCGGGGGCGGGCCGCGCGCCGAAGTTCGACGTCGCGCGCCGCGCGGCCGCGGCGCTCGGCTGGATCGCGATCGCGCAGGGCGACGAGGCCGGGCTGATCCCGGTCGGCGGCGCCGGCGCCGGGCTTCCGGCGCGAGCGGGCGCGCCTCACCTCGGCGCGTTCGACGCGGTCCTGAGCGCGCTCGAGTGCGCGCCCGAGGCGGACCTCGGCGCCGCGCTCGAGGCGGCCGCGGAGCGCCTGCCGCCGCGCTCGGCCGTCGTCGTGATCTCGGACCTCCTCGGCGACACGGCGCGGATTCTCAAGGCCCTGCGCCGTCTGTCCGCGCGGCGGCGCGAGCTCCTCGTCCTGCGCGTGCTCGATCCCGACGAGAGGGATTTCCCCTACGACGGAGCCCTCGTCGTCGAAGGCCTCGAGGGCGGACGCTTGAGCCTCGACGCGAACGCCGCCGCGCCGGCCTACCGCGAGGCTTTCGCGCGCCAGGAGGAAGCCTACCGCTCCGCGCTCCGGCGCGCGGGCGTGCCCTACGCGACGACCGCCGGAGACTGGACCGCGGCCCTCCCGCGCCTCCTCGCGACATGAATTTCTCGTCGCCGCTCGCGCTCTGGGCTCTTCCGGCCGCCGCCCTGCCGGCGCTGATCCATCTCCTCGCGCGGCGCGCGGCGCGGCGCCAGTCCTTCTCGGACCTGACCTTGCTGGCGGCCGTCGAGTCTCGTCTGCGCCCGCGCGCGCGCCTGCGCGAGTTCCTGCTCCTCGCCGCGCGCACGCTGCTGATCCTCGCCCTCGTGCTCGCGGCCGCGGGGCCCGTCGCGCGCGGGTCGGCCGCGGCGGGCTCGGGCCTCGATCTCGTGCTCCTGCTGGACGCGTCCTACTCGACGCGCGCGCGCGAAGCCGGCCGCGCGCGCTTCGATCGCGCGCGCGACGCGGGGCGGCGCCTGCTGAAGCGCCTGGCGCCCGGCGACCGCGTCGCGGCCGCGGCGTTCGACGAAGCCGTGCTCTCGCCGCTCGAGTGGAGCGACGCGGCCGGCGCCGACGCCGCGCTGGAGCGCGCCGCTCCGGGCCTGCGCGGAACCGACGCGCGGCCCGCCCTGACCGCGGCGCGCGATCTCCTCTCGCGCTCGCCGCGCGGACGCCGGCGGGCCGTCGTCGTGCTCGGCGACGGCGCGGCGCACATGCTGCGCTCCTCGGCTCCGCAGGCGGCCGACGGGGCGGTCGTCCTCGGCCTGCGTTTTCCCCCTCTCGCGAACCAGTGGATCTCCGACATCCGCCCGGCGCCGGATTCGTCGGCGCGCGCGCCGCGTCTCGAGGTCCGCGCGGCCGCGGCGGGAGCGCCCGCGCGGGCGGCCTTCGACGTCTGGATCGGCGAGCGGCGCGCGGGGTTCGCGAGCGCCGCGGCGGCCGCCGGCGCCGAGACCAGCGCGGTCATCGCCCTGCCTCCCGCCGAGAACCCGCGGGCGCCGGCCTGGGCGGGGCGCGTCGCGGCGCGGCCCGACGCGCTCCCCGACGACGACGTCGGCTATTTCTCGATCCGTCACCGCGCCGAGCCGCGCGCGCTCGTGCTGGCCTCGGATCCGTCCGCGGACCGCGCGGGCCGCGCGGTCTGGTTCCTGCGCAAGCTCTTCGGCGGCGGCGAGGGCTCGATCGCGGGCCGCGAGGCCGACTTCCTCGCGGCCGCGCGCTGGAAGGAGGCCGACCTCTCGGCCTACGGGACCGTGATCCTTCCGGACGCGTCCCGCCTTCCGGCCGGGCTTTCGACGGCCCTCGAGCGATTCGCGTCGAGCGGCGGCGGCGTCTGGGTCGTTCCCGGGGCGGACGCGCGGCCGGACGATCTCGCGCCGCTCTCGGCCTGGCTTCCGGCGCGCCTCTCGGCCGCCGCGGCTCCGTTTCCGCGCGGAATCCGCGCCGCGCGAGCGGCGTCCGAGACCGAAGGCTGGGACTCCTACGAGCTCGCCCGCGTCGCCTTCGCGCGGATGTTCCGTCTGGAGCCGGCGCCCGGCGCGGAGGTCTGGCTCGCCGGTCCCGGGGGCGAGCCGCTGCTCGCGGCCGGGGCCGTCGGCCGCGGCCGCGGCGTCGTGTGGGCCGCGCCGCTCGACGTCGACTCCTCGAACCTGGGTCTCAAGCCCGTGTTTCCGGCGTGGGCCAAGGCCTGCCTCTCCCTGACTCTGCCCCGCGCCGGCGCCGACGAGTCCCTCCAGTCGCGCGTCGGCCGGCCGATCGTGAGGGTCTGGAGCGCCGACGAGCCCGCGCCGGACCGCGTGACGGTGCGCGCTCCCGACGGCCGGCGGACGGCGGTCGCGGTGCGCGGCCGGCGCGCGGAGTGGCCGAGCGCCGACGAGCCCGGCCTTTACGCGTTCGAGGAGCCGGGCGGGCTCCAGACGACGTTCGCGGTGAACCTGGACCCGTCGCGCGGCGAGAGCGACCTCACGCCGGCGGCCTCTCCGCCGTGGATTCCCGCGGACCCGGACGCGCTCGAGGACGCGTTCGCGACCGCGGTGTACGGCGTCGACGAGCGCTGGCTCGCCCTGGCTTTGGCCGCGCTCGCGCTCGTCGCGGAGAGCCTGCTGGCTCTGCCCGTCGCGCCGGCCGGGCGCCGCGCGGACGCCTCGCCCGACGCGCGCGCCGCCGTCCTCGTCACGCTGCTGCTCGCCGCGGCCGCCGCGCCGTGCGCGGCGCAGCAGGGGGACCGCTTCGTCTGGACGCAGCTACGCCTGGGCTCCGACTGGGACCCATATCCCGACGCGCCCGGGCGCGTCGCCGCCTGGCTCGGGCTCGTGACCAGCGCCGAGGTCGGCGTCGAGCGGCGCGTGATCAAGCTCGACGACGCCGAGCTGTTCTCGTCCCCCTTCCTTTATCTGGCGGGCGGAGGCCCTCCGCCGGAGCTCACCGACGCCCAGCTGCGGCGCCTGCGCCAGTTCCTCGCGGGAGGAGGATTCCTCTGGATCGAGGACTCGACCGGCGGCCCGCGCGCCGGCTTCGACCGCTGGGCGCGGCGCACCATCGGCCTGGTCCTGCCGGGCTCCGAGCTCAAGCCCCTTCCCGGCGACCACGTGATGTACCGCACGTTCTTCCTGCTGCGCGGCGCGGCCGGCTGCGCGCGGGCCGACGAGCCTCTCGAGGGCGCGGCGCTCGGCGAGCGCGTCGCGATCCTCTATTCGCGCGCAGACTCCCTCGGAGCCTGGGCGCAGGACGCGTTCGGCCGGCCCCTGAAGTCCTGCGGCGGCGACGAGAGCCGGCGCGAGCGGGCCAAGCGGCTCACGCTGAACGTGATCATGTACTCGATGACGGGCTCCTACAAGGCGGACGCGGTGCATCAGGCGATGATCCTCGAGAAGCTCGGCGCGGCCCCCCGGTGAGCTGGACGATCGAGGCCGCGCCGAGCGCCGCGGGAGCGGCGGCGGCGGCGGCGCTCGGCGCGGCGGCGCTCTGGCACGTCTCGCGCCGCGCCGCGCCGCGCTGGCTTTTGTCCCTGCGCGTCCTCGGGGCCGCCGCGCTCGCGCTGGCCGTGCTGAATCCGACGCTCGCGCTCACGGACACGGCCTGGGTCAAGCCGCGCCTGCTCGTCCTGCTCGACGCGGGCTCCTCGATGCGCGGGAGCGCGGGCCGCGCCGGCACGCGCTGGGCGCAGGCCGCCGCCTGGCTGTCTCGCGCGCGGCCGGCGATCGAGAAGCGCGCGGACGTTTCCGTGCTACTGGTGGCCGACCGCGCGCGGCCGCTCGGCGGGCTCGAGAAGCTCGACGGGGCGGCGCCCGGAACCGCGGCGTTCATGACCGACGCGCTGACGGAGGCCGCGGCCGCTGGCCCGGCGCCCGCCCGCGTGTGGCTCGTCTCCGACGGCGCCGCGGACGGGAGCGCGGACCTGGGGCGTCTCGTCGCCGGGCTCGGCGCGCCGCTCGACGCCCTCGGCGTGGGTCCGGCGAAGCGGGAGCGCGGGGCGGCCTTCACGAGCCTGCGCACTCCGGATTTCGCGTTCCTCCACGACGCGGTCCCAGTCCAAGCGACGATCGAGACGTCGGACCTCGCGGGCAAGACGGTGGCCGTCTCGCTGGCGCGCGCCGACGAGGCGGCGCCCGGGGGCTGGCGCGTGGTCGCGCGCGACGAGCGGCGCATCGGCGCGGACCTGGAGACCTTCTCGTCGAGCTTCACGGCGGTCGCGGAGCGGCTCGGGGCGGAGCGCTGGCGCCTGGAGGCGCGCGCCGGCGAGACCGCGCGCGCGCGGGAGTTCCGCGTCGAGGTCGTGCGGCAGAAATACCGGATCATGTACCTGGCCGGCCGGCCGAGCGCGGAGTACTCGTTCCTGAGGGACTTCCTGAAATCGGACCCGAACCGCGAGCTCGTCTCGTTCGTGATCCTGCGCAATCCGGAGAACCCGGCTCCGGCGACGGACAACGAGCTCTCGCTGATCCCGTTCCCGATCGACGATATCTTCCGGCGCACGCTCCCGCAGTTCGATCTCTTCATCCTTGAGAACTTCTCGGCCCTGCGCTTCAACCTGCGCGCGGCGTATCTGGAGTCGCTCAAGGATTTCGTCGGGACCGGAGGGGCGCTGCTCATCATGGGCGGCGAGAACTCCTTCGCGGCCGGCGGCTACAAGGACTCGCCGCTGGCCGAGCTCCTGCCCGTCGAGCTCTCCGGACGCAGCCCCGATTTCGTGCCCGGCCTCTTCACGCCGAAGCCGGTCTCCGAGGATCATCCTCTCGTCGCGCTCTACGAGTCCCGCGACGAGTCGCGGCGCGCCTGGCAGGCCCTCCCGCCGCTCGACGGCTGGGGGCGCTTCGCGTCGGTCAAGCCCGGGACCCAGGTCGTCATGGTCCACCCGCGCGAGACGGCCGACGACGGCCGCCCTCTGCCGATCGTCGCCGCGCGCTCCTTCGGGCGCGGCAAGGTCATGCTCGTCAGCACGGACTCGACTTGGCGCTGGAAGCTCGGCGCCGCGGCGGATCCGCTCGCGGCCGGCGTGTACGAGCGGTTCTGGAACCGCGCGATCCGATATCTGACCGGCAGCCTCGACCTCTCGAAGGTCAAGTTCGCGCCCCTGCCGGACCGCATTCCCGCGCGCGAGCCGTTCACCGCGACGGTCCGCGTTTTCGACGACGATTTTTCGCCGGCGAAGTCCGGCGAGACGCGCCTCAGCGTGACCTGGACGCCTCCCTCCGGGCCCGCGCGCGAAGTTCCCGCTCGCGAGACCGAGCCCGGGGTCTACACCGTCGAGCTCACGGGCCTGACGCCCGGGCCTCAGCGCCTCGGCGCCTCCGCGCGCGTGCGCGGGCACGTCTGGGGCGGCGACGAGGCGCGCTTCGTCTGGGAGGCTCCCGCCGAGGCGCCGATGGACCGGGCCTGGCTCCAGCGCGCGGCCTCGCTCGGCGGCGGGGAATTCCACGATCTGGCGCGCGCGTCGCCGCAGGAGATACTGGCGAAGCTCCCCCCGCCGCGCGCGGAGTCCGAGGTGTCGAGCCGCCGCAATCCGTTCCTGTCGCCCTGGTGGCTCGGCGTTTGCGCGGCTTTGCTGCTGCTCGAGTGGGCCCTGCGCCGCCGTCTCGGCCACGCCTGAGGGCGGCGATCCCGCTTCAGGCGAGGAGCGGCAGGAGCCCGAGCACGATGCGGTAGGTCAGCCCCCAGATCACGGTCCCGCCGGGCTTGAAGCAGTCGACCTCGACCGGCTCCGCGCGGATGGAGACGACGGCCTTGCCGGCGCACGCCGGGAGCTCCGCGAGCGGGAGCCACAGGACGTCCGCGACCTCGCCGCTGAGGCGGGTCTTCGGCCTCGCGGCGAGGCCGAAGACGTAGGGCCGGATCATCAGCGGCGGCAGCGACGGCGTGCGCGGCCGCAGGTCGTCGAGGGCGCCGAGCAGGAGCGGGGGCGCCAGCGCGACGCCGACCTCCTCGCGAGTCTCGCGGATCGCGGTGGCCAGCAGGTCCGCGTCGGCGTTCTCGCGGCGTCCGCCGGGCAGGCCGATGTGGCCCGACCACGGGTCTCCCTCGCGTTCGGCGCGGCGGATGAAGAGAGCCTCGGGGCCGCGCGGGGACGGCGCGAGGATCAGCGCGACGGATGTCTCGAGCCCCGCGGGCTCGCCCGCGTCCAAGCGCGCGGGAAGGCGCGCGGCGAGACGGGATTTCAGCCCCGAGAAATCCGCGGACACCGCGCGCCGCTTCACGCGCGCCTACCGGCTCGGGAACTGGTTGAAGCGGAACTGGATGAGGCCGAGCAGGTCGTAGCCGCCTTGATAGGTCAGCAGGCCGAGATCGAAGTTCAATTTGAGGAAGCGGCCGATCTTCAGGTTGTACAGGATCGGGTTTCCAGTGGCGCCGTCGAACTTCATGACCTCGGCGCCGATCGGATAATCGGGCTTGATCAGGTAGAAGGCGCTCGCGAACGGGACGGTGCGCGTCAGCGACTGCTGAGGCACGCCGTAGTTGCCGTTGACGCCCTTGTAGAACTGCAGGGCCTCGGGCGTCAGGAACTCGGTCAGGTTCTGGGGCAGGTAGCCGATCGTGCCCTCCATGATGCCGGCGCTGTAGCGGACGTTGTAGATGTTCTTCGAGGCGACGACGTAGACGTCGGCGAGAGGCTGAACGGTCTGCTGGTTGACGGTCGTCTGCACCTGGGGCGTGTTGATCGCGGGCTGGGGCGCGTCGTGGAACATCAGGATGCCCTGCGTGCCGACCGCGACCGCGGGGCGCCAGGGCCCGTCGGACTGCAGCTGCATCTTCCCGTCGGCCTCGAGGAGCCAGAGGCCGATGCGGTCGAGGTAGTTCACGCTTTCGGGCGCCTGCGAGTAGTTGTTCTTCCCGTAGAGCCGGCCGATGTAGTACGCGGCGTTGAAGTCGAGGCCGAGGCCCGGGGTGTTGAAGTGTCCGAGGCCGCGGTAGGCCGTCGGCGTGAGGATGACGCCCGAGACCGCGACCGGCGGCGTGACGAGCTTCGGCTTCGGCGCGTTCGCGGACTTCAGCGCGACGTCGAAGACGACGCGGACCTCGGCCGTCGAGACCGCGATCGCGGAGAACTGGGACGGGATCGGCGTGTTCGGGACGGCGTAGACCTGCGGCGAGATGCGGTCGAACGCGTTGAGGGCCTTCAGCGCGTCGACGTCGGCGGCGAGGTCGGTCGCCGTGTAGAGCTGGTCCTTGCGCCCGTGGAGCTTGTCGCGCCAGCCGTAGTCGCTGATGATCTTCCCGCTCGACGTGAAGAGGGACTCGCCGTAGACCCAGGGACCGCCCGTGATCGGCAGGGGCGTTCCGAACGCGAGGTTCACGACCGGTCCCGTGGACGCCGCGGGCGCGGTCGCCGTGGACGTCTTCGGCGCGGCGGTCGACGAGGAGGACGACGCGTCGAAGGGGCTCGCCGCGAACTGGAACGCTCCGCCCGTCGGGGGCGGCGTCGGCGGCTGGGGCGGCGGAGGCACCTGCGCGGCGGCCGGAAGGGCCGCCGCCAGCAGCGCCGTCAGCGTCGCGAGCCTCAGGCCCATCCCCACCTCCTCATGATGCAGCGCGCGGCCAAGTTCGCGACCAGTCCCGCGCCGAGATCGTCGGCGACGACGCCGATCCCTCCCGGCAGGCGCTCGAGCCGGTTGTACGGCGGCAGCTTCAGCGCGTCGAAGAAGCGGAAAGCCGCGAAGGCCCACAGCGCCGGAACCCACTCGCGCGGCAGCCCCGCCGCGGCGACCCAGTAGCCGACGACCTCGTCCAGCACGATGCGCGGATTGTCGTGCGTGCCCAGCGCCCGGTCCGCGCGTCCGCAGATCCAGAACGCGGCGGCCGAGACGGCGACGACGACGGCCGCGTACGGCGCCGGCGCCGCGGGCAGGAGGAGCCACAGAGCGGCGCCCTCGATCGTTCCCATGAAGCCCGACCCCGTCCACTTGCGCCCCGCGGCCGGGAGCGCAATATAGCTAATCCCCAGGCCGGTGGCCAAGGCGACGCAGACGCGGTCGACGGGCTTCAGCTCCATGACTTCTCGAGCATCGCGCGGTACTGCTGGTAGTAGGACCACAGGCTCGACAGCGCGAGGGCGGCGCAGAGCATCGTCAGCGGCGCCGCGCTCGCGAGCATCCAGGCGCTCGCGAGGCGGTGGTCGCGCAGGACCACGACGCCGAGCATCAGGAGGACCGCGATCGTCTGGACGACCGTCTTGATCTTGCCCGTGCGCTCCGCGCTGAACGACTTGCCCTGCGCGGCCGCGAGCATGCGCACGCCGCCGATCACGAGCTCGCGCATGAGGATCAGGAACACGGCCCAGACCGGGATGTCGAGGTACTTGTGCCGGATCAGCGCGAGCAGAGTCCCCAGCACGAGAATCTTGTCCGCGATCGGATCCGCGATCTTGCCGAACGCGCTGACCGAGTTCGTGCGCCGCGCCAGCCAGCCGTCGAGCCAGTCGGTGATCATCGCCGCGACGAACATGGCGAACGCGGCCGCGTGCCACGGCGGCGGCTCGGCCATGATCGCGGCGAACACGGCCGCCGCCAGGACGACGCGCAGCATCGTCAGGCGGTTGGCCAGCGTCATATCAGGGGATGACGACGGTGTATTCGCCGTCCGGCGAGGCCGCGCCGAGAGGGCGCGGCTCGCCGTTCACCTCGACCTGCAGGGCGGACGGAGCCGTCGCGCGCAGGGTCAGCGACTTCGCCGGCGTCCAGTCCATCGCCGCTCCGCGCGGCAGGCGGCCCTCGAAGAGGACCTTTCCGTCGACGGAGATCCGGGTCCAGCAGTCCTCGGTCGCGCGCAGGACGACTCGCGTCGAGGCCGAACCGGCCGGCTTGACCACCGGCTGGAGCGCGGCCGGAACGGGCGTCGGAGCCGGCGGAGGAGCCGGCGCGGGCGCCGGGACGGGCGCCGGGACGGGCGCGGGGGCGGGGACTGAGACGGCCACGGGCGCCGGGACGGGCGCGGCTGCGGGGGCCGGGGCGGGAGCGGGTTCCGGCTCGCGGGCGGCGGGCGTCTCGGGAACCGCGGCCTGCGTCGCGGCGGGCGCGGCGCCGGAGCGATGACGCACGATCCAGACGACCGCCCCGAGCGCGAGCGACGTCGCGACGAGTCCCGCGCCGAAGGCGGCCGAGAGTCCGCCGGGCTCGTCGGGCGCCGCCGAGCGAGCCGGCGACCTCCCCCCGCTGGTCGGGGCCGGCACGCGCGCCGACGATACGGCCGGCGCGGGCGTCGGTGGAACGGCAGTCCGCGCGGGCGCGGCGCTCGACGCCGAAGCCGGCGCCGCGGGAGCGCCGCTCGAGGAAGACCCGGCCGGCGCGGCGGGCGCCGAGGCGGCCGCGACGCGAGCCCAGAGCTCGTCGAAGGGCAGGTCGAGGTGATCGCAGTAGCTCTTCAGGAACCCGCGCATGTAGACGAAGGCCGGGAACTCGTCGAGGCGATCCCCTTCGAGCGCGTCGAGGTAGCGCTTCGGAATGCGCGTCGCCTCGGCGACGCTCTCGATCGTCTGGCCGCGCTTCGTGCGCGCGGCGCGCAGGGCGGCGCCGACGCCCGTCTGCGGGGCGGGAGCGGGATTGACCGGGATGCGGCGCAGGGGGTCCGTCTCGTTGTCGATCATGGCGTTTGTCCGGGAGTCGTTAGGACGTCCGCGTCCGGCGGCGGGTTGAAATGGAAGACGTCCGGCGGCAGCGCGGGGCCGAGCCGGACGTTCTCGAAGACGGAGCGCACGCTCGCGCGGCCCACGCGCAGCGCGGCCTCGTACGGGAAGAAATCCCGCGTCGAGGCCTTCAGCGTCAGCGTGTAGTCCGTTCCCCCCGCCTTGATGTCCTCGGGCTTCGGAGTCAGGGCGACGGAGAAGACGCGGAAGCCGTCCGCGTCGGGCGCGGAGACGGTCGAGATCGCGGCGGTGTAGCGCTTGAGCAACTCCGCCGAGCGGCCGAAGTCGAGCAGGCCCTTCGCGAGCGGCTCGGACTTGCGCCAATCCTCGAGCTTGGTCTTGATCGCCTGGTTCGTCGACGCGCGGTAGACCCAGAGCCAGGTCCCGTCCGAGACGACGATCTGCGGCTCGGGGACCTTGTGGGTCAGGCGCATGAGGTCCGGCTTCTTGAAGAGGACCTGGCCCTCGACCTGCTGGACCGTGTCCGAGCCCTCGAGCCGGACGAACTGCTTGAAGTCCGCGCGCAGAGTGGTCATCTTCGCGTCGAGCTCGGCGAAGCGCGCGGCGACGAGCTCGAGCGTGATCGGGGCCGTCGAGGCCGCGTAGCCGGGCAGGGCCGTCCCGGTCGACGCGGGCACTTCGGCCGCGGCGGGCTTCGGGGCCTTCGCGTCCTCGGCGCGGGCGGCGGGCGCGAGCAGGACGGCGAGTGCCAGGGCGATCATGAGTCCTTGCGCTCGATCGGGACCTGCGGGAAGTGCGTGCGCAGGTAGTCCTCGATCATGTCGAAGTGGATCTCCCAGCGGTTCGAGCCCTCGGGCTTGTGGATCATCTCCTTGACCTCGAGGAGGGAGAGCAGGTTCGTCGCGCGCGCCGACGAGCCGAACTGGGACTTCAGCAGGTCCTGCGAGATGCGCCGGCGCTCGAGTACGAGCTTCAGCGCCTGCGAGAACTCGAGCGGCTCCACGCCGAACTGGGCGAGGTCGGCCGCGGCCGAGCCCTTCGCGGCCATCGTCTCGAGCATCGGGTAGTTCGGCTTGCCCTGCGTCTTCAGGTACTCGACGACCTTGCGGATCTCGTCCTCGGACACGTACGCGCCCTGGCAGCGCTCCGGCTTCTGCGCGCCGCTGGACAGATAGAGCAGGTCGCCGCGGCCCTGCAGGCTCTCGGCGCCGGAGCCGTCGAGGATGACCTTCGAGTCCACCTTCGAGATCACCTGCAGCGCGATGCGGCTGGGCAGGTTGGCCTTGATGACGCCCGTGATCACGTCGACCGACGGGCGCTGGGTCGCGAGCACCATGTGGATGCCGACCGCGCGCGCCATCTGCGTCAGGCGCTGGATCGCGTCCTCGACGACGTCGCCCGCGATCAGCATCAGGTCGGCGAGCTCGTCGATGACGACCACGACGTAGAACTCGCGCGGCAGGCCCTTCTTGTCCGCCTCGGCGTTGTAGCCCTCGAGGTTGCGCACGCCGTGCAGCTGCAGCTTCTCGTAGCGCTTTTCCATCAGCGAGAGCAGGGCCTTGAGCGCCTTCGCGGCGTCCTTCGCGTTGGTGATCACCGAGACGCGCGCGGGATCGACCATCGGGTCGAACAGATGCGGGATGCCCTCGTAGAAGGTCAGCTCCGTGCGCTTCGGGTCGATCATCACGAACTTGACCTCGTCGGGGCGCGCGCGGAACAGGATCGACATCACCATCGAGTGGATGAGGACCGACTTGCCGGAGCCGGTGGCGCCGGCGACGAGCACGTGCGGCATCTTCGCGATGTCGGCGGCGACGGGCTCGCCGGACGCGGAGAGTCCGAGGCCGAAGGTGAGCAGCGGCGCCGAGGCGGGGATCGCCTCGCTCTGGATGATCTCGCGCAGGACCACGGCGGCTTGGCGCGGGTTCGGGATCTCGATGCCGACGGCGGCCTTGCCCGGGATCGGCGCGATGATGCGGATGCCCTTCGCGCGCATCGCCAGCGCGATGTCGTTCTCCAGCGCGACGATCGAGCTCACCTTCACGCCGGGCGCGGGCGAGATCTCGTAGCGCGTGATCACGGGGCCCGGCGAGTAGCCGGACACGTGCGCGTCGATGCCGAAGCTCTTCAGCGTGCGCTCGAGGTCGGCGACGGCGGACGCGATCTCGGCCTCGGTCGGCTTGCCGCGGTGGCGCGCGTCGGAGGGAAGGCTCAGCAGGTCGATGGGCGGAAGGACGTAGTCCTTGTAGACGGAGGTCGGCGCGGGTCCCGCGAGGCGGACGCCGTCGCCGGCGGGCTTGGCCCGGCCGTTCGTCTTCTCTTCGAGCAGCTTCGGCAGGCCGGCCGGCTCGGCGGTCTCGATCAGCGGCTTGAGAGCGCGCGTGTCGACGGGCTTGGGCGCCGGCGTCTCGGGCGCGGGAGGCGCGTCCTGCGCCTTGGTCTTCGCGGCGTCCTCGGCCGAGGGCGCCGCGGCCTCGCGCGCGGTCAGCGTCGCGCGGGCCTTCCTCCACTCGTCGTAGTCCTCGACGAGGAGCCGCCAAAACGAGGCGGCGACGGCGGCCCAGCGGATCTCGAAGACGACCTGCAGGCAGAACAGCGTCGCGGCGAGCGAGACGATGAACGCGCCGACGGGTCCCATTCCGCCGCTCATGACGTTGAAGACGGTTCTGCCGCAGGAGCCGCCGGCCAGCGCCGGATCGTCGGTGAAGCGGCCTCCGATCTGCGCGAGCAGCGTCGTCGCCGAGACGAATCCGAACGTCGAGGCGATCAGCGTCACCATCCAGCCGGCGGTCTTCTCGCGCAGGACGTGCTGCAGGAGTCCGTTGAACAGGAAGATCGGCAGGAGGAAGACCGCCAGTCCGAACAGCGGACGAAGATGCCCTGAAATCCACGCTCCGGCGGACCCGGACAGCGACGGATCGGGAAAAAGCAGGGCCCAGCTCAGATAGACGGCGCCGATGAAGAACGCCGTCCAGCGCAGGGCCGACGGGAGCAGGTCCTTGCGGGCCTTCCCCCCTTTCGACGACTTGGCGGCCGCCTTGTAGCGCTGAGTGGGCATTCGAATGAAATCCGCGGGCGCGCGGCGCCCTTCGGAGCCTGGATTATAGCGGTTTTTTCGCGGGGTTTCCCGGTTCGGAGCGCATCCCTTCTCAGTCAAAAGAATCAAACCACAGAGACACAGAGAACACGGAGAACGAAAGGTTTACGTCGTTTCCCTTCTCCTCCGTTCTTTGTGTCTTTGTGTCTCTGTGGTTAATTTATTTATCGCAGGCTAGCGTTTGCCGCAGAGGCTCTCAAGCGAAGTAGGCGCTGACGCCCGGGCGGAGGCCGAGAGCGGCGGCGGCGCGGCCGGCGACGAACAGCGCCGTGGACCAGGCCTCGGCCTCCGCCGCGGTCGACGCGACGACGCTGACCGCGGCCGCGGCCGCGGGCCGGCCCGTGCGCGGCTCGACGAGGTGGTTCGGGCGCTCGGACTGCGACGAGGTCGAGACCGAGGCGTTCCCGCGCACCGCGATCGTCCGGGCGGCGCGTCCCGGCGCGCGCGGGTCCTCGAGGACGACCGTCTCGGGCGCGGGGGATTCCTCGCGCGCCCAGAACAAGAGCTGTCCGCCGAAGTCGGCGAAGACGCGGCGCACGCCCGGCGCGCGCCGCGCGCGCGCGAGGGCGCGGTCGAGCGCGAAGCCCTTCGCGAAGCCGCCGAGGTCCAGGCCCATGCCGCGCTCGGGAAGGAAGACGGAGCTGCGCTGCGCGTCGAGGACGACGCGCGCGTGGCCGACGAGGCGGCGGCGGCGCTCGAGCACGGACGGCGTGGGCGCGGGACCGGCGGATTTCCACAGCGAGGAGAGCGGGAGGACGGTCGGGTCGAACGCGCCGTCCGAAAGCCGCGCGAACTCGAGCGCCGCGGCGATCGCGTCGAAGGACTCCGGCGCCACGCGCTCGGGCGCTTCGCCCGCGCGGCGGTTCACGCGGGAGACGTCGCTGTCCTCGCGGTAGACGGAGAGAAGCGCCTCGAGGCGCGCGACCTCATCGAGAAAGGCCTCGCGAGCGTCCTCCGCCGAGCGCGCGTCGCCGGCCTCCGCCTCGACGCGGAGCAAGGTCCCCATCGCCCAGCGCGCCGCGCGCGCCGCGCTCACGGCGTCCGCGCGCGCTTGGAGAGCAGGAAGCGCGCCAGCGAGAGGAGCAGGAACGCCATCAGCGCCTGGAAGACGAGGAACGACGCGATCTTCAGCGGCGCGAAGCCGGGCGAGACGAAGCGCACGAGCCAGCCGGAGCCTTCCTCCAGCAGGGCCGAGCCGAACGTCGCGCCGATGAACCAGTTCTTCGTCCGCGTCGAGAACGGCGCGAAGATCAGCAGGTGCGTGAGGATCAGGATCACGACGGCCATCATCGGCAGATGGAAGTGCGTGACCTCGAGCATCGACTGGTACGAGCGAGGCTGGGTGAACAGAGCCTCCGAGCCGCGGTAGTAGTCGACGACGGACGCCGGGGTCAGGCCCATCTTCGCGAAGTAGAAGCCGAAGTTCGTGACCCACAGACCCGTCAGGAAGACCGTCGTCCACAGCAAGGTCAGCCGCATCTGCGGGTGGGACTGGAAGCCGCCGGTCTGCATGTATTTCACAGGGACCCCTTGAGCGCGACGGCGAAGGTCGCGAGCGCGCGGCGCACGCCGTCGTTGACGGCCTGGCTCGTGAGGCTCGCCCCGGAGATGCGCGGCATTCCGCGGCCGACGGCGAGGTCGTCGTCGAGGACGCGCGCGCGGTAGAGCTGCAGCCAGCGCGGCGGCGGGAAATAGTCGTCGGGCTCGTCGAAGGACAGGACCTCGACGCGTTCGATCTCGCCGCTCGACTTCACCACGACCGCGTACGTCATCGGCATCGTGCGCACGAGGCCGCGGTCGAAGAAGGCGACGCTGGCCGCGCCCGACTTGTCGCGCGCGACGTAGTACGTGACGACCTTCGAGTCGACCTTGACCCGCGCGAGCTTCTCGATCGCGGCCGCCTGCTCCGCGGTCAGGAACAAGGTCTTGCGCGCGATCGCCGCGTTCGGGAACGAGGCCGCGAGCGCCTGCTGCTGGGTCTCGTAGACCTTGGCCTGCGCGCGGCCGCAGCAGAGCCCGACGATCACGGCCGCCAGCAGAAGGTTCATCGCTCCCCCCTTCTCAGAACTCGAAGCCCGTGCCCAGGTCGAGCTGGTTCACGCCCGCGCCCGTGTGGTCGCGCCGAATCTGATAGTCGGCCTTGAGCACCACGCGCGGGATCGGCTTGTAGCTCACGCCCATCGTGTACACGGTCCGGTCGTTGGCCGGGTCGCTTTGAAAACCGCCCGGAACCTTGCCCTGCGTATTGTAGCGCTCGTAGCGCACGAACGGCGAGACGTACTGCGCGCTCGTCGGCGCGAGGACGTTCAGCACGTTGTAGGCGCCCTCGACGTAGCCGCCCCACAGGAACTGGCCGACGGAGTTCGAGCCGGACAGGCCGTTGGCCTGGTCGATCTGTCCGACGCCGCCGATCGTGGTCTGCGTGTACAGCGCGCGTCCCTCGAAGCCGCGCCACTCGCCGCGCGCGTGGACCTCCCACAGCGTCAGCGGCGCGCTGATCTGGACGCCGGACGGGGTGTGGTCGTCCTGGCCGGTGTTGCCGTAATAGACGGAGCCGCCGAAAATCCAGCCCGGCAGGCCCGTGTAGTCGAGGCGCTGGACGAAGGCCAGGTCGTGCGCGCGGCTGCGCGAGCCCTCCTGCTGCCCTTCCTGCAGGCCGACGTCGGGCTGGAAGCCGATCTGGTTCATCGCGCCGTCCGCGGCCGCGCGCAGGGCCGCGACGACGTAGCCGCGGTAGGCGAACGGCCCCCACTCGCCGTAGTAGCCCGCGCCGTTCTCGTGCCAGGTCGTCGGGATCAGGTACTCCTCGACGTCGGGGCGCAGCGCGCCGTGAAAGACGACCGGCTCGTGATACTCGTTGGTGAGGCCCACGGGGATGAGCATCTCGCCGACGCGCAGGCCGAAGGGCTTCGAGAGCGCGAAGTCGAGATAAGCGAACTCGGCCTCGACCTCGCCGGACTTCGAGCTGTTCGCGTCCTCGACCTCGAGCTCGGAGTTGAAGACGATCGTGTCCGAGAAGCGATACCCGACGTACAGGACCCAGCGCGCGAGGTCCAGCTCGGCGGTGCGCGGCTGATTCTCGTCGCCGTTGAGGCTGCTCGCGTGATCGTGCGAGAAGTTCTGGTAGATGAGCTCGCCGTACATGCCGAGCGCGAGGCCGCGGTCCACGCCGTAGACCTTCGCCGCCGCGGGCCCGAAGCTGCCCGGGGCGACCGGCAGGGGATTGGCGGCGCCCGAGCTCGCGCTCGCCGCGGGCGCGGGCGCGCCGGACGAGAGCTTGGCCTGCTCGAGCTCCTCGGTGAGGACGTCGAGCTTGCGCTCCATCTCCCGGCGCCAGGCGTCGTCGGCGGGAGCGGACGCGGCGGGCGGATCCGCGCGCAGCGGCGCGGCGCAGGCGAGGATCACGGCGGCGGCGGCGAGTCGGCGGGTCATCCGGGGCTCCGGTTCTTAATGAAATCCAGTCTCAATAGTGAGGAATCCTAGCACACTCGTTATTGAAAATCAATCTCAATAAAAAAGCGGGCGGCAAAGAGCCCCGGCGAGGGCGTCCGCCGGGGCTCGCGCGCGGCCGCGCCGCCTACTTGTTCGGCTGAGGCGTGATCCGCAGGTACGGCTTGACGGCCTTGAAGCCCTTCGGGAACTTCTTCTTGAGCTCCTCGGGGTCCTGGATCGCCGGCGGGATGATGCACGGGTCGCCGTCCTTCCAGTTGACCGGAGTGGCGACCGAGTGCGCGTCGGTGAGCTGCAGCGCGTCGATCACGCGCAGGATCTCGTCGAAGTTGCGGCCCGTCGAGGCTGGGTAGGTCATCGTGAGGCGGATCTTCTTCTTCGGGTCGATGACGAAGACGGTGCGCACGGTGAAGCTGTCGAGCGCCTTCGGGTGGATCATCCCGTAGAGGTTCGCGACGGTCCGCGTCTCGTCGCCGATGATCGGGTAGTCGAGCTTCGTCTTCTGCGTCTCCTCGATGTCGGCGGTCCACTTCTTGTGCGAGTCGACGGAGTCGACGCTGACGGCGAGCACCTTGACGCCGCGCTTCTTGAAGTCGGGCGAGCGGCGCGCGGCCTCGCCGAGCTCGGTTGTGCACACGGGAGTGAAGTCCTTCGGGTGCGAGAACAGCACGCCCCAGGAGTCGCCGAGCCATTTGTGGAACTCGATCTTTCCGTGCGTGGTGTCGGCGGCGAAGTCCGGGGCGACGTCTCCCAGGCGCAGGTTGGCGGTTTCGGTGGTGGTGGTCATATGTGGGCCTCTCGTGTGTGCGGCGTCGTGCGAAAAACGAGCCCCGCGGCTCTCGCCGCGGGGCTTCGGGTCCGAGGTCTCGCGGCGCTTATCTCTGGATGAGGATCAGGTCTTGTCCGGCTTTGACTGGCTTGCCGTTCTCGACCAGGTACTTGACGACCGTACACGGATACTCGGCCTTGATCTCGTTGAAGACCTTCATGGCCTCGATCATGCAGATGACCGAGCCCGGCTTGACGGCCTCTCCTTCCTTGCAGAAGGGAGGGCTCGACGGCGACGGGGCGCGGTAGAAGATCCCCATCATCGGCGACTTGATCGCGGTTCCCGCGGGCGCCGCCGGAGCGGACGGCGCGGGAGCCGCGGCCGGCGCGGCGGCGGGAGCGTAAGCGGCTCCCCCCGCCGCGACCGGCACGGGCACGGCCACCTGCGTGACCTGAGCCTTGCGGCGGACGAGCTTGATCTGCGCCCCGTCGTCGGCGATCTCGACGGAGTCGAGACCGTTCTGGGTCATGAAGTCGTAGACGGCCTTCAGCGTCTCGAGCGGACCGGACGAGCCGTTCTTCGACGCCTCCGTCTTCTTGACCATGGGGATCGGATCTCCTTAACGGCGCCCGCCGCGGCCGCCGCGGTCTCCGCCGCGTCCCCCGGCGTGCTCTCCGCGGGGCGGGCCGTCGCGGCGCGGACCCGGGGTGTCGTTCTCGGAGCCCGGGTTGAGCACGGCCTTGCGCGACAGCCGGATCTTTCCGTTCTCGTCGATCTCCAGGACCTTCACGTCGACCTCGTCGCCCATCTTGAGGACGTCCTCGACGCGGGCGACGCGCTTCACGTCGATCTGGCTGACGTGCAGCAGGCCTTCCTTGCCGGGGAAGATCTCGACGAACGCGCCGAACTCCTTGATGGAGACGACGTGGCCCTTGTAGATCTTGCCGACCTCGGCCTCGATCGTGAGCGCCTCGACCTCGGCCTTCGCCTGGTCGCAGCCGACGGGATCGACGCCCGCGATGAACACCGAGCCGTCGTCCTCGACGTCGACCTGCACGCCGTACGTGTCGATCAAGCGGCGGATGTTCTTGCCGCCGGGACCGATGAGCGCGCCGATTTTGTCGGTCGGGATCTGGATGCGGAACAGGCGCGGCGCGAACTGCGAGAGCTCCTTGCGGGGCTCGGGCAGGACCGCGTCCATCTTGTCGAGAATGAACAGGCGGCCGCGCTTGGCCTGGGCCAGCGCCTCCTTCATGATCGCGATCGAGAGACCCTCGATCTTCATGTCCATCTGGAAGCCCGTGATGCCCTGGCGGGTGCCGGCGACCTTGAAGTCCATGTCGCCGTTGTGGTCCTCGATGCCCGCGATGTCCGTGAGGATCGCGTACTTCGAGCCCTCGAGCACGAGTCCCATCGCGATGCCCGCGCAGGCGGCCTTCATCGGCACGCCCGCGTCGAACAGCGAGAGCGACCCGCCGCAAACGGAAGCCATGGAGGACGATCCATTGGACTCCCAGATCTCGGAAACGACACGGAGCGTATACGGGAACTCCTCTTCCGCGGGGAGCAGGACGGCGAGGCTGCGGCGCGCGAGCGCGCCGTGGCCGATCTCGCGGCGTCCGGGGCCGCGCTCCGGGCGAACCTCGCCGACCGAGAAGGCCGGGAAGTTGTAGTGGAGCATGAAGCGCTCCTTGTACTCGCCCTCGAGCACGTCCATGATCTGCATGTCGCCCGGCGTGCCGAGCGTCGCGGAGCAGAACGCCTGCGTCTGGCCGCGCTGGAAGACGACCGAGCCGTGCAGGCGCTCGAACGGCTTCAGCATGATCTCGATCGGCCGGATTTCCTCGAAGCCGCGGCCGTCGGGGCGCACGCGGTCGATGAGGGCCAGGTGGCGGCTCTCGACGTAGAGGATCTCCTCGACGATCTTCGAGACCCACTTGAGGCCGTCCTTGAACGCGGGATCGGTCTTCTCCTTCTCCTCGACTTCCTTCTTGATCGCGTCCTTCATCTCGCCGATCTTGCCGTCGAGGCCGTGCTTGTCGTGCTTGCCGCGCAGGAAGGTCTTGATCGGCCCGATCGCCTTGCCCTTCACGTGCTCGAGCACCGCGGGCGGAATCGCCGGAGGCTCGACGACGTAGCGCTCGACCTTGCGGCCGGCCGCCTCGCTGCGCTTGACGAGCTCCACCTGCAGCGCGCACAGCTTGTTGATCTCCGCCTGAGCGATCTCGAGCGCCTCGGCGAACACTTCCTCGGACACTTCCTTGGACGAGCCCTCGACCATCAGCAGGGCGTCCTTCTTGCCCGCGACGATGAGCTCGAGCTCGGCCGTCGAGCGCTCCTCCCACGTCGGGAACAGCACGAACTTCCCGTCGATGCGGCAGATGCGCACGCCGCCGACCGGGCCGCTGAACGGCGCGTCGGACAGCATCAGCGCGGCCGACGCGCCCGTGATCGCGAGGACGTCGGGATCGTTGAGCAGGTCGCAGGAGACCACGATGCTCTGGATGGACGTCTCATGATTCCATCCCTCGGGGAACAACGGACGAATCGGACGATCGACCAAGCGTGACGTCAATGTCTCCTTGTCGCGCGGCCGCATCTCGCGCTTGAAGAAGCCGCCCGGCACGCGGCCGGCGGCGTAGGCGCGCTCGCGGTAGTCGGAGGTCAGCGGGACGAAGTGGACTTCCTTCGCGTTCTCGGCCACCGTCGCGGCCGCGAAGACGATGGTCTCGCCGAGCTGGACGGTGACGGCGCCGCCGGCCTGCTTGGCCAGCGTTCCGGTACCGAGGGAAAAGGTCTTGCCGCCCACAGTTTCCTGCAGGCTGATCTTCTGGAGATTGGACATGGGCTACTTCCTCAGGTCCAACTGCTTGAGGACGCTGGCGTAGGAGTCCAGGTCGCGCTTCTTCAAATATCCGAGCAGGCGGCGGCGCTGGCCGACGAGCTTCAGGAGGCCGCGCTGCGACGAGTAGTCCTTCTTGTTCGTCTTCAGGTGGCCGGACAGGTCCTTGATGCGCTCGGTGAGGAGCGCGATCTGAACGGGCGTGCTGCCGGTGTCTTGGGCGCCCTTCCCATGCTTCTTGCTGATTTCCGACTTCTTCTCTTTCGTTATCATGATTAAGGAAGATTGTAGGAAACCGTCGGGGACACCGTCAAGCCGCGCGCCGACGGAGATCAGCGGCCGGCGGCGTCGAAGGCGAGGCGCAGCGCGGAGGTGGCCGCGCGCGCGCGCACGGATTCTCGGGAGCCGTTGTACTCGAGACGCTTGACCTTTTCGCGGGGGCCGGGGCCGGAGACGGCGATGTAGACGAGCCCGACCGGCTTCTCCTTCGTCCCCCCGTCCGGCCCGGCGACGCCGGTGACCGCGAGGCCGACGTCCGCGCCGATCGCGCGCCGCGCGCCGCGCGCCATCGCGGCGGCGCACTCGCGCGAGACGGCGCCGTGGGCGGCGAGGAGTTTTTTCGGCACGCCGAGGCGGCGCGTCTTGACCGAGTCCGCGTAGGAGATCACGCCGCCGAGGAAGTAGCGCGACGAGCCCGGAACGGACGTGATGCGTCCTCCGATCAGGCCGCCGGTGCAGGATTCGGCGACCGCGAGCGTGAGGCGGCGCGCCTTGAGCCGCGCGCCGAGCGCGGACTCGAGCGTCGCGTCTCCCTCCGCGTGGGCGAACTCGCCCACCGCGCCGAGGATGTCGCGGCGCAGGCGCGCGCGCGCGGCGCGGGCGGCGGCGGCGGACGCGGCCGCCGCCGTCGCGTGGAACGAGACTTCCGCGCTGCCGGCCAGGATCGTGAAGCGCGCGCCGGGCCAGCGCGCGCGCACGGGCGCGAGGCGCTCGTCGGCCACGGACTCGGGCACGCCGGAGAGGCGCACGCTGACCGCGGCGATGTGGACGCCGCGCGCGTGAGCGCGGGCCAGGCGCGGCAGGACCGCCTCGAACATCGGGTACATCTCTCCGGGCGGGCCCGGCAGCAGGACGAGCGAGCGGCCGCGCGCGCGCAGGCGCTGGCCCGGCGCGGAGCCGTTCGGGTTGTCGAGCACCTCGGCGCCGCCGACGACCAGGGCCTGGCGCTTGTTCTCCTCGGGAACGGGCAGGCGGTAGCGCGCGAAGCGCGCGAGGATCGTCTTCCAGAGCTCGGGCTTGAACGAGAGTCCGCGCTTCAGCGCGCGCGCCGCGGCTTCGCGGGTCACGTCGTCGAACGTGGGGCCGAGCCCGCCGCAGACGATCACCGCGTCGGCCGCGGCGAGCGCGCGCCGCATCGCGGCCGCGATGCGCGCGACGTCGTCGACGACCGACTCCTCGCCGACGACCTCGAAGCCGGCGCGCGCGAGGCGCACCGAGAGCCAGGCTTGGTGCGTGTTGACTTGGCCGGCGAGGAGCTCGCTGCCGACGCAGACCAGCGCGGCCCGGGGCGGCTTCACGGCGCTACTGGTAGACGCTCGGCTTCGGCGCCGGCGCCGGCTCTCCCGCGTTGATGGGCCCGAAGCGCGACTCGTACTTCGCGATGTTGTCCGAGAGGGCGGCGAGGAAGCGCTTCGCGTGAATCGGCGAGGTGACGATGCGGGTCAGCACCTTCGTCTTCGGGGTCTGCGGCTGCAGGAAAAGAAAGTCGATCAGCAGCTCCGTCTCGCTGTGCGAGATCAGCGCGAGGTTCGTGTACGTGCCGCGCGCGACGTTCTCGTCGATCTCGATCTGCAGGGGCTGAGTTTTTTCGTCCATGACGCGATCCTATCAAAATGGACCGGCTTTGGGACGGCGGGGCCGGTCAGCGCCGGCGGCGCGCCCCGCGCGGCTGGAGGGCGCGGGCGGCGCGCTCGATGTCGCGGAGCGCCTTGCGGCGCGCGGCCTCGCCGAGGCAGTCGCTCGCGGCCGCCGCGCCGGGCACGCCCTGCAGGGCGGAGGCGAGCAAGGCCGCGGCGATGCCGCGAGGGATCGTGGAGGGTTCGAGGGTTTTCATGGAAGCTTCAGGTTAGGCCGAACTCGGCCGGCGCAT
>Ga0209415_10000734_pt1 | contig 61407 bp, 44 predicted proteins | sample PeaSoiSIISIP2007_FD_187696 | JGI IMG/M metagenome (GOLD analysis project Ga0209415, IMG submission 187696) | Peat soil microbial communities from Weissenstadt, Germany - SII-SIP-2007 (SPAdes) (version 2) | ecosystem: Environmental > Terrestrial > Soil > Wetlands > Peat | place: Germany...
GGGTTCTATATCGACAGCGACTGGCACGGGAATTCCAACTACAACGGGGGCAATATCAAACTCGAGCACCGCACCGGACAGATGGCGATCACCACGATCTTCACCTGGGCGAGGAGCCTGGACGCCAAATCCGCCGCAGCCGGTCTCGGAGCTGACGGTGGGGGGTACCAGGGGTTCATGGACAATCACAATATGAACCGCGATTATGGCCCCTCAAACTTCGACGTGGATCATCGCTTCGTCACCAGTTATGTCTACGACCTGCCGTTCGGCCGAGGCAAACATTTCCTCAACAATACGAACAAAGTGCTGGATATGGCCGTGGGTGGCTGGGAGCTAACCGGCATCACAACTTTCCAAACCGGATTCCCATATTCGATTGACGCCCAAGATCTACAAGGTGTTTTGGATAGCCAGAACCCGCGGGCGGATCGCGTCGCCGGTGTGCCTATAGCCCCGGCGCACAAAACTACCGCGACTTGGATCAATACGGCGGCGTTTGCCCAGCCGGCGGTTGGCGTCTACGGGAACACCGGCCGGGGCATCCTCCGTGCCCCTGGGATCAACAACTGGGACCTTGGCTTCTTCAAGAACTTCAACTTCACAGAAAGCAAGACTCTCCAGTTGCGGTTCGAGAGTTTCAACACCTGGAACCATCCCAACTACTACGTGCCCTTGACCGGCCCTTCTGCGGGCGGCGCGTGCAATCCGGACTGCGGTGTAACTGATGTGTCGTTCGGACAACTCGTGATTGCTGCCCCGGGTCGTATCATCCAACTGGGAGCGAAGTTCATCTTCTGAAAATCCCTCCCCTACGGGTTCCGCCAGGCGCCCCGCGCCTGGCGGAACCTGCTCTTCCTCCCTCCACAAACCCATGCGGGATTCCTCGCTTTGCTCGGAATGACGGTGCACGGGCACTCACAACAGTGGAGTTAAGCGAAACGATCGCGGGGGACTAGCGGCCTGAGGTATACTCGGAGGCATGGCCGACGAGCATAAAAAGGCTTCGGCACTCGCGCTTCTGCTGGGGTTGCTGGTCTCCGGCTGCAACCTCTTTGCACAAACATCCCAAAACGAAACACTCGAACAGTATTACGAGGCAGGTGAAAAAGCCCTGTCCAAGGATCGCTATGGCGAGGCGCAAGAGGCCTACGAAGAACTGCGGAAGTTGTCACCCGGCACTGCCGAGGTGCATGCCAGGCTTGGTCTCATTTATTTCCAGGAACGGAAATTCGAACAGGCGGTTGGGAGCTTGCGCCTGGCCTTGAAGCTGAAACCCGGTTTGCCCAAGCTGGATACCCTCTTGGCCATGTCCTTGTCGGAGTTGGGCCGCTACACAGAAGCCCTGCCGGGCCTCGAGAAAGGGTTCCAACAAACCGCGGATACCGCCGTGCGGCGCCGGTGTGGCCTTGAGCTTGTCAGGGCCTACACCGGCTTGCAGCGCGACAACAAAGCGGTGGAAGCAGCCCTGCAATTGAACCGCCTGTATCCGGACGATCCTGAGGTCCTCTTCCAAACCGGCAAAATATACGGAAACCTCGCCTATCTCACCATGCATAAGCTGGCTCAGGTGGCGCCGGACTCGGTTTGGAGGCACGAGGCCGCGGCAGAAGCTTTTGAGAGTGAGGGCTCAAGCGAGTTCGCGATTCCCGAGTACCAGAAAGTATTGGCTCTCGACCCTCACCGCCCGGGCATTCATTACCGTTTGGGCCGCACCCTGCTGGCGCGTTCGGAGAAGACGAAATCGCCGGAAGACATTTCAGAGGCTGCGAAGGAATTTGAGCTGGAGCTCGATCAAGAACCTCGCAACGCCAACGCCGCCTACGAACTTGCCGAAATCCATCGCAATGCGGGAGAGGCGGAGGAGGCGCGGAAGTACTTTGAGATGGCTCTGAAATACTACCCGAACTTTGAAGAAGCCCATCTAGGGCTGGCCTCAGTGCTCATGTTCGAACACAAGCCCGAGCTGGCGCTGCCTCACCTTCAGAAAGCCATCGCCTTGAATCCCGACAGCCAGGTTTCCTGGTATCGCCTGGTACAAGCGGAAAGGGCGCTGCACAACGTTCGTGAGGAGCAGAAGGCACTACAGGAGTTTCAGCGTCTGCGAAAGCAGGAGGCAAGCCAACAGGCCGCGAGAGGGCTATTCGCACCCCAGGAAGTGACCCCACAAAAACTGGATCCGGATGCTGCGCCGTAGGAATTGCTAGCGGTCGTAGTAGCCGTACTTCTCGATTTCGTCCCACATCGCCAGGACGTTTTCGAGCTTGGCGGCGGGATGAATCTCGGTGGTTGAGCCAATCCAGAATCGCCCGTTGGCCCCCGCCTCGTCGATGGTCTTTCGCACGGTCTGGCGGACTTCGGCTTCGGTGCCGAACGGCAGCAATTGCGAGACGTCAATCCCTCCCATCAAAATCCACTCCGGGTAGGCCTTCCGCACGTCGCCCGCGTACATTTTGGAGAGTGGTTCCAGCGGATTGATCCCCTCGATGCCGGACTGGCGGAAATCATCCAAGATCGCCCACAGGTTGCCGTCCGAGTGGTAGATCACTTTGATCCCGTGCTCGTGCCACGCTTGGACCAGTTTGATCAGTCGCGGGAAAAACTCCTTGCGCAGAAACTGAGGGGAGAAGAAGATTTGCTCCGTGCTGGCGATATCCGCAAAGACCAGGGCGACGGGAGACAGGGTGGCGTCCGCGGTCTCGTGGACGCGCTGGATTTCCGCCCAGTTCAGCGCTTCCAGCCAATCCGAGACGAGTTGCGGATTCTCCGCATAGGCGTAAACCAGCAGATCCAGCCCCGCCCGCACGTGCGCGGTGTCCAGCCCCACCGGGCTCTCGTTGGGAAAAATCACCGTATTCCCGCCAACTTTTTCTTGCAACTCCAGGTACTGCTCGCGCGGTGATTTGGAAGAAGCTCCCCAGACGTTGCTCTTCCCGGCAAAAGTGAACATGTCGCCGAACTTGCGATTGTGCAGCTCCTCGATGTTGCGAGGGATGTAATCGAGCAACGCCTCCACATCGTTGAAGGGACGGTCGATGAGCCAAGTGGTCCACCACTCCTGTTTGTATACGAAGCCATCTTCATGGCGGATGAGCTTTTCTTCCACGGGAGGCGCAATCCCTCGCGTGATATCCAGCCGTTCGCCGATGGTTCTGCAAACCAGGTCCAAGCCATTCTGCAAGGTCACCTTCTCACCGGTGACATATTCAATCAGCGGTATGTGCTGAATGAGGTCGAAGACGGGTAACCGGTCGGGCAACTCACCCCGCAGCGTGCATTCAATGCGCTGCCGCGCGGTCATTCGATCCCTGGGAAGTTTGCGCATCGCTCATCTCCTCTTCAAACCATCGGGCGACCGCAAGGGTGCCCATCGGACGCCGGGATCAGGAGCGCTCATTATACCCCGAGCCGGGTTTGTATCGGCGAGTTGCCCACATCGCAGCTCGTTTGCCGGTGCCGACACACCTTGGGGAAATCACCATGGCCGCAGGCATGCTCCACAACGTGGGGAAGTTGGTCCTGGCCTGGAAATTCCCCGACCGGTTCAGGAGGCTTCTGGCTCATGCCGCCGATGAGCGGCTCCCGCTCTACAAAGTTGAAGAGCGCGAACAAGGGCTCAGCCACGCCGATATCGGCGGGTATCTGCTGGGATTGTGGGGTTTGCCCTGTATCCTGGTAGAGGCCGTCGCCCTTCACCACGGCCCGAACCGCGTACCGCATGAGTACTTCGACGCGGTCTCCGCCGTCCACGTGGCTAATCTCCTGGCCCATGAACTCGATCCGCCCTTGCCGGAAGGAAGTCTGGAAAACGACACGATGCCCAGCCAGGAGGAGCTGACAGCGCTGGGCGTCGGCGACGATCTTGCCGCTTGGCGCGCCATGGCAGCGGAGACTCGACCCCTCGTAGCGCAGGTATAACCATGACACAAGCGGGACGGGCACGAATTCTGATTGTGGATGACGAGACAGGGGTCCTCGAGGGCTTGCAACGGCACTTGCACGCGCTGTTTGACTTGACGTTGGTCAGCGACCCGAAGGAAGCCCTGAAACTGGTAGTGTCTCACGGACCGTATGCGGTGGCCGTCTCTGACCTGCGCATGCCGGGCATGGATGGCGTCACATTGTTGTACAGCATTCGGAGCCTCGCCCCGGACACGGTGCGCGTTCTGCTGACAGGCTTCGGGGATTTGGACGCGGCCATCGCGGCCGTCAACGAGGGGAACATCTTCCGTTTCCTCAGCAAACCCTGCCCGAGCAAGACGCTGATCCGAGCGCTTGAGGACTCCGTCGAACAGCACCAGTTGGTCACGGCCCAGCGAGTGCTGTTGGAACAGACGTTGCGCGCCGGCCTCAAAACCCTTTCCGACATTCTGCCCATCGTCAATCCGGTGGCCTTCGGGCGCGTCCTTCGCACCCGCAAGCTGATCAGTGAATTGGCAGCCTCTGACCCGGTGGCAACCCCCTGGCAGTCTGAAATCGCAGCCATGCTGGCGCCGATTGGGTGGATAACGCTTCCAGGTGAGACCGCCGGCAAGCTCAATCATGGGACGGCGCTCCCCGCCTCCGAACAAGCCATCGTGGATAAACTCCTTACTGTGACCGATCAATTGGTAGGTGACATTTCGCGGCTTGAATATGTTCGAGAGATTCTCAAGTACCAGGACAAACATTTCGACGGACAAGGGCCACCTCCCAATGGGACCAGCGGCAAGGCCATCCCTTGGGGCTCGCGCGCCCTCAAAGCCGCCTCGGATTTCGACCTTCTTGAATCCCAGGGTTACTCAGCGGAAACGGCGATAGATACCAGGCGAGCCCGTACGGGGTGGTATGACCCTGCCATGCTGGAGGCAATCTCGCGATTTCGAAATCATCCCTCGCGTGAGGCGAGAATTCTCCACCTCCCTCTCCGCGCGGTGCGGCCTGGAATGGTCTTCACAGAAGACGTCAAAAGCCGCCTCGGCTTAGTGCTGATCGCACGCGGCCAGGAGGTAACGCCGAGTCTGGTGGAGAGAGTGAATAACCTTGCGCTCGATACAGAAGTGGATGATTCCGTCGTGGCTGCGCTTCCGTAGGCAGGCCTGTCATCCTGAGCGGAGCGAAGGATGACGCACTCCGAATTTCCTCACACCGTCTCAGGACCGGGATCGCAATTCCCCCGCCTGCTGCTGGATCTTCCGGACTGCCTCCGCGATGTCGTCCATATCGCGCCGCGGACCGAGCAACATGGTCTGGAAAAACCAGACAGCTTCTTCGCAGAGCTTGTTGTTCTCCGGGCAGGCGTTGTGCTCTTCCCAGCCGGCAAGGTCGCGTTCCGAGTACATCTTGCGGTAGACGCGGGAACTGAGTGTCGCCTTGATGAAAGGCTCTTTGTTTAGCGGCGAGTAGCCGCCCGAGCAGGGAATTCCCTCTTTCTCTAATGCCTGGAGAAAGCGCGTCCGCGGCAGGCCGTCGAAGTGCGCTTGGTCGTACCGGAACATGTAGAGGTGGTAACCGTTTCTCGTTGTGCCTTCGTACATGCGGGCAGGAGTGATTCCGGGAATCTCGCGTAACAAGCTGCTGAGGTACTGCGCATTCTGTTCGCGAGCCCGCGATTGCTCTTCCACGCGCGTCAATTGCTGCAAGAGCAGCGCAGCCTGAAATTCCGTCATGCGCAGGTTGGAACCCTGACGAGCATAGGCGAAAGCGGCGCCGGCCGGGCCCCGGCCCTGGTCTTGAAAGCTCTTGCAAAACTCGTGCAGCGCTGGGTCGCTGGTCAGAATGGCGCCGCCCTCGCCGGAATTGAGGTTCTTGGAGGCTTGAAAGCTGAAGCAGCCCAGGTCGCCCAGAGTGCTGACACGGCGCCGCCGCCACTCGCCCGTATGGGCCTGGCACGCGTCCTCGACAACTGGCAGCTTGTGTTTCTTGGCAGCCTCGAGCACAAGGTCCATATTCACCGGGTTGCCGCCCAGATGCACCGGCATGATGCACCGCGTCCGGGAAGTGATCTTCGCCTCGATTTTGCGGGCGTCGATCTGAAAACTCTCCCGGTCACTGTCTACGAATACGGGCAGCGCGTGTTGCATCAGAATGACATTGAGCGTAGCGACAAAAGTGTAGGGGGGGAGGATAACCTCATCGCCGGGTTCCACGCCCACGGCATTGAGCGACGTGTAGAGCGCGGTCGTCCCGCAAGAGGTCACCACGCAGTACTTCGCACCCAAGGTCTCCGCCCATTTCTCTTCGAACTGCGTCGCAAAATGGCCGTTGCCGGCCCGGCACCACTCGCTGCTGTGCAGCACTTCCATCCAGCCTCTTTCGTCGTTCTCACGGATGATGGGCCAAGCCGGAAATGGCTCAGTCCTAACCGGCCTGCCGCCCAGGATCGCGGGCTTCCCTCCCATCGAACCTGATGCGACGGCCCGCGGCGCGAGCCCGGCCGTGAGCCCCAGTCCCGCCGCGCCGGCGGACATTGTGCGAATAAAACCACGACGCGTGACTTGATTACCCATAAGCCCTCCTAGAGATCTGCCTTGATCTAAGTTGCAGGTTCGTCCCTCGTGGCCACCCCTGGGCAACCACAAGGGTCGCCGCTGCTAAGATTTGCGAACCTGTGCGATTAAATCATGCACCTTTCCGATTATCGTTTCCTCGATGCTCGGCGCAAACGGGCCCGGTTGGCCGTAATACACCATAGCGCCCCCACCTTCGTAGCCTCCTTCCTTGAGCACGCGCAACGAAGGGATGTAGGCAAATACGTCATTCGAGTAAGCTGCTACCCAGAGTTTTTCCGCGCCCAGTTCTTTCTTCAAGCGCAAGTCGTAATCCACCACGACTTCGCCCCCCAGCGCGATGAACGTCAGGTCCTGGCTGAACTGCCAGATTTCCAGAGGGTAAGGATACTCGTTGGGTAAGTGGCCGTCGCGATCCAGAATCTTGAGCATCGCCGCGGCCCAGTTCCGGTGATTGACGTCCTGATTCTCGAGTTGGGCCTGCAACTCCTCCCGGCCGGGCGGAGTTGCGAAGGCGACTGGAAACTCCTCGTAAGCTGTCCTTATCGGACTGCGGACCGGCTGAAGCTCCCCGGCCAGCACCTTCTCCACCGCCGCCGCTAACTCCTCACCGTGTTGCTTGGCCAGCTCGATCGACCCGCGCGGATAGGGGTTGGCGTCGCCTCCGCAACCGGCGACGAAGAGGGCCATCGCGCCGGGATGGTGCACTTCGAGCCAGGCTTGCGTGAAACCTGCGTAATCGCCGCTAAACTGCAGCATATCCACCGCGGTGGTGTTGTGACACGCATACCCCAGCACGACCGCCCGGAGCTTTCCATGCTTGTCGCCGATTCGCAGCACCGGAACGTCATGGTCCACCGGCCCATCTTTGTTTACCCCAATGAGTACCTCTTCGTTCGTTCTGGCGCGGCGATTCATAGCAAAGCCGGCATTGCCGTGTCCAAAGCTCAATCGGGCGGGCCGCAGGGACTTGAGTGATGTTCCGACCAGCGCAACAATTTTGTCTTCGAGATCGCTGGTGTACTCCTCGACGTCGGCCCACTGTTGCGGATTCATCGGGTACATGGTCCCGAGCATCTTGCCGATCACCGGGCCGCAGTGGGTGTGAGAGGAACTCAGGACCAACTGGTCGCGCCTCAAATGAAATTGCTTCTCCGCCCGTTCGGCGATGCTATGACTAACCGCCGCGGGAAACCCCAGCAAATCGCTCGTCACCAGGACAACTCGCTTGCCGGTCTGGTCCTCCAGCGCCAGGGCTTTGGCATAAAGTTCCTGGATAACACCCTCAGAGGGCTTCTTGCGGCTCGCGTAGCCCGCCATCCAAAGGGATTTCTGCGGCGTGATGATCGTCCGTGCCAGCCCGGCCCTCCACCCTGGGCTCGAGGCAGGCGCGCGCGAGGAGAGCTCCGTCGTCAGAGCCAGCCCCGCTGCTCCTCCAGAGACGGTGCGGAGAAAACTGCGGCGCGTGAGAGCATCGCTCATAGTTTCACCTAGAAATCGCGCTCATACTATACCCGAGATCATGAAAGTGCAAGACGACGAATAGAGATGGGTGCGCGACATAGAAGTGACAGTATTCAATGCCGCATCTGTTGTGGTCCCTCAAACGATCGGCCCAAATAAGCCGGACCCGGGCCTCGCAGATAGCCTCTAATCTTATAGTCAACAGTTCGATCTGCACTTGTCGGCAAGCCCCGAGCATGTTCAACTATGTCCAGCCTTCGTCTCGCGGAGGCCGGTAAAAAACCTCTCGCAGCTTTGGAGTCTGGTTTCGGTTGGCGCAATTCCGTGCCGCAGTGGATTTGTGGGTGCAATAGTGGTGGCGTCCTGAGGCGTGGTGATCCGCAAGCTCTACTGTTGGTAGCAAGTACCGGGCTGGTTCGGTACTGTGACTACGGTGCTGGTGCCTGTTGAGGTGGTCGCTGGTAATATACCGCTACTTATGCTTCGCAAGTCGGAGGTGCACGGTATGAGCCCCAAGAATCGTTGGTTCAGGCGGCCATGGATTGCCGCAATCATTTTCGTTATGGTCGCCGGCTTCACCGTTCTCATTTCCGGCCAGCAGGGCGGCCAAATGGCCAACCCGACGAATAGTCTACAGGTTCCCATCTTGTCGCACGGGCCCCAAGAGGGCCCGGAAGACATCCATGGCCTCCCGGACGACTGGACTCACCACCACCTGGTCTTTTCCAATCCCGGCACTGAGGAAGAGGCGATCCAGAACGGCACGCATGAACGGTGGCTCAAGGTCGTCAACGATCCTCGCTACATCCTGCAACAGTTGAGAAGGCGCGCGCCGGCACAGGGACCGTATGCCGAATATGTCGACAGGATGAATGAGATGGCGCGAAGTCAGGAGACCGCCGGGGGCGAGGACCTGTCCGAGGATCAATTGCAAGACTCCCTCGGGCTCGTGAAGGACTCAATTCCTAGCAGCGGGCGACCGAAGGGGATCCATCACGACTGGAGCACGGCCATGGACGGCGCCGCAGCGGTCGGGACTGGCGCCGTCGGAACTCTCAGCTCGACCAGCATTAGCGGGAGCTCAAGCATTACCATTGGCAGCAGCACGACCTTGACGGCCAGCGCCCCAACCGCCGCGTCGCAACCGGGAACGTTTTCGAGCCCTCCAACGTCCAGCAATAACGCGATATCCGTGAAGGTAGGCTCCAATACCCTCAATCTGAGCACCAACGCCACGGCAGCAAGTTCCACCGGCACGTTCTCGGGGCCCGCGTTGGGCACCACCTCGATCTCGTTCACCAGCGGCGGCAATACGCTGACCATGACCCCCGCCGGGACCGGAGCGCAGTACGTGGGCACATTTGCGGGGCCCGCGCTCACCAGCACGTCGATTGGGATTACCAGCGGTAGTAATACGCTGACCATGACCCCCGCTGGAACGGCCGCACATGCCACTGGCACGTTTACGGCGGCCGCGGCAGCCGGTAATACGGTAACCATCACCAGTGTCTTAAACACTCTAGTCCTAACGCCCTCGGGCCTTGGCACCGTGAGCTTCAGCGGAGAACCCAGCTCCGGCGATACGATTACTGTTGGGAGCATCCAATATGTGTGGCATTCGAGTTCGGGCTGCTCAAGTGTTAACTATTGTATTGTCCGTTCTGGGACCGCAAGCACGGACGCAAGTAACCTTGCAAACGCGATAGGGGGTTCCTGCGGCGGCAACTCTTGCGCCGCCAACGGGAGCGCCACCGCGAGCCACTCCTCATCGGTCACCACTATCACGAACACTACGGCGGGCGGCATAAACTTTAGCTTGAGCAGCAGCGCGTACACGTTAAGCCCAACCTCAGGTACGATTCTCGCGTCCACCAACAGCGGGTGCCCGACGAGCTCAAGCGTCGGTAGCTACGTCGTCGGTGTCTCCGCGTCCGCCCAGGCGTCCGACTTGGCCGCAGCGATCAATAACTGCAACTCTTCCTTTGCGTCGGTAGGTGCTACCGCCTCCTATTCGAGTGGCACCTCGTTTACGATTACAGACTCATACCCCGGCTCTTCCGGCAACGGGTTCGCCTTCACGCTTGCAGAGAGTAGCAGCGGCTTTTCGTGGGGAACCGTCACCGCAGGGACTGCAGGCTCGGCCTCTTGCTCCGGCACAGCCCCCACATTTACGGGCAACTTTGTAAATAACACCAATACCACAACCGTGGCAGGCAACCTCAACTCCGCGATGACCTGCGCGGCCTCCGTGGGATTCTCCACTGGAACCAGTACCAACACGGTTACGGTTACGGACCTATACCCCGGCGCAGGCATTAACACTTTCACCGTGTCCGGCAGCGTCACTGGCGTTTTCACCTGGGGAAACGAAATCGCGGGTACCAACGGCTCAGCCGGTTGCTCCGGCACAGCCCCTACATTCACGGGCACCTATGTGAATAGCGGCACTCCTTCTACCCTGGCAGGCAACTTTAATACTGCGATCACTGGCAGCGGATGCTCGGCCGTCGGTTTCACCACGTCCCCTAGCGGGGCCACGGTAACGGTTACCGATACAATACTGGGCGCCGCCACCTTCAACGCTTCGAACAACACCAATATCTTCTCGTGGAGCGCGGGCAGCGCGGGGGCGATCGGCTCGTATACCTGCGCCGGGTCAGCGTCGCCGTTCACGGCCACCTATGCCACCGCCACCTCCACCACGACCTTGGCGACGAATCTTAGCTCGGCCATTACCAATTGCAACGGGTCCACGCTCGGCGTTTCCTCTTCTTCCAGCCTCAACACTGTCACCCTCGCCGATACGACGCCAGGTACCGGCGGCAACAGCGGAACCACTTTGACACCCACGGCGGCCGGTCCCTTTGCTTGGAGTGCGGGGAGCTTGGCCGGAGGCACGGACGGCACGACTTCGGGAATGACCTTTGCCTATTGGTCGGTAAACAGTTACGTTACCCCGTCAGTCTTGGCCAGCAACGTTGCGACCGCCATTAACGACAACACCACACTCGAAGGGACTGCGGGCGTTATGGCCAACCCGAGCAACAATGTGGTTACCCTCACCGCGCGCACCAACGGAACGAGCGGAAACAGCATTGCACTCTCGAAGTCTTCTTTTTCGGGTTTGACTTGGAGCGGCTCGGACCTAAGCGGCGGAGCATCGGGGAACGGCAAGGTGCAACCCAACGCCTACCCCGCGAAGTACGGCGTCAGCCTCACCGGCGCCAGTTGCTCCGACTTTGTTGTTTACCCGACTGGTCAGGCGGGCGCGACCGGCGTCGCAAGCATCATCGCCTATTACAACCTCTATAGCACTGGATGCGCGGGCGCGGTTCCCTCCGTTGATTGGGCCTACAACACGGGAGGCACGGTTACAACTTCCCCCATTCTTTCCTCTGACGGCTCACAGGTAGCGTTCATTCAGGTCAGCGGCACTGCGGCAAGCTTGGTTCTCCTCAAGTGGGCGCCTGGCCCGATGGCGACCCTTACCAGTCAGTCGTCAGGCTCTGCCTACCGATCTTGTACGGCCCCTTGCATGTACACCTTGGCGTTTGCCAACGGCAAGGACGACACCTTCTCGTCGCCGTTCTACGATTACGCCCATGACTTACTTTATGTGGGCGATGACAGCGGCTATCTTCACCAGTTCTCCGGTGTGTTTGGTGGAGCCCCAGCCGAATCGGGGAGCCCCTGGCCCGTAAACCTGGGCACGAACAAACTCTCATCCCCTGTCTACGACTCGGACCAAGGTTTCGAAGGCGGGTACGTCTTTGTGGGCGATTTCGGAGGCGTCTTCTACGGTGTGGGCACCGGCTATGGGGGGACAACCAACGGGCAGGTACACGGCAACACGGGCAGCCTTGGGGATGCTATAGCTGACGCTCCCCTGGTCGATTCGTCAGAGGGAACGGAGTACGTCTTTGTGACCACCAACGGCAGCACCCGGCCGTACAATGGCGACAACGCCGTGTGGGAGTTCGTGAGCAGTTTCACCGGCTACGGCTCCCCGGGGGTTGTGTACTTAGGGACAGGGGGCAGCGGATATTACCTTTATGCCGGCGACTTCGACAACGTCTACTACGAGTCGGGAAATCCTGCGTACGGCCATCTTTATGTCGTGGGAAACACCGGCACGGCGGGAGGCGGCACGTTATATCAGGTAGAGATAGCGTACAGTTCTCTCGTATCCTCAACTGCCGTTGCGAGCGGCCTCAACAGCGCCGAGCATCCGTGGCCATCGCCGCTTATCGAGTTTTGCAACAATGGCACCAGCGCCTGCCCCATCACTTCGCAGCGGAGCGTCACCGCCAAAGTGAGTACCACCAGCCCGGAGATAACTATCCTGAATGGGTCGGGAACTTTCAGCAACACGGACGTGGGGGCCGTGGTTACGGGGACGGACATACCATGGGGCGCTACGATTTCCAGTGTACTGAACTCTACCACCGCGAACCTGTCCAGTGCTCCAACCGCCGCTGTATCCAGTGAGTCGCTGGCAATCCAGGGCGGACAAACCACCGCTGGCACAGACTATGTCTTCTTCAGCGTCAACCGCGGTACTCCGTCTGGCTGCACCAACGCTGCTGGGGATGGCTGCGTTTTGGCCTATAACGTGACCAAGCCGACGTCGGTCAGCCAGGCGGGCAGCGGCTTGAACGTTACAACCCCTGGTAGCAGTGGCTGTTGGGCGACGGGCGGGTTCGTAATCGACAACTCGGATCAAAGCACCACGGGCGCTCAGCAAATCTACTTCATGAATCTAAATGGCGCCTCGGCGGGTGGCCCCGCTGGCGCAACTAGCAGCAACTGCACTTCCGGCACGGCAACTCTTAATGCAACACAAGCGGCGCAATCGTCCCCATAGGCAGCGCGAGCGCCGCGAAGCGAAGAGTGAAACGCCAGTAGAGATGGGAAAGTTTGAGGGGTGCGTATACAATTGCACGGTGCAAACACTGAGAACGGCATGCCTGGTGATCGCGCTCTGCTGCCTATGCAACGGCGGCGGGCCTTTTGCCGGGCCGCAGGCCATCTCGCGCACCGTGCCGCCGTGCCTTGCCCAGTCCGTATTCTTCAAAAGGCTACCAGAAGGTTTTCACTCAGCGGGCCCTGGCGATGCCCTGGATTGGCGTGTCCTCGAAGATTATGGAGCGATGTTTGTAGCTCGCGGAGTCGAGGCGCCGCCGGTGGTGATATTTCCGACCGCAGACTCCGTCGCGCGCTGGCAAACAAGCGTGCGCTCCGAGCAGGCTGAGTTGGCCGGCATCCCTGTGAGGCTTCAGAGCGCCGCGATGCAGTCCTTGATGGAGGCCCGCGAGGAAGCTATACAGGCCCATTTGAGCATTTCAGCGCGAGGCCCGGATGCAGCCCAGCGCAACTATGACGACACCCTCCAATTGTGGCGGAGCCGCGTCAATCCGGGTCTCCAACATTGGGTCGGTAAGGGGTTACTCAGCGCCGCGGAAGCCGGGCGGATCTGGAAGCTGCCCGCGCGGGAACAGGCGGCGGAGATCCTCCGGTTAGAGGGTCGCCGGCTGTACTTCAGCAAGGATTTTTCCAAGTCAATTCTCTACTCGGTGGCAATCCCCGGCGCTTCGCAGCACCTCGCCATGCTCGCCTTCGATGTTAAAGAACACGATAACCCGGCCGTGCGCTCTATCCTGGAACGCCACGGTTGGTTTCAGACCGTGAAGTCGGACCTGCCACATTTTACGTACCTAGGCGTCAGCAAGAACGAACTTCCATCGGTTGGACTCAAGCCCGCCAGAAAAGGCGACCGAGTGTTCTGGGTTCCGGATTATGATTGCCCGCAAAAATGACGATTGAACGCGCGGAAATCTGCGCAGCAGGTTCTCGATCGACAATCAGGAATCGGCAATCACGGGACCGTCGCTGGCACGACCACATACACGTATTCCAACGGTTCCTGGCCGGTGTTGGTGACGTTGTGGCGCGTTGCTGGGGGGATGTATACGAGCATGGGCCCCGCGAATGGATGCCCCGGCTGGCCTTCAATAAGGGCTTCGCCACGCCCACGCAGAATCACCAGCGCCTCTTCATTCTTGCCGGTGGTATGCCAGCCGACCGACTCTCGAGGCTTCAGCCGGACGAACCCGCTGCGCATCCCCGCTGTCTGCGGTATTCCTTGAAGCAACGCGCAATCACCCGCGGCGCACTTCAGGGGCAAGGTCTGCGGCTGTGGCGGGCGTGTTTGCGATGAAAGAGGGAGGAGAACCAGAAACAGCAGAATTACGGTGAGAAGAGTTGGATTGGGTCGTTTCACGGTCGTTTTCCTTTTTGGCGTCGTCATTCGAGGATACGCTCGCGCAGACCCTCGAAATTGAAGTTGGGTCCGCGAACAAACTCCATCAGCGCGCGCTCACGGGCGCGTACAGCCTCGACCGCGGCGGGCAGCTTTTCAAGCCCATCTTTTGGGACCACAATCAATCCGTTCTCATCCCCATGGAGCAGATCGTTCGGGTGGATGACCAGGCCGCTGACCTGAATCGGTACTCCGACGCGCACGATGTGGAAGTAAGCGTGGCTGGCGACTTGGCCCCGCGCGAAGTAATGGAAGCGCAGGGCCCTGACTTCAGGGATATCCCGCACCGCGCAATCGCTGACCAATCCCACAGCGCCGAGGCGCTGGAAAATCGTGGCCATGACTTCGCCACAATGAGCGGCATAATCCCCGTGCGGGCCTATTTCCTGAAAAGCAACCACGGCAGGTTTCGGCGAACGCATCACCGTCTCGTAGAGAGACAGGAATGTCTTGCGGTCTGCTGCGGCTGCGGTCATGGTCTCAACCTGAGCCGTGACGGCGTAGCCGACCAAGCGGCCGAACTCCGGAAAGAGACAGGAAACCTGCAGCGGAGCGAAACCCGCGTTTTGCGGCCGCAGGCGCAAGGTTTCAATGGCGTTCGAGAGGGTTGGCGTGTCTACACCCCCGAGGTAGTCCACCCAAGCGGTCTGGGAACCAGCATTCAAGGTCATCACTCACTCCTTTCCTTCCTGTCGCAGGCCATACGATGGTATAGCTAACTCCTTGTGCTTTCAATGGGATTTGCTTCTTCCGGGGAATTCCGTGACAGCTCGTTCTCTTGGGGTCCGGCCACATGTAGTCAGGCGGGGAGCAGATGACAAAAAGTCCGGAATCCTTTTGACCTTGTCTCACGGAGTTCGACGGCGTAGAGTTCTCGGTGCACTCGCGGTCTGGGAAATTGGCTTCAGCGTTTGCAGGAGCAGATAACTAATCCGTCCTTCTCAACGTCTAACGAGCAGCCTCCCTTCATGGAGGCTTAAATACAACGCCTATGCATTCGTCTGGCCCACGGCCGTGGATTCACGCGCGCGCTGCCATTGAGACTGCGCCGGTACCCGCGGCAGAACGACCCCCTCTGTCTCCTCCCCTACCAACTCCCAAGCCTCCGCGCGCACAGTGGCTCTTTGCAGCCATCGCCTCGCTTGCGGTGCTAGCGATTGTTGCGGGCGTGTGGGCCTGGCGCACGCGCAAGGCTGGGCCTGCGGCGACGGGCACGCGCGCGGCGGTCAGCACGGCGAAAGCCGAGCGGCGCACATTCGTGCGCAAGTTGCGCCTAAGTGGCACGCTCGAAGCGGTACATTCCTACTCGGTTCTGGCTCCGCGGCTGACGGGTGGCGACTTCGGGCAGATGATTGTGACCAAGCTGATTCGTGCAGGCACGCGCGTGAAAAAGGGAGACTTGCTCGCGGAGTTCGACCGGGAAGCCCAATTGAAAAACTTCATGGACAAGCAGGCGGAGCTCCGGGACTTGGAAAATCAGATCGCCTCCAAGCGAGCCGAGCAGGAGGCGGCGCGCGCCCACGACGACACCGAACTGAAGCAGGCCGAAGACGCGGTGGGCACGGCAAAACTGGAAGTGCAGCGCAGTGAAGTCGTGTCGCGCATCGATGCGGAGAAGAACCAGCTCAATCTCGAGGCCGCTGAAGCGAACCTCAAGCAACTCCGCCAGACCTACGATCTGAAGCGCAAGGCCGAGGCGGCCGACCTGCACCTTTTGGAGATCAAGCGCAACCGCGCCCGCAGCGCCATGGAGCACTCCCAACAGAACTCAGAGAAGATGGCGATTCTCTCGCCTCTCGATGGACTGGCGGTTCTGAATCCGATGTGGAAGGGCGGTGGCATGGGTGAAGTGGAGGAAGGCGACCAGATATGGACCGGATTTTCGTTCATGCAGGTTGTCGACCCTTCAGCCATGCAGGTTCGTGTGCGCGTGAATCAGTTGGACGTTCCCTACCTGCAGGTGGGCCAGCCGGCCGAAATTCATCTCGATGCTTACCCCGACCTGAATCTGGCGGGAAAACTCGACCAGTTGGCGGCCATCGGCCTCGGCACCGGGCTCTCGAAAAACATTCGGGGATTCGGCGCGCTCTTCACCATTGAAGGGAGCGATGCGAGACTGGCGCCCGACCTCTCGGCCTCAATTGATGTGATTCTGGACCGCAAGCCGGATGCGTTGGTGGTGCCGCGCGACGCGGTGGTGAGCCAAGGCGGAGAATCGTGGGTTTACGTCAAGCGGGCGTTGGGATTTGAAAAGCAGACGATCAAGACGGGTGAGGGAAACGATCTCGAACTGGTGGTTCTTTCCGGGCTCGATCCCGGAACGGAAGTCGAGCGCACGCCCGCGCCGGCAGGGCCGGAACTGACTCGTAGCGCCGGCCTTTAGACGCTGAAGAACGAGGCCTTTGGTAGCTTTGCGCCTCTGCGTGAAACCGGCTTGGTCCGCGAGTAGGTCGAGCAGATGACACGCCGAATACAGAAGATATTGAAGCACCGCTGGTGGTTGCTGGCGGGCACGGGGCTATTGATCGGGGGCGCTGGGGTTGCCTCGGTTCGCTTCGGCCGCAATGTCTCCAATGTTCCCACAGGAGAAGCGACGCGAGGGGATTTCGAGGACTATGTGAAAATTCGCGGTGAGGTGAAAGCCAAGCACTCACTATCAATCCATGCTCCGCACACCCACGGCGGGGTCGGCGACCCTCAGATCGTGAAAATCGCCAAGACGGGAACGGTAGTAAAGAAAGGCGACGTGGTGGCGGAGTTCGACACCGCCAAGCTGCGGGAAACGCTCCAGCAGAAACGCTCCGACCTGAAGCAGGCGGAGGCGGAGATTGAACAGGGCAGGGCGACGGCGAAGCTCCAGGAGGAACAGGACCTGACTGATCTGGAAAAGGCGCGCTACGATGTGCAGCGCGCGAAACTGGAGGTCAGCAAAGCGGAGATCCTCTCCAAAATCGATGGCGAAAAGAACAAACTTCTGCTTGCCGACGCCGAGCAACACCAGAAGGAGGAAGAAGAGAAGCTCGCTTCCGACCGCACCAAGGCGGCAGCCGATAACGACGGCAAAGCACAGAAGCGCGAGAAAGCCTCTCACGACGCGCAGATCGCGGAGCAGGATATCGCCGCCTTGACGCTGCGGGCCCCGCTGGACGGAATGGTGACCGTCCTTCCGAATTGGCGTGCCGGCGGATTTTTCAGCGACAGCGCGCCGCCGTTCAAGGACGGCGACCGCGCCTGGCAGGGCGCCCAAATCGCCGAATTGCCCGACCTTTCGACGTTGCGGGTGAGCGGTCGCGTGGAGGAAGCAGATCGCGGCCGCGTGAGGGCAGGAGAGGTCGCCACGCTGCGCATCGATGCTGTGCCCGACAAAGAATTTCAGGGACACGTGGTGGAAATCAGCGCCTTAGCCAAAATTGATTTTTCGGGCTGGCCATTCCCACGTAACTTTGACGTTGCAATTCAGATCGATCAGGCCGATGCACGGGTGCGCCCCGGCATGAGCGCTACGGCGCGCGTGGCCGTCGCGAAACTGCCGGATTCCATTTTGATTCCGGCGGAGGCTACGTTCCAGAAGGGTGGCAAGACCGTCGTGTACGTGCTGAGCGGTTCGAGTTTTCGTGAGCGTGAGATCGTGGTGGCGAAGCGGGGAGAGAGCCAGGTGTCAGTGGCCCAGGGGCTGAAGCCGGGCGAGAAGGTGGCCCTGAAGGACCCCACGCTGCAGAAGCAGTGAACGTCGGTCCACAGATTGCGCGGATTGCACAGATTATGATCAGCATGCCTGTCATTCTGAGCGAAGCGAAGAATCTCGGCAGTTTGAATTGACAACACGCGACGAACTGCAGAGATTCTTCGCTTCGCTCAGAATGACAGACCGTGCTCGGAACACGGACAAGGCGTGGGCCCCAAAAGCGGGGACCACGCTAGCCAGGAGTGAAAGTGAAGATAAGGCGAAAAACACGCTGGGTGGTTTTGCTGGTAGTCGCGGCGGCCGCTGGAGCGGGGCTGTGGCGCGCGCTGCCGCGCTTGCACCAGCCTGAGCACGGCATTCCAACCGCGACGGTGAAGCGCGGGCGTTTGGACAGGAAGGTGTACACCGACGGCGAGCTTCACGCCCGGCGCAGCGTGATGGTGGTGGCTCCCTCGGTCTCTGGCAACCTGCGAATCGTCCGCCTCGCGCCCACGGGTATGCACGTTCACAACGGCGACGTCGTGGTGGAATTCGACCCGAGCGAGCAGCAGTACAACCTGGACGAGAACCGCTTCGACCTGGAAGAGGCCGAGCAGGAGATCGCCAAAGCCAAAGCGGACGCTGCGGTGCAGTCGGCCAAAGACGAAGTCGAGTTGTTGAAGGCGAAATTCGATGTGCGGCGGGCGGAGTTGGACGTGAGCAAGAACGAACTGGTGAGCGCCATTGATGGGAAAAAGAACCTCCTGGCTCTTGAGGAGGCGAAGCGCCATCTCACACAACTTCAGCAAGATATTCAGTCGCATTCTGCCTCAAATCAGGCCGCGCTCGATGTTGCGCAGGAGAAGGAGCGCAAGGCGCGCCTCTTGATGGCGCAGGCGGAAAGCAATATCCACAGCATGAACGTCAAGTCCACCATCGACGGCCTCGTATCCTTGAAAGAGAACGAGCGCGCGTCAGGCGGATTCTTCTTTTCCGGGATGAAGTTGCCGGAGTATCGGGAAGGCGACCAAGTGGGGCCCGGGACTCTGGTGGCTGAGGTCATGAACCTTGAGCAGATGGTGATTCAGTGCAAAGTGGACGAGGGCGATCGCGCCAACCTGAATACGGGCGCCACCGTGGAAGCGCACGTGGACGCTCTGCCGAGACGAGTTTACCCGGCCAAAGTGGAGAGCGTGGCGGGAACGGCTTCGCGCGGCATGCCCTGGTCCGGAAACACCACCAGCAAGTTCGATGTTTCCATTACGCTCGATAAGTCGGACTCCGGAATCCGGCCCGGGCTTACCGTGCACGCGGTTGTCGAGGGAGGACAGACCAAGGACCTGTTGCTGGTTCCGCCCCAAGCGCTCTTCGAAAAAGACGGTAAGCCGTTCGTTTATCTGCAACACGGCGGCGACTTCGTGGCGCGGCAGGTGAAAGTGACGGTGCGCACGGAAAGCCAGGTGGCGATCGAAGGGGTGAACGAGGGCGCGCAGGTGGCCTTGATCAATCCTGAGGAACAGCCGAGGAAGGCCGCGACGAGCGCGTCGAGCCAGCCGACACTGGTAGGTGGGGGTGGGCGATGAAGGCGTCACGCCCTCCCGATCTGTCATTCTGAGCGAAGCGAAGAATCTCCGTAGTTCGGCTCAGCAATCTACAACGCACTGCAGAGATTCTTCGCTTCGCTCAGAATGACACTACTCGCTTGTCTGCCTCAGAAGCTCATGATGACTTTCTCACACCTCGATTCCGATCTTTTGCACGGGGTCGAAAACCTGCGCCTGCACAAGCTGCGCACTTTACTAACGATGCTGGGAATGATCTTCGGCGTGGCGGCCGTGGTCTCGATGCTCTCGATCGGGGCGGGAGCCCAGCAGCAGATGATGGCCTTCATCGAGCAGCTCGGAGTGCGCAACCTGATTGTGGAAGCGAAAGAAGCCACCAACTATCAAGATCTTCAGAAAGTGCGGAAGATTTCCCCCGGCCTGACCTTTCGCGACTGGCGGGTGATCAAGGCCAACATCAACGGCATCGACCAGACTTCGCCGCGCAAACGCTTCACGCCCTCGAAGATGCTTCCAAAACCGCAACGCGACATGCCGCTCGCCTACGGCGTGGAGCCCAATTATCTCCGTATCGCCGGGCTGCAGGTCGTGGAAGGGCGCTGGTTCGATGCAGACGAGAATGACCACGCCGCGCCGGTTTGCGTGCTGGGGGACGCGGCGCGGGCGACGCTGTATGGAAACGGCGAGCCGCTGGGGCAATACCTGAAGGTCGACGAGCAGTGGCTGCACGTTATAGGCGTGGTAGCCCCGCAGTTGACGGTGCAGGGGGCCGCGAGCGGTCTGCCTTCGCAGGACCTGAACAACCTGATTTACGTGCCGCTCTTTACGGCTCTGGACCGCCTCGAGGACACCTATAGCGACCTGAAAGACGACATCGACGGGATCTACCTGCAAATGCGGCCCGGCGTGGACGTCCTTTCCACCTCCGACGTGGTGCGCGGCATTTTGAACAACACGCATGGCGGGGCGAAGGACTTCAGCGTGGTGGCGCCGGCCGAACTGCTGGCGGAACAAAAGCGCACGCAGCGCATCTTTGAAATGGTTATGGTGGCCATCGCCTCGATTTCATTGCTGGTGGGCGGCATCGGAATCATGAACATCATGCTGGCCGGAATTCTCGAGCGGACGCGCGAGATCGGGGTGCGGCGCGCGGTGGGAGCCCGTCGGGTCGACATCGTCCGCCAGTTCCTGGTAGAGGCCACACTGATCTCGATTGTCGGCGGCTTGATCGGGATTGTTTTCGGCTTCGGCATGTCGCGCGTCATCGCGCTGCTGGCGGGCTGGTCGACGATCGTAACGCTCTCGTCCATCCTCCTGGCATTCCTGGTGTCGGTCACCGTGGGCCTGATCTTCGGCACCTATCCCGCCGTCAAGGCGGCGCGGCTCGATCCCGCCGAAGCCATCCGGTATGAGTGATTGACGATTTTCGCTTGACGATTGCCGATTGCACATGACGGAATCATTCCTGCGAAAAGCGGTAGCGCAGACCTGCGATCAATGGCCTGCACCCCCCTTGTTCTCTTCAGGGCGCGCGCGGCTCTGCCGCCCAGACACCTGGAACTCGATACCTGAAACCTAACTCGTGAGGTTCGTATGAAGCATGCTGGATTTATGCTGATGTTCCTGTTGCTGGTTCGTGGCGCGGCGGGGCAGACGTTTCCCACGCCGGGTTATATGCGCCAACTGGCGTATCGTCCATCCATCGCGTCGCAGGTAAAGGGTCCCGTGGAACTCCAGGATCATGTGGTGGAGGGAAAGCTGCGGCTGACCCTGGCGGACGCCATCCGTTTGGCGCTGCTGAACAACACCGACGTGCGCCTCGACGAGTTGCCCATCGAAAACGCGCGCCTCGAGGTGCAGCGCGCCTACGCGACGTTTGATCCCACGTCCACCTCGAGCTTCAACGCCGGCCGTGTGACGACTCCTGCCTACACCCAACTTCAGGGTGCGCCAACCGTCAGCACGCTTAGCCAACAGGCACAGTTCGATTACAACCAGACGTTTCAGACCGGCACGAATTATGACCTCAATTTCACCAGCTTTAAGTACGGGACAAACAGCTCCTTTGAGACGCTAAACCCCTACATCGACTCGGCCGGTACGGCGACTGTGACACAGCCGCTGCTGCGCAATCGCGGGCTCTTTCCCAACCGCGCGCCCATGGTCATTGCGCGCCGGAATTTGAACGTGTCGCGCGCCACCTTCACAGCCCAGGTGAATGACTCGCTGCTGCTCACGGTCCAGCAATACCTGACCGTTTTGCAGGCGCGCGAGAGCCTGGTGGTCTTGAAGAAATCGGTCGAGCAGGCCCAGGCGAGCTATGACCGCGACAAACGCGCCCTTGAACTGGGGGCGATCCCGCCCTTCGACATTTACCGCTCTGAGTCGCAGGTGGCGGCGCGGCGCGTGCAGGTGATCCAGGCCGAGTACAGCCTGAAACAGGCTGAGGATGCCTTTCGCCGCGTTATCGGCGCCGACCTTGACCCTTACATTCGGGCGCTCGACCTTGACCTGACCGAGCCGGTCGAGCCGCGAGGCGACCTGCTGACTCTGGACATCCAGCAGGCCTATCAGCAAGCGCTGGAGCGGCGGCCGGAGCTTGAAGCGCTGCGCCAGCAGATCGACAACGACGAAACGGCTATCCGGCTTGCCCATAATCACCTCTTGCCCGACCTCAGCCTCAGCACCTTTTACACGACCAACGGCATCTCGGGAAACTCCTACAATATCGCCACGACTCCCTCCACCCTGATGTCCACAGGGGGGTTTGTCGATACTCTTTCGCAGATGAAAGGATTTGACTTTCCAAGTTACGGCTTCACCGTGCAACTGCGGCTGCCGATCCGTAACCGGGCTGCCCAGGCGGACCTGGGTGAGGCCATGGTTTCCAGGCGGAGGGATCTCTACCTTCAACGCCAGGAAGGGCAACAATTGTGGCAGGAGGTCAAAAACGCCGTCCATCAGGTCGAGCAGGCCGAACTTTCGATCGCGGCCGCCAAGGTTTCGCGGGACTTGGCCCAGAAAACCCTGGAGGCCGAGCAGCGGAAGTATGAACTGGGGGCGTCGCAGATCTTCTTCGTGTTGGACGCCCAGACCCAGTTGGCACAGGCGGAGTTGAGCCTGGTTCAGGCGCAGATCGGCTACCAGCAGGCAGTGGCGGGGGTGGAACACGCCACCGGAACGCTGCTCGAAAACCACAAAGTAAAGATTGAAGACGTAGCGCCGTGAACCAAGGGCGCGAGTAACCGTGGGTGACGGAGATGTGCCGTCTCTCCTGAAGGGAGGCGGCCATTCATGCCCGAGGAGAGACAGGGCGGTTTATCGATTTAGAGAGGACCATGGTTCCAGGCGAGTTCACTTGACGTGGTGCGCCAATTGTCGCTATTATAGATGACATATGGTAAACGAATTGCGAGCGGTGATCGGAGAACTGGGAGGCAAGCAGGGTCTGGGTCGTGCCTTGGCCAGCGAGAGTCACCTGCGAGAAGCGATCCGCGAGGGCTTCCCTCCACGGGTAGTGGAGGAGTTGATGCACGCCTCAGGGCTGACATTGAAAGAACTCGCCAGCGCGCTTGACCTGTCCGCCCGGAGCCTGCAACGTCATCGCCGCACAGGACGGCTGGCGCGGTACGAATCCGACCGGCTATACCGCCTGGCGCGAATCATCGCCCTGGCCGATGAATACCTGGGCGACCACGAGCGGGCGCTGCGCTGGCTGAAGCGTTCCAATCACGCTCTCGGCGGCCTGGCCCCGGTATCGGTGATTGACACGGAGCTGGGCGCGCGCCAGGTAGAAAACCTCCTGGGCCGCATCGGATACGGCGGAATTAGTTGAGCCGAGTCTATCGAGTATTGCGGCGGCGGTATGCTACCAGTCCATTTGATGGCGAGGGCGCATACCGCTACGGGGGACGTTGGTCGAGCCCCGGCACCCGCCTCTGCTACACCTCGGAGCATCAGTCCCTTGCGCTACTGGAGTATTTTGTGCACCTCGACAAAGACGATCCACCCGCCGACCTGGTCATCGCGACGGCAGAAATTCCGCATGACCTGGCGCAGGAGCGCGTCGAGGCCGACGAACTGCCGCGCAATTGGCGCGAAGCCGTAGCGCCCGCTCAGCTCGCCCGAGTGGGTAATGACTTTGTTCGCAGGGGCGAGCACTGTCTGTTAGTCGTGCCCTCGGTCGTGGCTCCTGAGGAAAATAACTGCCTGGTCAATCCCGAGCACCCCGACTTTAAGAGGATTGTGATGTGCGGTGTGGCGCCGGTCAGCTACGATCCGCGCATGTTTGTGAAGCAGCGAACCCATCGCAGGGAGCGAAGATCTTAACCAACAGGTAAGAGACCGCAAATGAAACCCAACGTTTACATCGTCGCTGGTCCAAACGGTGTTGGAAAGACGACCTTCGCAAGGGAGTTTCTCCCCAGTTATGCCCACTGCAGGAATTTTGTGAATGCCGACTTGATTGCGGAGGGGGTTTCTCCACTGTTGCCGGAAGCGGCGGCGTTTCGGGCGGGGCGGCTAATGTTGGGAGAAATTGAGCGGTGGGCGAGACACCGCGTGGATTTTGGATTTGAGACCACGCTGTCAGGTCGCACGCAAATGAACGTGATCCTCGATCTCCGGAAGGCCGGTTATACAGTTCACGTCTATTTCCTCTGGGTTCCAACTGTACGCTTAGCGCTATCTAGAATCAGAGAGCGGGTGAGGCGAGGCGGCCATGATGTGCCGCCTGCCGTTGTGCGCCGGCGATTTGATCGTTCCATGATGAACTTCTTTCAGCGGTACAGAGGTTTGGCTGACTCCTGGATTATTTTTGACAATTCTGGTGAGAGGCCGGCAGTCATCGCGTTGGGGAGGGGAAGAAAGCATCGTATACTACAGAACGAGTATTACGGGCGTCTGGTTAGGAGATGCGCCGGATCGCGTAAGACCGTTCTTCCAAGCCGGTCGAGTTGACTGGAGGTAGTGAAGATGGGCAGGGTTCCCAAGAATGTGCTTGATCTACCCTTGGAGGAGCGAGCACTTTTGGCTTTGAGGGCAGCGGTCAAGAAGGCCATCGCCGAGCATGCGCGCGAAGGCCTGCCGGTGTACGTTTGGTCGAAAGGAAGGGTTGTGAAGCTCCCGCCAGAGCGTTTGCGTGCGTACTTGCGGCCAACCTCCAAGCGCAAAAGATAAGCCCTCGCGCGGTAGCGCGGACCTGCATTTTAGATCCTCGGTCTGCGCGGCGGGACCGGGAAGAGGTGCCGACCTTGGGAAGCAAGTCTATGCTACCCTCCCGGCCCTCACGAGGACACAGACTTCAAAAGAGCTTCCTTGACCCTCTCCGGCGTCATGGGAAGTTGCAAGAGCCGCGCGCCAGTCGCATCGAATACGGCGTTCGCGATCACGGCGCCCATGCAGATGATGGGAGGCTCCCCGCCGCCTTGAAAGGGCGAGTCCTTCGCATCCAATATTACCGTTTCGATTTGCGGCAGCCACGAGAAGTGCGGAATCGTATAGGTGTCAAAATTCGAGTGCAGAATCTCGCCGCCCTTGAATCGAACCTCTTCGCTCAACGCATAACCCTGGCCCATTGTGATGCCGCCCTCTAATTGCAGCCGGGCGCCTTCCGGGTTGACGCATAATCCCATCTCCTGCGCGCAGACGACCCGCTTCACCACAACGCTCCCTGTATTCTTGTCCACGGCGACCTCCGCCATGTGCGCGACGTACGTGCCGGCGTCGGTGCCGCAAGCCACTCCATGGCCGCGCTTGCTTGGCGTCCTGGCGGGCGACCAGTCGAATTTCTTTGCCGCGGCCTGCAAGACGCGCTGCATGCGCGCGTCGGTCAGGTTCTTCAGCCGGAACTCGACGGGGTCCATGCCCACCTTGGCTGCCAGCATATCGATGTGGGATTCCCGGGCGAAGGTATTGGTATTGTTGCCGGGGGCGCGCCAGGGCCCGGTGGCGAACGGATGCGAGCCGGGCGCCGATCCCCAACCGGAGCCGTAACTGGCCGTGCGATGATTCGGGATGTTGTAGAACTGCGGCGCGCCTCTTTCCCCCGCCCAGTACACGCCATAGTCCCAGAACGTCATCAACCCTGCTTCACTCGCGCCCGCCTGGATCTTGACGACCGCGGCAGGACGGAAGGTGTCGTAGAAGAATTCCTCCGCGCGAGTCCAGACCACCTGGACGGGCTTTCCGGTTAGTTTGGCCAGCCTGACCGCCTCCATAGCCTGCTGGTTGTTGCTCTTTCCTCCGAAGGCGCCGCCGATGAAGGGCGTGATGACCCGCACATTCTGCGCGGGGAAGCCGAGAAGAGAGGCTGCCGCTTCTTTCAGGGCGAAAGGCGTTTGCGTGGAGGCCCAAAGGGTTAGTTTGCCGCCTTCAATCTTGGCCAGGGCGGAATGCGTTTCAATGGGAGCGTGCGAAACGTAACTGTTCAGATACGTCTGCTCGAGCACGTGGCGGGCGGCTTTTCTTCCCTCGTCGAGGTTGCCGCCTTGCGCGACCGTCTGCCCTTGCGGCGCGACTTTAAGCAGGTGGTCGAAGATGGTCTTATCATCCACGGTGGGCGCGGGCCGGTCGAATTGCGCCTGGATTTTCGCCAAGGCTCTCTCCGCCATATCAGGTAGCGGGTGGAGTACGGCGATCAGGTCTCCGTCCTCAACAATCTGCACGCCTTCGATGGCTCGTGCACCCGAAGGGTCCGCATGAATGAGCTTCGCCCCGTGAACCGGGGGCCTTAAAATGCGAGCGTGCAGCAGGCCCGGCTCCCTGATATCTCCGGCATATTCGGCCTGGCCGGTGACTTTGGCGGCAGCGTCTCTTCTCAAAACGTTTTTGCCGATGACAGCGTCGTCGCCCGGAGGCTTGGGCGTAACTCCTTTCATATGGCGCAGAATCTTCTGCCCCTTGGCAAGTTCGGCGTAGCTTATTCTCTTCTGCCCTGCTTCGTCGTAGACGGCGCCCGCCTTGGTCTTCAGCCGCTCTTTCGGCGCCTGCCACTGTTCTGCGGCCACTTCGATGAGCGCCGCCCTGGCTTCCGCCGCGGCGGCTCGGAGGGCGGGACCGAAGATTCGGGTACTCATCGTGCCGAACGTGCCCATGTCCCAGGGGCAAAGGTCCGTATCGCCCATCACCATGTCCACGGAATCGAGAGGAACATCGAGTTCTTCAGCCAGGATTTGGGCCATGGAGGTCATGATTCCTTGCCCGTATTCGACCTTTCCGGTAAACCCGCTCACCCGTCCGTCTTCTGCAATCCTCACGAAGGCATTGAAATCCTGGGGCAGTTGCTGCCCGAATCCTCGGCGACGTTCACCCTCCTGCGCGTCGAGGGAATTGGGGACCGTGAAGCATACGACGATGCCACCGCCAAGCAGTTGCAGGAACTGCCGGCGGTCGAGCGGCAGCGAGGGTCCGTCGTGAGTAGCCGCGGAGAAATCGAGCTTCCGAAGATCTTCGTAGACGTTGCCTTCATGTGTGTATTCGGGTTTCATCTTGCTCCTCCTCCTACCGGCTCCGACGCGGCTTCGATCGCTTGCACGATTCGTTGATGGGCCCCACAACGGCACAGGTTGCCGTCCATCTGCTCGATAATCTGACTTCGCGAAGGGTGCGGGTTGTTCAAAAGCAAGCCGTAGGCGTTCATGATCATCCCGGGAGTGCAGTATCCGCACTGCAGCGCATCGTGCTCGACGAAGGCTTTTTGCAAGGGATGCAATTCGCCGTTCCTGGCCAAGCCCTCGATAGTCGTGATCGTCTTGCCGGCGACGGCTTTCATCTCCAGGACGCACGAGCGCTCAGCCTTCCCATCCACAATCACGGTGCACGCCCCACATAGCCCCTCTCCACAGCCGTACTTGGTGCCGGTCAGACCCAGATCGTACCGGAGGACCCAGAGCAGCATGCGGCTGGAATCGACTTCAATACTCACTGGCTTGCCGTTCAGCGTGAATCCTATGGTCTCTTTCATGCCAACACCTCCCTGAAGCACCGCGGCGTGCAGCACAGGTCTCTCGGCCATGAGTGCCACGACCTAAAGCCTCTTTGCCGGGGACCATTATAGCCCCGGCTGACGCAAGAGCAAGAGATAGATAGACTGTCGGTTTTGCAGTTGCTCTGGCGGGAGTCGCCGTACTGCCCAGCAGTACAGGGTCGCGCAAGAGAAGGAATACGAGTAAAATCGTGGCCTTTGGAAATCGTAGCGCGAGATGGTTGACTGCACCAGGGAGAGCAAACCTGATCCTCGAGGTCTGCGGCTCTTCGCTATTTCCCAGGCACGAACCGCGGATCTGAAATGCGGATGCGCGCCAAGTGTGTTGGAAGAAGGAGAGAGTAATAATGACCAGATTGAGTCGACGGAGATTCATCCAAACCTCCGCAGCATCTTTGCTGCTCGAGAACGTCAGCAGTTCTGCATCTCCAGCGGATGCGGGCCAGAGCGATGTCAGCGCACAACTGGTCCGGGTGGAGAAAAAGAATTACAGCTGGGAATGGTCGGCGCAGGACGACCGGTTTCGGCTCCTGGACGGGCAGGGACGAGTGATGACCAGCGGGATTCTCCAACCGGCCGTTATCGTTCAGCCGGGAACGGACAAGCAGGCGCGGAAATGCACTTCAGGAAAGCTCGCGGGGCACCGCCAAAGAGAGGGTGACATTACGGTGAACTATGCCGGCGTAAACGGAGACGCGAGAATCTCCGTTACCTGGCGCTTCGAAGAGGAAGCTCTTTGGCTCGAACCGGTTGTGTACGAATCGGCCAACATCGAGAACATCGTGGCCCTGCACTACTTCGCTCGCGGAACCAGCCAGGGAGCCAGCCCGACACTCGAAAACTTCTACCTCATTCTCCCGGGCATCAGCGAGTCGCCCGGCATGAGTCCCATCGTCACTGGAAACCTGGAGTTGAATATGACCAGTTGGCTGGGGCGAGGTTCTTCGCCTACACCGGGACTGCTGCAACAATGGGGCTTGCCCGCGCATTTCTTCTGCGGCTTCCATGGCGCCAAACCCGGAGCGGTCAAATCTTCCCTCACCAAATATCTTTCTGACGCGTTTTGCTGCGGGCTCGCCGAACTTCCGGGCGGCGACTTCTTCCTCGAAACCCGCGATGGGCGGCACAGCCCGATTGTGAGCTATCGCAGCGATCTTTGGGGGAATCTGCGCGGGCCGGGAAAACTCACTCTGGGTGCGAGATTGCTTTGGGCGCGCGGGACGAACTACTATGAGGCAATCCGCGCGTATTACCGGGGCCTGGTGGGGGCGGGGATCATCAAAAAGAAAAACAACTCCGAGCGCAAGAATGCCGTGGTCTTGTCGACGCAGTTCAACTGCTGGGGGGCAGAAGTGGCGATCGAGAAGGCGGGAGCAAACCTCGACGAAGCCACCGTGAGTTCCTTCTACAGCGATTTGAAGGCCTCGGGGATGAAAGCGGGAATGTTCGTCATCGACGATAAGTGGGAAGGAAAATACGGCAACCTGGAGCACTCCGGGGAGAGATTCCCTCACTTCGAAGAGTTCCGCGAACAGGTTCGAGCTGATGGCCTGCACTTCGGTCTTTGGGCTGCCTTCATGCGCTGTCAGGATCCCGCAGACGTGGGCTTAAATGTTTCGCATATGCTGCAAAAGGCAGATGGGAAACCGCTGATCGCCGGTGAGGGTGAGTCGAAGTATTACATTTTGGATTTCACGCAACCCAAGGTCGAACAGGTGCTGCGGGCGCGGGCCAGAAGATTCGCCGAGCGTTACAAAGCGGACTTGGTGAAGTTCGATTTCGGCTACGAACTTCCGCCCCTGTCGGTGGCGGCGCCCCGGAACATGGCTTGGGCGGGCGAGCGTTTGATGCTCAAAGGGCTCGAGGTGGTGGTAGGAGGCATGCGGGAGGCGAATCCCGACCAAGTAGTGATGTACTACTGCCTTTCGCCGCTTTTCATCGAATATCTCGACCTGCACAGTCCGGATGACCTCTTTATGGCGGCGGGCGAATATGATTGGGAAGCCAACCGGCGGTTCTTCTTTTCCAGCCTGTTAGGCGAGATCGGGATTCCGACGTACGGTTCTGGCGGCTACGATTGGGTGAGCATGCCGGAGATCTGGTTTGACTCCGCCTTGATCGGCACCCTCGGATCGCTCAACAGCTTTGTTGGGGACGAGCAGGACTCCATGCCGACGCCCGACCGCATTGCGAAATACAATGGCCTCTCCCAGGTGTTGCGGGCTTCCAACTCCTTTAGCATTGAGCCGGTCGACGCTGCGTATCTGGGCGCAACGCGCGGTGCGCACTCAGCCTCCTGGGCGCGCTTTGAAGGCGGCGAATTCGTCGGCGTCGCCCTTCGCACCCGCCGCCTCAATGGGCAATTGGGCCCGGCGAATTTCCGCGACATCGTTCGGACCAACGCCTCCGTTGTTGCCGCTTCAAGAACCCAGAATGGCATCGCCACGGCAGCCAAGCTGGGAGTGGTTCCTTATGGTGATGGGGAGTTAGTCATTCAACGCAGCGGCGGGCGAACTTCCGAAGCCGCCTGTACCGAACACTATTTCGGAGGGAAAACCAAGTACCGACGCCTCGAGATTCGAGAAGGTAAGCTGCGCTTGCCTCTGCGCGAGCGAGACGAGGAAGGTACGCCCCTGGAATGGATCGAAGTGAACGTTTAAGGCAGCTGCCAGGGGCCTTTGCGACAGGCAACTCATGTGATTGCGCACGGGGGCCAGTAGGAAGGCTCCTACGGAGCGAATGGAAAAGGAATAATCATGGTTGAACAGTTTTGGTTGGGGATGGCAATCATCTTTGTCAGCGGCATTTTTAACGGCAGCTTCGCGCTGCCCATGAAATATACCCGGAATTGGAAGTGGGAAAACACGTGGTTCGTATTCTCGGTTGTGGGCATATTCTTATTGCCCTGGGTTATGGCATTCGGATTTGTACCCCACCTTACGGAGGTCTATGCGGGTGTGCCAACGCGCGTTGTGGCGCTGGCGGTGACGTTCGGCTTTTTCTGGGGAATCTCGCAAGTGACCTATGGCTTGAGCCTCAAGGCCGTGGGGTTGGCGGTAGCAGTATCGGTGGTCTCCGGGTTGGCTTGTCTTTCAGGAGCCTTGGTTCCGCTTCTGGTCCTGAGTCCGGCAGACCTGTTCCGGGCGCGCGGCATTTTTCTTCTCTGCAGCCTGCCCATTCTCTTTGCGGGATTAGTCATGTACTCGCTCGCGAGCCGCAACCGGGAGAAGGAACAGCAAAGCCAGAATCCAGCTCAAGTCGCCTCCGGTGGAGGTTTCAGGGTGGGGCTCGCGCTTTGCATTTTTACGGGTGTGGTTGGGTCTTGTTTTAACCTCGGTTATGCATTCAGCGGTGATATCATCCGCAAAAGCATTGACTCCGGCGCCTCGCCGCTGACGGCGGGTTATGGGGTCTGGTCGCTGGTCTTCGGCGCCGGTTCGATTGCCAACCTTTGCTATTGTCTTTATCGACTCTTTCGTAATCGTACCTTCGCAGCATTCCGGCAGAAAGGCTGGCTGAAAGAAACCTTGCTTGGCGTCATGATGGCCGTGATCTGGCTTTCGGGGCTCTTGTTGTACGGGGCGGGAGTGACTCTGGCAGGCAGGTTCGGAAGCTCAGCGGGATTCACCTTATTCTTAACGGTGAGCGTTTTGTCGTCCACTGTGCTGGGAGTTTTCGCGGGAGAATGGAAATCGACTTCTCCCCGGACCCGGGGATTGTTGGCCCTTGGAGTGTCCGCGATGGTTCTTGCGGTGGTGGTTTTGAATCTGGGGGGCCTGTTCTCGTAGCGGTGGCTTGAGTTCCCCTGGGCAAACACAAAGGTTGACCCTGCGCTACTACACACGTGGCCGTTGCTCTCCCGGTGGGCCTCAGGGTAGAATCCAAACCTGGCAGTTATCCTCGTTCCTGGCGGTTGCCTATGGCAGAGTGGAGTGGTCCTCTCAAAATAAGACCGGCACGCGTCGAAGATGCAAAGGAGATCGCGCGGATCTACAACCAAGGAGTTCAGGATCGCTGCGCAACCTTTGAAAATACCTACGTCACGCCGGAAGAGCGCTACCTTTGGCTGGCGGCGCGCCCGGACAAGTTTCCGGTGCTTTTGGCGGAAGTCAAGCACACGTTGATGGGTTGGTCCTCCCTCAATCCTTACAGTCCGCGGCATTGCTATGACGGAATCGCGGAACTGGCCATCTACATCGAACGCAGCCTGCGTGGGCACGGCGTGGCTCAGGATCTGATGAAGGCCATGCAGGACATTGCGCGCGACAGAGGGTTCTACAAGCTCATCGGACGCATCCTGGCCGATAACCAGCCGGCGCGGAAACTCTGCCAGGTGACCGGCTGGAAAGAAGTTGGAATTCACGAGAAGCACGGCAAGCTGGGAAACGAGTGGCACGATCTCGTGCTGGTGGAATTCCTGATTCCAGAAAACTTGAAGTAACTCGGAACGGACGGCGAATCCGCCGAGATTGCTTCCAATATGCGAAAAGACCACCGGCGATGGCTGTGGCTGAGCATCGGAGCCATCATCATCGCATTCATCATCTATAACCTGGGTCGAAGCCCGGAGTGGGCGAGTTTCCGGTGGTCGCGCTTGTGGGCATTGCTCACCGGAGCCAAGCCGGACCTCCTCTTGTTGGCCTTGGTGGGGGTATTCGGCAGCTACCTTTTGCGAGCCTGGCGCTGGAGATTCTTCCTCAGTCCAATCAAGAAAGCCTCCCTGTGGGTCCTGTTGAAGGGCCAGGTCCTCGGCTTCAGTTCCATCTATCTCGTGGGCCGGCCCGGGGAATTCGTGCGTCCCGCTTACATCGCCAAGAAAGAAAATGTCTCCATGAGCGCCATGCTGGCGGTGTGGTTGCTGGAGCGTATCTTCGACACGGTGTTCCTTGTTTTGCTCTTTGCCGCGGCGCTGGACTTTGAGCCGCTTGAACCTGGAACGATGCGCGGCTCAACCATCCTCGTCGCCTTGCATCGCGGCGGGGATGCGATGCTGGTTTTTGCGTTCCTGCTGGTCGCCGGATTGGTGGTTTTCTGGTTGCGCTCTCGGCAGCTAACCGCCTGGTCGTTGCTGGCTTTTCGCTTCTTACCTAAAACGGCGCTAAGTAAACTCCAGCTCTTCCTGCGCTCGTTTGCGCAGGGATTGAGCGTTATCCAAAGCTGGAAGGACCTGGTGGGTAGCCTGGTGTTGAGTGCGGCGGTGTGGTTTGTGAATACGTCCATCTTCTGGCTGGTATTTCGAAGCCTCCCAGTGGGCGGAGCAAACCTTTCCTGGCTGGCTGCCGCGGTCGTGCTGTTTTGCGCCGCGCTAGGACTGGCCGTGCAGATCCCTGGAGTCGGCGGCGGCTACCAGGTGAGCATTATTCTAGCCTTGAATGAGCTCTATAACCAGCCCGCGGAGACCGCCACCGGCGCGGCGATTATAATGTGGCTGATTATGTCGGTTCCCTGCCTGCTGGGCGGGCTCGGGTTGTTGGTGCACGAAGGGCTGACCTTCAGAAAGCTGGAGGCCCTGGCCGACGAGGAGAGGCAACTGGCGGAGAAAAGTTAGCCTATGAGATGTCCCTTCTGCAATTATCTGGAAGACAAGGTCGTGGATTCGCGTGAGGCCAAGTTTGGCGACACGATACGCCGCCGGCGTGAATGTGCGAAGTGCGGCCGCCGGTTCACCACCTACGAGCGCATCGATGAGATTCCCTATATGGTGGTGAAAAAAGATGGCCGGCGGGAGAAGTTCGATCGCCAGAAGCTGCTGACCGGCTTGCTGAAAGCCTGTGAGAAACGGCCCGTCCCGATGTCGAAACTCGAGGAGATTGTTAATGAAGCCGAAGCGATGGTGGCCGAAGCGGCGGAAAGGGAGCGTCCGGCAGCGGATTTGGGGGAGTTTGTCATGGGCCGCCTGAAGGCTCTCGACAAAGTCGCATATGTTCGATTCGCCTCGGTTTACCTCGATTTCAAAGACATTCGGGAATTCATGGATGAGTTGAAGGACTTGCTCAGAGCCAAAGGCAAATGATAGGATTCAGGATTCGGGATTCAGGCCCGCGAAGGTGAGTGTGATCTCCATCCAGAATCTTGACTCCTGAACCCTTTTCTTGCGTCTAACTTTAAGCGGACGGCCAAGACCTTTTGCCCTGCCTGAATCCAGACTCCTGAATCCTGAATCCTGTTTTTACCTGTTAAAGACGAAGGCGCCGAAGGTGCGGAAGGTTCTGAACCCGAGGCGTTCGTAAAGACGCAACGCGTGCGCATTGATGTCGGTGACCGTTAGGGAAACGCGCTGGTAGCCTGCTCTCATCAGGTCGCTGAAGGCGGATTCCAGCAAGGCTGTCCCCAGCCCGCACCCCTGCAGCGTCCGGGCGACGGCGATTTGCGGTATGTGGGCTGTACTAGAACTTACGCTAGTCACCATCAGCACCCCGCCGAGTTTGTGGGTTTGGCGATGCACGGCGACTTTGGAGACTTGCTCCATAAATTCTCCGCAACCCTGGTAATGGAGGATGTTCTCGATGAGCCGGGTGGCTCCTGCCAGAGAGCTGTATTGGTCATTGATCGCCGCATCGACATGATTAGAATAGGCGCCGAAAACCAGTTCTGCGGCCTCGCGAGCGTGTTTCTTTTCGCAGGGCAGGATACAAAAATCAGCCAAGCGCGGGGCGGCTTGCCGCGTAGGTCCATTCCGGCTGGACCCGTCTACGGCGTGGGAGTGCCAATCGGGAAGGGACAAGGCCATGAAGCTGCGTCGATAGCCCTCGTAATTCCAGGAAATGAAGTTGTTTTCCAGCTCTTCGAATGTATAGTGCGGGAGTTGAGCTTCCACGCGCCGCAGGCCAGGAGTAGCCAGCAGGGTTTCGTTGGAGTGCTCCAGCAGGCGCAGGGCCTGGTCCAAACCTGCGGGTGGCGGGCCGGCGAACAAGTCTCCCATTAGACCCTTCTCGCCATCACAGAAAAAGAAGCAGTAGCCGCGAATGACTCCGTTCTGAACCAGAGCATACCCCGAAAGACGTTTCTCCTTCAGGCAGTTGGAAATCACGCGGGCCGAGGAAGTGAAATCCCAATAGAGACCTTCGCTCCAGGCACGCGCCTCGGCATCCAACAACTCTGAGAAGGCCGATAGCTCAAAGCGGCGAATATCGATGATCTCAGACCCCACAGCAGTTCCCTTTGGATCGCCGGAGCGAAATCTCACGTCGCGCAGGCCATCCCGCGGTGCCGGGCGCCGGACCTCCGCGATGCCTCCCGGCCATAACAAAAACGATGCAAGTATAACCCAACTACTAGTAGCAGGCTGCTGAAAAACCCTTCTGGTGCGTCCTGCCAAGGGGCCGTAAACAACGAGGCGTGTTACACTGCCGCTGTTTTCAGGACGAGATGCCTCGCTGCGCTCCCCCGAAAATTACCCCCGCCGGCCATTGCGGCGGCACGCCGTGGCGTGCCCGTACTTCGCGGGGCGACGAAGGGATTTCCATTCGTCCGCGTGGGGCACAGGCCGATCACAACTTTCTCGAAGATCGCGTCATTCCCGTGCAAGCAGGAATCCATTGTGTTCCGGACTGACCCTGGACCCCCGCGTTCGCGGGGGTGAGGAGGTACGTGATTTTCATCCTTTTCAGTGGGCCGCAGGCCCATGACCACTAGGAATGCGAGCGCCGAAAGAGGTTTTTTCAGCCTGCTGTCAGCGCAAGGAGCTGAAAAGGAAAAGTTCTTGCGGGTTAGAAATTGGGTTATGGTACCATTTTGGCGCACAGCACCTTCCCGGAGAATCTTGCTCTGGGGTTGAAGACACACGTTGGCATCGGCGGCGGAAAGTGAACTGGTGCCCGCGACCGAGTTTTTGCGCCCGCTGGGAGAACAACAGGGCATGGGACCGCCTACAACCACCAATTCCGGCACCCCACCGCCGCGGCCGAATCCCGTCCTGGCTTCCTCGCGTCCCTCCCTGCGACATCGGATGGAATACTATGCGGCCGTCGGCCTGCTGAAAACTCTTGGCTTCCTGCCGCACCGCCTGACGCGGGCGCTCTGCGCGTTCCTTGCGTTTCTGAGCTACTGGGTCTGGCCGCGCTTACGGAAAGTGGGCCTGACCAATCTAAGGCTTGCTTTCCCTGATTGGCCCGAGGGCCAACGCCGGAAGGTGCTCTTCAGCTTGTTTCGTAACTTCGGCAGGATGCTGGCGGACTTCGCGCATTTTCCGCAGTGGAATCGCAGCAACATCGAGAAGTTGATCATCTATGACGGATTTGAAAACTATGCGCAGGCCCAAAGTCAAGGCCGAGGCGTGCTTTTTCTCACTGGCCACTTCGGAAATTGGGAGCTGAGTTCTTTCGCTCACGGGGTGTACGGCTATCCCTGCGACTTCGTGGTGCGCGCCCTGGACAACCCGCTCATGGATGAACTGATCAACCACTACCGATGCCTGGGCGGTGGAAAACCTATTGAGAAAGGTGATTTTGCGCGCGGCGTGCTGCGCGCTTTCGGTCGCGGCGATGCAGTCGGCGTGCTGATCGATCAAAACATGCTGCCCGGCGAAGGGGAGTTTGTGAACTTCTTCGGCATGCCCGCCTGCACCACCACCGGCCCCGCACGCGTGGCGAAGAAGACCGGTGTGCCCATCGTTCTGGGTTTAGTCATCTGGGACCCTAAGCTCAAGAAGTATCGGCTGCGATTCGATCCTGTCGAATGGATCACTTGCCAGAACCCGGAAGAGGAAATCCTGGTCAATACCGCGAACTTTACCCGCCTGCTTGAAGACTACATCCGCCGCTTCCCCGATCACTGGCTTTGGGTCCACCGCCGGTGGAAGACACGCCCGCCAGGCTCCGCGCCGCTCTATCCATTCTAGGAGACAGGGGAACAAGGAGGAAGTAGGCGGCGGGCAGTAAAGGCCGGGAGTCGACGGCAGGCAACTGTCGACTGAGAACTGACTATTGTTCTATCGAGGCTCATTATGAAGATCTCGGAGCTGGCACGATTGCTGGGGGGAACGCTGCACGGAGAGGCGGACCGAGAGGTTCAGGAGGTGGCAGGGCTGGAAACCGCCGGCCGACGAGAATTGACATTTGCTGAGGACGCAAAGTCTCTTGAATTGGCGGCCGCATCCCAGGCCGGGTGCGTTCTCGTACCGGCGAACTGCTCTCTGCCAGGACGCACAACGATTGGGGTCGAGAATCCGAAGCTGGCTTTCGTCCGAGCGGCACAAGCCCTCTGTCCGCCCCGCAATTTCCCGCCGGGCGTGCATCCCACGGCAGTCGTTGCCGCGGACGCGCGCCTGGCTGAAGACGTAGCCGTTTCCCCGTGCGTCGTAATTGAGTCAGGCGTCGAAGTTGGACAGGGCACGTACCTTGGGGCTGGGGTTTACTTAGGCGAGGGTGCCCGGGTGGGCGCGCAATGCACGCTCTACCCGCGGGTGTGCGTCTACCCGGAAGCAAGAATCGGCAATCGAGTGATCCTTCACTCCGGAGTCGTGGTTGGGTCCGACGGATTCGGTTACGTCTTCGCCGACGATCATTATGAGAAATTCCCCCAACGGGGCAGCGTGGTCATCGAGGACGACGTCGAGATCGGCAGCAACAGCACGGTGGATCGTGGCTCCTTGGGCGTAACCGTGATCGGGCGAGGTACCAAGATCGACAACCTGGTTCAAATTGCGCACAACGTGAAAGTGGGACGGCACTGCGTGATCGCGGCGCAGGCAGGCATTTCGGGCAGCGCGGAAATCGGCGATTACGTGGTGATGGGCGGCCAGGTGGGCGTTGCGGATCATATTCGCATCGAAGAGGGAGTGATGATCGGAGGGCAGGCTGGCATATTTGGGACGATACGTAAAGGTATCAAGGTCTGGGGGACCCCCGCCCGACCCCTAGACGAATTCAAGAAAGTCTACGCCCACCTTGCCAAGCTGCCGAGCCTTGCCCGGAAAGTGAAGGAAATCTCGTGGCAGCTTTCAGAGCTCCTAAAGCATGACCAGCAGGGAAAGCAAAAGTTTTAGGTGTTTTCGTAAACTTTGGTGAGCTGCAATCGCATGGTGTCCAGGCGGCTTTCCGATACACGTGAGAAACGCCTCAAGAGCTCATAGCCAAGATCGTGATCCTGCTCGGCCTTGCCGCGCAGGCATTGCCCGTCCATCGCAAAAGCGCTAGTAGGCTCGACGGCTCGAGCCGAGAACCTCCATCGATAAGGCGGAAACAGCCACGACCAGCCGAGTATATCGTCTTCTTTAAGAGTGACGATGCTGAGCGGACCGCGGCGTTCGGAAAGGATGGTCAGGTCGACTTTGCCCTCGCGAAGAAGGTAGAACTTGCCGGCATCTTCTCCCTCGTGAAAAATGAATTCCCCGGGCGCGAAGCGAACGTTGGAGGCACAGCCTACAACCAGGTCGAGGTAACGAGGTGGGAAATCCGTGAAGAATGGGTGAGCAGTGAGAATGTTCTGAAGACTTTCCATGCAACACTCCTTGGGGCTGAGCCGGCGTGTATTTCCTAAACGGTCGACGTGGGGCCGGCGGCGTCCTCCATCAACATGGCATGCAATGAAGTCGGGCCTTCAAAATCATAACATTCCGTCACGCCTCCTTGTCAACGTCCGAGTTAGCGTTTTGGTCTGCCGCAGCCGCAGCTATGCTGCTCCAGGCCACTTTCGCCACATTTGATCCGCTTTTCTTGAGCCTCTTTTTGGGCTTCCCAACTGCGAGAATTCACGATATCCTTACTCGCGCGTGCTTGGTGGATATTGAAATTCACAAGGCCGTTATCATGCAGCGCACCACAATCCGAGAATCCGGGACCGTTATTGAAATTTATCCTTCCGAACGAGCTGCCCGGCTCCCTGAAATCTTGAAGGCCTCACCTGCGGGAGAGGTGCGAGAAAGGACACAACGAGGACGATGGCAACAGTAGAGAGAGTCTTAGCAGAGCATCCGTTCTTCGAAGGTTTTTCAGAGGCGCACGTTAAACTCGTCGCCGGGTGCGCTTCCGACGTTCGCTTTAAGCCGGGACAGATCGTTTTCCGTGTAGGCGAAGAAGCCAGAAAATTCTATCTGGTTCGTCAGGGGAAAGTAGCGCTCCAGATGACCTCCGAGCGGCGCGGCCCGCTCACGGTCCTGACGGTAGGACCAGGTGAGGTTTTGGGATGGTCGTGGCTGTTCCCACCCCACAAATACAGGTTCTCTGCACGCGTCCTCGAGGCAACACGGGCCTTTGAGATCGATGGTCAATGCCTGCGCGGCAAGGCCGAGCAGGATCACGATTTTGGTTATCATCTCTTGAAGCACTGGTCGCCGGTGGTCGAGCAGGCGCTGGATGCGACGAGATTACAGCTCATCAACGTTTATCAGGACCGATAAGCCGGGCGTGTGCCGCTGGGCGCCGTCACTTCAAGCCACGGCAGAGGAGGAAAGCCTTGGAGATTCACAAACAAGATGCTTTGAATTATCACAGCCAGGGACGTAGGGGAAAGATCGAGGTCGTAGCGACCAAGCCTTGCGCCACGCAGTGGGATTTAAGCCTGGCCTATACACCGGGCGTGGCGGAACCCTGCCTCGAAATTCAAAAAGTCCCCGAGCGTGCCTTCGACTACACGGCGAAAGGGAATCTCGTTGCCGTGGTATCGAATGGCACGGCGGTATTGGGCCTGGGGAATATTGGCGCTTTGGCCGGCAAGCCCGTCATGGAAGGCAAGGGCGTGCTCTTCAAGCGCTTCGCGGATATCGATGTGTTCGACCTCGAAGTTGGTTCGGAGGATCCCGACGACGTCATCCGCTTCTGCCAACTGCTCGAGCCGACCGTCGGCGGCATCAACCTGGAAGACATCAAAGCCCCGGAATGCTTCCACATCGAGGAGACCTTGCGGCGCACCATGTCTATTCCCGTCTTCCACGACGACCAGCATGGGACGGCAATCATCTCCGGAGCAGCCCTCGTAAACGCGCTGGAGGTCGTGAGGAAGGACATCGGCAAGATTATCATGGTGATCAACGGCGCCGGAGCGGCCGGGATCGCCTGCGCCGAGCACTACGTTCGACTGGGGATGAAGCGGGAGAACATTATTCTTTGCGACACCAAGGGCGTCGTTTACGAAGGGCGCGGCGAAGGCATGAACCCCTACAAGGCCCGCTTTGCCTCCAAGACCACGGCGCGAACCCTCGCGGAAGCCATGAAGGGAGCGGACGTCTTCACCGGCCTCTCCGGCCCCAACGTTGTGACCCAGGACATGGTGCGTTCCATGGCGGATCAGCCGATCATTTTCGCCATGGCTAATCCTGTGCCGGAGATTGGCTACCAGGCCGCGAAAGAAGCCAGGGCGGACCTGATCATGGCCACGGGAAGGTCCGACTATCCCAACCAGGTCAACAACGTTCTCGGCTTCCCCTTTATCTTCCGTGGCGCGCTGGACGTTCGAGCGCGCGCGATCAACGAAGAAATGAAGGTGGCGGCGACGCGCGCCCTGGCGGCGCTGGCGAAGGAAGACGTTCCCGACATGGTGCTGCGCGCCTACGGAGTCACCCACCTGCACTTCGGTAAGGATTACATCATTCCCAAGCCATTCGACCCGCGCGTCCTGGTGTTTGAAGCCTCCGCCGTCGCTCAGGCTGCGATGGAGAGCGGAGTGGCGCAGGTGAAGGTTGATATCGAACAATATCGAGAACAACTCTCTCGCCGCCTGGGGCGCACCCAGGAGGTCATGTTCAGCGTACGCCAGCGGGCCAAGGCCGAGCCCAAGCGCATCGTCTTTTCCGAAGGCGAACACGAGAAGATCATCCGCGCCAGTTGTCAGCTTACTAACTTGAAGATCGCGCACCCGGTGCTGCTGGGCCGCCCGGCGGTTATTATGAAAATGGCTGAGGAACTGGACTTGTGCAAGAAGGTCAGCGCGGAAATCATCGAGCCGGCTCACTCACCCAGGCTGGATGCCTACGCGGAGGAGTTCTACCGGCTGCGCCGGCGCCGCGGAGTCACCCGCAGCGAGGCGCGGGAATTGATGGCCAACAGCAACTACTTCGGCGCCATGATGGTTCACATGGGCGACGCGGATGGTTTCGTCGCGGGAGTGTCGCAACATTACCCGGACACGATCCGCCCGGCGCTGCAAATCATCGCCACCCGCCCCGGCGTTCACAAAGTCTCCGGGCTCTATGTGATCGTGACCAAACGAGACATTTTTCTCTTTGCCGACACCACCGTCAACATCGACCCCAATGCCGATGATCTGGCGGAAATTGCCCTGCTTTCCGCGGAAGTGGCCGAAAGCTTCGGCATTCAGCCTCGTGTGGCGATGCTGTCATTTTCCAACTTCGGCAGCACACGGCATCCCTTAACCGAAAAGGTGCGCCAAGCCACTGAAATCGTGAAGCGGCGGAATCCCAAGCTCACGGTGGACGGGGAGATGATGGCGGATACGGCGCTAGTCCCGGAATTGCTCGCGGAATACCCCTTCTCAAGCCTGAAGCAGAGGGCCAATGTTCTGGTCTTCCCCAGCCTTGAAGCCGGCAACGTGGCCTATAAGCTCATGCTGCGCATCGGCGGCGCGGAAGCGCTTGGCCCGGTGCTGATGGGACTCTCGAAACCGGTCCACGTGTTGCAACGAGGCTCGACCGTGGAAGAAATCGTCGATATTGCCGCTCTCGCTGTCGTGGACGCTCAGAGGGAAGCCAACCACGCCAAGATGCCGCTTTCCGAATCCTCCGCGGCATGAGCAGGCAGCCATGGAAGACGAACCTAACCGTATGTGCACACGGCTGGGGCACAGCATTAGCCCTGCTGTCGGTCCGTAGCGGGTGAGCTCTGGTGAGCTCTTTGGAAGAGACACGTCCCGCTGCCTATTTCACTGGCGGCGGGCTTCGCGCGCCAGGCCTGCGTGCACGAGCATCTTGAGCAGCGTCTGGTAGCCAATACCTTTCCGGTCGGCGACCTCGCGAGCCCGCTCGAGATCCGCTCCAGGCAGGCGGATCGCAATCTGAACGCTGCGCTTTTCACTCAGCTTCGCAACCGGGCTCGATCCGCTGGTCTTGCTTCCCTTCGAACGGACTTCCGCTGGCTGCTCGTCATACATGAAATGTCCCGCGCCCTGAATCACGTTGCCTTGACACCATAGGCGTTTTCGAATCGGAATGCAATTGCGGCCGCCGCCGAGAGCCCTATTTGTGATTCGCAGGCATTGGTAATAAAATCGGGGAAGTATTCGTTAGGCACAATGCGTTTTGTGCAACCCCACAATGGCAGAGGCTCTTAAAGTCGAACGTCAGGTGCAGCGAGGCCTCAGGTCATCGCTCGTCAGCATTGCAGCCAATTTCTCTCTGGCCATGTGCAAATGCGTTGCCGGCTTACTCGGGCACTCCTTTGTGTTGGTCGCAGACGGAATCGAATCGCTGGCGGACGTCTTCAGTTCCTACGCGGTTTATTTCGGTCTCCGTGTGGCGCTCAAGCCTCCGGACAAAGAGCATCCCTATGGGCATGGGAAGGCTGAACCCATCGCGGCAGTAGCCGTCAGCCTGGCGTTGGCGGCAGCCGGCATTACCATCGCCATCGAGAGCATCTTCCGGATTCGTACTCCACATCCGCTTCCCAGACCCTACACCCTTTGGGTTCTGCTGGGCGTGGTGGTGGTGAAAATCCTGCTTTCCCGCTTCGTCTCATCGGTGGCTGAAGCCATCCATAGCACGGCGGTGCAGGGAGACGCTTGGCACCACGTCAGCGATGCTATTACCTCCGCTTTCGCCTTTGTTGGAATCTCGTTGGCGCTTTGGACGAAGAACTATACCACAGACGATTGGGCCGCCCTCTGCGCTTCATGCGTGATTCTCTTCAACGCCGGGCGCCAAATCCGTCTCCCCCTCGCCGAACTTCTGGACACCGCACCTTCTCCCGACATTGAAGAGCAGGTACGCCGGGTCGCAACCGCGGTTCCTGGCGTGATCGGGCTCGAAAAATGCTTCGTGCGCAAAGTCGGATTCCGGTATTACGTCGACCTTCATGTGGTGTTGCGAGGAGATCTTAGTGTTCGATCAGGACACGCCATATCCCACGAGGTGGAAGATCGCATACTTGCAGAGGTCGATCGTGTCGCCAAAGTGTTGATCCACATTGAGCCTGAAGAGGAACTCCTCAAGCCGCCCAGCGGTGAAGTGTAACGCTATGTCGTTGCGTAGTGCGTGATGAGTCGGTGCGTGCCGAGTCCAAGCTCGACACTCCAGCGTCGCGTTGGTCCGCGAGCGGCCCCAGAGGTGGCGTGGTCATCTCCATGCAAGGGGCGCGCGTCGCCGTTTGCAGACGTTTAGTGAGGTTGAGCGCGATATACCTCGTGCCATCCACCCGTTGGCATCGCGGCCCCGATGCCCCCGAATACACCCAGACCCACGGGCCAGACCCACCCAATGTCTCGCATCCCAGTGTTTTCAAACCAACTGCTGCTATTCGCTTTAACTGCGAGGACCGCTAAGGTAACTCCAATATCCAGGCCAATGACAAGATTTCGCACACGGTGGCTTTCCTTTTTGGAATAAACCCGGAGGACGTCTTTCCGCGCGTACGTCTGCCCACCTGTCGCCTGCCGGAGTGTAATCCCCTCGTCATTCAGCGCCAGAAACTCGCCCTGGCAGAACTTGGCGTCGTTCAGCACCACGCGGATTTGCCGGCCCGGCCTCAGGATGCGGAGATTTTCCCAGCGGGAGTTGGCAGCCCGGAGAGGAGACCCCGCCGTCGCACCGAACGTAGAAAGTAAAAATGCAAGGAACGGAACATACTTTGAGTGATTCATAGCTTGACCCCTAAGAGAAGTATCTAAGTAAAGCCGGGCCGATACACACGGTCGGCCTGCTCAAAACTCTATCTAAGTAGACTCTACATAGATAGAGATGCCAGGTCGAGCTCCTTCGTTGCCCACTCCCTCGACACAATGTAGTCTGATCCCTGAAATAGGCTGAGGGCGCCTCGTGCATTGTGGGGGCAACCCTTGTGGGTGCCTCAGGGCGGCCACGAGGGCCGGCCCTACAATCGCACGTTGAACCCTTCCACCACGATCCGGGGCGTCTCACCCCGGGTGTCGGCGTGTTCGAGTTCGGTTCGAATCGTCCGGCGTTCGCCGGGCATCAAGGCAATGTAGTTGTCGCTGTAGATCACAGGCAGGATCCGGTCACCGCTCTTTCCCCGCACCGCTTTCAAGCGGACCATCAACGTCGGAATGCCGGATGGGTTGTGTAGTTCGGTGGATAATTGCCAGCGATTGTCCTGGCGCGTGACGACCGTTGACGCTTCCAGCGTAACCCTCGGCAACTGTCGAATTGCTCGATAGTTGCCTTCCGTGGGACCCCGCATATAGAAGTTTGTAGAGATCGTGTCCGCTCCGCGTGTCAACGACAGGCGCAGGAAATGCAGCGGAGTCGGCCCGGGCGGATACTCCATCTTGATGCACGAGTCGGCGCTGTCCTCTTGACTATCGAGAGTGACAGACTTCTCCCACTGTTTCTTCCCGTCCATGTCCAGGACCTCGACGGCAGCGGTCAGACCCTGCACATTTCCGCCGCTGTTATTGACGACCTCGATGCTCTCGGTCACCGGATTCCATTGGATGTGAAGCGGCTCGCAGCCCTTCTTGCACCCAAAATAAGCAGCCGTCGGCTCAAAGTAATAGTCGTAGGTCTGCCAAACGAAGGAGGGCCAGCAGGGATGGCTCATCCAAAGCAGAAGTCCCATGCGGTGATTGCCCTGTCCCTCAAACATGGCACGATAGCCTTCGTAATTGAGAAACTGGGCGAGGGAAACCCAATCGTCCAGGTTGTCGGCGCCTCCGTAATTGAACTCGATCATATTCCTGAAACTTTCGCCGCCTTGCGCGCCGGTCAATGTGAAATCGTGAAGACCCCAGTCGAGGCCCTGCGGCCACAGCACCGATTCGGGCATCATCGCGCGCACGCTTTCGACCGGGGGAATGTTCGGCATGCCCATCTCGCTGTGCAGCTTCGTATGCGCGCCGCCCGTAAAATAGAAGCTGACCGGCATGGCCATATAAGGCCCGCCACCACCCACAACGCCAAAGGCCGAATTGGAAATGTAATGGATGTCGGGATGATTTTCGGCCAGGACTTTGCGGATGGCGTCGTCAAGCGGCTTGGGTGGGTTACCCTCGTTGCGGCCGCAGTAAATGCCGATCGAGGGATGATTTCGAAAGCGCCGAACCGAATCAAGCGCATTGCGCATGAACATGTCGTCGTCTTTCGGGTCGGGACCATCGTAAGGGTTGGCAAGCCAGAACTCCTGCCAGACCATAACGCCGTGGCGGTCACAAGCGGCGAAGAATTCTTCGTCGCCGACCTGCCCCACCCAGTTGCGAATCATCGTGAAATTCATTTCCCGGTGATAGCGGACCGCGGCGTCGTACTCGCGCCGGCGGTAGAGCAGCATGGACTCCCCGAAGCCCCAATTCCCTCCTCGCGCTATAAATCGCCGCCCGTTGATCCATATCCGCAGAGTGCCGCCCTCTTCGCTGTAAGTCATTTGCCGGATGCCGGCGTCGAATGTCCGCGCGTCCGATACTTTCTTATCACGAGTCTGGAAGCTCAGTTCGATCGGGTACAAGTGGGGCTCGCCGTAACCGGCAGGCCACCAGAGCTTAGGATTCTCCAGCCGCAGCGCCGGCGTGTTCGTGGGATCGAACTTAACGTCCGTGGCTGCGGAGCCGCCCACGGTGATGCGTTGTTCAAACCGCAAATCTCCCAAACGTCCGCGCAAAATCCCCGCCACCGGCCGGGGAGTATGATTCACCAGTGTGACCTCGATACTCACGTCAGCCCGCATCGTGTCCAGGCGTGGTGCGGGCGTCCCGCCCGCAGCACCGAGCGCCGGCAAGGTGCTTTGGACAAACGGGTCTTCGAGAGTCACCGGCCCGGTAAAGCTGATGTAGACGCCGCCCCAGATGCCGATATCGCGGCCACGAACGGTGGGAATCCAGTCCCAGCCAATCGACGCGTGATAGGTCGGGTTATCGAATCCGAGCGCGCCGCCGTTTTTTCCCGGATTCTCAAGAGTTTTCTGCTTGGTGCTTCCCGGCGTGTCGTTCTTCTCGATGCGAACTGCCAGTGCGTTTTTGGCCCCGGCGAGCAAACGGCCGGTAACGTCGAAGCGCCCGCGTAGGAAGCCGCCTTCGATGCGGCCAAGTTTTTCGCCGTTCAGGAAGACTTCCGCTTTCCAGTTAATCCCGTCGAAATTCAGCCAGGCACGCTTGCCTGCGGGCAAGTCCGGCGCCGTGAACTCGTTTCGATACCAGAAATCCGCGCAGAAGAACGAATCGGAGACATACAACTGGTTCTCACCGTAGTTGGGGTCTGGAATTGCGCCGATATTCAAATACGAGGTGAGAACCGTGCCCGGCACGGTGGCGACAATCCAATCTCCATCCGCCCATGCCACTTTCGAAAGGGCTGCACCCTCGGAGGTCACAAGCGAAGCCCGTTGCAGGCGCCACGCACCCCCCGCCAGGTCAAGTCGCTCTCCAGGCTGGCTTGCGGGCGCGGGCTTCGGTTGCGGCACAAACCCACCGCGCCCGTAGACCTCCATCTCGCTGAGCATGTATCCGTCCGCGGACGTGGGCCGGGTCATCAGGACGCGCACATATCTGCCCTGGATGGGCTGCGCGAGCTTGAGGTCGTCCCTACTCCCCGCCCCGGCGGGCAGCGGTTGAATATCCCGCCAACTCTTTGCGTCATCGGAGACCTGGAGAGATCCCTCCGCCGCACGGGCGATCCAGTAGAGTGTCACCCGATCAAACTCACAGCGCGCACCCAAGTCGACGTAAACCCACTCCTCACCCAAACCGGCGCTCATCCAGGCACTGGTAAACCTATAAGGGCCGCCGATCTCAACCCTCTGGTTCTGGTTGTAAAAGGCCACTTCGGCGACTTGCCATTGCATAAAAAACGCCATGGGCGAGGCGTTCGCGGCCTCCAACTCAACGCGATAGAAGCGGCTCTCGGAAGCTGCTTGGAGCGGAATGGAGGGCTGAAACACTGCTCCTCCTCGCTCAAAACCCGTCGGGCCGCCGGTGAGAGTAGCCCGCGGAGGGTTTGTGACCTTGCCCGCTTCCTTCCATTCGCGTCCATCGTCTGAAACCGAAACGGAAACACTCACGTTCTCAGGCTTCAACTCGCCTGGCGCCATAAAGAGCACTTCAACCCGGTCGATCACCGGCGCGCGCTCTCCACCTCCAAGTTGCACCTGCAACCAAGGACGAGGCCCGCGCAAGTCGACAACGGTGACCGCGTTGTGATCGAGAAAGTACTCGCGGTCGGTCTTAGGGAGCTGGCCGCGGAAGCTTAGCGATGTCGCCACCCATTCGGGGGAATGCGTGTCCTTGATCCCATCGGTCACAAGCTGAGCCGTGAGGTTGTAGTCATAACTGCTCGAGTGGTACGCGGGCCGGTGCAATGCCAAGTTGCGGTAGGTCGAGGATGTATCGGGCACGAGCCTCGGTCCGAAGTCCTCGCGCGGGTCGCCTGGATAAATTCCCACGCCTCGCGTGTACTCCGCCGCTGTAGTCGACGGGTTCTCGAATGAGCCCGGAGCGCTCCCCGCCTCAGCCCCCGGCGAAACCGCAGCCATGCGGCGCTTTGGACCACTTGCCAGACCTCGCAACTCTCCCATCGCCACGTAGGCGCCACCAACCGAGCTCGTCAGAAATCTCCTTCTGGATACAGACATGGAATCCCCCCTTCGAAATCAGCGCTCCCGTCTCAGCCCCTAGCCTTCAGTGGTCGTCTTCTCCGTGTTCTCTGTGCCTCGAAAGACTAAGCACAGAGCTCACGGAGAACCTCCGTGTTCTCCCTGTTGAGGCTTTCGAGGCACAGAGGACACGGAGGAATTGCCTGCCTTCTGCTATCTGCCCTCTCACCCCCGCAAAATGAACCGAAAGCGCATATCCTCACCGAACCATTGAATGTAATTCGTGCCCCAGGCGTTGTTGAAGAGGCTGAAGTGGAAGCCGCCGGCCAAGTCGGGTTGCGCATCGGAATAGGCAATAGGCGACTTCTCTCCCAAAGCCACGACGGGCGCGTCCAAGGTCTCAATGGAAAACTCTCCTTGTGTATCCTTGTACCGGATTGCGCTTGAAACCGCGTGCATGTGCCGGTTTCCTCCTCGCGCAACCTCCAGTGGCGACATTAATTGGTCCACCTTTTCAAGCCGCCAACCTCCCTGATCGGGCGTCAGGGGCAGGAAACTGAGCCACATTGCTTCCGGAAGCCGGTTGGCTGCTTTTCCGAACCAACTGAGATTGACCTGCGCCAAAGGCTCCGCATCCGGGAAGAGCATCTCGACGTACAGCTTCCGTGGCCAGGCGACTAGTCCCGAGCGCTCCGCTTCCGCGTCTTCAATCTGCAATTCGGCAAGAAGGCGCTGGCCGGCAGCGACTTTGCCCGCCCAGCATTTGGTGAGCCTCGGCAACCATATCCGGCTTTGCGCTCCGAATTTGTCGATGCGCGGCTTTCCGAAGTCCATCGGAGCCCACCAGGTTTTGGCGGTGATGTAGCTTCCGATAAAGCGGTCGTAGTCCGCCTTGGAGAGCGTCTGGTACGCAAACAACGCCAGCGGGTGTTCAGGGGAGGCCCACTCGCGGCCGGCCCCCTTGGCGCGCAGCCGGCAGATCGCGCCGGTTTTCGGATCAAGCGCCAACGTGAAGTGGGTCGTTTCGATTTCCGTTCCGGCTGGGTGCAGTTCGAGCCCGCTGCGCTCTGGCTCCGCCGGTTGCAAGGCGCGAACGCTTAGGAGCGCCTGGGCTCGCAAAGATTCGGGAAGGTTGGCAATTCCCTCGTCAATATCTTTGCGCTTTTCGGCCCAACTGGTTTCCGCCCAGTGGAATTTCGGTGTGTCCACCACTTTCGACAAGTCCTTCGGCGTGTAGTGGCCGTAGTCTTTAAGCCGCTTCGTATCAACGCCCCACGTATGTTCGACCGCCAGCAGAAGCCGGCGGAGCAAAGCGACATCCGTGTTGTCTCCGGCGCGGAACTTCGCTTGGGCGAGCCACTCCCGCCGCAAGCGCGCCACTTCCCGGTAGCGTGCCACCTTCACCGGGTCGCTGGGCACTCCGTATATCCAGGTATCGCCAATTTCCTGCGTTACGACTGGCAGATTGCCGCGGTAGGGCTCGACCGCATTGGCGATCTCACTAAGGCCGGCGGCGGTGACCTTGGCGTTGGGGAACTGCTTTCGCAAATCGGCGTAGATCTTCCTGATCTCCTCGACGGAGTGCGGACCGCCGTTGTCATTGCGCATCTCGACATCAATGGCAAGGTCTGATCCCGGCACCCGCACCACGCCGCCGTAGCCTTTGTGGTGATACATCATGATGAGCGAGGCTCCCGCCGCATCCTTCCACACAAACAAGGCCGGCACGTCGGGCGGAGTGCTGGCCCCGTTCACGCCAATGTCCAGCAGCTTGACGCCATTCTCGGCCAGTGGGCCCACGATCCCGATCGAGTGACCCGGCACATCGCTCATCTTGGCGCCCGTGGTGACGCGGCCAAAGCGCTGATCGAGTGACTGCGAGAGGCCTAAAGCTCCCACGATCATGGAGCGATCCAGCATTTCGGTCTCCCACGAAAAAGGCAGGGCGTGCCAGGCCAAGGCCCCGGCGGCAATCGCCTGCTCCGCGCGCCGGCGCTGCTCGCTCGAGGCCTGCTCGAGATATTCGTAGAGCAGCCACGATCCGGTCGTCCACACGTAGTGATCTTCACCTGCCTGCCGAAACGCGTCGGCCACTTGAATGGCTCGGGGAAAATAGAGGTCGAAATACAGACGCATCACGCCGGCTTGGGTGTCCGTGAATCCCACGTCCAAATGACACTTGAACATCACCAACACCCGCTTCACCCCCGCAGCGGGTGCACTCGCGGCCGCGACCTGCGCGAAGACAGGACGGCAAGCCAGAGCGCCGCCTGTCACCAACATACTCTTCATGAATTGTCGCCGTTGCATGATTCGATCCCCACTCAGATAACTGGGAGCGCAGGCCACCTGTTTTATGACCCTCGGCTCTCTCTATCTTCAGCCGCGCCGAATTAGCGAGGACGGCGCACGATTCTATCCCAAGCACCAAGCCGAAAACAGAGAACAATACTCGAAACGCCTAAAGGGCTGCAAGGCGCAGCGACCACGAATCGTGGCGGGCTCAGGCGACAGCGACTCCGACTTCTGTGGCCCGCGCCCCAACGGACGGCCGACGGGCGCCGCAGGCGCTTTGGAGTGCGGCAGCTTGCTGCCGCTTTCCCACTGCGCGAGCATGCTCGCGCCTCTTACGCAAGCTCCCCCGTACCGGCCAGCAAGCTGGCCTGAAGAAAAGCGGCAGCAAGCTGCCGCACTCCAAAGCTGGGCCTCCGGCCGGAAACCGTCCGGGCATCGCATCGCAAAATCCCCTGTTTGCATTTTCCGCTTGACAAAACTGGGGACCTATGATAGGCTATAGTGGTGGTCTTCGTGTGGACACATTGTCGTAGGCGAGCGGTGCGGTCGGCCGAAGCGCGAGGGAAGGCGGATGGGCCCCGACGAGCCGGGGAGTGGGGGCACAAAAAATAGTACGAACGAAGCCAGTATATTATTGTAAACAAAGGGACGCTGTTGGAACGAAGCTAAGAAGTACTTGAAAACAAGGGAGTTATTGAAGAACTGCGCACGCAAAGCTTGGAAGTTGTTGAAAAAAAAGCGTATAACTTCATTGAAGGCTAGTGATTCTGAGAGTTTTGCGCGCCAATTGACAGCCATTTGACCTGAAAAGGAGCAAGAAAGCCACGTTTTGTGAAAACGAACCGAAGCAAGGCGAGGCCAGCGGAGTGACAAGCAGTCGGCTACACAAGAGCCGCGTCACCCCCACGGAGATGACCTTAGGGTGTACTGGCTCGCGGTCCCGCCAAAACCTGACTACTCCTCCCCCTGGTGTATAATCTCTGCACTCCGATAACCGTGAGGCGGAAAGGACTAATTCTCATGACGGAAACTCGTTTTGTCAGACTTCGAGCGCTCGGATTTGCGCTGTGCGCCCTGCTCTTATGTCTTCCCGTTCTCCAGGCACAGGAACAAGGTCAAAAGAAAAACCCCTACCAAAACGAACTGTCGCGTCTGCATGCGATGTTTGCGCAACCCCTGGCCAACTGGAAAGCGCACGTGGATAACCTCGCCCATGGCGAAGACCCGAGCTTGAACGATGCCGACTGGTCGCCGGTTCGCATCGCGGAAAAAGCGGGTACCGGCCCGATGTGGTTCCGGCGCATGGTCGAGATACCGCAGACGATGGGAAAGTACAGCATCCGGGGCGCACGGGTCCGGCTGGATTTGAGTGTCAGCGCCGATGGCCCCTCGCAGTTTCGTGTCTTCTTTAATGGTTCACTCGCGGAGATGGCCGACGGGGACACTCAGCAACCTATTCTGCTGACCGGTAATGCTGAGCCGGGCGCCAAGATCCTGGTGGCCGTCGATGTTCCCGGCGCCACCGGTGCAGTGCAACTCCAAAACGCCCAACTGCTGGTTGACTACCCCGCCGGACGGCCCGACCCGGGTCTGCTCTACGAAGAAATTCAGTCGGCCCAGGCTATGACTGCGGGTATCTTTCATGATTCTCCGGAGAAATCCAACCAACTCGGCGCCATTGTTCGCAGCATCAACTTCGCCGCGCTGGACAGTGGCGGCCAGAAAGCATTTGAGAATTCGCTCCGTGAAGCGCAGGAGAAGCTTCAGCCCTTCGCAGAAGCGGCAAAGCAGTACATGGTGCGCGCTGTGGCCAACTCCCACATCGACATGGCATGGCTGTGGCCTTGGACCGAAACCGTCGAGGTAGTGCGCAACACCTTCGGCACAGTCCTGCAGTTGATGCGGCAATATCCGGACTTCATTTACGCTCAGTCGGCGGCGCAAGACTACGTTTGGATGGAGGAGAAATACCCCGACCTCTTCAAGGAGATTCAACAGCGCGTGAAGGAAGGCCGGTGGGAGGTCGTGGGCGGCATGTGGGTGGAGCCTGACCTCAACATGCCGAGCGGAGAGTCGCTGGTGCGCCAACTCCTGATCGGCACTCGCTACTTTAAGGAGAAGTTCGGCGTGGATGTGAGGATCGGCTGGAATCCCGATTCCTTTGGCTACAATTGGCAACTGCCGCAAATCTACAAGCGCTCGGGCCTCGATTACTTTATTACCCAGAAGATCTCCTGGAACGACACCACGAAGTTCCCCTACAAGCTCTTCTGGTGGGAAGCTCCCGACGGAAGCCGCCTCCTTACCTATTTCCCGCACGATTATGTGAATGACATCGATCCTGTGCGGATCTCGGAAGACGTGGCGGAATACGCCCCCAAGACCGGCATGCACGAGATTTTGCACCTTTACGGCATCGGAGACCACGGCGGCGGCCCCACCCGAGCCATGCTCGACTCTGCCCACCGCTGGCAGGATCGCCCCAATTTTTTTCCCAAGCTGACCTTCAGCACTGCCCAGTCGTTTTTTGATGACGTCGAGAAGAACCTACCCAACCTTAATGTTCCAGTGTGGAACAACGAACTCTATTTACAGTACCATCGCGGGGTTATGACCACCCAGTCTGAGACCAAGAAACGCATCCGGCAAAGCGAAGAACTCCTGCTCAACGCCGAAAAGTTCTCGTCTCTGGCCATGCTGCACGGGCTGCCTTATCCGCAGGAAGAATTGAATGACGATTGGAAGAAGGTCCTCTTCGACCAGTTCCACGACGTCATGCCGGGCTCCGGGATCGCCATCAATTATGTTGACGCGGCGCGGGATCTCGGCGTAGTGAAATTATCCGGCGACAAAATCCTTTCCGACTCCCTGAGGACGCTGGCCGCACGCGTCAGCACTGAGGGCGAAGGCGTTCCGGTAATTCTCTTTAATCCACTCAGTTGGCGCCGGACAGACGTCACCGAGGTGGAAGCGCAGTTCCCTTCAGAACTTGCCCCGCGAAGTGGAATCGAAGTGCGTGACTCATCCGGCACCGCACTTCCCTCCTCCGTCATCTCGCGCGACGATTCAATCCACATCGTGAAGATAAGGTTCGTGGCCAGGGACGTGCCGGCCATGGGGTATGCGGTATACCATCTCGTGCCCGTCTCGACAACCACCTCCGCCGGAGACGCTCTGAAAGCCAGTGCGGAGGGTATGGAGAATGAATTTGTCAGCCTGAAAGTGGACCCCAAGACCGGGTGCATCACCAGCTTGGTCGAGAAGCGCAGCGGCCGGGAGGCTCTGGCGCCCGGCGCCTGCGGCAATCTCCTCCAGACCTTCGTGGATAAGCCCAAGGAATACGACGCCTGGAACATCGATGCCAATTTCGAGGATCACAAGTGGGACTTGAACGAAGCGGAGGAAGTGAAGTTGACTGAGAACACGCCGGCGCGTGCGGTGATTCGCGTCAGAAAGAAATTCCAGAATTCCTCTTTTGTCCAGGACATCTGCATGTACCCCGGCGTCGCCCGCGTCGACGTCAACATGCAGGCCGACTGGCACGAACAGAATATCCTGCTGAAGGTCGCATTCCCCGTGAGCGTGCAAAGCAATTACGCCACCTATGAGATCCCCTACGGGACTATCCAGCGGCCGACCACCAGGAACACTCCCGAAGAAAAAGCCATGTTCGAGGTGCCGGCGCTTCGCTGGGGCGACCTCTCCGATACAGGTCACGGTTTCAGTCTATTGAACGCCAGCAAGTACGGTTATGACGCCAAGGGAAACGTCATCCGCCTCTCCTTGCTGCGCTCGCCGGCCGATCCGGAATCGGCCCCGGACCCCCACGCCGATCAGGGCTTCCACGAATTCACCTATGCCCTTTATCCGCACGCGGGCGACTGGAAAGCCGCTGAAACGGAGAGGCGTGGCATCGAGCTTAATTATCCTCTTATACCCGTGGCCGCCAATCCGCACGCCGGCGTGCTTCCCGCTTCCCATTCCCTGGTTGAGATCGAACCCGGTAACGTAGTTCTGACGGCCGTGAAGAAGGCTGAGGACAGTGATGCGCTGGTATTCCGGTTCTTCGAATTCGAGGGGAAGCAGGGAGAGGTCCACCTCCATTTTCCGAAGGCTGCCAGCCATGCCTCGCAAGTGAATCTGATGGAGAAGCAGGATGCACCGCTCACTTTGTCGGGCGGCGGCAAGGAAGCTACGCTGACGGTTCATCCGTACGAGATCGTCACGGTTAAAGCGTGGTTCGCTAAATGAAGTATTGGTTTTTGTTCCTCGGTGCGCTCGCGCTGGCTGCTCCGTTGGCGGGGGAGACCGGGTACGATGCGTGGCTGCGGTACGCCCCAATCGACTCCGTGGTTCGCGAGCGCTACGACGCGCTGCCTGCCAATGTCGTCGCGCTCGGCGATTCCCAGGTCATTCAAACGGCGCAGGCGGAACTGATTCGCGGCCTGCGCGGAATGCTTGGCAGAACTTTGCGCGCGGAGTCGAGCCTCCCGAAAGAGAGCGCGATCGTTCTCGGCATCTACGCTTCCGTCAAGCCTCTCGTTCCGGCGGCATATTTCCCTTCCGACCTCACAACGGACGGCTTCTTCCTCAAAGCTGTTACGGTGAATGGCTTCCCCTGCCTGCTCATCACCGCGCCCAACGACCGCGGCGTCGTGTATGGCGTTTTCGCGTTGCTCAGCAAGATTGCGCGCCGCGAAAGCGTTATCGGCCTCAATGAAGTCCAGGAGCCTTACGCGCCGATACGGTGGGTAAACCAGTGGGACAATCTCAATGGTACGATTGAACGGGGCTACGCAGGCCGTTCCATCTTCTTTGAGAATGGTGGCGTCCGTGCAGATTTGGCGCGCGCCGCCGACTACGCGCGCCTGCTCGCTTCCATCGGCATCAACGGCTGCACCATCAACAATGTGAATGCCGATCCCCGCATTCTCGAATCTGATTTTCTTCCTCAACTCGTTCGCGTTGCCGAGGCGTTTCGACCCTGGGGCGTCGCCCTTTCGATCTCGGTCGATTTGAGCAGTCCCAAAGTAATCGGAGGGCTGGACACATTCGACCCCCTGGATGCCCGCGTCAGGGCGTGGTGGAAGAGCAAAGCCGACGAGGTTTACCGGCTGATCCCTGATTTTGGCGGTTTCGTCATCAAGGCAGATTCTGAGGGCCGCCTCGGCCCCTCCAGCTACGGCCGGACGCACGCGGACGCAGCCAATGTGCTCGCGCGCGCACTCGAACCACGTGGCGGCGTGGTCTTCTATCGCGCCTTCGTCTACAACCATCAACTCGATTGGAGCGACCCGAAAAACGACCGAGCCAAAGCTGCTTACGACAACTTCCACCCGCTCGATGGAAAATTCGACTACAACGCCATCGTTCAAATCAAGAATGGCCCCATCGACTTCCAGGTGCAGGAGCCGGTCTCGCCGCTCTTCGCAGGACTACGTCGCACGAATGAGGCGATCGAACTGCAAATCACGCAGGAATACACAGGTCAGCAGCGGCACCTCTGTTTTCTTCCATCCATGTGGAAAGAGGTGCTGGACTTTGATTTGCACGCTGGCGGAGCCAACACGCCGGTTAAAGACTTGGTGGCGGGCCGAACTTTTCATCGCCCGACCGGCGGCTTCGTGGGCGTGACGAATGTAGGCATGGATACGAACTGGCTTGTCCACCCTCTGGCCATGGCCAATCTCTACGGGTTCGGGCGACTTGCCTGGAATCCCAATGTGAGTGCGCGCGACATCGCCGAGGAGTGGACAACGCTCACTTTCGGCAACGATCCGACCGTTGTCCGCACGATCACGGCAATGCTGCTGACATCGTGGAGCATCTATGAAAGCTACACCGGTCCGCTGGGCGCAGGAACTCTGACCGATATTCTGGGAAGCCACTACGGGCCTGGGATTGAGTCGTCGGAACGGAACGGTTGGGGCCAGTGGCATCGCGCCGACCATGAGGGCATCGGCATGGACCGCAGCGCGGCTACAGGCACAGGCTTTATGGCCCAGTATCCCGCCCCGGCGGCAAAGCTCTACGAGTCAGCGGAGACGACTCCCGACGAACTGCTTCTGTTTTTCCACCACGTGCCCTACACTTACCGGCTGCATTCCGGAAAGACGCTGATCCAGCATATTTATGACTCGCACTACCAGGGTGCGGCACAAGCGGAGGATTTGGTTCGGCAGTGGAGTTCGCTGAAAGGCCGCATTGACGACGAGCGTTACCAGGCGGTGCTGTCTCGTCTCGAATACCAGGCTGGCCACGCCACCGTCTGGCGGGACGCCGTCTGCAATTGGTTCTTGCGAATTTCGGGCATTCCCGATACCCAAGGACGAGTCGGACATCACCCGAATCGCATCGAGGCCGAGGCGATGCGCCTCCAGGGCTACACGCCTATAAACGTCACTCCAGAGGAAAACGCTTCCGGAGGCAAAGCCATCGTGTGCGAAGGGCAGGCGCAACCATGCCAAGCCACGTTCCATTTCGACCGTCCGGCAGGATGGTACGATCTGGATGTCCAATATTTCGATCAGAACAATGGCGAGTCCAAGTTCCGGGTTTTCATCGGCGAGCAGCAAGTGGATGAATGGATCGCCAACGACCACTTGCCGGCGACGAAGCCGGGCGGCGACTCTTCCACTCGGCGCCGCATCATTGGCCTGGCGCTCCGCCCCGGCGACGAGATCCGTATCGAGGGAATTCCCGACGGAGCGGAACAGGCCCCTCTCGACTATATCGAGGTTCATGCCCGTTAGAAGTTGGCGGTCGCGTTTTCCGAAGGGGCAGACTCGCGGCTGTGCTTTGCAATGCAACAACAGGGTGGCGAGGCAAACTCGCCGCAACAGGAGGCAAAATGAGGAAAGTCCGGTGCGGGTTGTACGTCGTCGCGTTTTTGGCAGCGTCTTGGCTTGTCATCTCCCCTTCGCAGGCGCCATCGAATCCACCGATAGTCCCGCTGTTCACGTCTTCTTCAAGCGAAACCCTCACCGCGAGATCCATCGCTGCGCTAAGGATGACAGCGGCCAGGTCCTCCACGACAGGGAGCGCAAGTGCTCTTCAGCCATCGGGCGGCGCCGCCTCTCCCGACGACGTGGGTCTTTCTTCGGCGCGCCTGGAGCGCATTGACGGCGCCATTCAGCAAAGCATCGGCGACGGGCGGATCGCGGGCGCGGTGGCGCTTGTTGCGCGGCACGGCAAGATCGCGTATTTCAAGGCGTTTGGCATGGCGGACCGCGAGGCGAAGAAGTCCATGCGCACCGACAACATCTTCCGCATCTGCTCAATGAGCAAGCCGATTACCAGCGTGGCCGTGATGACCCTCTACGAGGAAGGACGCTTCCTGTTGAATGAGCCGGTCTCCGACTTCATTCCCGAATTCAAGAACATGAAAGTCCTGGACCCGCCAGTTCCCCAGGACAAGACTTCTCCACCAGGCGCCCTGGTGGACGCCAAGCGCCCCGTCACCATCTTCGATTTGCTGACGCATACTTCCGGCCTTACTTATCCCTGGAATGCGCGGCTGGGCAAGGCGTACAACGCGTTGGGAATCGGCACAGGACTCTTCCAGCAGGAGGGCTCGACAGGAGATTCGATCAAAAAGCTAGCGTCGCTTCCGCTGTTGTTTCAGCCCGGAGACCAGTGGGAATACAGCTTGTCAGATGATGCGCTGGGCTACCTTGTGGAGAGAGTCTCTGGGATGCCGTTCGACAAGTTCCTGGAGGAGCGAGTTTTCAAGCCGCTGGGCATGAAGGATACTTACTTCTTCCTGCCGGCCGATAAGGTCTCGCGCCTCGCCGCCGCGTATGCCTATTATCCTGATAAAGGGCTTCAGGTGATCCCGGAAGGGAAGGTTATGAAGGACGGCGAGTTTTCCTATTCGTCCGATTATCCCTATCGCGGGCCGCGCACTTATTTCTCGGGCGGCGGAGGGATGTGCTCGACGGCGGAGGATTATTATCGCTTCTGCCAGATGATGCTGAACAACGGCAAGCTCAATGGGGTACAAGTGCTGAGCCGCAAGTCGGTGGAACTGATGACGATCGACCACGTGCAGGGAAAAGTCGACGGCATGGGTTACGGCTTGGGCTTCGGTGTCAATAGCGAGCCCAGGTATTTGACGGAACTCGGTTCAGTCGGCGGGTTTTACTGGGGCGGTTTCTACTACACCGACTTCGTGATCGATCCCAAGGAAGATCTGGTTGCCGTCGTGATGGCCCAGCTTCATCCGACCGGCGACATCAACGTTAACGCCAGGGTCATCAGGCTGGCGTATGCGGCGATCAAGGATTAGCATTTTGGAGTAAGGCAGCAAGCTGCCGCACTCCAATGGAACCGCCTACCCGCCTCGTCCCACGTATCCACCGATTCGAGAAACGGGTGAGGCCTGGGCCTCGGCGCGCAGCATCAACGAAGACAGCGCCGCTGGCCTTGCCGGGTCATAGACGGAGACTCCCCAATTTACGTTGAGGAGATGGAGGCACTGTCCGCGGCGAAAGTTGGCTCGCAACGCTTCCACGAACCTCTCCTGGACGTGTCGCTCGGGGGGAGCAAAGAGACTGTAGCACATAAAAGCGAATTGGTGCCCTCCCACCCGTGCTCCAATCTCGGATTCCCGCACCGTCTCGCACAGGGCGTCCGCCACCGTTTGCAACGCAGCGTCACCCGACTCTTTTCCGTAAATCTCGTTGATCGTTTCGAGCTCCACCAAGTCGGCATAGAACAGGGTCACTTGGTATTGATATTTGTCCGCGAGGCGCAGGAGTTGTTCGCCCAAAACGAAGAAACCCTGCCGGTTGTATAGATTCGTAAGGCTATCCCTCCAAGCCGGGCTTTCCTCTTCATGCTGCAAGCGGTGCCTGACCAGCGCATACTGCATCGAGCGCAGCAGGGTGTGGCGGTCGATTTGTCCCTTCACCAGATAATCCTGAGCTCCGTTACGAACAACCTTGAGGGCCAGTTCTTGATCGTCCGAGCTGGTCAAGACCACAATGGGAATGGCGGGGGCGCAGGCATGGGTGGTATTAAAGGTATCCACGCCGCGGCTCTCCGGAAGATGAAGATCCAAGAGTACCAAATCCACCACCCCTGCATTGAGTTCCTTCAGGCCCTTGGCAAGCCCGTCCGCCCATTCAAGTTCGAAGGGCGCTTCCGGCGCCTGGGACAACACCGCTTGAATGAACTCGGCATCCAACGGATTATCCTCGATGAGTAGTGTTCTAATTGAGCTCACAGCCATGCGCGGTCCTCCCCGGGAGTCTCGCCACGGAAAAGCAGAAATCTTCGATTGGCTGGATCGCATGCAGAAAGGCTTGAAGCCCAACGGCGAAGTGGCTTTTCATTTTGCCATCGCCGATCGCCTCAGCGGTTGGGCGAACGTCCGCAGGGTCTTCTTCTGCCAAAATAACGTCGATGGACATTCGAAGTTCCTGCTAAGAATGAGTTCCTCGGGCCTACCCACTCACTCTTCGCCGGTGGGTCGACGGGCGAAACTCCCTTAAAAAGTGGCCATAAATTTCCCGCTCTCTACATCGGCAGAATTCCGCATCACCTGAGCCAGAACTTATGATTAGCGATCTCTTAACGGCTAGAGGACAGGGTCGTCTTCGGTGGGGAAGTGCGCAGCCTTCACATCTGGGGACAGCGTGGAGGGATTTGGGGGTGGCGCAGGTGTGCGCCACCCCTGGGAAGATTTGAGATTCGAAATTTCAGATTCAAGATCAATCGACGATCGTCAATCGGTTGTTAAATCGTCAATTACACAGTTCGTGCTGCATCCTCGTCAAGAAGGTCGAGCGGAACGCCCGCCGCGGGAGTCGCCGCGGCGGCGGGGATCGTAGCTTCCGCCGGCACTTCCTCTTCCGGCCGAGGTGGCGCGGCCTCGCTCAGCAGCCGGAAGTTGCGGTAGAACTCGAGGCCGGTGCCTGCCGGGATCAAGCGGCCCATGATGACGTTCTCTTTTAGACCCCGCAGGTGGTCCACGGCGCCGCGAATGGAAGCTTCGGTGAGCACGCGAGTGGTTTCCTGGAAGGAAGCCGCTGAGATGAAGGACTCGGTGGCCAGTGAAGCCTTGGTGATGCCCAGCAGCAAGGGCCTGCCGGTTGCGGGCTTGCCGCCCTCCGTCTTGGCCCGGTCATTTTCTTCCCTGAACCTGAACTTATCCACCTGCTCGTCGAGCAGGAATTCCGTATCGCCGACATCCTCGACTTTCACCCAGCGCATCATCTGCCGGACGATGACTTCGATGTGCTTGTCGTTAATGTTGACGCCCTGCAAACGATAGACTTCCTGGATCTCGTCGACAAGATACTTCTGCAACTCTTTTTCACCGAGCACCGCCAGGATATCGTGCGGATTACGCGGGCCGTCCATGAGGGGCTCGCCGGCCTTCACCCGCTCGCCCTCCTGAACGGAGACGTGGACGCCGCGCGGCAGCAAGTACTCTTTGGGCTCTCCGCGATCGGGCGCCACCACGATCTTGCGCTGGCCTTTGACGATATCGCCGTACTTCACCACTCCATCGACCTCCGTAATGACGGCGGGCTCATGGGGTTTGCGGGCTTCGAACAACTCCACGACGCGGGGCAAACCGCCGGTGATGTCTTTGGTCTTGGTGGTTTCACGCGGGATCTTCGCCAGTACATCGCCGGCGCTGACTTCAGCGCCGTCCTCAACCATCAAGTGAGCGCGCGACGGCATGAGGTATTTCTTCAAGCCCTTGCTGCCGCTCTTCTCATCCTTGATAACAAGCCGGGGTTGATACTGCTCGTCCGGCGCTTCCGTCACCACCCACTGCGACAGACCGGTGACTTCATCGACTTGTTCCGTCAGGGTGGTTCCCACCTCGAGATCCTTGAACTGAACCGTTCCGGCAACTTCCGTCAGAATCGAGAAGGTGTAAGGATCCCACTCCACCAGGATGTTGCCCTGCTTAACCGGCGCGCCGTCCGCAAACTTGATCCGGGCGCCGTAAACCACCGAGTAGCGCTCGCGTTCGTGCCCCTTGTCGTCCACCACGACTACCGCGCCATTGCGATTCATGGCCACAAAGTTGCCCTCGCGGTTGGTAACGGTCTGGAGACTCACAAACTTCAGGAAGCCGTTGTTCTTGGCCTCCAGAGTGGTCTGCTCGCTGATACGGCTGGCGGTTCCGCCGATGTGGAAGGTCCGCATGGTGAGCTGCGTGCCGGGTTCGCCGATGGACTGCGCGGCGATGACTCCGACCGCCTCGCCCATCTCCACCACCTTGCCGGTGGCCAGATTCCGCCCATAGCAGCGGACGCAAACGCCGCGCCGCGACTCGCAGGTGAGCACAGAGCGGATTTTCACCCGCTCGATACCGGCGGCCTGGATGGAAGCAGCCAGGTCTTCGTTAATCTCCTGGTTGACATCAACGATCACATTACCTTCGTAGTCCTTAATCTGCTCGAGCACTACACGGCCCACGATACGGTCGCGCAGCGGCTCGACCACTTCACCGGCCTCCACGATGGGTTCGACGTAAATGCCGTCCACAGTGCCGCAGTCGAACTCAGAAATGATAACGTCTTGCGCCACGTCCACCAGGCGCCGCGTGAGGTAGCCGGAGTCGGCGGTCTTGAGCGCTGTGTCCGCCAGGCCCTTGCGCGCGCCGTGGGTCGAGATAAAGTATTGCAACACGTTGAGGCCTTCGCGGAAGTTGGCGGTGATCGGCGTCTCAATGATTTCGCCGGAAGGCTTGGCCATCAAGCCGCGCATTCCGGAAAGCTGGCGAATCTGCTGCTTCGAACCGCGCGCCCCGGAGTCCGCCATGATGAAAATCGGGTTCATCTCGCCGGACTTATCCTGGGCTTCCATGGTCTGGAACATCTCGTCCGCAACGTGGTCGGTGACGTTGGACCAGATGGCGATCACCTTGTTGTAGCGCTCACCGTGAGTGATGGCGCCTTCCTGGTACTGTTTCTCAACATCAATCACTTCCTGCTCGGCGTCGCTCACCAGCTTGGCCTTGCTCAT
>Ga0209415_10000735_pt1 | contig 61335 bp, 49 predicted proteins | sample PeaSoiSIISIP2007_FD_187696 | JGI IMG/M metagenome (GOLD analysis project Ga0209415, IMG submission 187696) | Peat soil microbial communities from Weissenstadt, Germany - SII-SIP-2007 (SPAdes) (version 2) | ecosystem: Environmental > Terrestrial > Soil > Wetlands > Peat | place: Germany...
TATCGTACGAGTAGATAAGAATGTTTGCGTCGAGTACGATCACCGATACTCCGGTCCCTCCAGGAATTCGAGCAACTGCTCAACATTGTCATAGCTCAATCCTGGAGGAAGTCCCAGGTTTATGGGCTTTACCACGAAGGGCTTTCTGGGTGGTTGTTTTGAAGCCATTAATCCCAAGCGCAAAAAGTGATTGACCACCTGCTTGAACGAGGCGCCGGACCGCCGGCTCTCCTTGTTCAAGAGACGGGCAACGTCGTCATCCAGGGAAAGAGTGGTTCTCACATCATGATGCTATATAATAGGCATCATGATGTCAACGCCGATTTGGCCGGCTAACGCCGTGGGCTGTATCATAGATCTTCAACGCAAGCGGGAACCCATCCCATTCGGCTGCTGGCAGACCGGGCAACAGTAACCTATGGTCACTCTCAGCGACATCCGCGACGCCCAGGCCCGCCTCCGCGGCGTGGCTGTCCGCACCGAACTTATCCTCTCCCATCTTCACGAAAACGGCTCTAAACCTGACGGCCGCAAGCTCTATCTCAAGCCGGAGAATCTGCAGCCCATTGGCGCCTTTAAGCTGCGCGGGGCTTACAACAAGATCGCGGCCCTTTCCCAGGAAGAACGGGACCGAGGAGTCATTACCTATTCCAGCGGCAACCACGGTCAAGGTGTGGCCTACGCAGCGCGAGCGCTGGGGGCGAAGGCTGTGATCGTGATGCCGGGGAACGCGCCGGCCATCAAACGGGAAGCCACGGCCGCCTTGGGCGCAGAACTTGTGCTGGTCGGGCCGGGCAGCTTGGAGCGTCAGGCTAAGGCGGAAGAATTGGCCGCGCAACACGGCTATGTAATTGTGCCTCCATTCAACGACGAGAAGATCATCGCCGGTCAAGGCACCATCGGGCTGGAGATTCTAGAAGATCTCCCCCAGGTGGAGACTGTGTTGGTGCCAGTTGGCGGCGGTGGCATGATCAGCGGGGTGGCCACAGCGATAAAACTGAGCAAGCCCACTGTGAAAGTGATCGGTGCCGAGCCGGAATTTGCGGCAGATGCGCAGGCCAGCCTGCGATCCGGGAAACTTGTCCAGTTCTCTGCCGAGGAAGTCACCCAGACCATGGCCGACGGGCTGCGCACGCAAAGCATCGGCCCGATCAACTTTGAGCACATCCGCAAGTATGTAGACGATATCATTACAGTGAGCGAGGGCGAAATCAGGCAGGCCCTGCGGTGGCTTGCCACGAATCCGAAAACCGTTGCTGAGCCCAGCGGCGCCGTTTCGGTGGCCGCGTTGATGTTCCGCAGGGACGAGTTGCCGAAAACTAGCGTGAATGTCGCGGTCATCAGTGGAGGAAACATCGATCCGCAGCTATTGCAGGAGATCAAGCAAGCCTCGGCTTCCCTGAGTTGAAGATTATGAATGTGAGATTCAGAATTGCAGCTATCGTATTGCTGTTAACTGCGACAGCGTGCGCGGACGTGGTACGCGGCACTTCAATTCGTACCGCTTCCGTCTATTTGTCTCCCGATTCCAGTTCAACCAAGCTTGCGGATGTCGATCGTGGACGGGAGGTGGTTGTGCTTGAGACCAGCCGGGACTGGATTCACGTCGAAGCCGCTCTTTCGGAAGAGAAAACCTTGACGGGCTGGATGCAAGACAAGGGCGTAGTGCGGGCCTCCACAGTGAACGGCGACAAGATTCTGTTTGGCGAGGCGGCGGACTCCGAAGATCAGGCCAGTCAAAGGCACGGTCGTCGCGGCGCCGCACAGGATGCGATGCGCCTGTATTACCGCACCGCCGAATATTTTCCGAACTCGCTGCTGGCCGGAGAAGCCATGTACCGCTCGGCTGACATTCGCTGGCAGATCGAGAAGGAGGACGTGATGTCGCGCCCTTCCGCCAGAGAGAAGGAAGCCTACTTCCGCGAGGGCATGGAAGAACAGTACATGAAGGAAGTGATGAAAAAGTTTCCGGGAACAAAATGGGCTGATCTGGCCGCCTTCCACCTGATTGATAACAAACTGTGCGGCGACTGGCAGGCTTCCTCCAAGTGTCCCGAGAAGGAAGCGGAGATGTACGAGAAATACGCCAACGAACATCCTCAGTCACCGGCGGTGGCAGAGGCGCTCTACGATGCGGCATGGCGAAAGTCGGCGCTGATCGAGATTTACAAGACCGAAAATCAGTCAAAGAAATCGGATGAAGCCAAGGCCAGGGCCATTGCTCTGGCACAAAAAGCCGCGACGCAGACCTCGCAAAGCGATTGGGGAGCGCGCTCTCAGCGGCTCCTGTTCATGATCGAGCAGAACATTCCGACCTATGGGAACGGGGTAGACTAACTTGCCAATTTATCAAGCCGTAGTTCTAGCCATCATTCAAGGGCTGGCGGAATTTATTCCAGTTTCCAGCTCAGGACATTTGATTATCGTGCGCCGATTACTCGGGTGGAACGAACTTTCGCCCGCGCACGAGCTCACTTTTGATGTGGCGCTGCACTTTGGCACACTGCTCTCAGTCCTCTTCTATTTTCGTCGAACGTGGTTTCAGATTATCCGGGCGGCCCTGGGCGGCAAGGTAGTGCGCTTTTCCGAGGCGAGCGGATCCGACCAAAACCTTACCGCAGATGAGCAGCGAGAAGAGCGTTTACTTCTCTGGTTTCTTGCAATCGCGACGATACCCGGCGCCATTGCAGGGAAATTACTGGAACACTCGGCCGAGGATTACTTTCGGGAACACATCTATTTGATCTCTGCGGCTTTGATTGCGGTAGCGGTATTGATGTGGTGGGGAGAGAAGGTCAGCCAGCTTACGAAGCCGCTTACCCGCATCAGCTTTGCGGATGCCCTCGTCGTGGGCTGCGCCCAGGCTTTTGCGCTGATCCCCGGCGTGTCGCGCTCGGGTTCAACGATCACCGCGGGCTTGTTCCGCAATATGACGCGGGAAGCCGCCGTGCGCTTTAGTTTCCTGCTTTCGACCCCCATCATCGCTGGCGCCGCGCTGCTTAAGGCTCACGAACTGAGAAAAGAGGGCTTGCCCGCGGGAATGCACATGCCGTTTCTCGTAGGAGTGGTGGTTTCGGCGATCGTCGGATATGCCACGATCGCCTGGCTGATTCGCTATCTTCAATCCAATAGCCTGAAAGCCTTCATTGTCTATCGCATCGTGCTGGGCGTAATTGTGATTGGTCTGGCGTTGATGTGGCACCTGCAGTAGGGAAATGGTGCTTCCGTGTAAGGCTCCGCCCCTACGCGGGTGTTGCCGCCACCTGCCCTTGTGCGCTCGCACCCGTGGGCACATAGGTTGTGTTTGTCACTCTGGATACCGGGCGCGAAGTCCTTAGTTGTACCACCCTCCAGTTCTTGTCATAATCATAAGGCTCTGGCGTAGGTGTTACACCGCAGGCGGGAGTGTGGTTTCTGCGTGGTACCAAGTGCGCCTATGAAGTACTTTTCTCAGATCTTTACCCCGACCAGCAACCGGCGGCTCAATGAGCTGATCGGGTTCCTGTTGTGCATCTCCGCGCTCCTCCTTTTCCTCGCACTGGCTTCGTATTCGCCGCTGGATCCGTCGTTAAACAGCGCCTCGGTGTTGACCGCTTCGCGAGCCGCCCGCAACTGGATCGGCGTGGCGGGAGCTGCGGTTTCCGACCTGATGTTGCAGGGTTTCGGAATTGGAGCGTTTCTGCTCCCGGTGTTCTCTGCAATGCTTGGCGCGCGCTGGTTTCGTTCCCGCAAGATCGCCTCGCCGGTTGCCAAGTTTTTGGGCGGGCTCTGGCTGGTGATCTTCGTGCCTGCGCTTCTGGCGCTCTTGCCCGGACACCTGCGCTGGATGCACGCGATTCCGGTTGAGGGACTGCTCGGCCGAATCGTCGCGGATTTCCTCATTCATTACTTTAATGTGGCGGGTGCATATATCGTTTGCACCAGCGTTCTGGCTGTAGCGTTGTATCTATGCACATCATTCTCGTTCTCGGCGCTGCAGGTCTGGGCGCCCACACGCTTCGCATTCACGATTGCACTGTGGCAACGCTGGAAAGATTGGCAGGAGGCACGAGCCAAGAAGCGGATGCAGAAAGAGCTCGAGAAGCGGCGTGCCTCTCCGAAGCCGGTGATCACGACGCAAATGGTTCCGGCCAGGGCTTTGAGTTCTCCACCTCCGCCGCAGGCGCGTGTTCCCGAGCCAGTCCAAACCGGTATTGAGCGGACATTTGCGCAGGAAAGCAGCCAGCGTGCGGAACAGCAGCCGGCGGAACATCAGCCAGGAGTTCAGACGGTTTCTCCAGAAGTCACGGAGCGTGCTGACAACGCGCAGAAACCAAGAACGACCTTGCCCCGTATCGCCGGCGGTTACAAGCTGCCGCCGAGCTCCCTGCTGCATCGTCCCGACGAGCAGCAAGCCGTCGATGCCGACGAATTGAAATTGCTGGCCCAGGTGCTCACACAGAAGTACGCAGAGTTCGAAGTACACGGACAAATTACCCAGATCAACCCCGGCCCGGTGGTCACCACTTTTGAATTCAAGCCCGAGGCTGGCATCAAGTACAGCCGCATCACCAATCTGACGGACGATCTCTGCCTGGCGCTGAAAGCCGAAAGCATCCTGATCGAGCGGATGGCGGGAAAGTCAACGGTTGGCATTCAGGTGCCCAACCGCGAACGCGAGATCATCTGGCTGCGGGAGAACATTGAGTCCCCGGAATTCATCGGATCGAAATCGAAGCTGACGCTGGCATTAGGCAAAGACATTAACGGGCGCATCGTTACCGCTGATCTGAACGGGATGCCGCACCTGCTCATTGCGGGCTCGACGGGCTCAGGCAAGAGCGTAGCGATTAATGCCATGATCATGTCCATCCTGTACAAAGCCACGCCTGACCAGGTTCGGCTTGTGCTGGTGGATCCGAAACGGCTGGAGTTGGGCAATTATGAAGGTGTTCCCCACCTGTACACGCCGATCATCACCGAGCCCAAGTTAGCGGCGAATGCCCTGCGGAATGCGGTGCGCGAGATGGAACGCCGCCTGAAGCTGCTGGCCGAAAAAGGCGTGCGAAACATTGATCAGTACAACAAGCTGTTCGAGGAAGACGGCACGCCGAGTTTGTTTGGCGACGATTCTGAAGAGCGTCCGCTGCCTTACATCGTCATCATCATTGACGAATTGGCCGACCTGATGATGCTCGATTCCGGCAACGTGGAAGAATCCATCACACGGCTGGCGCAGATGGCACGTGCAGTCGGAATTCACCTGGTTCTGGCGACACAACGGCCTTCCGTAGACGTAATCACAGGTTTGATCAAGGCGAATTTCCCGGCGCGCATGTCGTTTCGGGTGGCGACCAAGGTGGACTCGCGCACGATTCTCGATGCCAACGGCGCCGAAGCTCTGCTGGGCCGCGGCGATATGCTCTATCTACCTTCCGGATCAGCCCGGGTGCACCGCTTGCACGCTCCGCTTGTCACTGAAAAAGAGATTGCGGCTGTGGTCGAGTTCTGGCGCTCCCAGGCCCTCGCCGAGTACGAGGAGCAATTCCTGGAAGCCCCGAAGGAAGAACGAGAGAACGGCGGGCCCGGTGAAGAGGGGGAAGACGGCGAAGTGGAGCACGATCCTCTCTACGAAGATGCCGTAAAGCTGGTCGTGGAATTCGGCAAGGCTTCCACTTCCCTGCTGCAGCGGCGCCTGAGAATTGGCTACGGGCGCGCGGCCCATCTGATCGATTTGATGGAGCGGGACGGAATTGTAGGGGCCGCGGACGGTCCCAAGCCGCGCGAAGTGCTGAAGCGCCCAGGTTGGCTTTCGGAAGTGGAAGAGTCGCTGCGCTAATCTACCTCGTAGGTCGTCCGAAACCCTCGTAGTGCCACCGCGGCAAGTGTAACCACGGCCAGAATCATCGCCGTCCAGAGCACGATCGTGTGCCGCTCCGACCAGGGACGGTCGTCGGGACGTCCAGCGTACTCCGGGTTATGTGCATCCGGGCCTAATTGCGCTTCTGGGGAGGCCGCGTCCTCATGGAAGAAGGTCGCATAGTCGTAAGCGGCGGGACCTAGTTTCGGATCGCCACAGTAGAGCTTAAGCGCCGATCTCCGTCCGGGATCGAAATAAATGCGCCGCTCGATAGAAAGAAGCTGTACGGACTGGATTGGAAGGCTGGCGTTGTCGCCATTCTCGACCGTAATCTTGAGCTCTGTAAGGTCTTTGGATCGCACTCCCGGAAGATCCAAAGCCAGATTCTCTGAGAGAATTGCCTGGCCATTCCGATTCATCTTTACGCGGCTGATTGTGCCGCGTGCGATCTCAGCACCTGTGGAGTCAAACACAAGGACCGTTCGGCGAAAGTTCACAGACTCGGGGGCGATCTGAAACGAAATGCGGTCCAGGGGCGCCGCCACGTCCGGCTGGCATTCTGCCACCGTGCTCTTCTGCACAACCTGGGTCTGCACTCTACAAGCGCCGGCATTCGTCCACGCTGCCTTTTCTTCGCGCAAGTTGGAAACAAAAACCTCCGTGACTTGGTCCGGACGCAGGCCGTCGCCCAGACTGACATGCAGGTAGCGGAAGCTCGAAGTTGGAATCTTGAGCACTTCATTCGATCCCAGATTCTCGCGCGTGAAATCGTAGAGAGTTCCTGACCCGAGCCGAACAGCGTGACGATCATTCAAACTGTTCCGTCCTTCGATGTGCGCCGTGACTACGAAGTTTTGCGCGTTTGTCCCAACCCGTAGGCGGTCGTATTCCGGGACGATCTCCAAATCGAGATCAAACTCAGTGTGTCCTTCGACTCTGCCGAGATTCAACATCTTTGCCTTCTGCTCCTCGCTGGCAAGGCTCCCGCTTCGTTCCTTTAGGACATATTGCACCTGAGTCTGACCATCGTACAGGCGCACGTCTGCGAGGTCGGGACGGGCCCGCTTCCACAAATCCCCGTCCACCACGACATAGTTTTGCTGGTCTTGCGAAGATACCCGCACTTCCCGCACGTTGCTGAAATAGGATATGGCCGCCTGGTAATCAGCGGGCCCTGGGAACAGGCAGAGCAAGAAATAGATTGCAACCGTCGGCCTCATGTTTTGGCACGATCCAGGGAACGATGTTCTTTCGAGGAAAGCTTAAGCCAGTCGCTCTGGTAGACGAACGAAACAGCTAAAAGGAGCACGCCGAGCGCGATGAAACTCAGAATGCGGTAGACGCGGTCGAGCGCCGATGTGTCGTAAACGAACACCTTGGCGGTTGTAGCCGCAATCAGCACCAGCGCTTGCCAGCGCACAAAACCAGATCTCCGCCAGAAGCCGACCGCCATCAGCCCAGCGCCGTACAACATCGAGAGAGCGGAGTATGCGAAATCACGCATGATCTCCACGCGCCTGAAATTCTCCCAAACCATCTGCCGCGCGAAGTAATCAGAGATTTCCCGGCCTAGTGCGGTAAGAGCAAGCAGATTCAGGGCAATCAGTGCCCCGCCCGCGATACCCCGCGCACCGCGCTCTTTGCGTTTCGCACCGTACCAGGAAACCGCCCCCAGCACGGCGATTGCCACGGCATACGTAGCCATGCGGGGGTTGAAGAGCAGCCGGCTGGAATAAAAGTTATCGAAGGCAAGCAGGCGTATGATTCCCAATACCAGAGCAGTTAACGCGAACGCGTTGAGCAAATCAGAATGAATGCGGTCCGCCACCCACAGCAATACAGCCGCTTCGACGAACCAACCTAGCGTGATCCAGTGTGCGTCCAAGCGAATGGGAATCGCGATCGTAATAAAGCCAATCGCTAACGCCAGATGCAACAGACGCTGCTTCTGTGCCAGGTCCACATTTGTATACCGGGCCTGGGTTTGACGGCTCAGGAAAATGTAAACCAGCGCCAAAGCGAGCGCAAACCACGCAGCATCGGCCTGGCTTACGTCCACCAGCATTCCGTAGACGGTAAGAAAGTAAAAGCCGGCATTCACGAACGCGAGTGGCAAGAGGACCCAGTCGGAGGCTGCCGCCTGGCTGGATTTCTGCGTCACCAAGGGCGCGACGGCGAACACCGCGAAAAAGAGCGTTGCGAAGCCGATCGTCCAATGAAGTTCACTACCTCCGTAGAAACTGAAATACCAGCCGACATACAGAGCCACGGTTCCGGCAAAGCTCATCGCGAGCAGACGGCGCCACGGTTTGAACACCATCATTCCCAAGGTCGCCAGGTCGAGAAGTGCAACGTACGAGAACAGCGCGACTTCGCGATTCTGGCCGCTCGAAAGCAGGAGGGGAGTCACAAAGCCACCCACCAAGGCGAAGGCCGCGAGGATTTCGGCGTCTTGTCCCAGCGCCATAGCCGCCGTGGCAGCGGTCACGGCCAGCATGGAAACAAATGCCACTCCGCTCGGAACCAGGCTGTAAACCTGAAACCCAGCCCACAACGACAGATAGAGCACACCGATTCCAACCGCTTTCAAGGAATAAGAGAACACCTTGTAACCGCGGCTGCGGAAGCGCTCACTCCACAGCACGACCGCAATTCCGGCCAGCAGTCCGATCGTTATCCTGCCGGCTGGCCCGATCCAGTTATTCTCAAATGCGAACTTCAGAAAGTACGCAACGCCGATCAGAACCGCCGCAATGCCCGCGCGATTCAGCCAGTGGGATCCGATGAGCGATTCCAAGTCTCTTGGTGTCGCCGGTTCCGCCGGCTCAACAGTTGGCGGACGATGAACAACTACAGCCTCGGGCAATTCTTGGAGAGTGGGCAGGACAGCAGGAGTAACCGTGGGACTCTCAGGCCGCGATGCGGACTTGTCTGAAGAAGCGGCGGCAATGCCGATGGCGCTCTCTATTTTGAGCACTCGGGTGCTCAACTCCTTGAGCGCTTGCCGAAGCTCTTCCAAATCGTCGAGAGAAGGATTCACAGGTATTGGAGGTTATGCTCAAGGGCATTATCCGCGAAACTGACCCGGGTTCCACAACATTTTCAAAGGAGCATGTGAATAGTCACTCGGAGAACGGTAAAGCAGGTCCAGCCATCCCTCCAACATCCCCCCGCAAGCCAATTCCTTCGGAATTATGGCGTCCCCTGCTTGCGCCAGGCCCTGAGGTTAAATCCGTAGAGCACGATGCAGAACAGGTTGGCTGGAACAAAGCCCAACTGCGCTGTCCTCACACCGATGACACAGATGATTGCGCTGTTCATACCCGCCAGAACCCAACCCTCCCAGCATCGCCTTCCGACCAGAATGGTTGAGAAAACCGTTAGCACACAGGATAAGTAGTCAAGCCTCAACACGACTGAAGGACGCCTCCGAAGTTCCATTATCTAGCAGATATTCCGGCTTTTGCTGTGATCTTGACCGGTTCAAGACATAACGGAGGTTACTGGCCCAACGTGCGCTCGACCCTCCAGTAGAATCTCGTGTGACGCAGTTCAGGAGATCACGAATGAAGGTTTCCACGGAGTACATAAAGATTCATACCAAAACCCATCGTGCTTATGTCCATCTCACTCCGCAGGTCGAGGCTCTGGTCAAGAGAAGTGGAGTGCAAGAGGGCATGGTCCTGGTTTCGGCCATGCACATCACCGCCGCAGTTTACGTCAACGATAATGAATCCGGGCTGATCGAGGACATCGACCAGTGGCTGGAGAGACTCGCGCCGTTTAACCCGAACTACAAGCATCACCAAACCGGCGAAGACAACGGCGATTCCCACCTCAAGTCGCTTCTGATTCATCACGAGGTCATTGTCCCGATCACCGCGGGGAAGCTGGATCTTGGAACCTGGCAGCGTATCTTCTACGCCGAATTTGATGGCCAGCGCGATAAGCGGCTGATTGTGAAGGTCATGGGGGAATGATGGACTCAGTACGTCGTTGATGCACGGTTACCCAGCCGAGGCGCAAAAAAGGCGGCCTCAACCGAGGCCGCCGAAGACATCACGGAAGCTCTTACTAGAAGATGATCTTTCCCTGTATCTGAGTCAGCCTGCCAGATACGCCGGCACCCTGGTAGGAGCCGTACGGCGTGGTGGGCTGAACCGCAGTGCTGAAGAGTTGGCCAAAATTGCCGGCCGCCACGTTATTGACGGGCGCGTTGAAGTTAGGGTGGTTGAGAACATTGAAGAAGTTCGCTCCCAACTGGAACTTCACGCGCTCGGTGAGGGAGAAGTCCTTCAACACTGTGAAGTCCGTGTCGAAGTAACCCGGGCCGCGGAAGGAGTTACGCGGAACATTGCCAAATCCGGGCTGGCCTCCGGCACCTGAAGGCGAGAACTGGGACGCCGTCAGGCACTGATTGGGCGAGAAGAAGCTGCCCGGAGAGCTGCAATTACTGGTCGGTCCTCCCAGGAAGTTGGCTAAGAGCGGTTGCGGAGGCGTGCCAGGTATGTCTTGAATCCCCGGTTCACTGGTTATCACAGAGTACGGAAATGCACTGTGGTAGAAGAAGGTGCCCGCAAATCCCCAGCCTCCTAGAGCTTCCTCTACAAGGCGGCTCTGGAATTTATAAGGCAGGTTCCAGACGTAGTTGGCGGTCAAGTTGTGGCGAGCGTCTGAATCCGAGTTGCTGTAGTTCAGTTGGCTCAAATTGTTGGGATTGATCTGGAACACCTGGCTCTGTACGCCGTTGTACGGAGTATTGGGGCTGGTGCTGGTCAGATCATCCAACGCGTGGGACCAGGTGTAGTTCAAGCTGCCCTGGAACCCGTGGGTGAATTTGCGCGTCACGGTCGTCACTAAACCAGCGTAGTTGGAGCGACCTGAGCTGGAAAGCTCTGTGACTGCTCCAAAGCGCTGATCGGTACCGGCCAGTGCGACGCCGGATGGAGTGACGATACCTACAGGCAACTGCCCGAAGGGGGCACCGGAGAAATTGGTGGCATTCACACTCCCGTTCTGGATCAGGAGATCGTAGCCATGGGTGCCGACATAGTTGACGGTGAGAGAGGTTTTGGATCCGATTGCTTGTTGGATCTCAAAGTTCCACTCCAGATATTTCGGGTTATTGATCTGGTCCGCCAGGGAAAAGTAACCCGGAGGCGTGAAGAACGGGTTGCTGCTCAGGATCGAGTTCAAGGTTCCGCCGCTGTGGAAGGCGTTCACGAACGACGTATTTGAGTTCGCTGCCAGTTGCGCGACGCTGCCACCGGCCAGCGGCGCAACTGGTGTAGCTACTCCGGGCGCGATGCCGAATAGATTGGTCAGAGGTGCGTTGTTGATCAGGTTATCCAGCAAGACTCCCTGATAGAGATCCGAGAATATACCAACGCCGCTGCGGAGGACGGTGTTGGAATGTCCCATCGGGCTCCACGTGAATCCGAAGCGCGGCTGCAGAGCGACTTTCTCAATGTTAGCGAAGGCGCTGTTGGTACCGGCGTCAATAATCGCGTTATAGGGAGTATTGGGGTCGTGAGTCAACTGCGTGAACGGAGTCGTCAATCTCGAGAAGCAGTCCGTTTGGCAAACTGCATTCGAGTTGCGGTCGCCGCGCAGCGCCAGGGTGAGTTTCAGGTTAGGCGTGACCCGGACTTCGTCCTGGAAGTACAGCCCGAGGCTGTAAAGGCCAAGTGGCACATCGGGATTGGTGGTAAATCTTTGCAACAGGTTGTCGCCGTTCGTACCCAGGGCCGTGCCGTTGACGAAATCAGTCATGCTGGTGAAGGTGAGAAGTCCTCCGGTCAGAACCTGGGCATCAATGTCGGAAACGTCATTGCGCCGGAAGTTCACTCCCATCTTGAAGGTGTGGGCCCCGCGAGTGATCGAGAGATCATCGATGACCTGATACTGGGTCACATTGCGGCCCTGTGGGAAATCCCACAGTGGCGCGTTTGGAGAAGTGCCGCCCAGCGTAGACATGAGGTTGGGTCCAAAAGAAATCGTGCTGTAACCTCCGTTGGCTGCCAATACTGCCGCTTGACCATTGTCGGGTTCGAACCTCGCCGTGTACCACAGGCCAGAGACGATCAAGTTGTTGACCATGCGTGGCCCAAAGATGTGAGTTTCGTTCAACTGGCCTTCATAGGAAGGCTGGTTGCTATCGGTGCTGAATACCGATGGCAGGATCAAGTCGGTCGAGGTGGGCTGGTGGCCGTGGTCGAGTTTGAACCGGCCAAACAGCTGGTCATTGGCGGAGATATTGTAGTCAAGTCGTGTCGTCAGCAACCACTCTTTGTTGAGATTGCTGCCACTGGCCTGGAAGGTCTGCAGACACGGGGTCGCGGCTGTGCCGAAGCCGTTGCCCGTGTAGTCAGCGCAACCGAAGGTTTGTGGATCAAATCCGTTTCCTGCTCCCAGGGGAAGTGCGCTGTTGTAACTGGGTGCGTTCCGGTACAGATTGATCTCGTTGGTGTAGAACGGCAATTCAGCGGGTTGGTTGGCGGCGACGTTGTTCAGGATGTTCTGCGCAAAGGCTGGAGTGGGAAAATACACTCTCTGCGAGCTGGGCAAAACGTAGCGCAGGCCTTCGGTATCAACGAAGAAGAAGAGCCTGTCCTTCTTGATCGGGCCTCCCACGGAAGCTGCCCACTGGTTGTCATTGGCGAACGGAGCGGTGTTCGGCAATCCGTTCGCAACTTCGTTCTGCTTAAGGAACCATTCGTTGGCATTGCCGGCGCGGCCGTTCCACCAATATGCGCTGTCGCCGTGCCAGGCGTTGCTGCCTGACTTGGTAGCATAGTCAACCTGCACGCCCGCCTGGCGGCCGTACTGGCCGGTATAGCCGTTGCTGACCACCGTGACCTCCTGGACCTCGTTCTGGCCGAGCAGAAGGTTGCTGGAGCCAGAGTTGTTGAGGTTCAAGAACGGGTCGTTCTCGTCGTTGCCATTTTCCGTAAACAAGTTCGAGGTGGACGGCAATCCGAAAGCGCTGAAGTTGCCGAAGCTGCCGCCCGTGTTCATCTGCACGCCAGGCGCGGTCTGCGCATAGCTGGTGATGTCGCCACCTGGGTTGGGCAGCTCGGCCACTTGCTGCGTGCCGTAGGTGGTGGTGATGTTGGCGTCTTCGGTCTGCAGCAGTTGGGTCTGCCCGGTTACTTCCACCGTTTCCGTTGTATTGCCGACAACCAGCTTGACATTCACACTGACGGTCTGGCCCAACAGCACTTCCACATCCTGCGTGGCAGTACGGAAGCCGGTCTGCGAAACATTCACGGAGTAAGTACCCGGTTTCAGCAACGGAAACGTGTAGGCGCCAGAGGCATTGGTCGCGCCGGTCTGCGTTTCTCCAGTGCCGCCGTTCTTTAGGGTCACACTAGCGTTGGGGATCACCGCGCCCGTGGGATCGGTGACCGTACCAGCCACGGCGCCGGTCACGGTGTTTTGTGCCGGCAGCACCGTCGGTACGAACAGTGCCCACGCGGCTAGCAAGGCGAATAGTTTGATCAGCAGTCTAGATCGCATTGTTTTCATCTCCACTTCTGTCTGTCGGATTGTGTTCCGACGGGATTGAATTGCTCAGTGTTGGGTAAAGCAATCTGCTGTCGGAATTGCACGCCGTCCGCCAGAAAATGCATCCCGCAGTGGGTGGGGACGGATCGTTAGGTTTAGGTGACGAAGATGGGACGAATCAGGATGAATGACCTGGACTACAAGTGTCTGGCCGAACTCCACGCGATGCTCGACGAATCACCTACAGAAATTCAGAAGAAACGGCGGATGCGCTATACAAAAATCCGTAGCGAAGTCCGCTCCAGTGAGCAGGCGTGTGTCCGAAAAACAATCGTGATTTGTTTTCAATTGTTGTAGACAGTTCGGTTTCTTCGCTGTGTACGTGCGGCTATGGTTTTCTTGTTATGTTTCGCTCCTGGCGGCAGCCCAGGCAGGGTCGAATGGCGGGAACACAAATATTAATCCACGGAACCTGGGGTCCAACCATTTCGTATTGCAAAGCGTCAATAGATATATATGGGGTGGACTTCACAGATCGACAGCCGTCTCCATGGCATTGGGATGATGCTTCCTGAAATTCGTACAATCATTGCCGACCGTGAACTCTCAGCACGCGACCACCTGCGATTCCTGCTTTCCTCAGAAGCCGGGATTGAGGTCGTCGCGGAATGCAGTGATGTCGCCCAAACTATCGTTTCGATACCTACCCACAGGCCGGATTTGCTCGTGCTCGATATGCAGATGCAGGACGCGAATGGTTTTCAGGCATTGAACTGCATCCCCACAGAAGACGCGCCGATTGTGATTTTCACCAGCACCGATGATCAACATGCGATCAAGGCCTTCGAAGTGCGGGCACTGGATTACCTGCTGAAACCCTTTGACCCGGAACGGTTTCACGCCGCCATCGAAAGAACACGGGCGGAGATGCTCAAGAGAAACGACCGGCATTTGACGCACCGTATCCTCAATTTGCTGGCGGGAGCCAGGCCCGAAACGCAATTTGACCGGCGCCTGCTCGTGAAGGTCGATGGTCGCATGGTGATCCTGGAAATGGACGAAATTGACTGGATCGAAGCCGCGAAAAACTATGTCAAGTTGAAAGTTGGAAGCGAGTCTTACGTGTTGCGGGAGGGGATTGGCCGGATTTCGCAAAGGCTGGATGAACGCCAGTTTGTCCGCATCCACCGGTCGCTGATTGTGAACGTGCGCAGGATTAAGGAGCTGCAACCCTGCAACAGCGGCGAATACATGGTCGTTTTGAAGGATGGCAAGGAGTTATCCTGCTCACGCGGGTACCGCGCGAAATTGCAGCAGATGATCGCTGCGTCGTAAGTGACAACTTTCCCTAGTGCTGGAAGACGTCCACCTTCTGATCCGTCCCAGTAGAGAGAGCGAAAAACTGGGTACCAGAGACCAGGTATAGGATCCCCGCAGTGTTTCCGCTTTCGGTCAGTACCGTCCTGCCATTCGTGGCCACAGAATAAGTGCCCGCGGAAGGCTGGTTCTGGCTCAATCCGGTAACACTGCTGATATCGGTCGTGAAAGTCAGATTGCCGGCTCCGTCCGCTGCGGCTGCACTCACCTCGTTGTTGATGATCGCCTCCGCTGGAGCAATCGAGCCGCCGGCGTAGGTCCCCGAGAGGGACGTGTTCGAGAAGTACCCCTGTTGCGGCACGGATTGGACCTCCATAAACCCGAATGTGACATTCGTGTCGGTGCCGATAATGAAAGCTTCGTTCGGAACGACCAGGTAAAGCACAGGTTGCGAGTTTTGAAATCCAGAGTTGGACAGGGTCACTCGTCCGTTGGTTGCTACGGTGTAGGTGCATGGGTCCGATTGGGTGCACTGGCTCGATGCAGAGGTTAATTGTCCGCCCGTGTTGAGATCGGAACTAAGGCTCGAGCCTCCGCTGCCATTCGTAACATAAAGTCCAATTTGAGTCTGGGCGATGCTTGATGTCTGCAAAGCCGTCGTTTGGAAAACGCTGGTCGCGTTGAGCGAACCATCGTTAAACTGTCCGTTGTCGGGTTGTGCGAGAATCGAGCCGCCGACCAGCGGGTTGCCGGCTGCAACCGAGTCGGTTTCGATCATGAGCAACTGCGTTTTGGAGACCACGTAGAAAGCGTAATTGGTGGTGCCTTGCGTCGTTGTGATCGTGGCTGTCCCGCGTCCGGTCGAGGCAACCGAGTAGGTTCCGCTCCATGCGACGCTTGAGGATACGCCAGAACTGCTGTCATCGGAATCCAGCAAGCCGCTGTTGAGGTTCATGTTCCCGTCAGCCTGGAATTCGCCGGCCATGGCATAGCGGTTGGCGTGCGAGTCCGCCCCAAGCAGGCCAAACGCGTAATATCCATTAATCTGAGCAGTCGAGAATGCGCTGCTGTCCTGTTTCAGAAGTACTCCGGAATCGCGCGTGCCGGTTCCGTTGCCCGTATTGTCGTCGAATTCGATGATGCTGCCATTGTCGCTTATGCCGTTGACACTGGAAGCCAAGGCAAATGCGAATGTGCGGCTGCCGCTGCCTCCGGATGTGATGGTCAAAGTCATGGTTCCGAGGTTGTTCGAATCGATGGCGTATGTGCCGGTGAAGGCTTGATCGGGTTGCAGATTCGCGGGATCGTTCGTATCCAGGATGCCCGCACTGATATTTCCGTTACCATCGGCCACAAAGCTGCCCGCGGCGACAAAAAGACCGCTTGCATCAAAGCCACTCACTTGGAAAGCATAGTTGCCGTTCAGTTCCGCGTTGTTTGAGCCCTGGTTGATGGAAATGCTGAGATTCGCAGTGGCACTCTGCTGGTTCGGTGACGACGAGTCCGTCACTTGTACCGTGAAGCTGGAAAGTCCAGTCGCGGTGGGCGTGCCCGAGATCACACCACTGCCGCTCAAGGTGAGGTTAAGCGGCAGGCTGCCAGAGATGAGGCTCCAGGTGTATGGCTGAACTCCATTCGCTGCTTGCAGGGTCTGGTTGTACGGCGCGTTTACCGTGCCATTGGTCAGGAATCTGGTCGTGATAGACAATGGCGGTTGTGGGTTGATGGTGATGCTCAGCGCTTGACTTACGGAATTGCCAGCACCATCGGTCACTTGGATGGTGAAACTGGATTTTCCCAGAGCTGTGGGCGTGCCGGATATGACGACGGAACTGTTGGTGCTTGGTTGCAATGCCAGGCCTGCAGGCAGACTGCCTGAGGTCAGGTTCCAGGTGAACGGTCCGGTCGCTCCCCCGGCGTTGACAAATGCGTCATAAGGGGAGCCTATGTTTCCCGCCGGAAGCGAAGTAGTAATGATCGCGAGGACTGAGTTGACTGTGATCGTGAAGGTTGCGGTGGCAGTGGAGTTGGCAATCGAAGTGGCTGTGACCGTCGCGGTTGAACTGGTCAACAGGATGCCCGGGGGTGGGGCATTATACGTAACCGAGGTCGTAGTATTACCGGTCAACCCGCCCACACCCGAGAGGCTCCAGTTCACCCCATCATTGTTAGTGTCATTCGCGACTGTGGCCGTGATCGTGACGGCCTGCCCGGGATTGAGCGTCTGCCCGGAAGAGGGCGATAGCGTGACTGTGACGGTAGGGCTGGAGGAGCAACCCAGTAGAAAAAAAGTGCCCACCACGATCCCCAAGGCAAGGTACGGAATAGGTCTGAATTTTCCCAACGATCTCTCCTCACAGGATTCTAGAAATGTGCTTTCGAAACCGCAACTCACTAGAAGGAAAACAGCGCTTGCAAATCAATTCTACGGCTTGCGGAGCCGAAGGAGTAAGCTCCACCGGCAAGAGCGTTCGACTGATCAAACAAGGGCGAACTGAGATTACCAATAGGCGGGGCAAGGTTCACGCGATTCAGAACATTCCGCGCCGAGACGCTGAACGTCAGATTGTAGCGGCGGCTGGTGGCGGCTCCCATGCTAAAAGGACCGCCCGGGCCACCGCCTCCGCTCAACCCGCGGCCCCCTAACCCGCCTCCTGGAGGACCGCCCCGGTGGCCGCCTCCGCCGTATCCGCCAGGCCCTCCGCTTGTTCCTCCAGCAGTTTCTTTCCCAAAACCAAAGCTTTTGCTCAGGCGCAAATTCATGGTGAACAAAGTTGGGCCGGTACCGAAATTAATCGGAAGGACCGGCTCACTTGGGGCGGGCAACGTGTTGAAAGTGCCCAGCGGCGTACATGCGATGCCCTGGTTCAACGTCACCACGCGACACGTAGCGTTCGAGGCCAGCGCAGGTCGATCGTTGAAAATCGAATCCCCGTTAAGGTCTTGCCCAACGGTGATGTTAAAGGGCTGGCCGGAACTTAACAAGATGAACGGGCTCAGCCGAAATGCATACGGCATCGAAACTGTGCCGCCAAGGACAAACCGATGACGGACGTCGAATGATGCCCGGCCATAATCTGCCATGGGGTCATACTGGTGAGTAAGAAAGTTGGGACCACTTCCACCTGCGCCGAGGTCGCTATTGGAGTAATTCAATGTGTAAAAGCCGAAAAGTGACAACTTCGCTCCGGCGCTGACTCTGCCGTTCGCAATCACCTGGTTCTGCCGAAATATGCCCTCAGAATCGTATTGATAGATGTTTGTGGTGCCCCCGAATGGCCGCACACCGGTGATGGGATCCGGCGCGTTGGCGTTGCGAATGAAAAGCTGATGCTCCCCGTACGAATTGATATAGGTAACGGCGATCGTGGCGCGCTTGGTGACTTGTCGTTCCACGCTGACCGCGGTCTGCAGCGTGGACGGCGCGCGCAAGTTGGACGCAACCTGGTAATAAGTGGGAGATGTGGTAGACAACGCGATAAGACTCGCGATCTCGCTCGGAGTCAGATTCGGATAGAAGGGCGGATCGGGGACAATGTATTGCCGCTGACCGAGGCCATTGGCATTCAATCGCTCCGCCTGGAGCACGAGGCTGGAAGTAAAGCGGTCATAGAACATTCCGAAACCGGCTCGCAACACAGTTTTCGGCGCCATTTTCTTGCTGCCGCCCAGGCCCCACGCAAAACTTAAGCGCGGAGCCAGGTCGCCATGATCGTGAATGTCATTCTGGGTTTCAAAACGCAGGCCATAGCTCAGCGTCATGTTGGGACGAATCCGCCAGTCATCCTGGCCGTAGAGGCCTGCGTCGATCACATTGACTTGAGCGAGTGCCTGCCCTGTGATGATTGAGAACTGGCTCGGCCCGCAGCTCGGACCGGATGTACAGACAATTCCATTCACCGTATTTTGGTAGGCGGTGAGGGACGGGAACGTGAACGTACCGTTGAAACCTGCATTCGAAGAGTTGGCATCTGTAATCGCACGCAGGCGGCCGCCAAATTTTATGAGATGGTTGCCATGAACGATGGAAGTGTAATTCTGTAGTTCGTAGTGGTTTTGGGTGTCCGACTGGTTGCCGATCTGGTTTCCACCACCGATAAACGCTCCCAGCACCGATACCGTTGGCTGAAAGTTCTGCACCGTCTGATCGCTTTCGTCACGGATGTATTGGAACCGGGTCTCATTAATGACGTTCGTGCTCAGGACCTGCGTGTCGCTGATCTGCAGGGTGTGTTCGGTGTCCGACGAATTGTAAGCCTGCGAGGGCAGAGAAAACTGTCCGACTCCTTCATTGTTTTCGTTGTTCTGAAAGAACTGGTAGCGAACGGTCAAGGTGTTGTTCTTGGTCAGCTGGTAATCGAGGCGAGGGCCAATATTTGTGCGCGTCCTGGGATTGGGAATTGCCTGGGTAAACTGGGAAAACTGCGCCGGGTTGTTCGGATCAAGCACGGTTGCATTTACGATGTTATTGTCATTAATCTGACGCCGCTGAGCATCGACAAAGAACGAGGCCTTCTTGGAGATGGGACCGCCGACGCTGCCGTTAAACAGTTCCGAGTAAAAAGGGGGCTGTTGGGATACGAACGGACTGAGAGCGTCAAAGGCGGAGTCGTTGCCGTCCAAAAGGAATTGGCCGTGATACTGGTCGGTTCCCGGCTTGGTAAAGATCTCGATGCGTCCATAGCCTAGTTTGTCGTATTCGGCGGAGAATGGATTCTGATTGATGCGAATTTCGCGGATGGACGACTTAGGCGGCAGCTGGCCGGCAGTAAATCCGTCAATGTAAATCTGACCGCCGTTGGGTCCGGCGGAAGGACCGGCAAGCGCCTCGAGCTCAGACTGCAACTCGTCCGGATCGTCCGACAAGGCTTCGAGATCCTTCCCCTTGATCACGATAGAACTGGCATTGGCTGAAGGACTCGTGTCCACCGTTGTGGGCTGCTCCTCGACCTGCACTTTCTCGGGCTTCACCTCAATCTGGAGGCCGATATCCAATTGCTGTACCTGACCTGCGGCAATGGCAACATCCTGCTCAATGTCAACTGCAAATCCTCTGGCTTGGGTGCTGATCGTGTAGTTGCCGGGCGCCAAGCCTTTGATTTCGAAGACTCCCTGGCTGTCGGAGACCGCAGTCCCGGTTTGCCCACTGGCGGCTTTGGCCGTGACCGTTGCTTTCGTGATTACGGCACCGGAGGGATCGGTAACCCGCCCACGCAGAGTGCCCGATGGAGTCTGCGCGGGCAAATAAGTTGTCAAAACGCCCAGCACAAATGCTGCAATCAGACTATACCGACGAGTTCCGGACCAGCCAGACTTCGACTTCATCAATGCTCCTGAAAATTACCATCCCTCACCAACCGGACAGCCTATGGTGTTGCACCGGTGGCAGCGTCGGCGCCCGAACCGCCCAGGTTCCAGGGCGACAGCAGCATCGCCGCACGACCACTGTCGGGTGATGCCGACAGAAGCGGTTCGACGCCGCTTAATAGGGTGATCGCGGTGGGCGGAGTGTTCGCTGTTCCTTGCGTGCTCACAATCATTACCGCGTCTCCTTTCTGCAGATCAGCCAGCGTCACCGCGGGCATGCGAGCCAGCATCTGCTGGAAATCCGGCGCTCCACCTGTCCGCGAGCCGCCCGGACTGGCCTGGGCATGCGAACCCGGCTTTCCGCTGGCGGATGGACCTCCCGCACCAGCAACCGACGGGCCCGGAGCGCCTTCGGGCGGTTCACCTTTCAACCGCGCTGCAATCCGCTGGGCAACCATGGGAGGGAGCTTACGGAGTTGTGTGTCTGCGTTGATCTTCAGAGTCACGGTTTTCTTGGTTGCCAAGTCCATCACGTTAATTGTGTTGCTGCCGGGATCGGTCGAATCGACCAGGCCCGCGATATTCTGAAACGTTCCCGAAACAATCTCTTCCGCAGCAAGCTCGCCGCCGTCGGCGCTTTTCGTTCCGCGCGCACGCAACTGGTCACCCGACTTGATTTCGTCGAGGGCTCCCGGCTTCGCGTCGTCGAACTTAACGGAGTCCGGCAAGTATCGGCGCACCACTGTGCTCTTGGATAGGTGAATCGTAACCGTCCTATTGGCCCCGACCATGGAGGCCGAAAGAGTAATGATTCCGTTGCCGGCGTCAACTGCAGTCACCAGTCCGCCTACACCGCGTTTCTGCCAATCTTCGCGGTCGCGCCCCTGTCTTGCCGCCACGTCTGTGGCCTTCATGACGATGACGGACAAAGCTACGACCAACTTGCCATCCTCCGAGAACTTGCCTCGAACCAGTATCCGGTCACCAATCTGCAACTCCGGCAACTGCATGGGAACGGCATCCTTTAAGTCCTTCTGTGCGGGAGCGATGCGTACGATGCGCGTAGAATCCTGGACGAGAACATCAACCGCTGACCCTGCATCCGTGGCGAGGCTGATGGAATTCCCTGAAATCGCTTTGATGGTTCCGACAGGTTTCGCCGTCGAGCCAGGCGTTGGCGACTGCTGAGCCCCGGGTGCTTGGCTCGCGAGCACGCTGCCCGGAACGACGAGGCTCAAAGCTGTGAGACCAATTGCCATGGAGCCTAATAGTATTAACGTCGTTGCTCGCATCGAACCCATGGCTTGTGCCCTTACCCTCTTCAAGTTCCGGCTCCTAATCCCGAACTGTGATTCAACGACCGCAAGATTCATTGTATGTGTCCCGCGAGCAGCCGACGAGCGGCTTAAGAAGACTTTGAGACAGACGAATTCGGATCTTTACGCTCGTGTGGGATTCAACAACAGAATATTCCACCACAATCAGCCGTGGCGACGACGTAAAGAATCGTCATACGACTGTAAAGTTCTGTGGCGCCCGCAAAGAAGTATTCTTGAAGCCAGTTCTATTCAAACTGCTTACGGAAATCTGCGAACTGCAGTTTCAGGTCGGCAACCTCTTTCCGCAGACCACCGATCTCAGCCTCAAGGTGTGTGATCCGATCGCCGTCGACCGAACCGGCGACCGCGGCTGCACTGGCTGGCTGCGCTTCCCATCCGTCTACGTCTCCTGACAGCAAATGCGCATAGCGCGCTTCCTTCGTGCCAGGCTGCCGGGGCAGCACTTTGACCAGGGGCGGCTCGCGCTGCATCAGGCGTTGCAATGTGGACTGTACCTGCGTCAAGTCTTCAAACGGATGCATGCGCTCGGTTCGGCCGCGCAGTTCGCCCGGCGTCTGCGGACCTCGCAGGAATAACACACACAAGATGGCGATCTCGCCACGGGTAAAGTTGAAGACTTCCTGCAGCCGATGCTCGTACTTGGTCACGCGGCTATCTGCGCCGCTGACGGGTCCTGCCAATCCTTTTTCGTGGAGAGCGTCGAGCGCCTGTCTCACGGCCTCTTCGTTCAGATTCATCACTGGATCGCGATTCGATTTCTGATTGCACGCATTGATGAGTGCATTCAACGAAAGCGGATAGTAGTCCGGAGTGGTGATTTCCTTTTCGACCAGCGCGCCCAGCACCCGGGCTTCAACGTCACTCAGCAGAATGTTCACGAACCGAAATCATACATCAAGGTAAGGCTAAGAGGCGTGCGGCAACGAGGGGTTGAGGACTCGGCGACCTGAGCGTCTGGCCGGCGTCTGGTGGATTACTGCACGATTCCGATCAATCGAAGTGTGCTGATCACGGTTACGACGACGAGACCCAATGAGACCAGCGCCCGCTCCGCGATGTCTTGTACTTTAGTTGCTTCTTTTCGTGACCATTCCGTCATATTTTCACCCTGATGAAATTCGTTTTGGCCCGAGCACTAGCGTCTGTTGACTCAGAGCAACTCACCCGCTTCCTACCTGTTGCTACCGATCAACCGATCGAACTGGCCACACTGGAGAAGACGGTATTCGAGTTGCTCCCGATTAACCGAATTGTGCCCATGACGATCACCAAAATGACCGCCAGCATCACCGCGTATTCGGCTATATCTTGGCCTTCTTCCTGCGACCAAAGTTTGCGAAGTAAACCAGTCATGATTTTGAGCCTCCAACCCTTCAGAACTTGTGGGTGACTGCTACTAGATTGCACCCTCCCCTGCGATCCAACAATGGCCCGTTACGGGGATGCGGCTCACGAGCGTAACCTGCCCCTGGTGACTCAAGTCATAGAAGGCATTGCGCGATGAGAGGGAAAAGTGACTAACGTGCCAGGCGATGGCACGCGGGGGCCATTCCCAGCTATTTTTGCGCCGCCTAACATTGCATTATCTGAGCGAGAGGTGTGTATGCTTTGGGGATCGATCCAAAACGAATTGCTTGTTACCCTGGCCCACTTCTACGAACAAGATCCCAACCACTTCCTGCGGTTGCCCAAGCAAACCGTGGACTCCTCTTCGGCCCGCGTCGCGCTTGCCGAGTTAAGGAATGAAGGCTACGTCGAAGAGCAAACACGGGGCGAAGTGCGACTCACGCCCATGGGCTATAAGGTCTACAAAAGCAAGCCGCTTCACGCCTAGAAGCCATCTTCATAAATGGACCGTTCGTCGCGATATCACAAATTGACCGTTGGCCAATACGCGCTATCGCCTGGTATCAACAACTGCCTCAGCATTCTGGAACTTTGTCGGCGTAAACTACTGGCGTGAAGCGTCTATTGGCGACAGCGGTTCTGCTACAGCTATCTCTAGTCGGAGCGTGTAACAAGCAAGAGGATGCCCTCACGGTAAGGGTCGCTTTACATCCACATGGGGCAGCATTTCAACCCGTAGTGCACAAGCTCGTGGAATTTGCTGTGACTGAACCGCGAACTTCGTCCGGTCGCAGAATCGCAGTTGTTGAAGCTTACCCTGCCGAAGACAGGTTCGTCGCATTGGTGGCACAGAACTCATCATTCGATATCATCATCTGGGATTCGCCGCAACAGCTAAACACCTCTAATCTGTTTCAACATGAATCGCCGAACGCTTTGAATGCGTGCGGAAAATTCGCGAACTGTCCCGCCCTTATCGCTCCTTGGGTGGCAACGGAAAAGCGAGAAGCCGTACAGCAGGTCTTTCAAGCCTTAACTAGTCCATGAGAGACAACATCCTGCCGGGCGATTCGAAAATCGCCATTTCCCCAGTGGCGTCTTAGGCGGACATTTATGCGATGCCTAGCGGTCTCTCAGCCGCTCCCCGAACCTAATCAACGTCTCGCCGATTGGGCGTGGCTTTTCAACGCATCGTCGATCGTCTGGATATCGACCAATCCAGAACACCCGTAAAGCACCGGCAAAATACGATCTGCCGGATAGGTCCGCCGCAACTGCGCCACCTTTTCCGTGCCTGAGCGGTATGCCGGGAGGTACATTCGTCCCAGCAGCGGATGCCGGCCCCAGGCACCGGACAGTTTGTCGGCGCGCTCTTCGCTGACCAGAAAATCGCGCCGCAAAATGACTGCAACTTCTTCGCGCTTCTTTCCCTCGCCCCAGGTCAGGTAGGACGATTGATTCTTGGCGTCGTCCTGTAACAGCGCGAGCAAGACGCCGATCTGCAAATCCTCATCTGGCAGTTGGTCGATCTCTGTGACGCCGTGCGCCATCAGGATCGCGTTGTTGGCGAGGCCTTCGAACAACGTCGCCGCGCGTGTGTTCATGGTGAGCACCGTGGTTTCAAAGCCCACTTCGCGACGGACGTAGAGGTTTTGCAGGTAAGCGAACGTGGTGACGTGTCCGGGGACGACTTCGTGGCTGACCAGTTGCTCGAATTCCGGCACGGAGATTTGCAGCGACGCATTGATCTCATAGGTGGCTTCGTATTTCGGGCTGCCGTCCGGCTTCCGCGCTCGCCCAAGGTAGTTCATCGAGCCCGAGAACCAGGCATCTTTGATAGGAAGAAATTCGATGTTCGCCCGAGGGACGCCAAAAAGTTCCTTCGGAAGATATGGCAGCAGATTAACAGCGCTAAGATGGTCGAAGTGCGCGATGACAGCAGCCCCTAAGGCACGAACAGAAGCCATTGGAACCACCCGATCGCGCCGCCACGCATCGACGGCACCCAGAATTCCACCGGAGCCTGAAGGCGAGTGACCAGCCTTCCCCAGCAGATCAGCGAGTCGAGCCCGCTTGGCTTCGGGCTTGGAGGGTTCCGGAGGCCTTCCGGTGGAAGCTTCTACGCAGCGAGCATAGGGCACGGCGGGGCCTTTGCCGAGGATCTCCATGGCGAGATCCCACATGACTTCCAATGACGTTGCCAATCCCGCGAGATATGCGCCACGCAGTCCGGCAAGCTTTCCAGCTTCGCTGCGGACGCCCGCGATCGCCTCGGGCAGATTGATCTGACGCAGGTAGTCTTCGACCGCTGGGCGGTCAAGTTTTTTGTCCGCGACCCCGCCGCTTTCGCGCACTCGCTTCGCTGCCGGGTTGGTATATGCGACGGGCAGCGGTTCATCGGAGAACCATGAGTCCGCGATGAACCTTCCCGTGCCCGAGGGACACATCACATCGCCGCCCCAAATTGTGTCAATTCCAAGAACAGCGTCCGCTACAAACTTTCCTGCTGGATCCATCACATCTCCTTTTCTTTTTTCAGCGAACCGAACCAGACATACACGCAGAGAGCAACAAAAGCCAATGCGGAAATGGACTGAGAGACCGGCATATTCTCATAGAAGGGCGTCTGAATCCACTCTTCCTTGAAGCTCGGCAGCACGCGCAGCGCCGCCCCAATCACTCCGCCGAGCGCGCCGCCAGCCATCAAGCCGCCGGCAATGATGATACCGCGCTCGCGAATGGTTTTGCCGTGCTGGCCACCGATCTTTTCCGCGCGCTTATTCACCAGGTGCGAGAGGAATCCGCCGGCCAGGATCGGCGTGGTCAGCTGCAGGGGCAAATAGATTCCCAGCGCGAAGACCATGGAAGAGAGTTTGAGCATCTCCAGCACCACGGTGATCATGGCGCCGATCCCGAACAACATATACGCGACCGGTTGGCCACTCATGAATCCCTCCACCACGGCTTTCAGCGCAGCGGCCTGAGGCGCCACCAGGACTTGCCGCGGGTTGCCGGGCACGGCCTCTCCAAACTGGAAGGCCTTGGCCAGCAGGATAATGGTTAAGCCTGCGGTGATTGCCGACGCCACCACGCCGATAAACTTCACCTTCTCCTGCGCCGAAGGCGTGGAGCCGAGCCAGTAGCCTGCTTTCAGGTCGGTAATGAACTGTCCCGAGGCACATAGCGCCACGCACACCATACCGGCCAGCGCCATCACGAAGAACATGCCGGTGGTTCCTGAGAGCCCGAACTTCAGCAGCACTACGGCCGAGACGATGACCGTGAGTAACGTCATGCCGCTGGCGGGATTGTTGGCCGTGGTGGCAATGGCATTGGCAGCCACCGTGGTGAAAAAGAAAGAGAAGAGCAACGTTAGCGCCAGTCCCAATCCGACCACGGTCCACGAAACATGAAGCTGTCCAAAGAAAACGGCGACTGCGATCGCGCCCAGCACAACACCGAGGAGGATAGTGATGATGGGGATGTCACGGTCGGTGCGTTCCATGTGCGGCGCTTCGCCGTGGCGGAAGGCGTGCAGCGCGATGCCAAACGATCCGGCAACCACGCGCAGGGACTTGAGGATGCCGACGAGTCCGGCCGTCGCGATCGCGCCCACACCGATGAAGCGCACATAATTGCGGTAAATGTCCGCAGCCGCCATGTGCGAAATGGGGATGGTAGCGGGATACACCGTGACGTCGCCCATGTGGCTCCCGATGAACCAGATCAGCGGAACCAGCACGAAGTTCACCAGAATGCCGCCGGAGCAAAAGATCATGGCAATGCGCAAGCCCATCACATAGCCCAGGCCGAGAATAAAGCTGACCGCATCGAAATTGAAGACCATGCGCCCGCGATCCGCCAGGTTCCGCACTACTGACACAAACTGAAAATTGAGGTACTCCTTCCAGACGTGGAACGTGGTGACAAAGAAGTCGTAAATCGCCGCGATCACGGTGGCCTGAAGCAGAAGCTTGGCTTGCGAGCCGCCCTTTTCACCGGTAACCAGGACTTCGGTGATGGCCGTGGCCTCCGGAAAGGGCAGCTTGCCGTGCATTTCCCGCACAAAGTAGCGCCGCAGAGGAATGAGAAAAAGGATGCCAAGGCAGCCGCCGGCGAGGCAGATGAAGATGGTCTGCACCGGATGCGGGTCGAGGTGCAGAATATAAAGCGCCGGCACGGTGAAAACAGCGCCGGCCACCACGCTGCCGGAAGCGCCGCCGATGCCGGTGACGATCATGTTCTCCAGGACGGTGGAGCGCCTCTGGTAGAGGCGCGCCAAGCCGATGGCGAGGATGGAGATGGGAATCGCCGCCTCCATTCCCTGCCCGACTTTGAGCGCGGAATAAGCCGATGCGACCGTGAATATCACACAGAACACGACGCCCCACACGATCGCTCGCGTCGTAGCCTCGGGCAGGTTCGCCTCGGGTGGTACGAGGGGTAAATAGGTTTCGCCGGACTTTAACTCCTGATACGCGTTTTCTGGAAGAACCTTGGTTGCGATTTCGGTCATCGTGTTGATCCCCTAGTCCGGCCCGCATCACACTCTGGCAATTTCAAACCGCCATTCTCTCGGCCTTGCGCATCATACTTGAACTGGCACCCGTCTTTAAACACTTACGCGCAACCTCGGAGTTCATCATTGCCAGGGAATAAAAATCAAGTACATAGATCACACTGGGCTGTAACCAGGCACCAGACCCGTCCACCTGGCATCGGGAAAAAGATTCCGCATCAACTCGCCAGTGTTGACATACCTGCTGGTCGGCCATAGCATTTCGTGCAAATGATCGGCCAAACCTTTTCACACTACCATGTGATCGAGAAGCTGGGCAGCGGCGGAATGGGAGTGGTTTACAAGGCCGAAGACACGCGCCTGCACCGCTTTGTCGCACTCAAATTCCTTCCCGACGAGGTCGCCCGAGACTCTCAGGCTCTGGCCCGGTTTCAACGTGAGGCGCAAGCTGCGTCCGCAGGCGCTCGCGATCTGCTGCAAACGAGGAGATCGAAACCCGCGATTATTCTGTCGCGCAGAGCGCGACAGTTCGCGCGACTCGCCCAGATTCCCTCGACTTCGCTCGGGACAGGCTCTTCGCTGCGCAAGGACGGCTTGCTCGGGATGACAAATCAAACTGCACCACTACTGAAACCCTGGGCTGATCTTATGGCAGGACCGACTTTGGCTGGCGCGTTCCAGCATTGCGTGCTCCAATCGCGCCATTCGGCCCCGCAATGCGGCGAACCACGTCACGGATTTCTTGTTCAGCCAGGATCTGAGTGGAACTCTTCGCCGCCTGCATCACGGCCTGAATAACCTCCGGAGTCCTGGGTAGCCGCCGTGCGGTCAGGTAGAACACAACGTTGGAAACTCCTGACATCGGCCCGATTTCAATTTCCTGCCTTCGCCCCAGCCAACCGGCAGGGACTCCTGAGTACACGCGGTCGGCGAGCCAACGGTCTCCTTTGGTTTGTGCTTTGATAACGGCGGCGGCATGGACGCCGGTGGCGGTGCGAAACGCATCCCGGCCCACGATGGGAGTGTTCACCGGCACTGGCACGCCCGTAGCCTGCGACACTAACTCCACATACTCCGGCAAGTGACTCAGGTCGCTGTTGCGCAGCCCAAGCAATTTCAGGTTGACCAGCAGTTGCTCAATGGGAGTATTGCCAACGCGTTCGCCGATCCCCAACGCCGTGCCGTGCACACGGCTCGCGCCCGCTTCAATTGCTGCCAGCGTGTTGCCCATGTCCAGCCCCCGATCGCGATGGCCATGCCAGTCGATCTCAACCTCTACCCCCAATTCCTTGATCACGGACTTGACCCACGAAACCAGATTCCAGACACCATCAGGAATTGCGGAACCACAGGTGTCACAAAGGCAGAGTCTCTTGGCTCCTGCCTCAATTGCGGCCGTAAACAGGATCTTGAGGTGATCGGGAGAGGAGCGTACGGTGTCTTCGGTGACATACATCACCTCCAGCCCTTCCCTGACAGCAAATCGGATGGCTTCGCGCGTGTGGCGCAAAATGTCTTCGAGAGACCATTCCTCGGCGTACTGCCGAATCGGGCTGCTGCCGATGAACACGCACGCAGCAATTGGGACGCCGGTCTCTTGGGCAATCTCTGCGATGGGCTGGATATCGACCATCATCGTGCGCGCGGCGCAATTGGGGCGGATCTGCATCCGTTCGCGGTCGATCTCGCGGCACAGCGCGGTGACCGCCTCCCGCTGTCGCGGCCCGGCACCCGGCAGACCGACATCAGCGGTTTCGATTCCCATGCCTTCCATGAGGTGGAGGAGCGCGATCTTGGTTTCCAACGACGGATCGTTGACCGACGGGCTCTGCAAGCCATCGCGCAGGGTTTCGTCATCGATCATCACATGGTTCGGCCACTGCGCTCGCCTCGGGCCTCTGGCAGCCCAGTCGAAGATCAGGTCGCTCTCTGGTACAGAGTTCATGGGCTTCCCGTGAGCAACATTGCTCCCAGCGATGCTAGCTGACGGCCTTTTGCACCTGACCGAATTCGCGGGCGCGACGAAGCAGTTCATCGGCTCCGGCTTCGTCGTTTTGCGCCCGACGGATCATCGCCAGGTGATATAAGCTGCTGACCTCTCCAATGCTTTCTTCGGTGCTGCGCTCGAATTCACGGGCTGCGGCTTCCGTGTCGCCTCGCCGTTCGTAGATCACGCCCAGATGGTAGTGCGCCATGAGGTATTCGGGCGTAAGAACCAGAGACTGTTCGAAGTGCTCCCGCGCCTCTTCCAGCAGGCCGGAGTGAAAAAGCGAAAGTGCCAGACGGTAGTGCGCGGCCTTGTAATCCGGGTCGATCTCCAGGCAGCGTAGAAAAGCTCGGCCCGCCTCCAGCATGTTGCCCCGGTGGTACCAGGCCACGCCGAGATCGTAGTGACCCAACACGAACGACGGTGCCGCGTGCAATGCCTTCTCATAATGCTGGATCGCCAGATCCAAGGTGCCTTGGTGAAAGTAAAAGGTACCCAGAAGATGATTGGCCAGCACGTGATTGGGTTCGGCCTGCAGCAGCCTCTGCAATTCGTAACGAGCTTCCTCGCTGCGGCCTTCGCGTTCGTGGACCAGAGCCAGCAACAGGCGCTGGTCGATGTGGGCGTCGCGCAGGAAGAGCCCGCACTCGGCGCAGAACTTATCTGTTTCGGCGGCGACCCGCCCGCACCTGGTGCATCGTTGATCTGACAGTTTCGCTTTTTCGGTCATAGATCTATCCTCCGGATGGCGGCAACATTTCAATAGGCTCCCAGATACTGTCCGCCATCCACCCGCAGTATCTGTCCCGTGATGTGACTCGCTCCCGGCCCGCACAGAAAGAGCACCGCCGCGGCAACGTCCGACGGTTCGAGTAACTGGCCGAGCGGGCTTTCGGCGACGGCATTCTCCCGAGCCTTGTCTGGTAAAGCATCTGTGAGCGGAGTGCGAACCCAGCCCGGCTCGACCACGTTCACCAGCACTCCAAAGCGGCCAGTCTCGCGCGCTACGCTCTTTGCCAGACCCAGAAGGCCGGCCTTGCTAGCCGCATACGCTGAAGTGCCAAATTTTCCACGCGATCCGTTGATCGAACCAATCAGCACGATTCGCCCGCCCCTTTGCCGCATCACGGGAATGGTGTGGCGCAGCAGCAGAAAAGCTCCGCGAAGATTGACGGTGTGAATGAGATCCCAATCTTCTACCGTGAGCTTCCAGATCACACCCTCGCGTGAGACTCCGGCGGCGTGGATCACCAGGTCAATGCGCTGATGTCCCCGAGCGACTTCGGCAATCGCTGCAGCGACCGACGCATCGTCGCAGAGGTTGCACTTGATCCAAGGTATTTCTTTGTTCGAAGGCGGGGAAACATCGAGGGATATGGCGTGTGCACCGGCGTCGTGAAGCGCTTGGATGATCGCGGTCCCGATGCCTCCGGACCCGCCCGTCACTACGGCGACATGGCCTTCATGAGCGCGTCCAAGGATGGCTTTGCTTTGCGTCACTTCCCTACTTTCATTTCCTGATAGACGTTTCCTGATCGACCCAGGGAGCAATTTCGCGAATCAGATCCTCATCCCACCTTGCACCTTCCGCCAAACGCTGCCGCAGCAGGATGAAGTTTGCCTCCCGTTCGTTTTTCGTGCCGTAATGGAAGGCGCGGAAGCCGGCGTTGGCCTCGGTCATCATGTTCAGCGCCAGCCATGCGCGGTTCGACTCGCGATTCCGGTCCCAGTGCTCGAGCTTGTGCTTGCGCAGGCTTTCAAGGGTCTTGGTCAAGCAGTCGGGCATGGTGTAGAGGATTCGCGTGCACAGCTTCTCTACCGCGTCGTCGAGAAGAGTGAGATCGGTCGTGGCCTTCGCGATCACGGCTTTTCCCTCCAGCTGCGCTCCGCCTGTCTTCCATTCGCCCAGCACGAGTCTCCCGTATTCGTCGAGCAGGCGATCAGTCACTACCAAAGGATTGGGAATCCACTTTCCGTCCAGTTTGAGCACCGGGACGATCTCCGTGAGACCGCCCAGCCAGTAGAAACGATGTGCGCTCCAAGGTTGACAAAGTGTGCCGCTATGCATCGCGCGTTCAATGCCTACGAAGAGCGGAAGAAAATCAGTGCTGCCCCCATCTGGCACGGAGCCGTGCTTCGGACCAGCCTGGCTGAAAATGGCAAGATCACTCGCTATCGAGAAATCGCACGCCATCCCAATCTCCTGGCCGCCGCCCACTCTCATTCCATTTACGCGGCACACCACCGGCTTGTCACACTGCAACACCGCCGTGACCATATCGTTGAAAAGGCGCATGTATTGCCGGTATTCCCCGGGAGCCCCGGCATAAACCTCCGCATACTCCCGCGTGCTGCCGCCAGCGCAGAATGCACGCATGCCCGCGCCGGTGAGAACGACCGTCACTGCCGCGCGGTCGTTGCTGGCCTCGCGCAGAGCAAGGATGATTTCCTTGATCATCGTAGTGGTGTAGGCGTTCAGTTCGTCGGGATTGTTCAGCGTGATCCAGACGTTGTGCAGTTCCTCGACCGGCTTGCCCGCCTGATCCCGGACCGGGCGGTGCTCTACGATGATTTCTTGCGGATTGAAGTTCTCGACCAGATTGTGGTTCTTCATGACTCTCCTCAGCTGTGCGGTGGTACCAGGATAGCCCGGCGGCGGATTGTGCGCTCATGTACTGCTTTCACCACTTCCGGAGCTTCATCCAGCGAGTGCTCTTCAACATAAGGTTCCAGAGCGACCTTGCCTTCTAACACCAAAGACAGCGCCGCCGGATACTGTTCTGCCGGGCATCCCCAATTGCCCCGGGCGGTCGCATCAAAGGCCATCAGGTTGGAAAGCCTGATCTCCACCGGCTTGGGCGTATAGCCAACCACGGCCAGATAGCCTCCATGATCGAGCAGCCCGAACGCAGTGGCTTGTCCCGCTGTAGTTCCGCTGGTTTCGAAAATCTTGAGGCCAATCCCGCCCCGCCCGCTCTGCTTCACAAATGCCCTCACCACCGATTTCAGGTCCTTCTCGCTCATGTGGCTGGCATCAAGCGTGAGAGAAGCTCCGTGCCTGGCGGCGAGCCCAAGCCGCTCGCGATCAATATCAATGGCCACCACTGCCGCTCCGAATGCAGCTGCGATCTGTACTCCAAATCCTCCGATGCCGCCCACGCCCGTGAATACGGCAATATCATTAGAGCTGAGTTGTGCCCGACGGATGGCCTCAAACGGAGTTGTCACCGCATCCGCAACAACAGAGAGCGTCGCCAGCGTAATCCCGTCTGGCAGCTTGTCCGGCACGGGGCAAAGCCCGCGGGCGGGGACCACCACGTGTGTGGCAAAACCACCATCGCCGTCGTTGCCGGGCATGAATTGTTTTCGACAGATCGTTGCGCGTCCCGCTTTGCAGGCCGCGCACTCGCCACACGGAATCACCGCGGGGACGATCACGGTCTGCCCCAGCCACTGGACGACACGCTCCCCCGCCGCGACCACCCGACCGGTGATTTCGTGTCCGAGCACCAGCGGAAGAGGATGCCGCGTGGGTACGCCGTCGAATGCGTAGCCGATGTCGGTGTGACATACACCGCATCCCGCCACCTTGACCACGACCTGATCCGGCCCTGGCTCCAGCGCAGGAAGTTCCTGCCGCAGGAGACGTTGCCCAACCCCCGTCAGGCGAAATCCGTAGGCTCCGTGGATCACGCCGGAGGATTTTTCATCGCTGCGGGTAACCGTCGTATCAATTACAGAAGACATAAGGCCTCATGAAACCTCTTGTATGCTGGCCGAGTTTTCTTTCAAAGCCAGCCGCTTGTGTCCCAGCAGGGCTGCTCCCAGCGCGCACACGTAGTCGCAATCAGGCGGGACATTGACCTTGGCGCCCAGCTTTTCTTGCAGCGCTTTCACAATCCCGGCTTGCAGCGCCACTCCGCCGATGAAGGTCACCTCGCCTTCCATGCCGACGCGCTTGAGCATGGCAAGTGCACGATCAGCCAGCGAATCATGAATCCCGCGTAGAATGTTCTCGACGCTCACACCTGCGCTCACGTGATTGATGATTTCGCTCTCCGCCAGCACCGCGCACACGCTGCTGATGGGCTGAGGATTGGTGGCCTGCAGAGACAGCGTTCCGACATCTTCAATCGAAATCTCCAGATACTTGGCGGCGCGCGCAATGAACATTCCAGAACCTGCCGCGCACTTGTCGTTGGTCTTAAAGGTGCGCACCTTGCCCGATTCGCTCATGGTCATCGCCCGCGTCGACTGGCCACCGATGTCCAACACGCAACGCGAACCGGGAAAGAGATAGTGGGCGCCACGTGCCCCGCTGGTGATCTCCGTGACTTGAATATCGCGAAACCCCACACCGTACCGGCCAAACCCCGTGGTGGCCACGTAGTCAACTTGCGATCTGCCAAGACCTGCATTCTCCAGGGCTGACTGTAGCGCGCTTTGTGCAGCTTCTTCCATGTTGATGCCGCTCTTCGCCCTCCCCTTACCGAGAATGGAAGAGGTGGGAGAGCCGTTCTGCGCCACCAGCACCGCTTTGGTAAAGCCGCTTCCGCAATCAATGCCCGCTACCACTCGCATGTTCGGGCCTCCACATTGAAGATTCAAAACTCTGGTCCATCTTTTCGAGCGCGAACACCGCCGCGCCGATTGCTCCCATAAAGTGCGCGTCGGGGCTGACCTGCATCTTCGATCCCAGGACTTCTTCCAGCGCCCGCACCATGCCGACATTGCGCGCCACGCCGCCAGTCATGGTGACGTCCGGCTCGATTGGGACGCGACGCGCCAGCGACAGCGTTCTTTTGGCAATCGCCAGATGCACGCCTCCCAGGATGTCTTCCGCCTTCTTCCCCTGCGCGAGGTAAGAAAGAATATCGGACTCGACAAACACGGTACATACTGTCGCGATTTTTATGGCGCGCGTCGCCCGCAATGATAGAGGTCCTACTTCCTCCAGTCCGATTCCCATCACATCGGCCGCGTTGGCCAGAAAGCGTCCCGTGCCGGCAGCACACTTGTCGTTCATGACGAAGTCGAGGACTTGGCCGTCGCTGCCCACACTGATGGCCTTGGCATCCTGGCCTCCCATGTCGATCACTGTCCGCGTGCTGGGACAAACGAAGTGCGCCCCGCGTGCATGGCAACTGATCTCAGTTAACTGCGCATTGCCGAACGAAATGTTGTAGCGTCCGTAACCCGTGCCCACCACGAACCCCACTTCAGTCGGTGGAATCTCGGCGTTGCGGCAGGCCGTCAGAAACGCATTCTCCGCTGCTTTCCTGACGTTCGCTCCGGTGTCGACCAGTGCCCGGGCTAGAATGCTCCGGCCTCCATTTTCAGCCATGACCACTGCCTTGGTCTGGGTGGACCCGACATCAACTCCGGCGGCAACTCTCATGGATAACTCCCCGATTGGCTAAACCGCGCCTGCAGTCAGCTTGGAATGTTCCAGCGCCTCAAAAAACGCATCGATCCGATTCCTGGTCTGTGCCTCGGCGAAGTAGCGCGGGTCTTCCAAATCCGATTCAATGTAAAGCGTCGGAATTCCCAGCTTCTTGGTCACGTAATCACGCATGTCGCCCTGTCCGGCCGAGAACAGACGGCAACTTTTCACAAAATGAATAATGAGCCCGTCCGCGTTCCACTCTTCGAGGTATCGGCGGATCTGCTCATAGCGTTGCAGGTAATTCCGGTTGGTCACGTTCTGCGCCAGCATGTGCAGCGCGACGGACTCGAAGGGATGCGCTGGATCGTGACGCGCCCCAAACTCCCACAGTCCGCCCACGGTTGAATAAGTGGAAGCGACTGTGCACGCCTTCCATTTGGCAAACATGTCGCGAAAGGTGCGGAAATAGGGATACGGCGGAGGCCCTTCGATCACCAGGCGAAACTTCTCCTGCTCATACACGCCCTGGCCGGCGGCAACCCTTGCCTGCATCTCTTCCAGCGCGGCGCGAAAGAACTCCACACCTTCCGGCGTTCCCCGGTACACGTATAGAGGTCCCATCAGCGTGATCGCATCGAAGTAGGCGTCGAACGGCGAAGGAGAACGGCGGGCCAGATGCTTGATCTGCGACCACAGATCTTCCACTTGCGCCGAACAACGCACGGCTTCGACAAAGCGGTCATAGTCGAACTTCCTGCCCGTGATGCCCTCCAGCAGCGTGACCAACTCCTTCAGTTGTCGAACCACGTAGTCGATGTCGGCCGGACTCGGCTCGTCTTCACGCAGGAAGGGAACATCCAGCACGTAGAGCTTGGAGCCAGTCAGGACGGCAGTGTGCTCGAACCACTTCACGTAGGTGTTGCAGCCCACGAAATTGCATAGCACCAGATCCGGCTTGGGCAGCTTCCCGCCGGTAGGCGTGATGCCTTTTATGTAGCAACCAATGTCGGCCTTGACATAAGCGCAATTGTCGGGAGCGTAGCCAAGTTCTTCCGCCGCCAAAATCGGCTCCAGCGACTGATGACGAATCGCCAGTTGCAGTGCGTTCACTTCGGGATAGATCGGAACAGCGCCGAACGCCTCCAGCAACTCCACGCAGTTCCCTGAAATCATCAGCGAGGCCGTGGGTGGCGTGCCGGTCTCGGCAGCCTCATTCAAGCGCTCGTACCACTTCAGCATCAGTTCTTTTTGGCGCTGATGAATGCTGCCGCGGTACTCGGTGTGTTTTGCTTCACCCATTCGTCACCATCCTCTTTTGCGGTTCCCCTCAACCGAGGCACACTGCGTTTAGTCAAAGACCAGCGACTCCACGAAGGTTTCTACTTCGGTGCGTACGCGATCAAATGTGAACTGCTTTTCCTCGAATTCCAGAAGGAGATGCGGGACGCTGAGTTCCTCGAGCTTTTTCTTGAATAGCACGTAGTCGAAGTAGGCCGGCTCGCAGAACTTGGCGATCAGGAAAAGAACGGCGTCGGCCCTTGAGCGTTTCACCTTGTCCGCCAGGCCGTCCCAGCGGGGCGCACGAAAATCGTGGCGCACCGAAGAATAAACGGCGCCATTGACATAGCTCTCCGCTAGCGCATGTACAGGATCTCCTGTCACCCCGACATCTTCCACAAACCAGCTCTGCCCGATGACAAAATCGTCATCCACCAAATAGCAACCTGCGTCTTCCACCAGCTTGATCAGATCGAGGGGAGGCTGTTCGCAGAACGCCCCTTCCACCGCCACTCGGATCGAATCTCTCGGTTTGCCCGACCGCTGTGAGAGTTGCTCCAGCGATTCTTCCAGAAGTAAGTTGTGCTCCTCCACGGGCATGAAGTTTCCGGCTCGAACCAGCACGTACGACTCCCACGCTCGCAGCAAATGCGATTTCTGAGCGCGGAAGGCGTAGAGGTTGCGGATGAGCTGACGGTTATGGTTGTACAGAGAGATGGCGTGTTGTAGAGCCACCTCGGTGATCGGCTTGCCGCCGATGCGCTCCAGTTCCCGGATGAGCCGGCCATATTCGCAAGTCAGGAAATCAACGCACGCCGGGGAACTCGGGTTGTGCGGCAGGTGGAGGAAGTCCACATACAGATCAGGAAAGTTCCGCTTCATCACGAAGCACAGGTTGCGCGCGGAATCGCAGATGGAACTGAACAGGATGCCATCGAACGCCTTGAGATGATCCCGCATCCCCATCTCGAGCGTGGTCTTCACGATGGAGCAAATGAAAGAGCCGAAGCGGGCGTCGGCGTGTTGGATGTCGAGGCGATCGCCGCCTCCGTTCAACCCGACCGGCAGCATACCCGCGGCATGAATGATTTCCACCGGCGCGTAGACGGGGAAGTAGCCAATCACCCGGGCCCCGGGGTGCTGATCTTTCCAGCGGTGGACGCGCTCGAAACTGAGGTCCGTGATCAGATCCTGGCATTGTTCGAACGTTCGTTCGACTGTCGGCATGGGACAAATGATAGCCTTCGGCTCGCTATCGGGCTGTGACGCGGGTCACTAGTCCCTGTGACGGGGTCTCGGCGAAGAGAGGGGGCGTCGTTGTCGCAGGCCGAATTGCGCCGGGCTGGGACCTCCGGTGCGACTCGTGGAAGTGGGATGATTCAGGAACGAGATCGGCGGCGCGAGTGATGAGGAAACCCGCGCCCCGCCTTGATGTTGGGAGTTTCGCGAACGAATTACCGGCTCGGTGGCACCTTTTCATCGGATACCCCGGGGCGCACTCGAGCCCTTTCAGCAGATCTACGCTTGAGATTCCTGAAGATCGAGTCGCAGTTGGCGAAGCTTGGTCGCCCTCTCCGGGTCCATTCCAGGCCGCAGATCGGTTTCCTCCAGGAAATAGCGCCAACCCGCCCTTCGTTCTTCCGGGCTCTGGCACCAATCGAAATCATTGAGAGTTCTTTGTGCGGTCTCAATTCCCTTGATGACGGCCACAACTCCGGCCGACTGGTAGGTTCGCTCGTTAAATCGAATGACCGCGAATGAAGAGTCAGATTTGTCTGTCATATCGCACCCCACGGCGTGTTGTTCAGACGGCAAAGATCGGGCTTGCGAGGACGCCCCGGAATTCTGGAATCGCGCGGCGTCGAACCATCTTCCCCAAAACTGTTCGCCGTTAACGTACATTCCCCACGGGACTTGGTAAATGGCCTTTTGGTGTTAATTACAGGCACGGATGGGCTACCAGCCCGCGATACACGCGCGACTCGTATCAAGGAACGTGCCGTAAGGGCTCCCTAAGAGAATGGCCTTCAGGCGCTGATTCTGAAACCGGGATTTCACTACGCGGCTATGAGCGAGTCCACACGCTTAAATAAGGAATGCCAAAACGAATCCGTCGGAGCGAATTTCCTCTGCTAAGAATTCACAGAGCTCGGTTGAGAAAGGTGAGGGAAGGCAGAAGAGAGAGCAAGAAAAATGGAAAAGGCCGTGACATTGGTTATGCTCTAGCCGCCAGCTCCTGCGAGGGAGCCAACAGCGTGGACGCATGCACCATCACGGCCCTTGATGCGATCACCGCTTTCGCGATTCCAAACCCCAGCTGTTCCTCGCAGAGCAGTTGGTTTTTTCGGGTTTGGTTGCCGTTCAGGTTGCCCCGTCCGGCTGATCACCCGGCTTACTTCGGACTGGCTAAAGTTTAATTTGAGCCAACCCTTTCAACCGTCGACGCGCGAACCTTAAATGCTTCATCGGTAATTGTCAATGCCGCTTTTCGGTGCAAACTGGAAAATTTTGTGGGCCCACTGGGACTGCTGCAATCCGTTGAACACTTGGCGCTTACTGACAATGAAAAAGTCAAGTCCTACTTTTCCACAACATCTTGCACAGTGGCGCAAATCACAATCTGATTGCGCAAGGGAACCATGCCAGCATCTTGACGTGCGAGGCCCTGTTGCCGCATGGTGTTGACAGCGCTGCATGTCAAATCTCGTAGCCTACGTGGACGGCGGCTCCCTGGGAAATCCGGGGCCCTCGGGCATTGGGATTGTGATCGAAGGCGCCGAGGGTGGCAGGATCAGAATCGCCAAGCGCATCGGCTGTCAGGATAACAACGTGGCGGAGTACGTTGCCTTGCTGGAGGCTCTGCAGTGCGCTCTAGGCTTAAGAGCCCGAGCGCTCCACGTCTATTCGGATTCGGAAGTCGTGGTGAAGCAGATGCGCGGCGAGTACCGATGCCGCAGCGCCCGTCTCTATTCCCTTCATTGGATCTGTCGCAAGCTGGCGCATTCCTTCGATTTTTCCATTTCTCATGTCCGCCGCGAGCACAACACGGAAGCCAACCATCTGGCTAACTCCGTCGTTCGGACTACGAAAACGTAACCCCGCATTCTTGCCGCATCCGAGCTGTCTCGCCCGCTGCACCGTGAGTGATACTTGTCCCGCGCCCGCAGAATCGATGGTTTCCCCGCGGGCCAAAAGCAAATCGCCCTACGCTGCCTGGCGGCAAACGTAGGGCGACTTGGTGTCTACTTCTAAACCGAGGTGCTAGGCACGTCCCATCAGTGGGAGCCTGCCTTGGCGGCCATCGTACCGGAGCCGGACATGGTCGCGAAATCGCTCAGTTGATGAAAGTAGGTTGTGTATGAGTGGTAAACCAGCAGCATCGCCGGCAGGATGAACAGCGGCACCTGCCAGCCAACCGCGTGGTTCGCCAGTTTCACCAGGCCCGCGATCCCCGCAGCCAGCAAGTAGTACGGGAATGTGAGCCGCAGGATTTGCATCCAGATGCGCGCCGCTTGGCCCTTTTCGGTGACGGCAATGATCGCCGCCACGGGCATGGTGTTCGCAATCAACACCGTGAGCGCACCCAGAACAATTGCCAGGACAGCATTCTGTGCCTCGGTTCGCATGGCCCACCACGTCAACTGGGCTGCAATGGTCAGCACCGCAACATTGAAGACCACGTGAACCATGTTCCGCTTCTTGCTTTCCGGCCAGAAGCACTGCACGAAGGTGGAGGCGGCTGCGACGATCAATGCTTCCACCAGGCTAAGCTCGATCAGAGCCACCAGGATGAAGGGCAGGTTCACGGCCATCGAACCCGTCATCTTCGGCAACGAAACTCTGAAGCGAGCCGCTATCATGGCCACCAGAAGGTAGGCCGCGAAGCGGGTGTAGTCGTGCACTTGACCCCAGTCTGACAGCGCCTTCCCGAGGACTGCGAGGCTGCTGAGTACGACGACGGCGATTAGAAGCTTGGCTTTAATGGATAGAGTTGTCATGTTAGTTCTCTCCATCCTGGCCATCGCTGAAGGCCGAAGTTGTAGTCGAGCTGCCCCAGATGACGCTGCTGCCCCAGACTACGCTGAAGCCTGAGTCAACTGTGTTGCCCCAAACCACCGAGTTCCCCCAGACCACCGAGTTTGCCAGCAATGTGGAGTTGCCCCAAACCACCGAGGTGCCCCAGAGCACCGAGTTACCCCAAACCACCGAGGTGCCATAGAGCACAGACGAGGTTCCGAGCGTCGTGTTGACGATTGAAACCGTTCCGTTGGCCGCGTTGAATACGGCCGTGGGAGACAGCGCTAATCCGTTGGCCACGTCGGTGCTGCCCAATGCGGCATCGACGTCGAGGTAGCCAGAACCATAGGTAAACAGGTCATATTCGTTGTCGTAGCGGTTGTTGACGACATCATAGGAAGAGCTGAACTGCGAGAACGCCTTCCATGCTGTCTTCAGTAAGCGAGCTTTCACCGTATCCGGCGTAAGCGTCGGATCCTTTTGCAGCATCAGCGCGACCGAGCCGCTTACCACCGGCGTCGACATGCTGGTGCCACTCAAGCGGAAATAGCTCGTGGGGCAGGTTCCCGTGCAGAGAGAGGCATTGTCGGGCGACTGCTCGAGAGTGGGATCGTCTACATCAAGGGTGCTGCCCTTGTCGATCAATGAGATGATGCGATTGCCGGGAGCCACAATATCCGGCTTGACAATGTGATCAATCAGCGTTGGACCCTTCGAGCTATAGCTGGCGATCGTGTCATCCACTCGGATGGAACTTCCCAACCGGGTGGCGCCCACCGTGATCACTGCCGGATCGTTGCCCGGCACGCCGATGGTGGCGAAGCCATGAGTTCCGTAGCTGTTGTCGCGCCCGTCGTTACCTGCGGCCACTACCACCACGATTCCCGCCTTCCAAGCTTGTTCGACTGCCTGGCAGAGCGGATCGAGCGTATAGCTTTCGAACACGGGGCGCCCGAGCGAGAGGTTGATCACACGGATGTTGTATTGACTCTGCAGCGCGATGGCTCGCTGAATGGCCGCGATCACCTGGCTGTCAGTGCCCGATCCGGTTTTATCGAGAACGCGCAAGTTGATGATGTTAGCGCCAGAAGCCATACCGGCATACTTGGTCGAGTACCCGGTACCCGCTCCCGATGCCGACCCGTTTCCGGCAATGATGCCCGCTACGTGAGTGCCGTGCCCGTAGCCATCCAGCGTCGAAGTGTCACCGGCAACGAAGCTCTGGCTGTACACGATCCGGTTTCCAGATGCGGTGTGGAAGTCTTTATGGTCAGAGACGCCACTGTCAATCACCGCTACCCCGATCCCAGTGCCGTCAACGTTGTAGGCCGCAACCGCAACATCGGCCTGCACCGCGCTTTCGTAGCTCGGCGTGCTGCTGAGCTTCACCGTGCGGTCGGGGCTGACATAAACGATATCCGGATCTTTTTCCAGCTTGGCGATGGCAGAGGCTGGAAGCCGGAACGCTGCCGCGTGGATGCTGTGCAGCTTGGTCTTTACGAATGCACCACGCGACGCCATCCTGCTGTAATGCTCGGCGCGCGGTGTCACGTTAAATTGAACGATCACGTCCATCAGCTGATTCGGGTTGCTGAACTTCAAATCCTTGGCCAGCTTGACGTGCGCTGGCTTCATGGGTCCGTCGCTCGCAATCCGGGGCGCCGCTAAGCTCGGGATGACGCTTGCTGCAAACAGAATCAGCAGCAAGGAAATCCGCCACCGCATTCGGTGGGTTCGTGCGGTTCCCGCTCCGTCTTTGAGTTTTGCTTTCATGGTTGTCCCTTGGTTGCCTTTCATGAGCCCCATACTGCTGAGGCCAATAGCGAAACAGCCTTAGCTACACTGTGAGGGGGAATCATTCGGCTAACTTCGAATACCGTGCCAGCGACCAGGGCAAATAAGAGGCTTCGCCGCAGAATCGCATTTACAGATTTCCAAGACATAGCCTTCTCTCCTTCAGAGCTATTGGCTGCAAGGCGACCTCCAAATCCATGATCCGTTCAACCTATTGATAACGCCAGACTTAATAGGACTCTCGCCGGTACGTCGGACGGGACAGATTGTCCCGAAAAACTAGTGTTTGGAGGGTATGCGCCTAGCGCACAACCACTTAGATTGGGGCCTTTAAATGTAGACAGATTGTCCCGCCCCTCCAGCGCTCCGAGGGAAACGCGGTTCAGACGGAGCGAGAGAGAACGCGCGAAGCAAGATCAAATGACTTGGCCGGCTGCGCAATACATATAAGAGGCGAATCGCTGAGCATTGTCGGGACCTCTGCCGGCAGCTCATCATTTGGTCAGTTTGGGTGTCGGACCGCGATTCCCAGAAGTTGCGCAGCTTGTTTGTTCCGAGTGGTTACCCTTGTGCCTCACACATCGGAGCTATTCCCAACTCCTAGTTGTCGGTGCACACTGGGCTTGAGCAACCAATGCAATCAACCAGCGTAGAGATCAACCGGCGTGGGCAGGATCGTATCAAGGCGGTGTTGCCTGTCCGAGTATGGGGCACTGATGCCTCCGGCAATTCCTTTCAGCAAACGGCGCACACTCTCGACATCACGCCGACCGGCGCCCGGCTCGGTTCGATCCATCATGAACTGAAGGCACAAGACAGGTTGACCGTCCAGTATCGGCAGCACAAGGCGGAATTCCGGATCGTGTGGACGAAATTGCTGGAAGGCGCCCGTGAATATCAAGTCGGTCTGCAGGCTGCCACGAAAGAAAAGGTCTGGGGCTGAATCCCTGATCGAGAACCTCGGCCGGCCTACCACAATCCCAGAAGCAAGCTGATTCCTTCGGCCTGGACCAAAGATTCTGCAGACAAAGCGCTAGCCGTCAAAACGTCTCCAAGGCTCCGACAGGCACAAAAGCACCCCGGTCCCGCTCCGTTTCTGGCGAAACGGAACGGGCCCGAGAAACAAAACTATGGTGTGACCTCAAACACGCTACCGCCGTTTTTCATACCGCCGTACAAGGTCGTACCATAGAGATTCCCTTTGCTGTCGAGAATGACTCCAGCGCGGGGATAGAGTCCGTCGCCGCCGCTGTTCTTGAAAGAATACAGCACACTCTCCTTGTACTTGCCCTTGGTAAGCGTCAGTTTGAAAACCGTGCCTACGCTACTCGTTCCGCCCTGGTAAGTCGTGCCATAGACATTATTTTTCGCGTCGAGGGCGACGGCACTGTAGAGGTAAGCCCCGTCGGTGCCGCCTGTGAAGCCGTGGAGAACACTTTCACTCCATTTCTTGCTCTTATTCAGCCGGTAAGCGATCCCAGCGTTGCTGGCACCACCCTGGTAGGTTGTGCCGTAGAGATTGCCAGCCGCATCCGCGGCCACGCCGGCATACGGGTAGGTCCCTGCATTGCCTCCGCTGAAACTGAAAATTGGCTTCTCCACCAAGACGCCTCTCGCAAGAAACAGCTCGTACACCGTACCCACGTTGTAAGTTCCGCCGCCGGACAGGGTGGTGCCGTAGAAATAGCCTCCTTTGCCAGCGATCAGCGCACCGTACTGGGGATAAGCGCCGTCGGTGCCTGCGAGAAAGCTATAAGAGGTCGCCACCGTCCACTTGCCACTCTTAGACGACTTCAACTCGAAAGCAGTGCCATAGCCTTTTCCGCCAGCGTAGGTGGTTCCGTAGAGATTGCCCTTGGCGTCGAAGACCAATCCGGCTAGAGGATAGGCCCCATCGCCATTGGTACCGGTGAAACTATGGAGCACGCTTTCCTTCCAACTGCTGCCGGAATGTTTCAGCTCAAAGACCGTGCCGTAATTGCTGACGCCGCCGTAGTACGTCGTGCCATAAAGATTACCTGCTTTGTCGAAGACCAAGGAGCCATAGGGGGCCTGCCCGTCCGGCTTGCCGGTAAAACTGTAAAGCACCGTTTCGGTCCAACCGCTGCCGGAAGGCGACAACTCGAAAACGGCGCCGTAGTAGGCGTTAGCGCCGCCGTAGTAGGTGGTGCCATAGAGATTACCCGATTTGTCAGAAATCAGGCTGGCGTAGGGGTAATAGCCGTCGCCACTCTGGGTGAGAAAGCTGTAGAGCACACTCTCCGAAGTGGCGGCCCAGGCACCGGTCGCCAAGATTAGAGTCACTGCAACAATCGTGAGCGCTTTGACGCGCATACATTTCCCTCCTGAAATTTGATCACCAACGCATAGGGATTCGAACACTTAGGTGGGCTTTGTGAGCCGACCCCACACCGAGCAACCCACCCGCCATTGGGGGATCGAAACGCCCACCAATACAGGTGGGAAAAGGCGGGTCGATTCAATGGCGCCCCGCGATTATATACGAGATGTCAAGCCCTTTTTGTCACAGGCGAGGCGACGGTCATCTCGACTGCTCAATTGTTATGTTATTGACGTGCCCGGCCTTCGCCACGCACTGCAGAAGAGGACTCGACGGCGACTAGATCTTCGTATCCCGTCCCGCCCAATACGGTTCCCGGAGCAGACGCTTGAGCGTTTTTCCTGCGGTACTGCGCGGAAAATCTTCCAGAATTACCACCGCGTGGACGCGCTGATGTTTGGCATCCACGCGCTCATTGATCCAGTCACGCAACTGTTCCGGAGTGACTGTGCCGGGATGACGCAGAATGACCGCGGCCAGCGGGCTCTCCCCCCATTTCTCGCTGGGGACGCCGAACACCGCAGTCTCGCGTACTGCCGGATGTTGCACAATGATCTCTTCAATATCCTTGGGGAACACGTTCGTGCCGCCGGAGATGATCATGTCCTTCATGCGGTCTACTAGAAACAGGAAACCATCCCGGTCGACGTAACCGAGATCGCCAGTATGCAGCCAGCCGTCAACGATGGCCTCAGCCGTCAGGTCGGGCCGCTTGTAATAGCCCGGCATGAGGATGGGACCGCGCCCGACAATCTCTCCGACCTCTCCCACCGCCGCCTCTTCCCCGTCGGCGTTCACGATCCGCATCTCAAAAAACGGTAGCGGCGTTCCCACCGAGTTCGGCTTCGCCAGGTAGTCGTTCTTGTCGAGCACAGTTACGAAGCCTTCGGTCAAGCCGTAGAGCTCATAGAAACGACCCGGCAATCTCCGGTTCAGTTCCTCTTTGTGTTCGCGGTGGAGGGGCGCACCGACACTACCGATCATTTCCAGGGATTGCAGGGCTTCCGATGAAAACTGTGGCGAGTGCAAAACGGCGATGATCTGCGACGGCACCATCATCACGTGGGTGACACGTTCCCGTTCAACCGTTTCGATAAAACTCCTGGGATCGAATTGCCGATGGAGGATATAGGCCGCACCCAGATACATGGCGGGCATCAGGGTCACGAAGGCCCCGTTGAACACAATGGACCCAGCGTGCAGCACGATGCTTTCCGGCCGCATGCGGAAAGTCGAAGCGAAGAGCATACCGTACATGGCGCGAATGAAGTGCGTATGCACGATTCCCTTCGGCGCTCCTGTGGTGCCGCTGCTGTAGATAATATTGTAGGGATCGTTGCCGGCGATTGCGATCTCCGGTGGCTCTTCGTCGCTGGCGGCCGCCGTAAGTGCCGCGTAATTCCGGTAGCCGGGAATGGTCGTTTCTTCCGTGAGAATATAGCCATCCGCAGCTATGCCTCGCAGGTCGGGTTTGATCGCGTCCAGCACCTCAACAAAACCAGAGCTTGCGATCACTGTTGTGGCTTCGGAATCCGCGACCAAGTTTGAAAGTGCTCTTCCCCGCAGCAGAGGGCTCAGCGGTACGACCACGGCGCTGATTTTGGCGACGGCCCAGTAGACTTCAAGCAATTCCAGGCAGTTCGGCAAAACCGTGGCGATCTTGTCTCCCTTGCCAACACCCAGGTTCAAAAGCGCATTTGCCAGACGGTTGACGCGCCGGTTGAGATCGAGAAAGTTCAGGCGGTACGGTTCGAACACCACCGCGGCGTGGTCGGGACGATAGCGGGAATTCCGGGTTAACAGGGATCCCAGGTTCATGTCGCCTTCACCGGTCTGGAACGCGGCGCCGCGACCGACACGGAGTTGCGGGCATCTGCCGGAGCCAGACTCGTCTCGCGGAAAAATCTCCACATCTCCTCGCTCGTGTCAGGACCCTTCGCATCCCCATGACGGACTCCCGCCGGGGCGCCTGACCAGGCATGACCCATGCCGTGAATAATCCACTTCTCCATAAGCAGACCGACGCCGTCTCTGTAACGGTGCTTGGTGAAGCTGCGCCCGCCCGGCATCTGTTCTTCAGAGGCTGCTTCCGCCAGCTTGCCCAGACCATTTGCACGCTGGCCTTCCGCGAGGCACTGGTTTGTCTTCGTCCATTGGGCGATTAACAGATCGGCGTTTACAGGGTGGAGGTGACCGTCCTCACTTCCCTGAAAGACAATCACGGGAATCCGGAGGCGGGGTTTCTTTTTCAGGCCCGCAGCCATCGCTTGAAACGCAAGAAGCCCCTGGCGGTTCGGGTCAGGCCCACCGTGTCTCATCAAAGCCAGACCGGAGCTTCGGCTGGTCGCACCTTTGAACTCCACCCCGGCGCTCACTCCCAGGGCCATGAACAGGTCAGGGTAAGTGGCAGCGAGCACCACCGCCATGGCTCCGCCTGCCGAAACGCCGACCACGTAAACACGCTGCGAGTCGATATTGTGGGATGATTGGATCTGGGCGACGATGTCGGCGAGAATCGCGGGCTCTCCCGCATCGCGCACTTGATGTTTTGGGTCAAACCAGTTCCAGCATTTAAGGAAATTGGCCCGGCGCGCCTGTTCCGGATAGACCACAAGAAAGCTGTCCCGGTCCGCGATCCTATTCATTCCCGAAAGCGCTGCAAAATCCTCCGCGGTTTGCGTGCAGCCGTGCAACATCATTACCAATGCGGACGGTTTATGATTGCCGCAAGTGGGCGGAATCCACAGCTTGTAGTGGCGGGAGCTAAACGAATTCTGCGCGATCCCTGTTATCCACGTGCCCATTGGACTGTCTTGAGTGGTAGGTCTCTTATCCTGCATAAAACCAGGCACAGAAGAATTCACCTCCGACCCGAGCTGCTGGTGGATGCAGCTGATTTGATTTCGCAGCGCCGGGCGAAGTCGTCGATCAGATCCGCGGTTCTGGAGGCCCCGCGACCCAGCACGATGGTGTAGTGAGTCGTGCCTGAAATCGTCTGCTCCTCCATGCCTGGCAAGAAGGCGCGCATCTGATCCACCAGCGGGTCGGGAAAAAGTGGGGGATGGCCCGGCGCAAAACCGCTCTCTGCACGGAGCATCAACACCGGAACCCGGATTGCCTGCAGCCGGCTCGTAATAGCGTCGCGCTCGAAACCCTCCGCCAAGTCCGCGCGCACCGCCTCCTCCGACGCCTTGGGCCGCAGTTGCGGCGGCTCTCCGCCAACCTCATAGTCCAGAAATGCCTCCATCCAAGGTCCCCAATCCTCCGCCGGAAAGTGCGGCTGGCTGCGCCAGAAAGCACGGTAGGCTTCCCGCGAGGGATAAGTTTGGCGCAGCTGCATGATTCGAAGGCTAAGCAGTGAATCGAGCGCTTGCTGAGAATTCGGTCCGCCCGTAATTGCGGGAACATGGCCGCCATCGATCAGGATGAGACCGGCTACGAGTTCCGGCTCCTGAGCGGCGAGAGCGGTCGCGACGAAGGCGCCCATCGAGTGTCCAACAATGACGCTGGCACCGAAGCCCATCGCGCCCATAGCCGCGGCCACGTCGCGGGCATGTTGCGCCATTCCGTAAGGGCCATTCGGTTTGTCGGAATCTCCCCGGCCTCTCAGGTCCAGCGCGAAGAGTGGGCGTCTCGCGCTTAATCGTTCGGCGATTCCGACGAAGTTAAGGTATGAGGCGGTCAGCCCGTGCAGAGCGACGACCGGTGCCCCGCGGCCCGGCCAGAATCCGAAGGCGAGTTGAACACCGTCCCCTGGGACGCGGCCTCGCGCCTCCCGGGTTACTCGAATCGCGAGTTGATTCTGGTTGGCGGCCATCAATGTGTCCGTCGATTTACGGGCACTGCGCTCGAGCTATTGGACACCTCGATGAGTCCTACAAAACCCATCGAGCCGGACTGATCGCATTTCAGCAGCAAAGAGCCAAAAGTTGCTTCTGGTCACAGACACTTCTTTGTCATGATCTGCCTGAAAGGAACAAGAATACCGGAGTCCTTTGTCCTCCCGAAAGGAAAAAGCCGGGTCGATAACAAACTGGGAGAGTTTTGGGTTCCCGGACATGACCACGGCCCCGGGCACTGAGCCACGGGGCCGTATCTTTTCCGCCCTTTCCACTCCGCGGTTTAGCCTCGCGCTTTGTGATGCTTCAGGCGCTTCTGGAAGAATGTTGAGGATGGCCCATCCGACTCTGCCTTTTGTTTGGGCTCTTTCCGCTTCTCCTCCATGTCCACCGAGAACAGCATGAAGTGATCGAAACTGTGCCGGCGGAAATAGTGGTGGCGGCGAAAATCGAAATAGAGATCGGCGTTCTTGGGCAACCAAAGTTCCACGTTCTTCTTCGGAAACGGGACGGAAGCGTACTCGACAATCTGATGCTGACTGACCAGCTGGATTTCCGGTATGGGGCTGACCATTTCGGATTCGAGACGCACAATCTGGAACGAGTCGGCGGCGATCCACGCCCGTCCCTTCATGCTCACCGGGTAAACACGGTTGGCGACGATGTAGTCTTGAATGCGATGGGGGTGATCTTCGCGCTGCCGGAAATGAACCAGCCAGGTCGCTTTCCCGTTCCAGGTGCCCAGACCTTCGCAGGTCATGTCAAAATTGTCGCGCATGTCGGGATGAAAGATGAGCGCCAGTGTGGGCAAGCCCCGAGTGGCGATCTGATCCGGGAAGTCTTCCGTGCCGGAACGTCCGCTGCGAAACTCATCCACGATGAATCTGCCGGGCTGGCTCTCGGAAATGGAGGCCACGTAGTCGAACTTGAGGCTGACACTTTTCTTAGGATTGCCGAGTGGGTCCAGCTCTTCGTGTGTCAGGTCTTCGATGGCATCGAATTGCGCCAAGCTATCTACGAATTCCTTCACCCGCTGCCCCGCTCCATCGATCACCTTCTCGAACGGGCAGCTGGCGTCGGCAGCGACCGCCGGTTTCACGTCATCGATCCCTGCGGGTTGCCAGGTATTGATCGACAGCCCCGCTGGGGCAGCCGCAAGCATCGCATCCGGGCCCGCTATGGAAGAACTGTTGATTGCAGTCTGCGATTTGCTCGCCGGATTAGAATCACGCCGCTGCAGATCGCTGATCAATTCGCGAACTTGAGGCGCGGTTGTGCTTGCGGGAGTGCCCTGCACAAAACGCTGCAGCGCCTGAATGGCCTCCTGGTCCCGCCCAAGGTTTGCCAGCGCCTCACCCAGAACCAGCTCAGCAGCGCTGCCTCCACCCTTCCCTCGTTCGATAGCAAGTTCAGCCTGCGCTCGCGCCTTTTCGAATTCATTCTGCCGCAGGTAGACATTGCCAAGCAGATGATGCGCCGTCCAGTAGTCGGGATCGGCGGCGACCGCCTGTTCCAGGGTTGTTCTGGCGGCAGTGTAATCTGACTCTTGTATGTACAGTCGTCCCAGTAAACTGAGCGCCTGGACATTATGAGGGTCCAGGGTCACAGCCTTGGCCAGGTAGGTCTTAGCTTGCAGGATGTCGCTCAGGTATGCTTGTCCTTGCTTCGAACCGCTTTTCAAGAAATACAGGTACCCCAACAGGAAACTTGCCTCTGAGCTGTAGGGGAATGAGGAATAGGCTGCATCGAGGTGCTTTTGGGCGTCCTGCAGTTTTCCGGATTTCAGGGCGTCTGCTCCGCGCACCAGGTTCTTGCGCGCTTTCGACGGGATTTCCAGTCCCTTTTGTATGCTCAGATCCACTGCCGACGGATCTTTCTCGAGAACTACCTCCATCTGATGTGTGGTGTTGATGCCCTGAACCGTCAGCCCCTCGTGCGCCATCAGGTATCCCACCGCGCTTACTTCGACGTCGTACAACCCAACCCTCAATTCCGTGAAGACAGCCACGGATCCGTCCTCTGTCGTCTGCCACAGCACATTGGGGTTGGACTTGTTCGTGAGCTTCACCACTGCCTGGCGATCAAGCAGCTCTTTCCTGTCGCCGCGCACGGTCAGCACGAGGGCGGAGCCTTCGTGGCCGTAAATCGAGATACCCCCAGGCTGCCCGGGATTGAAGGTAACCTGTGGAGGCCCTCCCGTTGGCGGCGGACTGGGATCGGGTCCGCCGCGTGCCTGCGCGAAAGCACCCGTAGCGAAAAACACAAACAGAATCGACACCACTGCAGTGGAAAAGAATCGGGAATTCATGTGTACACGCCCCTGGGGATCCGATACAAACGTGGGTGACAGTCTCTCATCCCCCGCGCCGATGGTCAATAAGCCAGACAATAGTATTCAACGCTTCTTTTCAATAAAAGGAAACAGCAAACTAAAGAGGACGGGTGGCGCAGCTCAATGTTCGTGGTTTTGCGGGCGGGTGGCTTGGCGTACCGGCTTCCCGACCGGATCCCTAACTCCAGCGCTGCTAACCAGGGCTCAACAGAGTGGGGAGCCAAACGAGTCTAACAATTAGGGTAAAAAGGCCCTGGGGTCGCGCTCTCGGCGAAAGGTCAAGGCCACCGGCTGGCCAAGGCTTATTCTGCTGGGCTAGCCGGCGGTCTCAACCACGGAGGAACACTGACACTCGGTTCAAACGCTGGCTTTAGAACGAGTAGATCAAGTCAAACTGAAAACGGTTGAGATACCCTTCCTCCTGACCCGCCGCTGTGATGGTCTTGGCTGCACCGCCCCAGGTATTGAACAGAGCAGCATTGTTCTCCAGATTGGTGTTCAATACCCGTCCACGCCACCAGGTGAAGCTGCCCAGAGTGTTGGCGCGCAGCTTCCAGAGTCCGTACACGCGATTCTGCAGGATGTTGGTCGGAGCTCGTTGATCGCTCTCTACGAACGAAGCGATGGCCGCATCCTGCTCCTCCCGGTACCAGGCGTAGCCGAATTGAACGTCGTTCTTGTTCTTGGTCTGGCCCAAGCTGAAGTCGAATCCGTACTCCTTGTTCTGCGAGCCAAGATTCTTGAGGACACTGCCCTTGGTGTTCAGTGGGTGCGGCTCCGCATCCAGGTTGTCCAGGAATTCGAGCAGCAGGTTGACGGGTAGACGGGCGATTCCATCCTGAATCTGGTTAGTCACGATGAAGTCCGCGTAATTGAAGCCGGAATAGAAGTGAGCGTTTCCCTTGGCGTCGACGTAGGTTGCGTTGGTCAAACCATTGGGCGAAAACACGCAAGGAGCGAAAGCGGGGAAGTTTAGCCCCTTGGCGCAACCGCCGCTCGGTGAGCCCTCGCCAGTGATCGGGAATGGCCCTTGAGCCGGCGTGGTCGAAGTAGCGGCAGCGCCGGTGGTCTGGGCTGCGACTGCGAAGGCGCTCTCCTGCAGGATGGCGTCCGGACGGTTCCACTTCAGGCTGAGGAACGAGGGGGTGGTTGTCCAAGGCCCGAATTTAAGCCTGCCGGATGCTTGCGCACCGAGCGCGTACGAATCTTGTCCAGCCGCGCTTTCGTTGTACAGCAGCTCAATCCCTTGCACCGTGAAGTTTTGTACCGGACCTGAAAAGTCGAAAGAGAATTTCTCGTTGAAACCCTCCGGGTTCACGTCAGGATCGAAGGTGACCGAAGTGCGTTGCCAGGTATAGGCGAACTTGCCGCCGGTCAGCGAGAGCCAACTGTGGGCCACGGGATTATAGGTAACGTAGCCTCGATCCAGGGCGATGGTCTTGCGGTCGAACACGTTAGTGAGGGTCTCGTTGGTCGACGTGGGGTCGCCAAGCGAGCCAGTCGCCAGCGCAAAACCGCCGATGAAATCCTCGTTCAATTTCCCCTCCAGCCCGAATCGCACGCGAATGCGAGCACGGTTGCGGTTCTGGGCGCTCTGCTGGAAGAAACTCTCGCCGCGGACCCGAACATCGCCGCTGAAGCGGAAGCGGCCTACGAGAGCCTCCAGGGCGCCCAGTTGTCTCTGGTTATCCTCGGTCTTCGTGCTAACCAGGGAAACGGCAGTCTTGGCCTCAACCGCATTGGAGGAGGCCTGATCAGCTAATCGTTGCGCTTCCGCTGCCGATTGCTGCGCTTGCGTGGCAGTAGTTTGCGCCTGATCCAGGCTACTCTGCGCCTTTTGCGCGGCGGCGTTGGCCTGTTGGGTTGCGTCCAACAGTTGCTGCACCTGGGACCTGAGTTGATCCACCAATTGGTTTTGCTGCCGGATCTGCTGCTGCTGCGCTGTCACGGCGTTCCTTAGTTCCTGAACTTCCTGAGCCGTAACCGCCGCCGCAGGGTTGGTCGCCGCCTTCTTTTTTGTTGCAGAAGGCGAAGACGATTGGGCGAAAAGAGCCGCGGCCCAGCCGAATACTAAAGCCGCGGAGGTAAGCCATCTTGCATTCCCTGACATGTCATGCTCCTTAGTGTTTTTGCAATGCTAATCTAGTATCTCGATAGACTAACTTGTATTGCTAACGCGCCAAGATCCTTGGGGGACGAACAGTTTTGGCACCTTGGAGTTACAGATTTAGGGGGTTTGTGTTTCGGTCTACGTCGCCGGCGTCAACCCCCACTTATACTGCAGCCGGCGCTCGATGGTCTTGAAAACCAGCCCATCGACGATATATCCGATTGCGATGATCAGAATCATAACGGCAATCACCTGGCTCATGTCATTCAGGTCACGGCCCATCATCAGCAACTGGCCTAGCCCCAGACTCACGAAAATCATTTCACCGGAAATCAGCGACCGCCAGGCGAAGGCCCATCCCTGCTTGAGCCCGGAAACGATGTACGGCAAGCTGGCCGGCAGCAGCACGTACCAGAACAGCCGGAATCCGCGCGCGCCCAGATTGCGCCCGGCCATGCTGTAGATCTTTGGCATCTGCTGGCGGCCGGTTTCCATGGCGATGGTGACCGAGAGCAGCGAGCCCATGACGACCACGAACAGAATGGCTTTTTCCGTCAGGCCGAACCACAGCACCGCCAGCGGCAGCCAGCAAATACTGGGCAAACTTTGCAGGCTGACCAGCAGACCGCCCATGGTCTCTTCGAGAAACTTGTTGCTGGCTACGCCCAGGCCCAGGATCATCCCCAACACGACCGACAGGCTGTAGCCCAGCACCATGCGCTTCATGCTGACCGCGATCGCAATCCAGAAACTGTGATCGGCGAAGCCGGCGCGCAATGAGTCGAGCACACCCTGCGGCGTGGGAAAAACATACGGTGGCCAAATCTTCAGCCTGGCCAGGACAACCCACACTCCGACCAGGACGGTATAAAAGATGACGTGCTTAACAAGGCGTTTCATGCTCAATTGTGAACCTCAACTGACAAGGCTGGTCATTGCTGGTCTGCGGCCTTGCAGTGCTTCGAGATCGCTCGCACATCGGCTTTTAGATCCGCGACCTGCAACGGTACACCATCAACACCGTGTACGGTATCGCTCGGATTGCTGCCTGTTTTCTCGGGCCTTACGCCGGTCTTGATCGTACCCGGCAGCAGTCGACCCTTGACTTCGACTTCATGGTGCAGTTGATTGTCGAGTTTGTTGCCAACTCCCTTCAGCACATACACCAGGCTCGTCCCCTCCTCCACCAGCATGTAGTTTCCACGCGAACCCTCAAGACAACCGCGAACTGTGACCGCACCCTGGGCGGGTCCAGTGGTGTTGTCGTTCGACGTCGGCTGAGTTGGTGTCTGCTGAGCAACTGCTCCAAGCGCCACAAGCCAAAATACCACTGCAATGAGATTCTTAAGGTGATGCATATAAACTCCTCCTCAAATCCTGTTATCGGAAACTGAGTGACAGTTTCCGTTCCATCCGATACTCAGCCTCCAGGGACTTGTTGATCTCCTCACGCAAATCGTCGAGGATTTCGCGCGCACTCTTCGCCACGGTCACGTCTTCAAGATGGCGCGGCCGGGGCAGGTCAACGGAATATTCCTGCTTCACGCGACCCGGACGGAAGGTCATCAGGACGACGCGATCTCCCAGCCGCACAGCCTCGCGCACATTGTGGGTGACGAAAATAATAGTGCGGCCCGTCTCGGCCCAGATGCGCTCCAGTTCGTCGTGCAGCAGGTCGCGGGTTTGCGCGTCCAGCGCGGCGAAAGGTTCATCCATCAGTAGAACGTCGGGCTCGGAAGCCAAGGCCCGGGCCAGCGCCACGCGTTGCCGCATTCCGCCGGAAAGTTGATGGGTGTAGCTGTCTTTGAACTGCGCGAGATGCACCAGCCGCAGGTAATGGTTCACTTTGTCCCGCCGCGCCGCCTTGGCCAAGCCTTTCATCTTCATGCCAAACTCGACGTTTTCCCCGACGGTGAGCCAGGGGAACAGGCCGAGTTCCTGGAAGATGAGAATGCGATCCGTGCCCGGACCTTCGACACTCTTGTCATCCACCAGCACCTTGCCTGAAGTCGCCGGATGAAGTCCGGCGATCAGGTGCAGCAGAGTGGATTTTCCGCAACCGGATGGGCCGACAATGCAAAGGAATTCGCCGTGGTTCACCTTCAAATTGATGTCATCCAAGGCCAGCAACAGGGAACCGTCGTTTGTCTTGTAACTGAGCGAGATCGCTTTCAGCGAGACCTTGGGAGTTCCGTTGGCATCAGCATGTAGGCGCGGAATAATGACGGGACCCGCGTCCGGTTTCCAGCGGCTGACGCCGCCACGAACTGGGCTGCGATGTTCACCTGCAAAAGAAGGTTGAACGGCTGAATTCGGGGTCATTGAATTGCCTTCTTTCCTTTGTCCGTCAGAACCTGGTTCAAAATCGAGAGGTCATAAATTCCCGATAAGTCTGGCAGCTGCCTTCCCAGAAATCCGGCCTCGAAGGCAGAGTGGGCTGAGGTCAGCAGCGAGTTCCGGAGCGGATCGTAAGTCACCAGCAGCCGTCCGAAAGCCTCGTCCAGAACGGCTGCGGGAAGTGCCTTGCCGGTCTCTTTTTGAATCTGCTGGTTCAGAATCTTTTTGGCTTCGGGCAAGTGACCGTTAATCCACTCGGTAAGCTCGACCTGAGCCGCGATCCAGCTTTTCACCAAGTCAGGATGCTCGCGTAAGAACTTTGTGCTGACAATCAGGTTCGTGATCACAAACTGCCCTTGGGGCCACAGATCGCGTTCATCGAGGAACAGGTGAGCATTGCCCTCGTGAATTAAGCGCGTGGCCCAAGGCTCCGGAGCCCAGGAGGCATCGAGTTGTTTCTGCAGGAACAAAGTGAGCTGATCAGGATTGGCCAGCGGAATCACTTGCACGTCGCCACCCTTATCGGTGGACTTCATCCCATGGGCTTTGAGCCAGGCGCGTAGGGCCACGTCCTGCGTATTGCCCAACTGCGGTGACGCCACTCTCTTGCCGTGAAAGTCTTCCGGCTTCTGGATTCCCGAATCGTTTCGCACGACCAAGGCAACGCCCCCGCTGGCTGCCCCGGCGACCACGCGCAGAGCTTCCCCATTGGACCGCACATAACCGGCGATCGTGGGATTTGGCCCGATGTAGGTCATATCAATCGCGCCGGAGAATAGCGCTTCGATCGCCGAGGGGCCGGCGTTGAAACTTGTCCATTGAATCCTGGCATTTGGGCCCACAGCTTTTTCGAACCACCCATTGGCCTTCCCTACCATGGCTTGCGCGTGGGTGATGTTGGGGAATGCCCCAACGTGGATGACAGTCTGGCCAAATCCCGTCACGCAGAGGAAAAGGATGACCAGACTCACGACAAAAAGGTTCATGACAAAAATGAATCGCTTATTCATCTTTGCCCCGGTTTGGATTCCCATGGACCACCATCGGCAACACGCTCGATTCCCCACCCTTCTTCTTGCGCCGTTTGCCGGATTTCGCCGGGTCCACACCCTTGCCATCCAAGATGTCGGCCAGGGTGGTGTGCTCCAGAATGCGAGCGGCGGCATCGCGCACATCGAGGAACACTCTGTACAGGGCGCGATGCGCGAGATCGCTATCGATCAGACTGCGCAGCTGTTCCGCGTCCCCAAAGGGTGCGAGCGGACCATCAATCAGGCGGATGATTTCGCTGAGGTGGATCTCGGAGGGCGGCCGGCGCAACTGGTAGCCGCCTTTGGCGCCGCGCACACTCTCCACCATGCGCGCGTTCTTCAGCTCTAACAGGATCAGTTCCAGGAACTTTTCCGGCAGCGCCTCTTCATAGGCGATATCGCGGATGCGGATGGCGCCCTGCCTGTAGCGGCGAGCCAGCATCATCATGGCTTGTAGAGCGTAGAGACCCTTCTGCGAGATTTTCATGGCTGTCAGTATGCCATAAACCCTATGGTTGTAATAGAGTTTATTGACATGACAGACATTAGCAATTGTGGTTCCATGCAGCCGCCTGTCGCGATAGCAACATAAACCTTGCCCCATCAACTGCTTACGGTAACTTGTCTAATAAAGGTCTTCAACCCAATGCGCATCTCATTGCACATGAGGTGCACGCTCTTTCCCAGAGGAATCCATTGCAGCAGGCCAAATGCGTTTGTTAGCGGGCACGGCCCATGAAAAGGGTTAAGTCATCTTCCTGCCCCCCCGCGGTGAATTCTTGCACAGCCCGCTCCACATTCTGCAACATCGCTGACGCATCAAGCTCCCGGTACTGGCGCAGAGGCTCCAGAAGGCGAGACTCGCCGAATTGTTCGCCGTTCTGGCTGATGGCCTCGGTAATCCCATCGGTATAGAGACACAAGACGTCCCCTGCCTCCAGTTGAGTTTCCGCGACCGAGCACTCCCAGTCACGAAACAGTCCGAGCACGGTGGCGGTCGCGCCCAGCCTTTCCTCCGCGCCTCCTCGGCGCAGCAGAAGGGGTGGGTTGTGCCCGCAATTGACATAGCGCAGCTTTTGCGTGGTATCGCTGTAACAGCCAAAGAACAGAGTTGCGTATAGGTGCCTCTCGGTATGCTTGTAAAAGTGGCGATTTACTGCAGCCAGCCACCGGGGAAGGTCCGTCGAACCTATGCTCTGGTAGCTACGGATGCTGCCCTGCAGGTTGGCCATGAGCAGGGCGGCGGCTACGCCCTTGCCGGCAACGTCTGCCAGCACGAATCCAACCTCGCCCGGACCCATATCGAGGAAATCATAATAGTCGCCGCCCACGATGCGAGCCTGAACACAATCTCCGCAGTAGTCAAGAGTCTGGAGCGGAGGCCTCTCCTGCGGAAAGAGCCTGCCCTGGACGGTGCGGGCGACTGCCATTTCCTGCAGTAGCGGATCCTGGCCGGTTGGCCGGAGAAGATCTAATTGCCAGATGTTTCCTTCCGGCGCCAGACACTGAACACCGGCCTGATCCCCGGTCGCCGTACCTGGCCAGCCCACCCAGACTACCCGGAAGGGTGCCTTGCGCGCCCCACAATGGATCTCGATGACTTCACCCGGTTTCAGCTGTTCTTTGAGGCCGGCCAAGCGTGCTCCCGAGTTGGAAATATCCATCGTATGGACGAGCTGGCACTTCTCCTCGGCGACGGACCGGCATAGCTGTACGGGGAGTTGGATTTTGACTCGCTCTTCTCTCCGCTTGTTGTGCTCCGCCAGGGCAGTAGTGATTGCCTTCACCAATTCAGGTTTTTGGCAGGGCTTGGTAAGAAAACCAAAGATGTGGCCTTGGTTGATGGCGTCCATGGCGATGCTGAACTCGGCGTGTCCGGTAAGTACCAGCCTTATTGTGTTGGGAGATGCTTGGCGCACGCCGGCCAGAAATTGGATTCCGTCCATCTGGGGCATGGCAATATCGGAGACGACCACGCCAAAGGGCCCGCGATCGCGGATCGTGGACAAGCCTGCCTCACCGCTAACCGCAGTTTCAACGACGAACTCCCCGCGAAGCAATCGCTCATAACCGGCAAGCACGGCGGGCTCATCGTCGACGAATAGAACTTTGTCACTCACGATTCGGTCTCCACGGATTTATCACCAGAATCACAATTCTGCTGGAGAATCTAACCTTGCACTTTCAGCGGAACCGAATGCTAGGACTCGAAGCGAAGGAGGGTTACTTACGCCCGGACCGGTCTCATTTCGGGAGAGACTTCAAACCCGGACCAATTTGGCCAGGGCCGTAAATGGGCGAAACCATCGCCTGAAAAACCAAGCTCGAGGAATCAGCCCCATCGGATGATCTGCAGTGTGATGTTATCAGGCCCGCCGCGCTCCTTGGCCATTTCGACTAGAGCCCGGCAGGCGGCGGATACCTCAGGGGCTGCTACCGCCTCCTGCAGTTCGCTCTCACTCAACAAGCCCCACAACCCATCGGTGCACAGAAGGATTACGTCGCCGCTTTCGAGGGAGATGGGATGTTCGGGCACGTCGGGCGCAATTTCCGGACCCGCGCCCAGAGCCGCGGTGAGAATGTGCCGTTGGGGATGCCCCTCGGCTTCCTGCAAGCTGAGAATTCCGTTTTCCACCAGGCGGCCCACGTAGGAGTGGTCGTGGGTGAGGCGCGAGATGACGTCGCCGTGCAGCAAGTACAGGCGGCTATCGCCGACGTGAGCGTAGTAGAGCTGATCGCGCACCAGGGCAATGGCGGTAGCGGTCGTCCCCATCCCGTGCAGAGCGGGGTGCTGGCTGGCGTACTCCAGGATGCGTTCGTGCGCCGCACTGAAACTGGCCAATAGGAGCGTCTGGGGATCTCCATCCTCAGCTTGAGCGTAGGTCTCCTCGACGGTTTCGACCGCAATGCGGCTAGCCTCCTGGCCGCCCTCGTGGCCGCCCATGCCGTCGGCCACCATAGCTAGCCGGCCCTTGCGCTCGAACTGCTCGTCGCTGTCTGGCTCCCAGTACAAATAGCGGTCTTCGTTGTTCTCTCGCTGGCAGCCCACGTCGCTCAGGCTGGCCAGTTGAATTCCCGGTCGTATCTGCATAAAAGTTCGGATTATACCGGACTGGGCAGGTTTCTTTGTGGCGATCAGGCTGACCTCCCGATCACTTTCGTCACTGCCCGCGGATGATGATCCGGGCTGATCCCGTGAGGAGGCCCTGATCCTGCTCGCGTCATATATATCTTTCGGCTCGCGGCCGTTTCTTCTTGGTTCGCTGCTTAGCGGGCCAACTAATTTCCTGGCAACCTTTACAAGTGGGTGTACAATGACAGCCAAAGTCATGCGGTGTCTCGGACACCCTGTGGGGCGCTGTCATTCTGGAACTAACTGCACCGTATGATGCGCCTCGGAGAGGCAAATCATGAAGGCTCGCGGCCTGCTCCTTCCCCTCACCCTGCTGCTTGTGCCTTGCGCGCTCGCCCAGTTTGGATCCGACATGGAAACGACCGGCAACGTGAACGTGCGGGTAACGTTCAACGATGGACGTGCCTGCAACCTCCAGCTGCACGTGCAGTTGATGGAAAGTTCCAGCACCACGCCGGTGGTCGAGGGTTATACAAACACATCGGGAATGCTTGAATTCCCCAATATCAGGATCGGCAACTACCACCTGCTCGTTTCCGGGGAAGGAATCGAGGAAACCGACAGCGGAGTTTTTGAAGTTGATCCCCGCAAAGTCAGCCAGTATCAGTATGTAATAGTGAAGCGCGCCGGGGAAGCGAACTCAACCGAGTCGAAACAGCACACCGACCCCACCGTGGCGGCCGTGGATCTGAGTATTCCGGCCAGTGCCCGTAATGAGTTCGATAAAGCCAACGAGTTCATGAATAAAGAGAATTGGAAAAAGGCGATCGAGCGGCTCACCAAGGCGCTGGAAATCTATCCGAAATTTGCCGCCGCCTATAACAACCTGGGAGTGGTCTACAGCCGACTGAAGGACCGCGTGTTAGAGCGCCAGGCGCTGCAAAAGGCGATCAGCATCAACGATCACTTTGCCCCAGCTTACGTGAACTTGGCCCGTATGGATATCGTGGACCACAACTTCCCCGAAGCCGAGACTATGCTGGGCAAGGCTACTGCCTCCGACCCGAACAACCCGCTGACGCTGGTCCTGCTGGCGAATGTGCAACTGCTCGACCAGCATTACGACGAGGCCATTGCCAATTGCCGCAAGGCGCACTCCATGCCGCAAGATCCCCATGCCTTGGCGCACTACATCGCGGCGCGTGCCTGGGAACATGAAAACCGTCCCGCGGAGGCCCTGTCCGAGTTGCAGACTTTTCTTCAGGAAGAACCGTCTGGACCACGCGCAGATGCGGTGCGCAAAGAAATCGCTGGTTTGCAGAATCAGCCGCGCTGAGCGCAGCCGCGCCTTGGCTGGCTGGGATACGCCACTGCCTGCCGAATCCTCGGCTAGAACATCCCTCCTGTTTTCACCGTCAGGATGCTCAAGGCCATCTCCAGTTTTGTGATGGCCTCCTGCAGTTCCGGGTGTTCTCCGATCCTTTTACGAAGTGACATTAGCAGTTCGTGAGCGCCCGAAACGTGTTCCACCGCGGGCGGGTGTTCCGGATTTGGTTTGGACCCAGGTTCGCTTTCTGATTGCATAGGAAACTTGCCTCTGCGGTCTCGTTCGATCGGATGCGTTCGACCGCGGCGTTCAGCACGATTATAGTATTCCTGCCTGCGGAGTGGATGGATTACCTCGAGACTACGCCGCGGTCCGTGAAGTCAGACAAGCTCGATGACCACTTTATGAATCCGCAAACCGCCGAACAACTGCGAAGCATACTGTCTCAGGGCCGGCCGCTCGAAGCGGTGGCTTTGCTGCGGCCGCTGGGCTCTGCAGCCGCGGCCGACCTCTTTATCAGCCTGCCCTTTGAACAACAGCAGATCCTCTTCCGGGAGGCGCCGGTCGATTTTGCCGCCACGCTAGTCGCCCATTTTCCTTATTATCACTCGTACGTTCTATTGCACTCCCGCCCGATCCAGGAAGTCCGCGCGATCCTCGACAAGGTGGAACCTGCCGACCGCATGCGATTCCTCGACGAACTGCCGGAGGAGGTCTGGCAGGGTCTGATGGACGAACTCGCGGGCAGCAAGATTGCCGGGGTCTCTGCCAAGGCACCGGTCTCGCCGAAGGTTGCCGTCGCCGCAATCCCATACCCCATTGCGGCGGCGGAGCCAATCCTGGAAATTAGAGGAGTTGAGAAAAGTTTTCAGCAGCCGGACGGCAGAAACGTCCAGGTCATCGCTCCCACTGACTTATCGCTCGAAGCCGACACGATTATTGCCCTTTTGGGAGCCTCCGGCTCGGGGAAATCCACTCTGCTGCGGATTCTGGCCGGGCTCACCGCTCCGACGGCGGGCAGAGTTTTATGGCACGGTAAACCCCTGGGCCAGAGCCATCAGAACGTGGCGATAGTTTTTCAGAGCTTCGCCTTGTTCCCCTGGCTCACCGTTCTGGACAACGTGGAGGCCCCCCTGCTTGCCCGTGGCGTGCCGCACCCTGAGCGGCATCAACGGGCGTTGAAGGCTCTCGATTCCGTCGGATTGAAGGGCTTCGAAACCGCTTATCCTAAGGAGACTCTGATTAAGCCCTCCCTTTCCACAGCGAGGATAGATAAAGTCGAGCCAGCATGAACTCTCTCAGCAAACA